>Ga0209172_10000502_pt1 | contig 106981 bp, 85 predicted proteins | sample LarsenN4metaG_FD_184113 | JGI IMG/M metagenome (GOLD analysis project Ga0209172, IMG submission 184113) | Hot spring sediment bacterial and archeal communities from British Columbia, Canada, to study Microbial Dark Matter (Phase II) - Larsen... ... | reverse complement strand
AAGGCGCTACAAAAGGATCTCGACAAGTGGCTGAGGTTCTACAACGAGGAGCGGCCCCACCAGGGCTATCGGAACATGGGAAGACGACCGATGGACACCGTGAATCTCTTCATCCACACTGTCGCGGCAGATGGTTAACGATACACTAGAGCACAGGCAGCGGTTCCAGCAGGCCGTCTTCCCGGAAGGCTTACCATACGATGGTCAGGAATTTGGAACCGCCGCAACTAGCTCAATTTACAGCCTGTTAGGCGAGTTTTCGGCGGGAAAAGAAAGAGTGGCGTCCCCAGGGGGATTCGAACCCCCGTCGCCGGCGTGAAAGGCCGGTGTCCTAGGCCGGGCTAGACGATGGGGACGCCCGTGGTGGGCCGTACTGGACTCGAACCAGTGACTCTCTGCTTAAAAGGCAGATACTCTACCGACTGAGTTAACGGCCCGTCGGCCCGATGCCATTATAGGGAAGCGGCTCGCCGTGTCAACCGGGCGACCCCCCTGGCCCGGGGCGGCGCCATCCTCTACACTGGGGCTCATGGCGGGCCTGCTCGAAGCGAAGGACCTTCAAATCACCGCTCCCGGAGCTTCAGGACCGGTGGCCCTCGTAGAGGGGGTGGACCTGCGCGTGGACCCCGGCGAGGCCGTGGCCCTCGTGGGCGAGTCGGGGTGCGGCAAGAGCCTGACGGCCCTGGCCCTCTTCCGCCTCCTTCCCGATCCCCTCCTCCTTTCGGCTTCGCGCCTGACCCTCATGGGCCGGGACCTCCTGGCGGCGAAGGAACGCGACCTGTGCGCGGTGCGCGGGCGGGAGATGGCCCTCGTCTTCCAGGACCCCCTCTCGGCCCTGGACCCGGTCCTGACCGTGGGGGCCCAGGTGGCGGAGGCGGTGACGGCCCACGAGAAAATCTCCCGGAGCGAGGCGAGGGCGCGCGCCCTCGACGCCCTGAAGAAGGTGGGGCTCCCCGACCCGGGGCGCAGGCTGGACGCCTACCCGCACCAGCTTTCGGGGGGGATGCGCCAACGCGTCCTGATCGCCATGGCCATCGCGGCGGGGCCCCGCCTTCTGGTGGCCGACGAGCCCACGACGGCCCTGGACGTGACGGTGCAGGCCCAGATTCTGGACCTCCTGGACGGGCTCCGCCGGACCTCCGGGATGGCCGTGCTCCTCATCACCCACGACCTGGGCGTGGTGGCGCGCTTCGCCGAGCGCGTGGCCGTCATGTACGCGGGACGGATCGTGGAGGAGGGCCCCGTCAAGGACGTCGTGAGCTCACCCGCGCACCCCTACACGCGGGGCCTCATGGAGTCGGTCCCGAGGATGGGGCGGCGCCGGCGGCGCCTGGCCTCCATTCCCGGCGCGGTGCCTCCGCCGGACCGCCGCCCCCCCGGGTGCGCCTTCGCCCCCCGGTGTCCCCTGCGGGAAGAGGCCTGCGAGGAGGCGATGCCGGACCTTCGCGAACTGGGCGAGGGCCGGTGGGCCCGGTGCATCCGGGCGGGAGGGGCGCCGTGAGCCTCCCCGCGGCCCCCCTCGTGGAAGCCCGCGACCTGGTGGTCCGCTTTCCCGTGCGGCGCGGTTTTCTCCGCCGCGTGGCGGGGCACGTCCACGCCGTGGACGGCGTCAGCCTGGACGTCCTTCCGGGAGAAACGGTGGGACTGGTGGGGGAAACGGGATGCGGAAAGAGCACCCTGGGGCGGTGCCTCGTGCGCCTGGTCCGTCCCGACTCGGGGAGCCTGCGCTTTTGCGGGGAGGACCTTCTCGCGCTGGAGGGGAGGGCCCTCCGCGAGCGGCGCCGGCACTTCCAGATCGTTTTCCAGGACCCCTACGCCAGCCTCAACCCCCGCATGAACGTGGAGTCCATCGTCACCGAACCCCTGGTCATCCACGGCATCGGCAACCGGGAGACCCGGCGCGAGGCCGCGGCGGGCCTTCTCCGGCAGGTGGGCCTGGACCCCTCGGCCCTCTCCCGGTACCCGCGCGACTTCTCCGGGGGCCAGCGCCAGCGCATCGCCATCGCCCGGGCCCTGGCCCTGGACCCTAAGTTCATCGTCCTCGACGAACCCGTGTCGGCCCTGGACGTCTCGGTGCAGGCCCAGATCGTGAACCTCCTGCAGGACCTCCAGGAACAGCGGGGGCTGTCCTACCTGTTCATCGCCCACGGACTCCAGGTGGTGGCCCACCTTTCCAATCGGGTCGCCGTCATGTACCTGGGACGCATCGTGGAGGAGGGCCCGTCGGACGCCCTGTTCGCAAGCCCTCTCCACCCGTACACGCGCGCCCTTCTTTCGGCCGTGCCCGAGCCCGATCCGAGCGCTTCCCGGCCCCCCGTCCCGCTCCCCGGCGAGCCGCCTTCGCCCCTTTCTCCTCCGCCGGGCTGCCGCTTCGCCCCCCGCTGTCCCCTGGCCGAGCCCGCCTGCCGCCGGGAGGGCCCCGGGCTCCTGGAGGCGGGGGATGGCCGCCGCGTCGCCTGTCCGGTCACCCTCCGTTCCCCCATCCCCTCCGTTCCCTGATCCCCCACTCCCCTCCTCACTTACTCACCTACTCACCTACTCACCTTCTCCCCTCCCCACCGTTCGCACCATGTGAAGAGAGGACCATTCGCCCCGGGAGACGTGGGTGATGAGCGGTTTTCGTGGAAAGAGGCGGCGGTCGATGGCCTGGTCCGAGAGACCCGCTTCGCGCAGGGCGGACACGCGCCCCCGCAGGTCCAGGAGGTAGTCCCGCTTGCGCCTCAGGAGGGCCGGCCCGTTTTCGAGGGGACCCTGGTGGGTGTCGAAGAGGGTCTCGAAATCCAGGGACGAGAGCTTTTCGAGGGTTTCCAGCGTGACGCGAAGGTCCTCGTCCTGAAAGATCACGCGCGGGGTGGCGGTGAGGAAGAAATCCCCGGTGAAGAGCCAGCCGCGGGAAAGTTCGTGGAAGAGGACGTGGTCCGCCGTGTGCCCCGGCCCCGGAAGGACGCGGAAGGCATGGCGATCGGTCTCCAGGAGGCCGGGGAGGGGAAGGGCCGGAAACGCGGGGCGGCGGCCCCAGATGAGGCGCCGGTACAGGGGAAGGCGGGGTTCGACGGCGGCCTGGGCCAGCCCGGCGGCGGGGGCCAGGATGGCGGCGCCGCGCTCGGCGAGGGCGGCGGCGTTGCCGCAGTGGTCCTCGTGCATGTGGGTGAGGGCGACCCGGCGGGGCATCCGGCCCTCGAAGAAGGCCCAGAAGGGCCCGCGGAGGCTCCAGGAGCCGGCGTCCACCAGCAGGTCGTCCACGGCGAAGGCGTAGACCTTGAGCCGGTAGGTTAGGAGCCGGGCCTGGCCCCACCACGACGTCACGCCCCCCGACTCGCTCCACCCCCACGCGGGCGCCAAGCGGACCTCCCTTCGATTTCGAGTCCGGGGCGGCGAACCGCTCCGAACCCGAAGGCCGCATGGTACCAGATGCTCACGTCGAAGGCACTTCTGCCATGGCGAGTCAAGGAGAACGGATCGTCCAGGGACGTGAAGATCCGCTTACATGCGAAGCGGGAGGATCGAGTTTCCCGAGGGAAACAAGGGGTCAGGGTCTGCGACAGCCCAGGAGGAACCCCCAGGCCGACAGAAAGCCGGCGCCCACGAATCCCGCGGCCGAGAGCCAGAGGGGAAAGCTCCCCTGCCCGACGCGGACCTCCAGGCCGTAAACCACCCGCAGAAGGTGGGCCAGGGCCACGAGCCCGAGCAGGACCGCCGTGATCAGAAAGTAGAGCCTCTTGGAGTCCATTTCGCCCCTCCCTTGGACCTTCCGGTGGAAAGGTAGGGCCATCCGAGCGGGCCTTCAAGCAGGAGCCGCCCGGTTCAGGAAGTCCGGCTCCGGAGGCAGCCGCCCACCAGGACTCCCGCGCCGCCCAAGATAGCCACGAAGAAATCGAACCACTTGGGCTGGATGGCGTAGCTCGCCGCCTGGAAGGTCGACAGGTCCAGGCCAGGAGGCGGGAGAGCGGGCTTCACGCCAAGGTGGAGGAAGGCCAGGATCAGGCCCAGTCCCAGCACGATCCCCGCCAGGACCTTCACCGCGGCCCCGCGGCCGTCCCGCCCGACGGCCCCCGCCGTCCAACCGCCCAGAAGGGCCGCCGCGAGGTTCACCGGAGTGGCCAGGAGAAGCCATCCCGCCGTCACCTTCGTGGTCCCCGGCTCGAAGGCGAAGCCGGGGCCGAGGACCAGCCACGCCAGCGTGAAACAGACCATGACGAACAGGGCGATCACCACGTAGCCCGCCACCACCGCTCCCACCGCTCTCCACATGCCGTACCTCCCTGCTGGGCTAACTCTCTTTCTTGCGAATTCATTGCACCGGAAGAACAGGCGATCGCGCACCCGAAGGGGCTGCGGCCCACATGGTCCGCGAGGGGAATCCCCTGCCGGAGGCCGTTCTCCCTCCGCTATCGCCGTCCCGATCAGCCCGCGCCCGAAACGCGAAGGACCTTGGCGCCCCGGATTTTGCGGGCCTTGAGTTCCCGCAGAGCCTGATTGGCCCCCTCCAAGGGATACGTTTCCACCTCGGGCCGGATCCCCGCCCTGGCGGCGAGGGCGAGAAAGTCCTCCACGTCCCTCCGGGTCACGTTGGCCACGCTCTTGACCTCCCGTTCCATCCAGAGATGGCGGGCATAGTCCAGGGAGAGAAGGGCGTCGCGGTCGTGGTCCTCCTTACGGATGGCGTTGATGACCAGCCGTCCCCCGGGCAGGAGGTGCTTCAGGGCCTCGACGACGGGCCTCCAGACGGGCGTCGTGTCGATGACGGCGCGGCAGGGCTCGGGCGGAGGCTCGGAGGTATCCCCGGCCCAGGCCGCCCCCCGGTCCCTCGCGAAGTCCCTTTCCCCGGGGCTCCGGGCCCAGACGAAGACGGGGCTGTTCGGATAGAGGGCCCGGGCCATGTCCAGGACGAGGTGCCCCGAGGCCCCGAAACCCGTGAGGCCGAGAGCCTCCCCGTCGCAGACCTTTGCGAGGCGCAAGGACCGGAACCCCACGGCGCCCGCGCAGAGGAGGGGGGCCGCCGCCTCGTCGGAAAGGGACTCGGGCAGAGGGTGGGCGAAGGCCTCGGGCACCGCCATGAACTCGGCGTAGCCCCCGTCGGCGTCCCGTCCCGTGGCCCGGAACCCCGCGCACAGGTTCTCGTCTCCGCCCCGGCACGCGGAACATTCGCCGCACGCCCAGTAGATCCACGCCACGCCCACGCGGTCCCCGATGCGAAACCGGCCGGCGCCAGGCCCGGCCGCCTCGACCCGGCCCACCACCTGATGGCCGGGAATGACCGGCAGACGGGGAGGCGGGGTCCGGCCTTCGATTTCGTCGAGTTCCGTGTGGCAGACCCCGCAGGCCGCCACGCGGAGGAGGACCTCCCCGGGACCCGGCTCCGGCGCGGGCGCCCGGGCGAGGCGGAGCGGCTCGGCATCCGGCGTGAGGGGGGCGATCCGGTCCAGCACCATGGCGCGCAAGGCTGACCTCCCGGGTCCATTATCGCCCGGATTCTGATCTGCCACCCGGATCGGAACGCATCCCCCCGCGCCTCATTTTCCGGCCCGGCCCAGGCCCTCGGCCTCCTTGACCTTCGCGCCGCCCTCGGCGCAGGGCATCTGCGTCATCGAGCCCCTCCTGCCACCCGTCCCGGCTGGCCTCGATCCGATCGAAGCGCCCGGAATAGGGCTTGATGTCCAGGAGGGGCGTTCCGTCCAGGATGTCGAGGCCCTCCAGATGGAGAACCCGCCCCTCTCGCCTCAGAAGCTTCACGAGGCTCAGACCGATGGGGTTGGGGCGGCACGGGGCGCGCGTGGCGAAGACCCCTCGCTCCGAGTCCTCCAGGTACGGTTTGACCGTCAACCGGGCGGGGCCCGCCCGATGGAGGTGATAGAGCAGGTACACGTGGGAGAAGCCCTCCAGGTCGCACAGACCCTCGGCGTACTGGGGGAGGATTTCCGCCCGCCCCGCGCAGCCTTCCGCAAAGGCCGGCTGGATGGGCGTTCTGTCGGGGTCCGTGTGGCCGGTGCGAACCACGCCGATGGGATGGAAGGTAATGACCTCGGTGCCCTTCTCCCCCCGGGAACTCACCGCTGGGGAAGGCCCGCCCTGCGAATCGCCTCCTGGACCCATCCAGCGTGCGGCTCCACCCGCTTTGCGCCCCGGCCCTCCACGGTATCCACTCATTCCCTGGGCCCTCCTTTCGAACCGAGGTCCGCCGCGCTGGAGGCTCGTTTTTCCAAAAAGCGGCGGTGGTGCTCGGAGCCCTCCCGCACCATCGCTCCCCCGCAGGTCGAGCACTTGGTTTCCAGGCACGGCGTCCCGGGACGGTGAGGGACCCGCCCTCCGCACTTCAAGCAGATGCACGTGCCGCCGGGACCGCCTCCGCCCTTGTGCACACTCATGGGGTCCTCCTGTTCCTCGGCTTGGAAAGGGAGGCGGGGGCCCGCCGAAGACCCTCTTCCCGCTCTCCCGTCCGGCTCAATCGTGGCCGTGGCCGCCGCAGGCATGGAGGCGCCCACCGCTGCACAGGGCACCGGAGGTTTGCAGGGAGCCGGCGAGAAACTCCTGGACGGCGATCTCAAGATCCCGCGCCACGACGCCCGCCACGACTCGGATTCCGTAGGCTTCGAACATCTGCGCGGCCCTGGGCCCCATGCCGCCGGCCAGGATGACCTCGGCCCCCTGTTCACGAAGCCACCGGGGAAAGGCACCCCTCTCGTGGGGAGGCGCCTGCAAGGAGGCCTTGGAAACGATGGACCGCGCCGGTTCATCCACCTCGAACAGGCCGAAGGAGTCCGCTCCGCCGAAGTGATCGGAAAACCGACCATCCGCCATGGGGACCGCTATTTTCACGCCGATCTCCTTTCGAGAATCCCAGGGAAACATGGACATGGCCGGCCAAACGGAGCCGGGGCGGGTCGGCCGACCCGCGATCATTCCCCTCCGCCGGATTCTGGATTCGGACGATCCCCGGCCTCATCCTGGGTCCCTTCGCACCGGCAGGCCCTCCCGCGACGCCTCGGCCCCCCGTGGATCGGGCAGCGGCCCGGCGCGCCGGATCCGAAGCGAACCGGGCCTTCCCCGACGAGGAGGGCCTTTCCCTCCAGGAGCGCCTCCGCGACCTTGGCGTGCGCCCGCTGGAGGATTCTCCCGAAGGTCACCCGCGATACCCCCATGCGCTCGGCCGCCTCCTCCTGGTACAGCCCCTCGCGGTCCGCGAGACGAAGCGCCTCCAGTTCGTCGAGCTGGAGAGGGAGGACCGGCAGATCGGCCATGGGGATTCCGATGGGTTTGAAGCCTCGCATCGCAGGCCGGCGGGCAATCTGGCGGATCTGTGAAGGTCTGGCCATCGGGCTTCCTCCTCGGGCGGGCCGGCCGCAGATATGCACATATGTTCTTTTCTGTCCCCTGTCAAGGCCGTCCAACCACATCCCCTCGATCCCCTGCGGACGCGGGGGTTGACCCATCCATCGGCGGCCGGGTAAGGTGGACCTTCATCCGCGCCGAGCGCAGGGAGGGTGGGCCATGGAGAAGCCGAAGCATCCCAAGGGACTGTACGTGCTCTTCTTCACCGAAATGTGGGAGCGGTTCGGCTTCTACACGATGCTGGCCATCTTCACGCTGTACCTGGACGAGTATTTCCACTTCGCGAGCCCCGGGGCCATCTACGGCGGTTACCTGGCGGTGGTCTACTTCACCCCCATCGCCGGGGGATGGGTGGCCGACCGGCTCCTGGGTTTCCGAAAGACGATCCTTCTGGGAGCCGTTCTGCTCGCCATGGGCTACGGTCTGCTGGCGGTGAAGTTCCCCGAGACTTCGTCCGTGGAGCAATCGGTGGCGGCGGCCGAGCAGGCCCACGCCCAGGCGGTGGCCGACTGGCAGGCCCGAGGCGCCGCGGCGGCCCGGGCGGGTCAGCCCTTCAGTGAACCCACGCCCGAATATGAAGGCCCCGGGCGCACGGCGGGACGGCCCCTCTTCTTCCTGGCCCTCCTGCTTCTGGTCTGCGGAAACGGGCTCTTCAAGCCGAACATCTCGGTCATGGTGGGGAACCTGTACGAGGACGGCAATCCCTTAAAGGACTCGGCTTTCAACATCTTCTACATGGGGATCAACATCGGGGCCTTCTTCGCCCCCCTCGCGGCGGCGGCGCTGAGAAACACCATGGGCTGGTGGTGGGCTTTCGCCGCCGCCTCCTCGGGGATGGTCGTCTCCCTCCTGATTTTCGTCCTCTTCAAGCGCCACGTGGAGCACGCCGAAATCGGCCGCCACACCGACTCCCTCGTGAAGGGTCCAGAGATGACCCGGGCCCAGGAGTTGAGCCGCGTTTTCGCCCTCCTGGCCATTTACGCCATCGTGATTCTCTTCTGGATGGCCTTCCACCAGAACGGCTTCACGATGACCCTCTGGGCTCGGGACAGCACGGGACCCATCGGGGGCTTCAAGATCCCCGCGGAGGCCTTTTCGGCCGCCAACGCCTTTTTCGTCGTGACGCTGACGCCCCTGGTGGTGTGGTTCTGGGGACGCCTGAGGGCCCGAGGCCTGGAGCCTTCCACGCCCGCCAAGATGGGCATCGGGATGCTTCTGACCGCTTCCGCCTTCGCCATCCTGGGCCTGGCGGGAAAGATGGGCGGCGACTACGGACAGGTCTCCCCCCTCTGGCTCGTCGCCGCTTACGCCGTGGTGACCCTTGGAGAATTGAACCTCTCCCCCATGGGCCTGGCCTTCTGCTCCAAGGTGGCCCCGCCTCGCCTGCGAGGACTCATGATGGGCATGTGGTTCGGCGCCACGGCTTGCGGCAACTACCTGGCCGGCGGCGTGGAACCCCTTTGGGACCGCTGGCCCCACAGCACCTTCTTCTTCTTCCTCGTGGCCACGAGCCTCTTCGCCGCGCTTCTCCTGCGGCTCGTGCTCAAGAAGGTCAACGCCGCCGCGGCCGCCTGAGCCGGCGCGGGTTTCCTCCTCCCCGGCGGCGAGGCCGAAAACAGGAAGGAACCGCCGCCCTATTCGCTGAAGGCGAGGTAGGCGGGGACGAAGATCCCCACGAAGGGCACGAGGATCAGGATCCCCACCCACGCGGGCTTCCCCCTGCGCTCGGCCACCGCCATCCAGAGGATGATCCCGATGACGAGGTTGAGCAGGGGCACAAGGAGCAGGAGGATCCACCAGATCGGCTTCCCGCCGGCTTCCAGAAGGGGAACGATCTGGAGGATGGGGATCCAGGCCATCCAGGCGTTCTGCACCCCCGTCTTCTGAGCGATCTTGTACAGGCACAGGGAGAAGTACAGGTAGAAGACCAGCCAGAAACAGCAGATCCCGCCCCACACCCCTGTCACCAACGCCAAGGCCTGCTGGTCGTCGGTCATGGATCCCTCCCTTTTGAGTATCCCCGCTCTGTACCTTACCCGAGCGGGCTCGGGAGAGCAAGCTCGGACCGCCGACTTTCGCTCCCTGGCTCCCTGCGCTACACTCGGCCTGGGAACCGGATGCGAGGCTCTTGCCGTTGGGAGGCGCCGTGGCGGCTTCGAAGAATCGTCATTCCCGACCAAAGGAACCGGCCCGGCCGGGCGCCCCGAAGACGCACCTGGAGCGCAGTCCTGTCTTCGTGCGGACCATTCTCGATACGATCCTCGACGGTCTCCTGACCGTGGACGAAAGCGGCGTCCTTCTTTCGTTCAACCGGGCCGCCGAGAAAATCTTCGGGTACGAAGCCGAGGAAATCCTGGGGCGAAACGTCTCCGTCCTCATGGCCGAGCCGCACCGGAGCGCCCACGACGGATACCTCCGCCGGTACCTGGAAGAGCGCGACGCGCGCGTCATCGGCCGGCTCCTGACCCTGGAAGGGCTCCGGAAGGACGGAACCGTTTTCCCCATGGACCTCACCGTGACCGAGATGGAAGTGGGCGGCCGGCGAGCCTTCGTGGGCCTCTGCCGGGACGCCACGGACCGCTTGCGGGCGGAGGAGGACCTCCGGCTCAGCGAGGAGCGCTTTCGGAAACTCGTGCAGAACGCCATGGACTTCTTGGCCGTCCTGGACGAAGAGGGCGTCATCCGGTACGCCAACCCGGCCGCCGAGACGATCCTGGGCTATTCCCTCCAGGCCCTCGAAGGGGCTTCTCTCCTGGAGATCCTCCATCCGGACGACGTGGGTCCCATCCGGTCAGTTCTTCAGGGCGCGGCCCGGACCGACGGAGAAGTGTTCTTCGCCAATTTCCGCATCCGAAGGCCCGACGGGCGCTACGCCATCCTGGAATCCCTGGGGACGAATCTCCTCAGGGACCCAGCCATCCGGGGGCTCGTCCTCAACGCCAAGGATTTGACCGAATCCCAGCGGGCCGTCGAAAACCTGAGGCTCTTCCACAGGGCCCTCTCTTCGAGCCGCAACGGAGTGGTGATCACGGACCCCTCCCAGCCGGACAACCCGATCATCTTCGTGAATTCGGCCTTCGAGCGGATGACGGGGTACAGCGTGTCGGAGGCGGCGGGGCGCAACTGCCGTTTCCTTCACGGGAAGGACGCGGACCAGCCCGGTCTGGAGGAGATCCGGAGGGCCGTGCGCGAAAGGCGCGAGGGCTCGGCGGTCCTGCGCAACTACCGAAAGGACGGCACCCCCTTCTGGAACGAGCTCCAGATCTTCCCGGTCCGGGACGACTTCGGAACGGTGACCCACTTCGTGGGCATTCAAAACGACATCTCCGAGCGGGTGGCCGCCGAAGAAGCCCTGCGCCGCAGCGAGACTCAATTCAAGGCCATTTTCGACGCCTCCCCCGTGGGCATCGCCCTGGTGGACGCGGAGGGACGTCCCTTCGCGAGCAACCCGGCCCTGTGCGAGATGCTGGGGTACACGGCGGAGGAGCTTCGAGGCCTCACCTTCGCCGACTTCACGGACGCCCGGGATCTGTACCTCGACCTGAAGTTCTTCCGCGGCCTCATGGCCGGGCAGAGGGAGGGGTACCGGATGGAGAAGCGGTACGTCCGGAAGGACGGAACGGTCTTCTGGGGAGCCCTGAACGTGGCCCTGGCACGGGGATTGAAAGGAGAGCCGCTCTTCGCCATCGGCATGGTGGCCGACGTGACCCAGCGCCGCGAAGCCGAATCGGCCATGCGCAACCGGGACGCGGTGCTCGAGGCCTCCAGCGCCGCCGCGGAACGCCTCCTTCGGGGAGAGGACTGGAGCCGGAGCATCGGAGGAGCGCTGGAGAGGCTTGGCCAGGCTCTCCAGGTCGGGTCCGCCGCCCTCTACGAGAAGCCCTCCGCCGAATGCCGGGCCGAGCGGCGGGCCATGTGGTTCGATCCGGACGCCTGCGGGTCCCCCCACGACCAGCCGCCCCCGGTGTGCCGTCCCGAATGGCTGCCGCGTGCCTGGGTCGAGGGGCTGGAGGCGGGGGAGGCGAAGTCGGCGTCTCCGGCGGACGCCTCCGGGGGCTTCCCTGCCGACTCGCCCTGGCAGGGCCGCTCCATCGCCTTCCTCCCCATTTTCGCCGGGCGCGAATGGTGGGGGATTCTCGTCCTCGCGGAGCACCGCCAGGTCCGGCGATGGTCCCTCGCCGAACTGGACGTCTTCAAGACCTTCGCCGGAACGCTGGGCGCGGCCATCCAGCGGCAGCGGGACCTGGCGGCCCTGCAGGAGAGCGAAGGGCGGACCCGGAGCCTCATCGACAACATGCTCGGGGGGCTCGTCTCCCTCCAGAAGGACGGTGTGATCGAAATGGTCAACCCCGCGGCGGAACGGATCTTCGGTTACTCGCGGGAGGAGATGGTGGGCCGGCACGTGAGCCAACTCATCGCCGTGCCCGAGGGGGAGGATCCCGGCGACTTCTTCCGCAGGGCCTTGGTTCAGGCCCTCGGCCGGGTGACCGAATGGGAGGCCATTCGAAAGGGTGGGGAGATCTTTCCCGTGGAACTCTCTCTCTTCGAGTTCCGGTCCCCGGCGGGGCGGCGGTACGCCGGCAGCATCCAGGACATTTCCCAGCGCCGCGAGGTGGACCGGCTGAAGAAAGAATTCGTCTCCACGGTGAGCCACGAACTCCGCACGCCCCTGACCTCCATCCGCGGCTCCCTCGGCCTCCTGCAGGGGGGGGTGGCGGGGGAAATGCCCGCCCAGGCCCGAGCCCTGGTGGACATCGCCCTCAAGAACAGCGAGCGGCTGGTGCGCCTCATCAACGACATCCTGGACATGGAGAAGATCGAGGCGGGGCGCATGGCCTTCGACCTGCGGGATTCGGACCTGGCCGCCCTCCTCCACCAGGCCGTGGAAGCAAACCGCGGCTTCGCTCACCAGTACGGACAGACCATCGCCCTCGAAACGCCTCCCGCCCACGGAACCCTCCTGGTAAGGGTGGACGTGGACCGGTTTCAGCAAGTGGTCACGAACCTCCTGTCGAACGCCATCAAGTTCTCCCCCGAGAACGGGACCGTTTCCCTACGAGCCGAACCGAGCGGCCGCCGCGTGCGGGTGTCCGTCACGGACCGGGGCCCGGGAATCCCCGAAGCCTTCCGATCCAAGATATTCGGCAAGTTCGCCCAGGCCGACTCCTCGGATACCCGCAAGAAGGGGGGCACGGGGCTCGGCCTCTCCATTGCCAAGGCCATCGTGGAAAAAATGGGTGGGAGCATGGACTTCACCACCGAAGAGGGAAAGGGCACGACCTTCTTTTTCGACCTGCCCCTTCTCGCCCCCGCCGATTCCACATCCCTCCCCGACGGACAGGGGACGCCGGCGACTCCTCCAGCGGGATCCGAACGCCCGCTCATTTTGCACGTGGAGGACGACCCGGACGTCCTGGAGGTGGTCCGGGGCATCGTCTGCGAGATCGCGGACGTCGTGTCCGCGCGGTCGCTGGAGGAAGCCCGCCGGCTTCTCGACGAGTCTTCCTTCCAGCTCGTCCTGCTGGATCTGACCCTTCCCGACGGAGGGGGCGCGGAGCTTCTGCCCGAATTGAGGGACCGCTCCGTACCGGCCCTGGTCTTTTCGGCCGAGGACAGGGCTCTGGAAATGCCGCCCGCCGTCGCGGGGTTCCTGGTGAAGGGGGCCACGTCCAACGAGAACTTGAGGCAGGCCGTTGAAGACGCCCTGGCCCGAGGAAAACCAATCCGGAGGCCCGATCCATAGAGAGCGCCACGACCGCAGCCGTTCGGACCCCGCGGGGACAGATGCGGTCAGGAAGTGAGAAAGGAGAGCACATGCCCGCGAGCGAATTGAGGCGAATCCTGTACGTGGAGGACGAGCCGGACATCCAGACGGTGGCCAGACTCTCCCTCGAAAGCCTGGGCGGATTCGTCCTGGAGGTGTGCAGTTCAGGGGCCGAGGCCATCGAGAAGGGCCCCGCCTTCGGCCCCGACCTCATCCTCCTCGATGTCATGATGCCCGGCATGGACGGACCCACGACCCTTCAGCGGCTTCGTCAGACGCCTTCCCTGGCCGGCGTGCCCGCGATCTTCATGACCGCCAAGGCCCAACCCCAGGAGATCCAGCAATTTCTGGCCCTGGGAGCCGCCGATGTGATCACCAAGCCCTTTGATCCGATGGCCCTGCCCGCCACGGTCCGGGCCATCTGGGAGCGGACCTCTCGCTGACGGAAACGGGGTGGGTCATGGGTCCCAAGATCGCCGTGGTGGATGACGAGCCGAAGATCCGGGAGTTTCTCCGCGCGGTTCTGGAGGGGGCGGGCTACGAAGTCGTGGAGGCCGCCGACGGGCTTTCGGGCCTCGCCCTCGTGGAGAAGGAGCGGCCCGCCTGCCTGGTCACCGATCTCCTCCTGCCCAGACTGAGCGGGTTCAAACTCTGCCAGCAGATCAAGGGCACCCCCTCCCTGTCCAGTACGCCGGTGGTGCTGGTCACCGGCGTGTACCGGAAAGATCGCTACCGAACGGAGGGAAAGCAGCACGGCGCCGACGCGTACCTCACCAAACCCGTCTCCCCCGAGGAACTTCTCGCGGCCGTCCGCGAGTTCGCCCCCCTTCCCACGTCATCACAGAAACCGGCGGCCGTCCCGGAGGACTTCCAGGAGAAGCTGAACGCCCTCCGGGAAGTCTTCGCCTCCGGGGTGGGGGCTCGCCTGGATGAGATGGATGCCTTGTGGTCGGCCGTCCGCTCCGGGCAAGCCCCGGCGGACGGTCCGGCGACGCTTCACCGGATGGTCCACAGCCTGGCCGGCACGGCCGGCACCTTCGGCTACACGGCCCTATCCGTCGCCGCCCGATCCGTCGAACACCTCCTGGCCGACATGGCCGAAGGCGGAACGCCGATTCCGGCCGACGCCGAAGCGGCCGTCTCCGAGGGGCTGTCCCGCCTGAGGGAGCTTTCCGCCCGGCCCGACGTCCTTCGGCCCGAGATCGAGGTCGTGCCCGCACGCTACATCGAGCCGCCTCCGGGAGCCAGCCGGACCGGGAAACTCATCCTCCTCGTGGACGACGACCGCGTCTTCGCCCTGAACCTCGGCATGCAGATCAGCCATTTCGGCTACGACGTGAGGACCGTGGCGCGCCTGGAGGATCTGGCCGGCATCGCGGGCGAGACGCCGCCCGCCGCAATAATCCTCGATATTCTCTTCACGGGCGAAACCGAGAAGGGAACCGAGGCCGCCCGGAGGCTCTTTCCAGAGGGCCGGCCGCGCCCTCCCCTCGTGTTTCTCTCTGAGGCCGGGGACTTCGCCACCCGGCTCGAAGCCGTCCGCGCGGGCGGAGCCGCCTTCTTCACCAAACCCGTGGAGCTCGGCGACCTGATCGGCACGCTGGACAGCCTGACCAATCCCCGCCCCGTGGATCCCCTGCGCGTGCTCATCGTGGAGGACGAGCCCGCCTTGGCGGAGCATTTCGGCCTGCTTCTCGGGCAGGCCGGGATGAAGATCGCCAAGGTGAACCGCCCTCAGGACGCCCTCCAGGCCCTGAGCGAGTTCAACCCGGAGCTGGTCCTGATGGACCTGTACATGCCGGGTTGCAACGGATTGGAGCTGGCCGCCGTGATCCGGCAGATCCCCGGATTCCTCACGCTTCCCATCGTCTTCCTCTCGGTGGAGAGCCGCATTCAACAGCAAATGAAGGCCATCGACCTCGGGGCCGACGATTTCCTCACCAAGAACATCGCCCCCCAGTACCTGATCTCCTCCGTCACGGCTCGCGCCCAGCGCGCCCGGATCCTCCAGTCCTTCATGAGCCGCGACGGGCTGACCGGCCTTCTCAACCACACCCACATGAAGGAGCAGATCGTCGTCGAGGTGGCCCGCTCCCGCCGGGTCGGGAGCCCCCTGTCGCTGGCGATGATCGACGTGGACCGATTCAAGGAGGTGAACGATACCCACGGCCACGCAACGGGGGATCGGGTTCTCAAGAGCCTGTCCTACCTCCTTCGCCAGCGCCTGAGAAGGACCGACGTCTTGGGCCGCTTCGGCGGGGACGAGTTCGCCGTGTTGCTCACCGACACCACCGCCGATCGCGCCGCGGGCATCCTGGATGAGGTCCGCGCCGCCTTTGCGCAGGTGATCCACCCCGCCGAGGGCACCACCGTCACCTGCACCCTCAGCGTGGGCGTGGCGGGGCTCGAGGAGGGAATGGACGCCCAGAGCCTGAGCGAGGCCGCCGACCGGGCGCTCTACCTCGCCAAGGAAGGGGGCCGAAACCGGGTGGCCCCGGCCCGGCCGTGACCTCCAAGGATTCGCGCCCCCTGTTCAAGCCCCGCAAGCCCCTCTCCAGCCGGCCCGTCTTCCGAAAACCGTGCCCCTGCCTTCCCGCGACCCGGTCCGGTTGTCCGGAGAAGCAGACGCTGGTTTTCCTCGCCGCCGGGATGGAGTGCCCCCACTGCCACCTGGCTTCCCTGGCGGAGCGGGAGGGCGCGCTGATCCAGTGCCCCATCTGCGGCTACGGCACGCACCGGCCGGTAACCTGATAGAGGCCGGTGGACCGGGGTCACCGGTCGGGCAAGCGGGTCGTCTGGTGAATCGGCCCGGGCCTCCAAGCCAGACCGCCCTCGGCGGACGGCGATTCAGCTCAGGGGCCTGCACTGATTCTCCAGACGAGCCAATAATCAGGCCGCAGGATTGGGCCTTGGGCGAGGAAGGCGAGGCGGCCGCACCGGAGGCGTACCTGTGTACGTTGAGGATGCGGGCGCCGAAGCCTGACAAAGCCCAAGGTCCGGGACGTGCGGCCTCCTGAAAAGGGGGTGGGGGGCAACGGCGTGGCCGTGCCAGCCGAAGCGGGACGGAGCGCCCGAAGGGCGCGGGGAGGCCATGGACCGGGACGCGGACGTGCGTGCACGGAAGCGGCCGGTCCAGGCCTCGCAAGCCGCGCCAACGGCGCGGCGCCCGTCCCGCCTTGCTTCGAAGGCAAAGAGGCCGTTTATTTTGGACACGCATGCCGTTCGCCCCATGGATTCGAAATCCGAAATCCCCCTTCGAAATCCCCTCCGCCTCTTGCCCCGCCCCGCCCCGGGTGGCACCATGGACATGGAGGACGATCCGATGAAGAAATCAGCGATCCTTGCGCTCACCCTCACCGCGGCCAGCCTCGGCGCCCAGGCTCTGATGGGCATCAAGTACCGCGGCGAGGTCAAGATGGAAGGCGGGCCCCAGCAGAAACAGGAGGCCCGCGAAATGTCCGCCGAAGACAAGGAGATGGCACGAAAGCTCGGCCTCCCGACGGGCGACGGAGCCATGGGATTCCTCTTCGAAGTCATGGCGGACAGCGGGAAGTTCCGGATGAACTACCTCTCGGACTTCTTCATGTTCCCGAAGGGCTCCTACATGCTGGGCGACAACACCGGCAAGGTGGCCTACTTCGTATACCCGGACCGGAGGGAATACGTCGAGATGAACCTCGACGAGATGCAGAACGCCGCCAACCAGATGGGGCAGTCCATGAAGATCACCTACAGCGACCAACAGGTGGAGGTTTCGCCGCTCCCTCCCAAGGTCGTCTCGGGCGTGCCCTGCACCGGGAAGCGCATCCGCCTGGCCTACACCACCGAGGCCAAGGTCATGGGCTTCAAGACCAAGTCCCGCACCGAGGACGTCACGGATTACTACACCACCACGGCCTACGACGTCCTGGCCATCTTCGGGGAGCGGAACTGGCACAGCCAGGGTCTGGTGACGGGCGACCCCGCCTTCGACAAGGTGGTGGCCGCCAAGGTCGGCTTTCTGGGGTTCCCCATGGAGGTCCGGACCAAGCACTTCGTGGACGGCAAGGATAACGGCACGAGCATCCTGACGACCAAGGACGTCCAGATGGCCGCCATCCCCCCCGGGACCTTCGTTCTTCCCGCGGGCTACACGAAGACCGAACTCGGCCTGGGGTCCATGATGAAGGGCCTCACGCAAATGAACGACGAGGCCAACCGGAATGCCGGGCAGAGCGCCGAAGCCTCCGGCGAAGAAGGGGAGCAGGTACAGCCCCAGCAACAGTCCCAGGAGGAGCAGAAGAAGAAGAAGCCCTCCCTCAAGGACCTCATGAAGGTTCTGGGAAAGTAGATTCAGACCGGGCGGGAGGGGCTCGATCCCTTCCCGCCCGTCCCCATCGGACGGCGCGGCGGGCGCGGGCGTGGCAGCCCTCCTGCGGATTCCGTCTCCCCGACACGGAATCCCTCTGGCCGCATTCCCCGCTTGGGCCCTCAGGCCCCTTGCACTTTCTCCGAGAACCTGTTATAAATGACGGGCTTTCGCCTCAGGGCGGAGGCAAATTGGCTCTAGAGGGGAGGCGATAGCGATTGCCGACAGTGGTCCTTAAAGAGGGCGAGACCGTCGAAGGCGCGATCCGGCGTTTCAAGCGGAAGTGCGAGAAGGCGGGCGTGCTCTCCGAGCTGAAAAAGCGCCAGCACTACGAAAAGCCCAGCGTGAAGCGCAAGAAGAAGGCCCTGGCCGCTCGCAAGAAGCTCCTCAAGCGACTGGCGCAGGAACGCAAGCTCAACGCATAAGGCGTACAATCCGAACCAGATGGACGTCAGGACGCTCCGGTCCCTCGAGTGGGACCGCGTCCTGGCGCTGCTTTCCCTCTGCGCCCAGACGGAGGAGGGGAAGGCTCGCGCCGGGACCCGGCTCCCCGGGGGCGACGCAAACGAAGTGATGGACCGGCACGCCCGGGTCGAGGCGTGCATGCGGGGCGAATCCCTGTCCGGCGCCCTGAGCCTGGAGGGGTATCGTCGCCCGCCTTCCAGGGTGCCGAAGGGCCTGGCCTTCCCCCTCGAGGTCCTGCGGACCCAACGCGACGCCCTTCGCGTGGCCTCCCGCGCCGAGGCCTGGATACTGGACCCCGCCTCCCCCAAGGAGGTGATCCGGCGCTCCTTTCCGGCCGGAGAAGGGTGGCGTCCCCTGCTGGGCCTTTTGGAGCGGACCCTCGACGAACGGGGGGACGTGGCCGACGGGGCGAGCCAGCGCATGAGGTCCATCCGGCGAGAGCGCGAGGCGGCCCGGGGCCAGGTCCTCTCCCGCATGGAGAGCCTGGTGGATCGTCTCGGGTCCTCGGTCCTGCGGGAGGCCACCTACACGGTCCGAAACGGGCGCCTGGTTCTTCCCGTCCAGACGAGCTTCAAGGGCCAGGTGAAGGGCATCCTTCACGACACCTCCTCCACTGGCGCCACGGCCTACATCGAACCCTTCGAGGTGGTGGACCTGAACAACCGCCTGACGGCCCTCGACGCCGAGGAGCGGGAAGAGATCCACCGGATCCTGGTGGAGGTTTCGGGCCTGCTTTCGGCGGCCGCCGACACCCTGGAGGCCGTCTACGAGGCCGTCGAGCGCCTGGACGAAGACCTGGCGTGCGCCCGCCTCGGGCGGCGGTACAGTGGAATCCTGCCCCAGGTCACCGAGGAGGGCGACCTGGTCCTCGTCTCGGCCCGCCACCCCCTCCTCGCGCCCGAGCTCAACGACCTCAGGGCGGAAGCCTGGGGGGAAAGTCCCCGGGGACCCGCCGTGCCCCTCGACCTGTCCCTCCACCTCTCCGGGACGCGCAGTCTGGTGGTCAGCGGGCCCAACGCGGGGGGAAAGTCGGTGGCGCTCAAGACCGTCGGCCTGCTCTGCCTCATGCACCAGTCGGGGATCCCGATTCCCGCCTCGGAAGGCACCCGCCTGCCCGTTCTGCCCTGCATCCACGCCACCGTGGGAGACACCCAGTCCATCCTCGACGACCTGTCCACCTTTTCCGCTCGCATGGTGGCCCTGCGGGACGCCCTGGTCGGGATCTCGGAGCCCTTCCTTTTCATCCTGGACGAACTGGGCTCGGGGACGGATCCCGCGGAGGGCTCGGCCCTCGGAGAAGCCATCCTCCTGCATCTGCACGAGAAGCGGGGCTTCACGCTGGCCAGCACCCATTTCGAATCCCTCAAGATGCGGGCCCTCGTGACCGACGGCATGGGAAACGCCGGCATGGAGTTCGCCGAGGGGGACCGGGCCCCCACCTTCCGCCTCCGCATGGGCCAGGTGGGAGCCAGCCGCGCCCTGGAAATCGCCGAACGATCGGGCGTTCCCGCGGGCATCCTGGCCCGCGCCCGGACCTTGCTGCCCGAGGGGGAAAAGCACCTGAGGGACGTGATGGCCGCCCTGGAGGCCGAGGCCGAGGCCCTGGCGGCCGCCCGGAAGGACCTGGAAGCAAGGCGGAGCGAGGCGGAGGCCGCCGCGGCCGCCAAGGAACGCGCCGCCCGGGCGCTGGATGCCGAGCGGCGGCGCTTCGTAGAGTCCCTCCCCGCCCTCCTCAAGGAGGCCGAAACCCGCTTCGTGGAGGCGCTGAAGCCGGAGGTGAACAAGCAGGCCGTGAGGCGCGTGGCCCCAAAGGCCGCCGTGAAGGTCGCCGAGGAGGCGGGGAAATCCCTCGGCCTGGACACCTCCCCCTCCCCTCCCCGCATCCTTCCCGCTCCCGGCGACCTCGTCCGCGTTCTGGGACTCGGGTTCACCGGGCGGGTGATGGAGGCCGATCCCTCCTCGGGACGGGTCCTGATCGAGGTCGAAGGCAAGACCCTTCAGGTTGGGGCGTCGGACGTGGAGGTGCTGGAGAATCCACCCGAGGGGAAGCGCCGCGGGCGTGGGTTGGGCACCGAATACGGCGGGGCCGACGCCCGGTGGGAAATCCACCTCCTGGGACGTACGGCCGCCGAGGCCGAGGCCGAACTGGAGCCCTTTCTGGACCGGGCGGTGGCCGCCGGCCTCTCGGAGGTTCGGATCATTCACGGAATCGGAACGGGCCGGCTCAGGGCCGCCGTGCGGGAGTGGCTCAAGCGCTGTCCCTACGCCGCTTCCTGGGAGGAGCCGCCGCCTTCCGGAGGAGGCGCCGGGGTCACGCTCGTGCGGCTTCGAACGTGAGGAACCGCTCACATACTCGATTTTATCGTGCAAAACTCGGGTTGCGCCGTCCGGGTTGAGGCACTAGATTAGCCTGTGGCCTGCGAGGTGCCATGACCATCGTCCGCCGCGTGGAAGAAATCAAATCCCTCATTGATCCGATTCAGGTCTATCAGGATTACGTGAGGCTCACCCGCCGCGGACGGCGCTCCGTGGGTCTTTGCCCCTTTCACCGCGAAAAGACGCCCTCTTTTTCGGTGGATTCGGACAACGGCCTCTTCTACTGTTTCGGCTGCCACAAGGGCGGGGACGTGATCCGCTTCCTCATGGAGGCCGAAGGCTGCTCCTTTCCCGAGGCGGCGGAAATCCTCGCGCGGAAGGCGGGCGTGACCTTGGAACTCGGGGGCCCGCGAGACCGGGACCCGGGGCCCGACCGCCGGGACCGTCTCCGAAAGCTCCTTGCCCTGTCCGCGGATTACTACCGGAACGCCCTCCGGTCGGCGCCCCCGTCCAGCCGAATCCGCGCCTACATGGATCGGCGGGGCATTCGGGTGGAGACGGCGGAGCGTCTGGGCCTGGGTTTCGCGCCTCCCGGAGGGGGCCTCCTGGCCCACCTCGGGCGCCAGGGCTTCAAGGCCGAGGAGGCCGGAGAGGCGGGTCTGGTCCTCGAGCGGGGGCGCGGCGAACACGTGGAGCGTTTCCGGGATCGGCTCCTCTTCCCCATTCAGGACGTCATGGGCCGCACCGTCGGCTTCGGTGGAAGGGCCCTCGGGGACGAAGAGCCCAAGTACCTCAACTCTCCCGAAAGCCCGGTCTTTCAAAAGCGGGACGTCCTGTACGGTCTCAGCCTGACCCGTCAGGCCGTTCGCGAGGCGGAGCGGCTCCTCCTCGTGGAGGGGTACATGGACTTCCTCGCGGTGACCCAGGCGGGCGTGCCCTTCGCGGCCGCCACGCTGGGAACGGCGCTCAGCGAAGGCCAGGTCCGGCTCACCAGGAGGTACGCCCGGGAGGTGATCCTCAACTTCGACCAGGATGCCGCCGGTCTGCAGGCCGCCGAACGCGCCATCCGCCTCCTGCTCCAGGAAGGGCTTCGGATTCGGGTGCTTGCTGTGCCGCGCGGGAAGGACCCGGACGGGTACATCGCCGCCGAAGGGCCGGAGGCCTACAGAAAGCTCGTGGATTCGGCGCTTCCCTTCTTCGACTTCCTGGTGGAACGCGCCCTCGCCTCCGCGAGTCTCAGGGAGGTGGAGGGCCGAGTGGCCTTCGTGGATCGCCTGGCCGAATTCCTGGGGGCCGTGCCCGATCCCATCGAACGGCAGGAGTACGCGAGGGACGTGGCCGGGCGGACGGGCATCGCGCCCGCCCTCATCCTCAAGCGCCTCCAGGAGACCCGGGGCGGCGCCGCGGGACCGGCCCGGGAGCCCGCTCCCGAGCCCGCCCCGCTCCCGGTCCGGGAGCAGATCCTCGTGAAGGGGCTTTTCTCCCACGGGGAGGAGGCGCGCAGGGTGCTCCGCGGCCTTCCGGAGGAGGTGTTCCATTCCATGCAAGCGGCCCCTCTCCTCCTGGCCCTCCTCCAGGGGGATCCACCCGAACCCTCCCAGGAAGCGCTTCTGGCCCGCGTGTTGAACGGCTGTCACGAGCCGGCGGGCGAAGGCGACCTCCAGCGGGCGGCGGCCGAAGTGCACGCCTCGCACCTGAGGACCAAGGAGCGGGACATCCAGAGGCAGCTCAAGGAAGCCAGCCGGAGGCAGGACTTCGGCCTCGTGCAAATCCTCAATCGAGAGAAGATGTCCCTCATGGAGCAGATCCACACCATCGAGGGCGGGCCGGCCCGGGCCCTCTAAATCCAGCGGGATCGGAGCGAAGGAAAGACGATGGACGAACGACTCGACGACATCCGGGAAATCGTGGTGGATTACGCCCGGAACAAGGAAAAACTGAATTACGACGAGATCAACGAGCTTCTCCCCGCCGACTTCCACTCGACGGAGGACATGGATTTCCTGCTCCAGATCCTGGAGGAGCAGGGCATCGACGTGGAGGAGAAGCCCGTTCCCGAGGAAGCCGGGTTCGCCGCCAAGCCCCACTCGGAGGAGAGCCTCCTCGATTACGACCCGGACCTCGAGCGGACCAACGATCCCGTCAAGATGTACCTGCGGGAGATGGGCCAGACCCCCCTGCTGAACCGGGAGGGGGAGGTCCGGATCGCGAAGAACATCGAGCGGGGCAAGAAGATGATGATCAAGGCCCTTTCGCGCTCCCGGTACGCGGCGGGGATGATCCTCGGCATGGGGGAGGAGATCCGCCGCGATCCTGAGGCGGCCCGCCACTACCTGTCCTTTTTCGACGACGTGGAGGACGAGGAGGACCTCAAGCGCCGGCTGGAGGAGCAGATCGAGATCGTCGACCGCATCCGCGCCATCCAGAAGCAGGCCGAATCCCTCGCCTCCAAGCTCGCCGCCGAGGTCAAGAAGAACAAGAAGTCCAAGAAGGCCCGCAAGCTCAAATGGACCCTCAGCCGCCTCTACGTCGAGCTCACCCAGAAGATCCGGCGGCTGGAGCTCAACTCCCGGTTCATCAACGACATGATGGCCTCCTTCAAGAAGTCCCACCAGGAGATCCGCGCCCTGGAGTCCACCCAGAAGCGGCTCAAGACGCGCCTTTCGAAGACCGAGAAATCCCGGCACGAGGACCTGGGCAAGCGGCTCAAGGAGGTGGAGGCGCGCCTGAAGCAAATCGAGAAGGAGATGGGCTCGCCCGTGTGGGAGGTCAAGCACATCGCCTCACTGATCGCGCGGGGCGAGGTGGACATGGAAAACGCCAAGAACGATCTGATCCGGGCGAACCTGCGGCTCGTGGTCAGCATCGCCAAGAAGTACACCAACCGCGGTCTTCAGTTCCTGGACCTCATCCAGGAGGGGAACATCGGGCTCATGAAGGCCGTGGAAAAGTTCGAGTACCGGCGCGGCTACAAGTTCTCCACCTACGCCACGTGGTGGATCCGGCAGGCCATCACCCGGGCCATCGCCGACCAGGCCCGGACCATCCGGATCCCCGTCCACATGATCGAGACCATCAACAAGCTCTTCAAGACCATGCGCACGCTCGTCCAGGAGATCGGCCGCGAACCCACCCCCGAGGAGGTGGCGGACCGGATGGGCATCACGGTCTCGAAGGTGCGCAAGATTCTCAAGATCGCCCAGGAGCCCATCTCCCTGGAGACCCCCATCGGGGAAGAGGAGGACAGCCACCTGGGGGATTTCATCGAGGATCAGGTCATCCCCTCGCCCGTGGAGCACGTTCTCACGGAAGACCGACGCGACCACATCACGGCGCTCCTGGACGAACTGCCGGAGCGGGAGGCCAAGGTCATCCGGATGCGCTTCGGGCTGGGATACGACACGGAGCACACCCTGGAGGAGGTCGGAAAGGCCTTCGCGGTCACAAGGGAGCGCATCCGGCAGATCGAGGCCAAGGCACTGCGCAAATTGCCCTCCCGAAGCCGCCACCTGCGCGCGTTTCTGGAGGGGACCCGCTGAGCGGGTCTAGAATAGTCTCCTGAGGAGGAGCGAGATGAAAACCGCTGTCCGCACGCTGGCCCTGGCCGTGATCCTGATGACCATCGGCACAGGGGCCTTCGCCCAGCTGACCAAGGGGATCCGGGGGAAAGTGCTCGACCGGGAGGGGAAGCCGGTTGCCGACCTCCCCGTCCGCATCGTGGACGAAGCCAACTCCAACAATCATTACACCGTCACAACCGACAAGTTCGGAACCTACGTTCAGGCCGGCCTCCCCTACTCCGACAAGGGCTACACGGTCACCGTCAAGGTGGGGGACCTCCCCGAGATCAGCAAGAACGGCAAGCCGAAGCTCATGGACCTCATCGAGATCAACTTCGACATGCGCGCCGACATCACCGTGCAGGAGGTGAAGGCCAGTCCCGCCGCGGAGGCCAAAGCCCTTTACGAGATGGGGGATTACGAGGGCGCCCTGGCCAAGGCCAACGAGGCCATCGCCCAGAACGACAACCTCAAGGCCGCGCTCTTCTTCAAGGCGGCCTGCTATGACCAGATGGGCGACACGGACGGCGCCCTCGCCGCCTTCGAGGCCTACGACATCCAGTACCCAGGGGAAACAAGCGTCCTGGGGATGCTGGCCAAGCTGTACGACAAGAAAGGCGACGCGGCCAAGGCCGCCGAGTACCGAAAACGGTTCAAGGAGAAGGGCGGCCAGGTCACGGGGGAGACCTACAACGCGGGCGTCACGGCCCTGAACTCGGGCGATGCCCGAAAGGCCGTGGAACTCTTCGCCCAGGCGACGAAGGAGGACCCCAACGACGCCGACGCCCACCGGGAATGGTCCATCGCCCTGGCCCAACTGGGGGACTACAAGGGCTCCATCGAACAGCTTCGGATCTACCTCAAGATGAAGCCCGACGCGCCGGACGCCCAGCAGTGGAAGGACGCCATCGCCGCCCTGGAGCCTTTGGCCAACCAGCAGAAGTAGACCCCGAGGGAGGTCGGGGGGGCGCCCCTCCCCGGCCTCCTTCCCTCGGGGCCGTCCTTCCCGTTTCCTCCTCGGTTCTCCCCGGACCCGGGGGTCGATGTCCCCTCCTTTTCCATCCCTTTACTTCCCAAGGAGATGTGTGGTAACATTTGCCGTTACTGCTGGGCCCTTAGCTCAGCGGTGAGAGCCACCGGCTCATAACCGGTCGGTCCCAGGTTCGAATCCTGGAGGGCCCACCAGGAAGGGAGCGTGTCCTTTGAACAGGGTTCCCGTCCCCGAGCACAGGTGAGATCCCGAGGGGTGCATAGGAGTGCACCCCTTATTTATTTTTGAGAGCAAGGGAGCCGCGAGAGTGAACGAGATTCTTGAGAAACTGCTCCGACTTCAGAGGCTCGACACCTCCATCCGGACCCTGGGCCATGACCTCCAGCAGATTCCGAAGAAGGCCAAGGTCATCGACGAGAAGGTCAGTTCGGTGAAGGCGCCTCTGGACAAGGTCATGACGGAGATGGAAACCCTCACGAAGGGCCGCCGGGAGGCGGAGGAGGCGCTGAAGTCCCTGGATGAGAAGGAGCGGAAGCTCAAGCTCAAGATGCCAGAGATCCGCTCCAATGAGGAATACAGCGCCCTCCTCAAGGAAATGGACGCGACCAAGAAGGCCCGGGAGGTCCTCGAGGAGCAGGCCTTGAAGGACATGGCCCGCCTGGAGGAGATCGAGAAGCTCCTGCCGGAGCTGAAGAAGAAATACGAGGAGGGGGAATCCCACGTGTCTCAGGACCGGGGAGCCCTCAAGAAGGAGCAGGAACGGCTCTCCGCCGAAATCCTGTCCCAGAAGAAGGAGCGGCAGGAACTCCAGAAAGCCATGCACCCGGGGTGGTTCACCAAGTACACGCACATCGCCGCCCAGCGGAACGGCCTTGCCGTCGTCGAGGCCAAGGGCGGCATCTGCCAGGGGTGCTTCATGAGCGTCCGCCCCAAGCTGATCCAGGACCTCCACTACGGCGAGGAGGTGGTCTTCTGTGAGGGTTGCCAGCGCATCCTCTTCCTTGAAAACGGTTCGGGCCGGTAGCCTGCCGGTCCTGTTCCTCCTCCTCTGCCCGTTCCGCGGCCCGATTCTGGCTGCCGAGGCAGAGGACTTCCAGATCTTTCAGCGACTCGTCCGGGAGGGAGCGGTCCAGACCGCCGTGGAGCGGGGATTGGCCTACCTCGAGCGCCATCCCGGAGGGCCCCACCGTCCCTACGTGGCCGGCCTGGTCGGACGCGGTCTGCTGGAGCAGGGACGCCCCGGGGAGGCCCTCCCGCTCCTCGAGGAGGCCCTGAAGGGGCTTCCGGCCAAGGATCAGGACACGCTTCCCCTGGACCGGGCGGAGGCCCTCCTCGCCCTTGGTCGCGCCGCCGAGGCCGCCGAGGCCTTGAAAGCTCCGCTGAAGGGCAAGGAACCGGCCCGCCTGCGCCACCTTCGACTGACCGCCCGCGCCGCCGAGGCCCTCGACGATCCCGAGGGCGCCGTGCGGGCCCTCACGGCCCTTCCCGAATCGCGACGGACCGCTCCGGACCGGCTGGCGCTGGCCCGGGGCCTTTCGGTCCTCGGGCGGGACGAACCCGCGGCGCGCCTCCTCGGCTCCCTGGCCGCGGATCCCGGCCTGTCGGGCGACGTGAGAACCGAGGCCCATCTTCTCCTCGCCGCCTGCCGCCTGCGACTGAAGGACGCGGACGGGGCCCTCCAGGCCCTGGATTCCGCCGGGATGCTCCCCGACGACGAACAGGCGCGCGCCGATCTCCTTCGCGCGTGGGCCCTGCTCGCCACGGGCGAGGCCGCCCGAGCCTACGATCTCGTGCGCACCCGAATCCCCTTGAAGGCCTGGGAGGAGGCCGCCTCCCTCGCCGCCGTCCGCGGGGCGGACTTGCGCCGGGATGCCGAGGCGACCGTCGCGGCGGTGCGGGCCCTTCTGGCCCGGTTTCCCGATGGCCCGGCATCGGCCGAGGCCCGGCTTCGGGGCGCGCGGTCCCTCGCGAGCCAGGGGCGCTTCGCCGAGGCCCTGGACCTCCTGGAGCCCGGCCTCCCCATATGGTCCGACCCGGCCGTCCGCCTCGAAGGCGCCATTCTGGCGTCACGGCTGGCGTGGGAGGGGCCCCGGGATCCCGCCCGGGCGGCCCGTTGGGCTTCTCTGGCCTCGGCTTCGGCTTCCTCGGAGGGTGAAAAGGGCCGCGCCGCCCTGGCGGCGGCCCGGCTCGCCTGGGAATGCGGCCGTTCCGCCGACGCCCAGGAGATCCTTGCGGAGAGGATTCAGGCCGCCCCCGAAGGGGCCGCCGCTCCCGGGGCCTACCTCCTCATGGGACGAATCCTCCTTTCGGAGGGCGATTCGGGCCGCGCCCGCGAGGTCCTGAAGGTCGTTGCGGAGGCGTACCCCGACGCCCCCGAGGCCCGGGAGGCCCTGCTCCTGGCCGCCGAAAGCCTCGCCACGGAGGGCCGGGCCGGCGACGCGGTCGGCCTGCTCGACGCGGCGCGCGCCTTCCCCCTGGATCCCTCCCAGACCCGCCGGCTCGCCCGGCTTCGGTGGAGGGAGGCTCTCGCCCGCGGCTCCATGGAGGAGGCCCGCCTCCATCTCGTGGAAGCCACCACTTCCACCCGCGATCCCGATGAAGAAGACGAGGCGCGCTACCAGATGGCTCTCGCGGACCTCGTCGAGGGACGGCTCGCGCCCGCCGTCGAGGCGATTCGAACGCTCGCGGAACCTTCGAGGAGGACGGCCCTGACCCTGCGGTGCGCCGACTCGCTCGCGCGGAGCGGCCGGACGGAAGAGGCGCTGGAACTTCTGACGCCTCTCCTCGTCGATTCCTCAGGAGAAGCGGCCACGATCCGCCTGGTCCGGGCCGACCTGCTCCTCCAGGCCGGAAGACTCCCCGAGGCCCTGGAGGATCTCCGCGCCGCGGCCGCCCCGACCCCGGACAACGCCCTGGCGCCCCTGGCCCAGCGGCGCCTGGAAATGACGCTCCTGGTCCAGGAGGGCCCGGAGGCCGCCCTGCGAGCCGTGCCTCCCTTCCGGGAATCGGAACCCTCCGCCCTCTCCGAGGGAGAGACCCTCCTGAGACGGGCCCGGTCCAGCCTGGCCTCGGGGGACCGCGCCGGCGCCGCCCAGGCCTACCGAGGGTACCTGGACCGGAGACCGAAGGGACCGGGGGCCCCGGAAGCCTTGCTCTTCCTGGCCCGAGAAGCCACAAGCCGGGGGGATTTCACCGCCGCGCGCTCCCTCCTGCAGGCATCCGCGGACCCCGAGGCCCTCCTCCTCCTCGGGGAAGCGGCCTTTGCCCAGCGCGACATGGCCCCGGCCCTGGAGGCGCTGGAACGCTCCCTTTCCGTACCCAGCGGTTTGTCGCCCGTCCAGGCGCTCAGGGCCCACTGGCTCGCCGGAAACGCCGCGCGCGTGCTCGGGCGGACGGCCGGCGCCGTGACCCACCTGGAGGCCTTCGCCTCGGCCGCCCGGGCCACCCCCGAAGAGCGAGAGGATCTGTTCACCGCGGCCCTTTTCCTGGAGGAAAGGGGCCGGCTCGAGTCGGCCCTGCAGGCCTTCGCGCGGCTCAAGGCCGCCTTCCGGGACGCCGAAACGGGCTTCCACTTCGCCTACACGCTGGAACGCCTCGACCGCCCGCGGGAGGCTCTCCAGGCCTACCTCGACGTGGCCTACACCTCTTCGAGCGCCGAGTGGGCTCTGACCTCCCGATACCGCGCCGCCGAACTCATGGTAAGGCTGGGACGCCGGGACGACGCCGCGGCCCTTTACCGGGAGCTGGCGGCCCAAAGCGAGGGCACGGTCCAGGGAGAGTACGCCCTCCGTCGTCTGGCCGAGCTTTCTCCCCCCACGGAGCCAGAAACCGCCCCCCCCTCAGAGGACCCCGCCCATGCGCCTGCCCCAGCCCCTCATTGACATCCTCGGCCGACGGATCGTACGCGCCTTGCTGGACGGAGGGGTGATCGCCAGCGAGCACCCCGACCGCACGTCGGAGAAGGTGGCGCGTCTCATCGCGAGGGACCTCCAGGTGGAGGACGCCCTCACCGACGAGGTGCGGACCCTCCTGGCCGAGCATCACCAGGCCGTCCTTCAGGGAGACGTGGAGATGCACCGCCTCCACGCGAAAATGAAGGGAGAGCTGGCCCAGCGAAGGGGGTACGTGCTCTCCTCGGGCCCGGGCCGGCTTTCCCGCGAGAAGATCCTGGATCTCACGCTCCAGATCCGGGCCCTCCTCCTCAGCGACCCCGAGGTGGAGTATTTCGTCAAGGACGAGGACCTGCGAAGCCATATCCAGAGGGCCTTCGAGCGCGAGATGGCCAGGGACGCCGAGCGGGAAAGAAAGGCGAGGGACAAGGTTCTGGGCATCAAGCGCCGCATCCCCGAAGGCTCCCCCGAGTACCAGGCCCTCTACCAGCAGTTCTACCGGGAACTCCTGGAGAAGGAGGGGTAGAAGGGGCGAAGGTGAGCAGGGGAGGACGGGGCGAAGGGAGGGTGGACGGGCCCTCCCTTGTATGGCTCCCGTGCTATACTTTTGAGCTTTCAGAGGGGACGGCCATGATGAAGGACTGCTTCAAGACCGCCGTGGTGGACGCCCAGAAGTACCGCGAGTGCGCCGTCTGCCCGATCTACCAGGAATGCACCGGCATCGTCGATCAGGGAGGCGCCCGGAAGGCCCACACGGCGGGGTTTGCGCTGGGACTTCTGGCGGCGGCGGCGGGGCTCTTCATCGCCGTGACCCGCTGGGGCGATCTCCCCAACGGGGCCCCGTGGCTCCTGTTCGCGACGGCCGTATACGTCCTCGCCCTCGTCCGGGTCTTCGGCGAAACCCGCGCCGAGATCGCCGAGACCGTGGAGCGGCTGGGGCGAGAAGCCGAGGCCGTGCCCGAGGGCGGCCGTCCCGCACCCGCGCCGGCCACCCACGGCGGCCACGACCACTAAGGCTCGGCAAGAGTCCCGCTGGCGGAACCGGTGGAGGGGCACGGACGATTCCAGGGGCGGGTTGCGCCCCTGGAGCGAATGTTCTGATCTCTTCATCGCCCGATGACCCCGTTGCCTTTCCGCGAAGCCGCGAAGGACGACCCGAAGAGGACCCCATGAACCGCTTCTACATCACGACGCCGATCTACTATGTCAACGATTACCCCCACATCGGTCACGCCTACTGCACCATCTGCGCCGACTTCCTCGCCCGGTACCACCGCTCCATGGGCCACGAGACCTACTTTCTGACGGGTACGGACGAGCACGGGCAGAAGGTGGAGAAGTCCGCCGCGTCCGAGGGCATCACGCCCCAGGCCCTCGCGGACCGGGTGGTGGAGCGCTACCACGAGCTCTGGCGCCAGCTCGACATCTCCCACGACGATTTCATCCGGACCACCGAGGCCCGGCACGAACGGGGCGTTCTGGAGATGCTCCGGAGGCTTCGCGCCGCGGGAGACATCTACAAGGCGGCTTACAAGGGCCCCTACTGCGTCTCCTGCGAGGCCTTCTTTCCCGAGAACCAGGTGGTGGACGGGAAGTGCCCCGACTTCGGCCACCCCATGACGGTCCTCGAGGAGGAGTCCTATTTCTTCCGCCTCTCCAAGTATCAGGAGCCTCTCCTCCGCCTGTACTCGGAGCACCCGGACTTCGTCCTCCCGGCTTCCCGGATGAACGAGGTCCGCTCCTTCGTGGAGTCGGGCCTCAAGGACCTCTCCATCAGCCGGACGAGCATCGCGTGGGGCATCCCCTTCCCGGACGACCCCAGGCACGTGCTCTACGTCTGGCTCGACGCCCTCTCCAACTACATGACGGCCCTCGGCTTCGGATCGGAGGAGACTGCCCTTTACGACCGGTTCTGGCCCGCCGACGTGCACCTCATCGGGAAGGACATCCTCCGCTTCCACGCCGTCTACTGGCCCGCCTTCCTCCTGAGCGCCGGCCTCCCCCTGCCGCGCCACGTCTTCGGCCACGGCTGGTGGATGAAGGACGCCAACAAGATGAGCAAGTCCCTGGGCAACGTCGTGGACCCCCGTCCCTACGCGGCGGAATTCGGGGCCGACGCGGTGCGGTACTTCCTCCTGAGGGACAAGCCCATCGGAACCGACGGCTCCTTTTCCGACGAGGCCTTCCTCGACCGCCTCAATGCCGACCTCGCCAACGACCTGGGGAACCTCGCCTCTCGCCTGACCAACCTTCTCGAACGCCAGGCGGGCGGTGTGGTGGGCACCGGCGACGGGAGCCTCCGTGCGCGCACCCTAGAAATCCTGGACGCCTACCACGCGGCCGTGAAGGACCTTTCGCCCCGTGACGCGCTGCTGGCCCTGTGGGCGCTCCTGTCGGACCTGAACAAGTTTCTGGTGGAGAGGGAGCCGTGGAAGCAAGCCGGAACACCGGAGGCCCTGGCCACCCTCTCCGAAGCTGCCCGCTCCCTCCGCCTCGTGGCCCTCGCGCTGGAGCCCGCCATGCCCTCCTCGGCCCGGGCCGTGGCGAAGGCGCTGGGCTTCGCGCCCGCCACCCTCGCATCGGCCCGATGGGAGGACCCTCAGGCGGGAAGGGCCGTCAAACTCGCCGGCCTGTTCCCCCGCGTTGACAAGAAGGAGTACTTCGCGAGGGCGGCTTCAGGCTCCGAAGGAGCCCGAAACGAACCTGAAAGGAAGAGAGAAATCGCCATGGAAGACGTGAAGCGAGAGCCGCCCTCCCCGGAAGCGGCGACCCAGGCGCCTCAGGAGCCCCCTCGGCTGTCCATCGACGAGTTCCGCCGCGTGGACTTGAGGGCCGGGAAGATCCTCGAGGCCGAGCGCGTGCCCAAGAGCAGCAAGCTCGTGCGGATGATCGTGGACTTCGGCTCCGAGCGCCGGCAGATCGTGGCCGGCATCGGAAAGAAATACGCCCCTGAAGACCTCGTGGGGCGAATCTGCCCCTTCGTCACCAACCTTCAGCCCGCCAGGCTCATGGGCGTCGAATCCAACGGCATGATCATGGCGGGTCACCGGGGCGACGACCCGGTCCTCCTCGCCTTCCTCGAAGACGTGGAGCCCGGGTCGCCCATTACGTGACCGCCGGCGCGCCTCGAATCCCGAACGCCGAGGATTCGGGTGCGGCGGCCTCGAGGAGGACCCTCATGAGGATGCGCACGCTCGCCGCCGTCCACGGCGCGTTGCTGTGGGCCCTGTCCCTTCCGGCCTCCTCCCCGCGGGATCTCGCCGAGGCCGTGAGGCCCGTCCGGACGGCGGGGGCCTACGAAACCGTGGCGCGCCTCTCCTCTCCGGAGTACGCCGGGCGCCTGACGGGCACGGAGGGTTTCGAGAGGGCCGGGCGGTGGGTGGCCGCCGAGGCCGCGGGGGCCGGCCTGAAGGCGCCCGCCGAGTTCCCGGACCACCTCCAGCCTTATCCGGTCCTGCGCGTTTCCATGCGGGCCGCCTCCATGGAGCTAATCCCCGCCGACGGCCAGGGCGAGCCGCGGGCGCTGACGATGTTCAAGGACTTCATGCCCATTCTCACATCGAGCGCCGGTGAGGTGACGTCGGAGGTGGTCTTCGCGGGATTCGGCATCACCGCTCCGGAGCTGGGCCGGGACGACTACGCGGGCCTCGACGTCAAGGGCCGCATCGTGGTCGTCCTGCGCGGCGAGCCCAAGGACGGCCGGGACTGGTCGGCCTACAACGATTCCCACGCCCGCTACGCCAACGCCGCCTCGCACGGAGCCGCGGCGTGCCTTCTGGCGGATCAGGCCGTGGCGAGCCCGAACGGCGAGCCTCTGACGGGGACCCTCACGGGCGAAATCTCGACGGCCTTCGCCGACGAACTCCTCGCCGAAAAGGGCCTCAAATGTGACGACCTGCGCAAGGCCCTCGAGGCGGGGGGCGCGGTCTCCTTCCCCACGGGGCGCCGCCTCCGCTACTCGGTGGACGCCGGCCCGCCGGTGCTTTCCACGGGCTTCAACGTTCTGGCCGTCCTGCCGGGCAGCGACCCCGGCCTCCGGGGCGAGTGCGTCGTGCTCGGCGCCCACCTCGACCACTGCGGCGATTGGCCGCGGCTCCTGCCCGGGGCCGACGACAACGCCTCGGGAAGCGCGGCCCTCCTGGAGGCCGCCCGGGCCGCCGCACGCCTGCGCCCCCGCCCCGCCCGAAGCCTCGTGTTCGCGTGGTTCGGCGGGGAGGAGATGGGCCTCCTGGGCTCCAAACACCTCGCCGCCCATTTCCCGGCCAGTCTCGGCAGGCCCGTGGCCGTGCTCAACCTGGACATGGTGGGTGCGGGGAACGGAGCCTGGGTGGCCGCCGGCCAGAATCACCCGGCGATCTATGCCGCCCTCGAGACGGCCCGCGACCGGGTCGAGCCCACCTTCCAGCTCAAGGCGGGCCTCTCCCGGGGCGAGGCGCGCGCTGATCACGGCCCTTTCCTGAAGGCCGGGATTCCCGCCGTCTCCCTCTTCGGCATGGGGGGCAAGCACGTGGGCTACCACACCCCCGAGGACACGGTCTACTTCATCACGCCCCGGACGATCGAGGCCTCCGCGCGCGTCGCCCTCGCCGCCGCGATCCTGCTTGCGGACGCGCCGCCAGGTCCCGGATGAGCCGTGGTGGATGTCCCGCCTCCCGTAGGCTCCTTGCCAGTTGGCTGTTCCATCCCGGTCCGAATCCGGAAAGGCGCCCCTGGCCGTCCCGGACTCAGGGGGCCTCGTCTTGCGAGCCGGCGGAGGGGATCGTGAAGGTCCCGTCCAGACGCTCCACCATGGCTTCGTAGCGGCTTTCAAGGTCCACGAGCGCCTCTCGATAGGCCGTCTCGTCGAAATCGCCGGCCCTCCGGCGGGCGTCCAGGACGCGCTTCCGGTTCTCCAGCCACAAATCGGGATCGAAATTGTAGGTCACGGCCTCGCCGCCGCGTCGTTTCTCAAAAGGGGCTCGAGGAAGGCCATGTCGAGGGTGAGGCGGAGGTCGGCGGCCTCCCAGAGGGACTCCTGGACGGTGAGGTTGGGGCCGCTGCGGGGCCCGTGGGCGAGGGCGAAGGTGAGGCCCTCCCGCTTCACGATCTTCACCGCGGGAACGAAGTCCCCGTCCCCCGACAGGAGGACGATGGCGTCCACGGAACGGCGGGCGGCGGCGTAGACCATCTCCACGGCGAGGAGGACGTCCACCTGCTTCTGTTCCAGAACCGGCTTCCCCGTCTCCTCGTCGAGGCCCCGAAAGGCCAGACGGCCGAGCTTGACCTCGAATCGGTCCAGCTTCTGGAGACGCTGGTAGAAGCCTTCCTTCCGCCGGTAGGCCTCCTGCTCCTCCGGCGATGGGGTCCCCGACAGATACGGGAGGCAGTTGAAGTAGACGCACCGCAGGAGAGAAAACCCGAAGTGGTCGCAGATGGCTCTGGACATGCGGCCGTAGTCCAGCCGCGGCGAGCCGAAGCTCCGCTGGAGGAAATCGAGGTAGCCGCCGTCGATGAGAAGGAGCGCCTTGCCGTTCACGGGCGGCGCCCTCAGTGCCTCACCGTCATGGCGCCCAGGGCGATGGAGAGCATCTTGGCCTCGGGCGTGTCGGACCGGCTGGGGATCAGCACCGGAGCCGCCGCGCCCATGATGACGTGGGCCAGGCGCAGCTTGGCGAAGTAGGTGGTGGATTTGGCCAGGAGGTTGGCGGACACGATGTCCGGGCACAGGAGGATGTCGGCCCGGCCCGCCACGTCCCCGGCGTGGCCCTTCTTCGCCACGGCCTCGGGGGAGATGGCCAGGTCGAGACTCAGGGGGCCTTCCACCTCGCAGTCCGCGATCTGGCCGCAATGGGCCATTCGGGTGAGGGCCGCCGCGTCCATGCTGGGGGCGTGGCCCGGCAGAACGTTTTCCACGGCCGAAAGGACGGCCACGCGGGGCCGGGCGCACCCGAGCTTGTGGTACAGCGTCACGGCGTTCTCGAGGATCTGGCGCTTGGCGGCCAGATCGGGCTGGAGGTTGATGCCCCCGTCCGTGATGCAGACCAACCGAACGCCGTCTTTGCAGGGGCACTCGAAGAGGAAGGCGTCGGACAGGAGGCGGCCGGTTCTCAGCCCGTTCTCCCGGTCGAGGACGGCGTGCATGAGCGTTCCCGTCTGGGTCTTGCCCTTGAGGAGGATCTGGCCCTCTCCGGACCGAACGATTTCCACCGCCCGGCGCACGGCGCTCTCCTCGTCGGGGGCGTCGGCGATCTCCGCGTGTTGAAGCCGCTTCGGCAGGGCGTCGATGGCCGGCCCGATGAGTCCCGGGTCCCCCACCAGGATGCTTCGGGCGAGCCCCTTTTCCTCTGCGGCGAGGAGGGCGGAAAGGGCCGCGCCATCCTGCCCGCAGGCCACGACGACCGTGTAAGGAGCCCGCTTGAGGGCGACTTCCAGAACCTTGTCGAACTCAGTGAGCCGGACGGACATGTTCCACCCCCCTGCGGAACGCCTTCAGGCATGCGGCCTGGATCTTCTTCGGGAAGCGCTGGCCGATGGCGGCCTCCCAGTTGGCCTCGGTCATGGAAAGCTTCATGGAGAGGGCCCCGAGGAGGATGAGGTTGACCATTCGGAGGTCCCCCTCCTCGCGGGCGATGGTCACGGCGTCCACCCAGACGAGGTTCGGGGCTTTGGCGGCGAGGACCCCGTCGATGTCGGGAACGTACCCCGAGTCCTTCTTGAGGCTCTGGGTCAGGGGCGGGATCTCGAGGGGGCAGACGTAGACCGTGCCGTCGGCGCGCAAGTAATCCAGGTAACGCAGGGCCTCGAGCTTCTCGAAGGCCACGAGAAAGTGCGCCCCACCCCTCGGGATCAGGGAAGAGGGAACCTCGGGACCGATCCGAACATGCGTGTCCACGTTCCCTCCCCGCTGGGCCATGCCGTGGACTTCGCTCATCTTGACGTCCAGGCCCGCATCCACCGCCGCCAGGGCGAGGACGCGGCTGCTCGTCAGGATGCCCTGTCCTCCCACGCCCGCAAACAGGATGTTGGTGATCTCCATGTCCTTCTCCCCATCAGGGCTCGTTCTTCGCGCCGGGCCCCCAGGTTCAGGGCCAGCGGGTCCTGCCTTCAGGCCCCGATTGAACCAGGCGGACCCCCCGGCTCGGGGCGTCCCGCCCGCCGAACATCAGGCCCCCGGGGGCGTTTTCTCCCCCTGCACGGAGGGCAGCGAAATGCAGCCGGCTTCGCAGACCTGAACGCAGACGCCGCACCCCGTGCAGAGGTCGGGATCCAGATCGGGGAAACCTTCCTTCTCGTGGATGCCCATGCATCCCACGCGGATGCACGCCCCGCAGCGGTCGCAGTTCTCCAAGTGGATCTCCACGGGGGTGCCCTTCGGGATCCGCCCACCCAACAGGCATGGAGCCACGGCCACCACGACGGAGACCTCGGGGGCCTGGAGTTCCTCCTCAAGGACCCTTCGGGTCTTCTCGAGATCGTAGGGATCCACCTCCACCACTCGCTTCACGCCGAGGGCCCGACAAACCTCCGCCACGTTGAGCTGGGGCGCGTCGTTGCCACGGATGTCCTTGCCGGTGCCCGGGTGGGGCTGGCCGCCGGTCATCGCCGTCCATCGGTTGTCGAGGATGACCAGGGTGGCGTGGCTGCCGTTGACGATCATGTCCACCAGGGCGGGAATGCCCGAGTGGAAGAACGTGGAGTCCCCGATGACGCCGAGGGTCTTTCCCTTTTCCTTGGGTCCGCCGAACTTCTCCAGGCCTTCGGCCATCCCCACCGAGGCGCCCATGCACATGCAGGAGTCCATGGCGCCCAGCGGCTTGAGGGCGCCCAGGGTATAGCAGCCGATGTCCCCCATGACGCGCAGCTTCATTTCCCGGAACAGGGTGAACATGCCGCGGTGGCTGCAGCCGGGGCAAAGGGTGGGTGGACGAGAGGGGACCTTGAGGTCCCCGAGGTCCACCGTGACCTTGCTCCTCGGGGCGCCCAGCAAAGCCGTCTCCACCAGGGGGAGGTTCAGTTCCCCGGTGTACGGGAAGAGCCCTCGCCCGCCCGCGACGGCGATCCCTTCGGCCCGGATGGACTCCTCCAGATAGGGCTCCAGCTCCTCCACGACGAAGAGGCGCTTCACCATTCCGGAAAAGCGGCGGATGCGCTCCATGGGAAGCGGGTGCGTGAGCCCGAGCTTGAGAATCCATGCCTCGGGGAGAGACTCGCGGACGTATCCGAAGCTCACCCCGGAGGTGACGACGCCGACGTCCGAGGTCCCCGTGAGGATGGGGTTCCACAGGTCGCTCTCCTCGCCGAAGGCCTTGGCCGCCCGCAGGCGCTCCTCCACTTTGTGGCGGCGCTCCCGAGCGTGGCTCGGGAGCATGACGAACTTGGGGATGTCCTTGAGGTAGCCCTTGCTTTTCCAATCCACGCGGTCGGCGGGCCGCGCCACCCCCGTCTGGTGGCACACGCGCGTCGTCATGCGGAGGATCACCGGGGAGTCGAAGCGCTCCGAGAGGGCGAAGGCCTCCCTCGCCATCCACCGCGATTCGTCCACGTCGTAGGGCTCCACCATGAGGACCTTGGCCGCCCTGGCGATGGCACGGTTGTCCTGTTCGTCCTGGCTGGAATGCATGCCCGGGTCGTCGGCGGAAACCACCACGAGCCCGCCGCCCACGCCCATGTAGGAGGAGGAGAAGAGGGGATCGGCGGCCACGTTCAGGCCCACGTGTTTCATGGTCACCAGGGCGCGCGTCCCCGCAAGGGACGCCCCCATGGCCACCTCGTACCCCACCTTCTCGTTCGGGGCCCACTGGACCACCACGTCCTCGTACGCGGCCAGGGCCTCGAGGATCTCCGTGCTGGGCGTGCCGGGGTATCCCGACCCGAAGCCCACCCTGGCTTCCCAGGCGCCGCGGGCCACGGCCTCGTTTCCAAGCATCAGCTTTCGCATGTCGCATCTCCGGGATAGGGGTTGGCCCTCTCCTCCCCCCGCAGGACTCGGAAGGCCCCGGCGGCCAGGGCCTCCATCTCGAACTCGCCGGGGAAGCGGAAGAGGGGGGCGAGCGGGGCGACCCGATCGGAAACCCAGGTGCAGAAGAGGTTGGAGTGGGCGAGCCCGCCCGTGAGGACCACCGCGTCCAGCCGGCAGCACAGGACCGTGGCCATGGCTCCGATCTCCTTCGCCGTCTGGTAGGCCATGGCCTCGTAGACCTCCCGAGCCTTCAGGTCCCCCTGCGCGATGCGGGACTCCACTTCGAGCGCGTCGTGGGTTCCCAGGTGGGCCATCAGGCCGCCCTCCTTGGTCGTCATGCGCTTGAGATCGGCGGCGCTCACGGACCCCGAGAAGCACAGTTTGATCAGGGGCTGGGTGGGAAGGGTCCCCGCCCGCGTCGGGGAGAAGGGGCCTCCCGAGTTGGCGTTGTTCGTGTCCACGATGCGCCCGCCCTCCATGGGGACGATGGAAAAACCGCCGCCGAGGTGGGCCACCACGAGGCGGCTCTCGGACAGCTTCTTGCCGATCCTCTCGCAGGCCTTCCGCGCCGCGGCGTGGAGGTTGAGCGCGTGGGAGAGGGCCTGCCTCGAAAGGCCGGGCAGCCCCGAATACCGGGCCAGCGGGGTCATCTCGTCCACCGCCACCGGGTCCACCACAAAGGCGGGGATCCCCCGCTCCGAGGCCAGCTCGTGGGCGATGAGGCACCCGAGATTGGACACGTGCTCGCCCTGGTAGCCCCGGCGGGCGTCCTCGAGCATGGCCTCGCTCACGACGAGCGTCCCGGAAGGTACGGGGCGGATCAGGCCGCCCCGGCCCACCACCGCGTGAAGGGGCTCCGCCCCGTGGCGGGCCAGGAACTCCCGGGCGGCCTGCACACGGGTCGGAAGCTGGGCGAGAAGAGGCCCCTTTTCGTGCGGGGCGGATACGGTCTCCTCCGCCTCCCGCCCGACCGTCGAATAGAGCGCCAGCTTGGTTCCCGTGCTCCCGGGATTGACGACCAGCACACGGTACAGTTCGGCCATCGCAGTCTCCTGCGCAAGGGATGATGGTAAGGGCCCCGGCCCCGACCCACAAGGTTTGATCCCAAGCCCCTTGTACGGTGGGGCTTATCACGCCCACCCGAGGGGTTTGGCTCGGCCCCGGCCTGGACGTACAATGGGCGTGCCTTAGATAGGGGGAGGACCGAGGTCCTCGCCCCGAGAGGGCCCATGATGGACCACGAAGCACCACCCGCGCCCGAGGAGATCCGACGCCTGAGGGAGGCCAACGAGGCCCTCTGGGCGGTCTTCGGCCTGGGGCACGCCGTCGGACAGGCCGGGGGGCCCGGCGAAATGGCCTGCGCCACCCACGAGGTGGCCAGAAGGGTGTTGTCCGTCACCTGCACGGGATTGGTCCTCCTCGGAACCGAAGGTGCCCGCGCCTTCCTCTGCCGCGAGACACCCGAGTCGACATCCGTGGCGGTCCCGGCGGAGGAGTGGTTTTCCCTTTTCCCCGGGGAGCGAGCCCAGTGGTCGGGGGGGGAGCCTCCGTCCGCCCGGGTGGCGGCCCTCCTCGGCGCGCCGCCCTCCGCGGGCATGGTCCGAAGCTTGGGGGCCCCGGGCATTCCGGGGGCCCAGCTGGTGGCCCTCCGGCCCAACCCTTTTTCGGACCTCGAGCAGGGCCTTTTCGCGAGGATGGCCGACTTCCTGTTCACCGCCCTGGCCCGCTGGGAGCAGGTGGAGGGGGTCCGCCGAAAATCCCGGCAGGTGGCCGACCTCTTCGTTCTCCTCGCCCAGGAGAAGGAGCGTCTCGACAACGTCATGAGGAGCGTCCCCGTGGGGCTCCTCCTCACCGACCTTTCGGGGTCCATTTCCCTCATCAATGACGCGGCCGCTCGGGCCCTCGGCCTCTCCCCCGTCGAGGTCCGGGAAAACAAGATTTTCGGGAGCCGCCCGGCGGGCCAGGTCATCCTCGGGCTCCTCCGAAAAGCCCAGGCCGAGGGGAAGACCGTGTCCACCCCGTACGAGGTGGAGGGGCGATGGTACCAGGTCCAGGTTCAGCCCTGGCCCGGGGGGAACCTCTTCCTCGTGGTCACGCAGGACATCCAGGAGTGGGTGGGCCTCAATCGGTCGCGTGAAGACCTGATCTCCATCATCTCGCACGAGGTCAAGAACCCCCTCGCCGCCATCATCAACGCCGCCGATCTCCTTGCGGGCGGGCGGCCGGGCCCCCTCACCGAACACCAGGCCCGCATCGCCGCCCTGATCCTCGAAAACGGCCGGAACATCCGCAATCTGCTGGACGACGTGGTCCGCCTCAGTCGAGTCCACTACGCCCAGGGACAGGCCGGGAGCGTGGACGTGAAAGGCCTCATCGAGCGCCTGCGGGACGGCGCGAGGGACACGATCCAGGGGAAGCTCCTCACCTGGAAGGAAGAGTTGCAGGACGTCCACGTCACCTGCGACGGACGCATGCTCGAAAACCTCGTGGCCAATCTCTTGGGAAACGCCATCAAGTATTCGGTCATAGGGGGGTGTGTGGGCGTACGCCTTCGCCGTGACGGGGAGCGGATCGCCCTGCGGATCCTCGACGACGGACCGGGAATCCCGGCCTCGGAAAGGGCTTCCATCTTCACGCCCTTCTTCCGGGCGAGCAACGTCCGCAATCTCGTGGGTGGAACCGGCCTCGGCCTCGTGATCGCCAAGAACGTGGCCGAGAGACTGGGGGGCCGCCTGGAATGCGACTCCCCGCTCACCGAGGAGGACCGGGCCTTTCTCGGAAGCACTGTGCCCTCGCGTCCGGGCACGGCCTTCGAGGCCGTGCTCCCCGCAACCGAGTAGGAGATGCCATGCGCCAGAGACTGGTCATCGCCGACGACAACCGGGCCATCACCGAAGTCCTGAAGCTCAACTTCGACCTTCTTGGCTACGACGTGCATGTGGCCTCCGACGGGGAGGAGGCCGAAGCGATCTTCCGCCGCATGCGGCCCGATCTCATGATTCTCGACGTCATGATGCCCAAGAAGAACGGCTACCAGGTGTGCCGGGATCTCAAACGGGATTCGGAGCTGGCCCGGATCCCCATCATCCTCCTCACGGCCAAGAGCCTGAGGGAAGACGTGTACTGGGGATACGACTGCGGAGCCGACGCGTACGTCACCAAGCCCTACGACCCCCACCAGCTCGAATTGCTGGTGGACCAGCTCATCCGCGAGGCCGTCTCCGGACAGCGCTCCACGGCGTGGACGGGACTTCCCGATGCCTCGCGGATGGAGAGCGAGTTCCGGGCGAGGCTGGAGGCCGGGGCCCCATGCCTCCTTCTCCAGGTTCGCCTCGCTCCGGCTTTTTCGGAGGGCTTCGCGCTGCGAGCGGGATCCTCCCGCCTCAAGGACCTTGTCCACCGGACCGCATGGCTCCTGCACGAGACGGTGCAGGAATGCGCCGCGGCCGGGGCGGTGGGGCAGACCTCCGACGACCGGTTCTGGATCGTCCTACACCCCTCCGAAGCACAAACCTTGCGCTCCAGGTTCGAGGAGAAATTCGCCCAAGCCGGGTTTTCCGGCTTGGAGGGGGACAAGCCGGCGCTGGAGTGGGACGAGGTGAACCCACCGTCCGAAGGCGGATAGCGTTTCTCACTCCCGCGTCCGGCCGTCGGCCATCGCCCCGTCCAGGCCACCCAGGATCCTTCTGGACACCCCCAGGACGGAGGTTACCGTCCCGTCGGCCTCCTGGATCGGGATGAGCTGGGTGTCGAGCCACAGCCTCCCCACGGGGAAATCGAGTTCCTCCACGCGAACGAGCACCTCGCCGGTCCGGAAGGCCTCCCCGAGGCTGGTTTTCATCCGACGGAGGGTGACACCCTCGAAGAGGTCTTCCAAGCGGCTTCCGGGCACTTCCTCGGGCCGGAGCTTCAGGGCGGCGGCCGTGGAGGGATTGGCGAAGGTCACTCTCTCCTCGCGGCTCACGATGAAAATGAAGTCCCTGGCCGACTCGGCCAGGCTCTGGTAGATCCGCAACGTCTTTTCCAGGTTCTCCCTCGTCCGGACCTCGTCGCTCACGTCCCGGACGACTCCCACAAAACCCTCCGGAGACCCCCACTCGTCCCGGAGGAGGGCCGCGTTGATCTCCGCGGGAAAAGGCTGCCCGTCCTTCCGAAGGACGTTGGCCCGGAAGTTCCGAACCTCCTCGCCCCGCAGGGCCTGCTCCATGGCCTGCCGCACGGCTCCCCCCTCCTGTTCGGAGACCATTTCGAAGACGGAACGGCCCACCAGTTCCTCGTGGGCGCGGGCGCCCCAGATCTCCATTGTGCGGCGGTTGACCATGGTGATCCGGCCGGTGAGGTCCGCCACGACGGTGGCCCCTGGAGACAACTCCAACAGGGTTCGGTAGCGGGACTCCTGCCCGCGGAGACTGATCTCGGCTTCCTTCAAAGACGTCACGTCCGTCCCATGGGAAAGGACCACGCTCACCCGGCCGTGCGCGTCGAGGACCGGCCGGTTGGTCCAGGCCACCCAGACCCTCCGCCCGTCCTTTCGCACGTTTTGGTTGATGTTGGAGGCGAAGGCGTTGGGATCCGCGGCGATCCGCTTGAGGAGGTCCTCCAGGTCCTGTCCGGTGGAATCTTCCTTGGGGACGATGGTACCGATGAGGCTCCGGCCGAGGATTTCTTCCTTCCTGTACCCGAAGAACTCCTCCGCGAACTCGTTCCAGTACGTGACGGTGAGATCGGGCGTGAAGGTGAGAACGATCCCGCGCGCATTCTCCACGAGGGCGCGGTACCTGCTCTCGCTCGCCTGAAGGGCGTCCCGGCTCGTTTCCAATTCGGTCAGCGTTTTGTGAAGATCCTCGATGCTTCGCCTCGCCTCCTCGTACAGGGCGGCGTTCACGACGGTCATCGTGGCGTGGCGCGCGAAGATTTCGAGGACCTCCACCTCCTCCGGAGAAAAGGCCTCCGATTCGCCCGAGTAGAAGGTGACGACGCCGCGCACCGCGTCCTCATGGAGCATGGGCACTGCGCACACGCACCGGAAGCCGCGCTTCTCGGCCTCCTCCCGCCAGGGGGCGAAGTCGGGCTCTTCGGTCCTCATGATGACGGGCCGGCGGAGCTTGATGGCCCGCCCGGCGGGTCCCTGGGCCCGCGCGGATTCGTCCCAGCGGACCTGAACGCTCTCCGTATATCCCTCGTCTCGGCCGGCGGATGCCAGGATCTGGACCTCGGTGCTCTCGGGCACCACGAGCCCCATCCAGACCAGATCCACTCCGAAGATCTCCACGGCTACGCGGCACATCAGGCTTACGGATTCGCCCATGTCCAGGGAACCCGCCATGGCCTGGGACGAGGCCAGGAGGGCCAGGAGCTGGCGGTTCGTCCGCTGCTGGGCCTCCTCGGCCTCGTGACGGTCCGTGACATCGCGCACCACCCCGAAGAAACCGAGCACCCGGCCGAGGGGGTCCGCCTCGGGGACGGCGTGGTCCTCCAGCCACCGGTACGTCTGGGTCCCCCCGTGCAGGAAGCGGTATTCGATCGTGAAGGGCCGCCCCTCCTCCCGCAGGGCTTGGACGGCCCGCTTGACCATTCCGACGTCATCGGGGTGTACGCCGAGAAGCCACTGCCCATCCTGGGCTTGAATCTCCTCCTGGGAAAGACCCAGGATTTCCCGGACCTTGTGGCTCACGAACTGGACCCGTGGAACCGGCGGATCGCCCTCCAGGGAGCTGTAGTAGATGACCTCGCTCACGTTTTGAAGGATGAGGCTCACCTGGGCCTCCCGCCGGCGAAGCTCCTCCTCCACGCGTTTCCGGTCCGTCACGTCGATGGCCGTGGCCAGGCCCGCCGGCCGGCCGTTGTACTGGATGACCGCGGCCGTGAAATCGAGCCATCGCACCTCCCCCGTTTTCTTGACGACCTTGAACTCGTAATGACGCGGAACCGGCTCGCCCCGCTGCCGGGCCAACCCCCTCTCCCGGACCATTTCCCGGTGGTCCGGGTGGACGAGATCCCAGAAGCGCAGCCTCTGCAATTCCTCCCGGCTGTATCCGCTGACCAACTCCGTGGTCCGATTGACGTACCGCAGGTTCTCCCCTTGGTAAATCATGATGGCCGCCTCGGTGCTCTCGGCCAGGCCCCGGAAGAGCGCTTCGCTTTCCTTCACCGCCAGCTCCGCCAAACGCCTCTCGGTGATGTCGCGGCAGTTCACGACGATCCCGCCCACGGCCGGGTCCCCCAGGAGGTTGGTCACGATGGCGGAGAAGATGCGAAGGCTCCCGTTCTTGTGACGAACCCGGTACTCCACGGCGGGAAGGGAAACGCCGGGCGCCCGGAGAGACCGCCTGACCACGTCTTGGATCACCCCGACGTCTTCCGGGGCGACGTAATCGGTGGCCAGGTTCCCGAGCAGTTCCTCCACTGAGTAACCGGTCCATGTGGTCACGGACGGCGTGATGTACAGGGCGCGCCCCTCCGCGCTGAACACGATCACGACGTCGTGGGTGTTTTCGATGAGCGTGCGAAAGCGTCGCTCGCTCTCCCGCAGGCGGCGCTCCGCCTCGACCCGGTCGGTGACGTCCCGGCCGACTCCCACGATGGCCTGCACCCGGCCCTCGGCGTCCAGGACGGCCTTGTCCGACCAGGCGAGCCACCTCCACCCCTGGGCCGTGTGAGCCCGCTGCTCTACATAGCAGGTGTACGGCGGGCGGTAGAGGTCCTTCATGGCTTCGAGCGTCTTGCGAAGGTCCTCTTCGTGCACCAGGGGCATGAAGGTGCGCCCCAGGAGTTCCTCCTCCGATTTGCCGAACAGCCGGCAATACGTCGGGCTGACGAAGAGGAACCGGCCCTCCGTGTCCACCTTGACGACGAGGTCCGTCTGGTTCTCCACGAGGAGCCGGTAGGCCTCCCGGCTCTCCTTGAGGGCTCGCTCCGCCTCTCTGGATAGGGTCACGTCCTCCAGAAAGAGCAGGTCCATGAGTCCTTCCGGCCCTTCCACCCGAACGGGACGCACCCGGGCCAGGAAGCGGGTCCCGTCGGATTTCAGGCACTGCCACTCGGCCCCGGTTTCGGGAAGCACGGCGCGCCTGCCCCTGCCCAGGCACGCCTCGGCCTGACCCCGGCTTTCGGCGGCCACGCAATCCAGGAAGGGCTTGCCGATCACTTCCGCGAGGCTGAGCCTCCGAAACAGGTGGAGAAAGGCCTCGTTGGCGAAAGTGACCACCCCGGCCTTCAGGAGGGCTACGCCCAGCGGCGCCTGCTCGATGAGGTGCCGGTAGCGCTTCTCCGAGTCTTTCAGGCTCTCGAAACGGGCCTTTCGTCGGGAGGTGCGGACGGCCAGGACCGCCCAGACCACGGCGAGCGCCACGAGCGAGACGGTGAAGACGGCCAGCCGTTTCCAGTCACCCGGCGGCTGGACGGGGAGCCACTTGGTTTGAAGGTCGGCGAGAACGCCGCCCTCCGCCAGCTGGCGGAGGGTGGCGTCGATTTCGTCCCGGTTGCCCTCGAGGCCCTTCCGCAGGGGAAAGGCCAGCCGGTCCCGGGACAGGAACAGGACGCCGAACCGACCCCGGGCGACCGCCACTTCCCCGCTGTACTCCTTGCTGATGAGAAAGAGGGTGTTCAGGTAGTCGTTCAGGACCGCGTCCACCTCGCCCCGGCGGAGCGCCTCGAAGCTGGCTGTCGTGTCGTCGTACACCTTCAATCCGGCCAGCCCCACCTCCGGAGCCAGGCGGGCACCCAGTCCCTCTCCCGTGGCGCCCCGCTTGACCCCAAGGAGGAGCCCTTTCAGGTCTCTCTTGGATCCGACTTCCTGCTGAATCCGGTGGGCCACGACGAGGCCCGTTTCAAGGTAGGATTCCGTGAAGAGGAATCGGCGCTCGCGATCGGGGGATCGATAGATCGCCCCGATGGCCATGTCGGCCTTTCCCTCCTCCAGCAGGGTCCATATCTCGGGGAAGGAGGTCCACGTGATCTCGTACGTCCACCCGCGGGTGGTGCACAGCAGGCGAAGGAGATCCACGTCGAGCCCGCGTTCCTCCCCGCCCTCCCGATAGGCGAAGGGCTCGTAGGGAGAGGCCGCGACTCTCAGGTGAAATGTCTTTCCCCTTTCGACGCCTCCGGATGCCCGCCCGGTCTGGGTCCCCGCGGCCACGGGGATCACGACCATGGCACAGAATGCGCAGATCCTTAGCCACCCTCGCATGGCCACGGCCTCCGATGGGACGCCCCCGCTCCCGCGGTTCCGGGCGCCCGTGCCTCTCCGGTTCAAGGGGGCCCTCCCGCCCCCGGACTCACGCGATCTGATTCACCCGGTTCTTGCCCTGACGCTTGGCCTGGTAAAGCGCCTGGTCGGCCAGGTCGAGAATCTCGTGGTGGTCCCGGCCGTCCGTGGGGAAGGAAGCCAGGCCCACGCTCAGGGTCACGGACGCCGTTTGCCCGCCGCCTCCGACGTGGACCCGCAGGCCCTCGACGGCGCTACGGATCCTCTCGCCGATGGTGAGCGCCGTGGAAGCATCGCACCTCGGAAGGAATAGGGCGAATTCTTCACCGCCGTACCGGGCCGCGATGTCCTCACGCCGGATGAGGGCCCTCACCGTCTCCGCGACGGCCCTGAGCACCTCGTCGCCCGCAAGGTGGCCGAAGGTGTCGTTGACGACCTTGAAGCCGTCCAGGTCCATCATCAGCATCGAGAAGGGCAGCGAGGATTCGGCGTGCTCGCGGGCCTCCTTCGCCAAGACCTCCTGAAAGTAACCGTGGTTGTACAATCCCGTGAGTCCGTCCATGACCGCCTGGCGCCGGGTCCGGGCGTGGATCTGCGCGCTCTCCAGGGCATTCACGGTCTGGTTGGCCAGGACTTCCAGAGCCCGAAGCGTCTCCAGAGAGGGGATCTTCCCGTCCACGGGCTCGTCCACGGAGATGATTCCCAGCAGACGGCCGTCCTTGTCCTCCAGCGGGACGATGAGGGTGTCCAAGGGGTCCCAGTCGTCCGGTTCCTTGGGCAAGCGGGGGTTCAGGGGAAGGATGTCGTAGGGCCCGATGACGGCGTCGGCGTGCCCCACGAAATAGCAGCTTCCCACCCGGTAGCGCGGATGGATGAGTTCGAAGATCTGCTCGGCGGGAGGCCTCGCCTTCCGCACCTCCTCCCACCGGTCCGAGAGTCCGGCCTGGGCGACTCTCTCGAAGAGGTGCTCGTCCTCCCGATAGAGGCTCACGAGGACCGTCCGGAACCCCATCCCCTCGCGGATCCCCTCCGCCACCTTCTCCAGGATCGTCTGGACGTCGAGGTGGACCTTGAGGAGATTCGAGATTTTGAGGATCTGGGAGAGGTAGTCGGTCTGGCGAAGGAGCTTTCGGTTGGTGTCCATGAGCTGCTTCTTGAGAATCTCGTCCTGGACGTGGCCGGCGATCTGGGCCAGGGCCAACTCGAGGAATTTGCATTCGTTCCCGGTGAACACGTCCTTTCCGGCTCCCCTTTCCAGGACCAGGACGCCGAAGGCAAGCTCCGTCGTCGCCACGGCCACCGAGACCTGACATCCCGCCCCTTCCAGGAGGAGCGGGACCACAGCGGAGCCGGTCACGAGCCGGGGTTCCCTGAGCTCCGGCGCCTCCAGGAGATCCAGCAAGGCCTCCTTGGCCGCGTGGGGATCCAGGGGGAGGCCCTCCAGACTCACGAGGAGGGGCTGGCGGGCGGACCCCGGCGGCAGGACCAGCAACAGGCCCCGGTCCCAGGGGACGAAGTCTCGAAGCCCCGAGAGCAAGGTCAAGAGGAAGGACTCGTTCTCCAAGGATCCGGCCGTCGTCAGGGAGAGCTGCTGGAGGAACTCCTGACGGCCCGTCGCGTGGATGAGCGCGGCGTTCTTTTCCTGAAGTCCCCCATACAGCCGCATGGCCCAGACGAGGATGAGGAGGGTCAGGCTGCCCATGAGGACGGAAACGTAGCGCTCCTCCCGGGTGGCTCCGACCACCAGGGCCACGAGGGGCGAGGAGAGCAGGACCCAGCCCAGGTTGCTGACGAACGATTTCTTGAACGTGGTTCGAAGAGGGGCCTTCAAGGAGGACGGGTTTCCCGCCACGTAGAAGAACCAGTTGGCTCCGGTCATCACCAGCATGGCCGAAAGGAAAATGGCGAATTCCAGGAGCGATTGCTCAGGCCCTCCCCGGGACAGGGCGAGGTAGAAGGCCCCCCCCAGAGCGATGGACAGCGCGGAGAGGGCGGCTCCCCATACGTGCACCAGCCCCAACCCTCCGAACCCGCGTCGGTAGGCGCGGCTGACGAGGAGTCCGACCCCCGCCAGCGTTCCGGCCAGCACGGGGTTCTGAAGCACCACGATGGCGGGGAAGGCCACGACGTGATCGAGGTTGAGATAGCCCAGGCCCGGCACATGGACGTCAAACTGGTAGGCCAGGAAGAAGAAAAGGAGCACGGCTGGAGCGGCCCAGAGGTCATGGATGCGCCACGAGGCGCGAGTCCCCATCCAAACCAGAAGGACCAGAGAGAGGATGGTGAGCGTCAGCGGCAGCCGCTTTCCCTGCATGACCGGCCTTTCCTGACTTACGATACCACGAAGAACGGGCCGCGAAAGCCCCCCAGCGGGACCCGGAGGAGGGCCTGGCTCCGCCACGGCCCCAATCCTCCGGCCTCCGCGTTCCCGGATTGCAACATTTTGGTCCACCCAAACGGACTCCTCGCCTACACTGTCCGCGCCCCGGAGAGCCCGGGCCGTGCGCGATTTACCCCAGGAATGAGAAACCCCTAGTTGTTTTTCGGGTTTTTGCTCCATTGGCTTTATATTGATTTCTTTCTGGGTGAGGTTTTTCAGGACAGGGGGAGAACCGATGACCACGTTAGTCTATGCGGTGCTGTATCTTTCTGCGGCGGTGTTCGCCATCGCCACGGTGGCGCGGGCCGTCCTCTATGCCCGCCAGCCCATCCACCTCCGGTGGGAGTTGTACCCGGTCCCTCATGAGGCGGTCCACCGCGTGAAGCACGGCGGATCTTACTTCGAGGAGACGGACTGGTGGACCAAGCCGTCCCATTTCAACCTCTGGGGCGAACTGAGCTTCATGGTCCCAGAGATGCTCTTCCTGAAAGCCCTCCACGAGTTCAACCGGAAGCTCTGGTACCGCTCCTTTCCCTTCCACTTCGGCCTGTATCTCCTGATGGGGACGGTGGGACTCGTCCTTTTCTCGGCCCTGCTCGGGGTTTTCCTTCCCTCCTCCCTGGGAGGTCCGCTGGGCTCCCTGCTTCACTGGGCTTGCCTGCTCATGGGCGGCGCCGGCGTGACGCTCTCGATGGTCGGGGCCCTGCTCCTCTTGCACCGGCGCTTGACGGACCCGGCGCTCAAGACTTACACGACGGCCGGGGACATCTTTAACCTCGTCTTCTTCGTGGTGGCCTTCGGCGTCCTGTCCGCCGGATACTTCCTCATGGACCCGGCAGGTCCTGGGGTCGTGGGCATTACGATGGGCCTGCTCAGGGCGGACCTGTCCTTGGACATCCCTGGCCTTTTCGGAGTCGGCTTGATCCTGTGCGGGCTCCTGGCGGCCTACATCCCGTTGACGCACATGTCGCATTTCGTGGGCAAGTACTTCACCTACCACAGTGTCCGCTGGCAGGACCATCCCAACCGTCCCGGCAGCGACATTGAAAAGAAGCTTCAGGAATACCTGACCTACCGTCCCACCTGGTCGGCGGAGCACGTGACCGCCGACGGAAAACGCACGTGGGCGGACGTGGCCACCACCAACCCTTGGCAGGGGGAGAAGAAATGAAGGACAAGATCAACCTCTCCGACATGTCCCGCCGGGACCGCAATCCCCTGACCCACCTGGAGAACCGGGACCTCATGCCCCTCCCGCCCCCCCTGGACTCCCCGGACAAGGACCATAGCTGGACTCCCCTCGCGGAAAAGACCCTGGCCGCGGTGGAGTGCGGCCTGGACGACACCTGCGCCATCAACATCCCCCAGCCCAAGACCCGGGAGGAGGAGGACGCCCTCGTCCAGAAATTCCTCTCCGGGCTGGACAAGCTCTTCACCAAGGAAAACAACTGGACCTTCCTTCAGCCGCTGGTCCTCAGTATGGAGCACTGCGCCAAGTGCCAGACCTGCTCCGAGGCGTGCCACATTTACGAGGCCAGCGGCGGGAACGAGCTCTACCGGCCCACCTTCCGCTCCGAGATCATGCGCCGCCTTTACTTCAAGTACGTCAAGCACGGCGGGCTTCTCTCGGCGTGGCAGCACGGAGACATCGAGCTGAACTGGCCCCTCGTGGCCAGGCTGGCCGAACTCTCCTACCGGTGCAACCTGTGCCGCCGGTGCGCCCAGACCTGTCCCATCGGCGCGGACAACGGCCTCGTGGCCCACGAGCTCCGGAAGCTCTTCAGCATGGAGATGGGGATCAACGCCAAGGAATGCCACGACAACGGCTCCGTCCTCCAGCTCAAGGTGGGCTCCTCCACGGGCATGACCTCCCTGGTGGTGAAGGACAACATCGAGTTCATCGACGAGGACATGACGGAGAAGACCGGCATCAAGGTGGAGACGCCGTGGGACGTGGAGGGCGCGGACGTCCTCCTCATCCACAACGCCGGAGAGATCATGGCGTGGCCCGAGAACCCCGGGGCCTTCGCCGTCATTCTGAACGCCGCCGGCATCACCTGGACGCTCTCCTCCGAGTTGGCCGGCTACGACTCCATCAACTACGGCCTCTGGTACGACGACGCGCAGTTCGCCCGGGTGGCGATCAAGCACGCCGAGGCCGCGAAGAAGCTGAAGGTCAAGAAGATCGTCCTCGGCGAGTGCGGCCACGCCCACAAGGCCCTCTCGGTCATCGCCGACCGGGTTCTCACGGGCGAGCTCAACATCCCCAGGGAGTCCTCCATGACGCTCCTTCGGGACATCGTGATGGGCGACCGACTCCGTCTGGACCCCTCCCGGAACGATTTCCCCGTGACCCTTCACGATCCCTGCAACCTGGTCCGGCTCATGGGGGTCGTGGAGCCCCAGCGCGAGATCGTCCGAAAGATCTGCCCCCAGTTCCGAGAAATGTGGCCCCACGGGGTGGACAACTACTGCTGCGGAGGCGGCTCCGGCTTCGCCATCATGAGCGGCAACAACTTCCAGGATTGGCGTTTCCACGTCTCCGGCCGGAAGAAGCTCCAGCAGGTCCTCAACGCCTTCGCCGACTGCCTCGATCCCTCGATCCACAAGTACATCTGCGCCCCGTGCAGCAACTGCAAGGGCCAGTTCCGCGACATGCTGGCGTACTACCAGATGTGGGAGAAGCACCGGATCCTGTACGGCGGGCTCGTGGAACTGATCGTGAATTGCATGCTGGATGTCAAACCGGGCTTCATCGATTGGGAGTGGCACTGAACCATTTGGTATGGGAGATTCCGGATTGCGGCGGCACAAGTCTCAAGTCCGGAACTCAAGAGGGGATCCGACATGGCGAAGAAGATACTGGTCGTCGACGATGAGCCCGACGTGGTGACCTACCTGAGCACGGTTCTGAAGGACGCCGGATACGAGACCCTGGAAGCCTCCAACGGCGAGGAGGCCCTCGCCCAGGTGGCCGCCGGCAAGCCCGACCTCATCACCCTGGACATCACCATGCCGGAGATGACGGGCGTGCGCACGTACCGGACCTTGAAGGAGGACGCCGCCCTGAAGAAGATCCCCGTGATCATCGTCACGGGCGTATCCCACGAGTTCAAACAGTTCATCTCGACGCGGACGCAGGTCCCCGCGCCGGAAGGCTATCTGGAGAAGCCGGTGAAGCCCGAGGAGCTCGTCGCGGAAGTGAAGCGGCTGGTCGGCTAGCCTTCACCCAAGCCCAGAAACGGAGCCGTCCGCGGAGAAACCGCGGACGGCTTTTTTTCGGCTCCCCCGCGTCAGGGGGGTGCGCTCCGCACGAAGGGAAGCCGGACCCTGAACCGCGTTCCGCGCCCCGGCTCCGAATCCACGGAGATGTCCCCGCCGTGCTTTTCGACCACCTTGTGGGAGATGAAGAGACCCAACCCCGTTCCCTCGAGCCCCTTGGAGGAGAAAAAGAGGGTGAAGATCCGCTCTCGAGTCTCCCGGTCCATCCCGATGCCGTCGTCCTCCACGGTCAGCACCGCGGACCCGTTCTCCCTGGCCAGGCCGAACCGGACCGAGTGCCTGTCCTTTCTCCGGTCGACCCGGCACGCGTCGAGGGCGTTCTCAAGGAGGTTCACGAGGGCCGCGTGCAACGACTTCGGCTCCATGTCGCAGGGTCCCACCTCTTCCAAATGGGCCTCCAGGTGGACGCCCAGGCTCTCGGCCCGCGGGCGAACCGCTTCGAGGGCCGAGTACGCCAAGTCCTTGAGGGAGGCGCTTTCCCAGACGGGTTCCCGCTCCTTGGCGACGTAGAGGAGATCGAGAACCACGCTGCGGATCTGCTCCACGTTCCGCCGGATCATCTTCCAGCCCTCTTCCACCCGTTCCGGGCGCTGCCTTTCTATGCCCGTGTTCATCATGTACATCCCCCCGTCCAACCCGGTGAGGAGGCCCTTGATGCCGTGGGATACGGAGCCGACGAGGAGGCCGAGGTTGGCCAGCTGGCCTTGCAGGCTGCGGATTTCGGTGATGTTCGTGGACATCTCCATCACCATTTCGATTTCGCCGTCGCCGTTTCGGATGGGAGCGGTGGAAACCAGGGTGTTGACCTGACGTCCGTCGAGGGCGGTGACGATCTCTTCGCTGTGGTGGACGTTTCCGTCCTCGAAGGTCCGCGCCACGGGGCAATTGAGGCACGGCTCCGAGCGGTGCTTGTAGACATCGAAACAGAAGGCCCCCACGCGGTCCCCGAAATCCTCCCGAAAGGCCCGATTGGACTCCACGATCCTCAGGTCCCGGTCCTGGACCGAGATGTAGCAGGGCACATCCTCGAACAAGGCGCGGTAGCGCTCGCGACTGCGGCGGAGCTTGTTCTCCAGAGCCTTGACGGGAGAGAGATCCGCCGAAACCTCCACCACGGCCCGCACGCTCCCGTCCGGCCCCAGGACGGGCGAGGTGTAGACGAGGATGGGCATGGACCGACCGTCCGGCAAGGCGACGACCTGCTGACTCACGTGGCACCGCCCGTCCGCAAAGGTCTCGTCCACGGGACAGTCACGACACTTCTCGCCGCGGCCCTTGTAGACCGCGAAACAGAAGGCCCCCACGGAGCCGCCGAAGGTGGCCTGAAAGTTCTCGTTGGCCGCGAGGATTCTGCCTTCCCGGTCCTGAACCGTCATGAAGCAGGGCGCGGACCGGAAGAGATCCTCCACGCCGGGGAGCAGGGGGGAGAGAATCTCGCCGATCCCCTTCATGGCCCGCCTCCCCCGTTGAGAGCCTTCCGAATGGCGCGCGCCAGCGCGGAGAGATCAATGGGCTTTTCGATCCGGCCGGATGGCTGCGGCATGGGCGCGCACGACTTGTCGAAGAGCTGGACGTCGCTCGCGCCGGTGATGAAGATCACGGGCAGATCCCGGAGAGCGGGGGTTTCCCGGAGCGACCGGTACACCTGGATGCCCGATTGGTTGGGCATGTGGACGTCCAGAAGGAGGAGGTCCGGGAGATCCCTCAGCGCCGCCTCCAGCACCGCATCCGGGTCGGACACCGCGCGGGGAAGGTGCCCCTCGTCCTCCAGCCAGGCGCACAGGAAGGTAAGGGTGTCCGGCTCGTCGTCGACCACCATGATCTTCTTGGGAGGCTCCATGGATCCTCCTACTTGATCTTCCGCGCTTCACCTATCGGGAAGGCGAACCACCCAACGCGCCTCTCCGGCCTCCGTCATCGAGAAAGCCACGGTGCCGCCGTGGGCCCGGGCCACGCGACAGGCGGCGTGAATCCACAGCCCCGCCCGGTCCGCGCCGTGGGGAACGTACACGTCCCCGAGCGCGCCCGCGAGGGTGGCCGGATCGATCGGAGTCCCTCCGTGGCGGACTTCGAACACGATCCACGGCGGGTCGCTCCGCGCTTCCAGGACGACGTGCCCGCCTCCGTTCGCCTCCTCGCCGCCGCAGGCGTCGAGGGCGCTCTCCACGAGGTTGACGAGCATGGCCTGGATGGCGTTCGGATCGCCCGGAAAGGAAGCCTCGGCGGAACGGCCGGTCAGATCCACGTTCAACGCCTCGGAGATCTTCCGGCAACCGGCCAGGGTCGACTCCACGACCTCCCTGGCGGAGAGCGTCTCGGAGTGCACCTCCCGGTCTCTGGCGTAGTACAGGATGTTTCCCACGACGGAGCGGACGCGCGCGAGGTTCCGGCGGACCATGACCGCACCCGCCCTCGCCCGTTCGGGGTCCCCCTTCCGGTGGCCCGATTCCAGGAGGTATACGCCGCCTTCGAGCGAGTTGAGGGCGCCCTTCAGAGCGTGGGTGATGGACCCCACGAAGGCCTCCAGGGAAGCCAGCCGAGACTGGACCGGCAGAGAGGCCGCAGAACCCTTTGGGCGGGCCAGGAGAAGGACGAGCGGGGGACCCTCCGGCCCGCCCAGGAGAGGGACCGCCGTGACGGATACCTCCACGGCCTCTCCGGACAAGCCTCGGAAGGTCTCCTCGACGGTATGGGAGGCGCCTTCCTCCAGGGCCCTGCGGACGGGGCAATCGACGCAGTCCGCGGCCGCCACCCCGAAGGTCTGGGAGCAGGTGCTCCCCGGGAGGGGGGAGTAGGCCTCCCGCGCCGCGGCGCTGGAGGCCACGACCTTCAATCGGCCGTCGACCAGGGCCGCCCAGCCTCCCATTCTGTTGAGAAGGCGCTCCTCCAGCTCACCCACGGGAACCTCCCGCCCGGCCGGCCGCAGGGCCGGCCGGGTTCGGATCGGAGCGCCTCAGTGGAGCTTTCCCTTCAGTTCGAAAATCTTCCTCAGGTTGAGAACGAGGGATTCCTCGTCCACGGGCTTGTTCATGAAGCCTTCCGGCGGAGGAACGGGACGCTCGTAGATGAGCCTCCGCATTTCGGGCTTGCCCGTGATCACACAGATGGGAAGGGCCCGGAGATCCGGATCCTCTCGGAGAGAGATGAAGACGTCCACCCCGCTCTTCCCGGGCATGGAAAGGTCCAGGGTCATGAGGTCGGGCCGGCGGGTGCGGGCCAGCTCCAAGGCCTCCTCGCCGTTCGAGGCTTTCAGGACCGTGGCCCCGTTGTCTTCCAGGACGGCGCCGATGAAGGCCACCATGTCGGGCTCGTCGTCCACAACCAGCACGGTCTTCCCGGCGAAAGCCGGGGCATGCGCCTTGACTTCCACGCGCGCCTTCCTCTCCTGCGGAACGAGGGCGTCCGCCACGAGGTTCACGAGCTGGGTGACCTTCATATCGAGCTTGTAGTGCTTGATGAGATCCGTGAGGCCGTCCACGCAGTTGTGGCAGGAGGTCACGACGGCCTGGGCCCCCGTGGCCGAGAGCTGGTCTGCCTTCACCTTGGCCGACTTCAGGCGCCGGGGCGCGTATTCGGACATGGACATGGCGCCCCCCCCGCCGGTGCAGCAGTAGTTCTCCGCACGGTTCGGGTACATCTCCCGGAAGTCACCGAGAACGTGCTTGAGCAGTTCGCGGGGCTCCTCGAACATGCCGCAGGAGCGGGCGTTGTTGCAGGAGTCGTGGTAGGTGGCGGAGAGGGCGTTCTTGCTCCGGTCCACCTTGATGCGCCCCTCCTGGATGTACCGGAGCATGGTGACCACCGAACTCTCCATCTCGAAATCGAGGTCCATGCCGGCCCAGTTTTGCGCTTCGCAGCGGGTGGACCGGTATCCGTGGCCGCACTCGGAGATGACGAGCTTTTTCCCTTTCAGCTCCTTCACCTTTTCGAAGAGCCGACGGGCCACGGCCCCCCCGAGTTCGTCGTCCCCCGAAAAGAGGCCGAAATTGGTCATGTCCCAGCCTTCGCTGGGCATGGTCCAGTTCTCTCCGGCGTAATAAAAGATCTTCGCCGCGTCCTTGATGGTCCGGGGATCGTACTTCACTTCACGGGGATTGATGGAGTAGACGACGTCCGCCCCGACCTTGTCGATGGGGATGGCGGCCGCGGGGTCGCCCACCTCCTCCACCAATTCGTCGGACATCCACTGGATGGTCTCCAGGTAGTCCTCCTTGAGGACGCCCATCTGGTTGCCGATCTCCCACTGATCCTTGCTCACGACGGCCACGCCCTCGGGCATGACCCCCACGTGGACGAGGAGTCCCCTGGTCATTCGGTTCAGCACCGCGAAGTCCACACCCATGGGGCAGTTGAGCGTGCAGCGGCGGCAGTTGGTGCATTTTCCGAAGGCGATGTCTTTCAGCTCCTCGAGCTCCTCGTCGGTGAAGACGCTCTTGGCACCCACCCACCACGGGATGACCCGCCCGGTCCAATCCACGTGGCGTTTGAAGATCTTGCGGATGCGGTCGGCCTTGTAGGCCGGAGCGTAGGTCACGTCGTCCGGATTCGTCAGCACGTAATGGCAGGATTCGGTGCACATTCCACAGTGGACGCATCCCACCAGGGAAGAGACCACGGGCCTGGACAGCTTCTGCGGAAGCCTCTCCAGGAACTTCTGCGCCTTGTACGATCTGTCCATGCTCATCGGCGTCACCTCTTGGACGTGAACGGCCGCGCGCCCGCCCTACCGGGCGGCCGCCGATCCGGCGCCCCGCTGAAGGGGAAAGACTCCCCGGTGGCCCATGGTCCTGCCCAGGAAGTACCGCCCGAAGGGATAGTAGAGATAGTGGGAGATCTTGCTGAAGGGGACATAGACCAGAAAGAAGGCCGTCAGAAGGAAGAAGGTCAGGAGGGGCCACTCGGCCTTCTCGGGCGTGTTCGGCGCGGCGAGAACCCCAAAGAGGAACCACACCGTCAGCAGGACGAGGGAGAAGATGTCGTCGGGGGTGCTGATGGCGCGGATGTGCGGCCGCACCAACCGCCTTACGATCCGGATGCAGCCCACCAGGAAGGCCGCCGCGATGAAGACGCGGAACGAAATCACCACTCCGGGGAGTTCGAGAAGGCCCGGCGCGTAAGGAATGATGAAGGAAAGGGTGATGGCCGCGACGACCCCGAGGTGGAAGATCACGAACTGGATCCAGAAGACGGGGTTCCGGCGCGTGCTTTCCATGGCCCAGGGCATGGCCACGTTGAACAGGGAGTAGGCGATGGCTTTCTTCCGATTCTCCGGGCTCCCCTTTCCCGTAAAGGCCTGCCTTTCCTTCCCGAACTTGAAGGAGAACATCCACCTCAGGCGGAGGATGTACACGGCCGCCATGAAGACCAGGGCGATCTCCTGGAGGCGGTGCTCGGCGAAGTGAAGGAGCGTGCTTTCGGTCATGTCCGTTCCTTTCTAACCGAGGGCGCCGACGCGCGCGCCGAAGGGCTTGAGTTCGCGCTGGTCCAGAACGCAGACCACGACCTCCGACAGGCGGGACTCGTTCCCGAGGTGGGCCGCGATCTCCTCCACGACGACTTTGCTGGAGAGGTCCAGAGAAACCCCGTAGAATCCCGCACCCATGGCTGGGAAGGCGACCTGTTTCAGCCCGGCCGCCTCCGCGGCGGCGAGGGCGCTCCGAACCGCCTTCCGGAGCTTCGCCTCCTCGTCGGGCTCGTGATGGCGCGGGCCCACGGCGTGGATGATGCGCTTCGCCTTGAGGTTCCCGGCCTGGGTCACAACGGCCTCGCCCGGTTCCAGCGGGCCCAGACCGTTCAACTCGGCCTGGATGGAGGGACCTCCACGCTGGGCGATGGCCCCTCCGAAGCCGGTTCCCAGCTTGAGGTCGGGCCTGGCGTAGAAGACGAAGGACTCCACGTCCAGATCTGTGATGTCCCCCTGCACCAGCCTGAGGGTCTTTCCCCGTATCACCTTCTCGGTCATCAGTGCCTCGCCTCCCTTCTCCGCGCCTCCAGCTTCCCGTGGAGTTCCCCCTTGAGCCGTGGATCCTTCAGGTCCTCCAGCGTGAACGCCTCCAATACGCTTCGGATCTCCTCGTTGATCAGCCCGTATACGATGCGGCATTCGCAATCCCCCGCCCGAAGGCAGGTCGTGGGATCTTCCAGGCAATCGAGTATGGCGACGGGTCCGATGGCGGCTTCGATGATCTGGCGCAGGGTGATGGCATCGGCCGGCCGAGTGAGCCGATATCCGCCCTGCTTTCCAGGGAAGCCCTTGAGCAGGCGCTGGTTTCTCAGCGGCGCCGTGAGTTGTTCCAGATAGCCCCGGGAGAGGTCCGTCCGCTCCGCCACGTCCGCAAGGCTCACGGGATGGCCGTCCTCGCTGTTCCGGGCGATGTCGAGCATCATGCGTAGCGCGTAGCGTGCCCGCGTGGATATCCTCATGGGGGAAATCCTGAGGCCGGTACTCATACTAGTCCAGTAATATTACTAGGAGATTAAAACGGGCGGGTTGAGTCGCCCACTTGAGGCGCCGGCTTCCCGCCTCATCTGCAGAGTCCGCATTCCACGAGAAGCGGACGTAAGTCGTTCACATAGAGCGTGTTGCAGTTAGCAGAGCGAAGGTCCCGATGGGGAGGCAAAACGTTACAATTCGACACAGATGCAGGGCGCGGCTCTACCCGGTCTTACCCTCCGCGACCTTGGGCAGCACCAGGGTGTCTCCCTCTTCGAGGGCCCGCTTCACCGTGGCGGCCCACCCCGGCCGGATGAGGTCGGCCAGGGAGTAGTCTTCAAATACTTGCACGACACGGTGGTTGATGAGGAGATAGAGGAATCGGCATTCGCAGGCTTCGGACTGGGCGCAGTGGTCCGGCTCCAAGACGCAATCCAGAATGGCGATGGGACCGATGGACGCTTCCACGACTTCCCGGAGGGTGATCTCCTGCGCCGGACGCGCGAGCCGGTATCCTCCCTGCTTTCCGAGGACTCCCCTCAGGAGATTGTGGTTCCTCAGCACGATGGCCAGCTGCTCCAGGTATCCGCGGGAGACTCGGGTCCGCTCGGAAACCCCGGACAGACTGACCGGCTCGCTCTCGCCCCCGTTCCGCGCAATGTCCAGCATCATGCGAAGGGCGTAGCGGGCTCGCGTGGACAGTTTAAAGGACATGGGCTCTCCTCCCCGGGGCCGATCCGAAGTCCGAACGCAGGGCCGGCAGGATTCCTCCCTCCGCTGCGGGCCGGCGGCGCCTCTACGGGCCGCCGCCTCTCCTACTAAGCCACTATCTATTTTACACCCGAACCCGTTTCGTCACTCGGCCCCGTTCTTGTCCCCTCCGTGCGGGGAAAGGCGGTCGATCTCCCTTCTCAGGTATTCAGCCGTCTCTTTCTTCGCCTCCTCCAGATAGCCGGGGTGCTCGTGGTGATACATCTCCTCAGGCATGTACCCGGTGATCCAGCTGGGATTCATGGGGTAGACGTGGGGGCTGAACACCGTGGAATAGAGGTGCCAGACGGCGATGGCCAGCGTGGCGAGCCATGCCTCGTAATAGTGGACGACAAGGGCCACGTCCAGGGCCCCCTTGGGAAGGAAGTGGATAAACCAGTTGTCGAACCAGAGCAGAAGGCCCGTGGCCACCATCACGACGGTGCCCCAGACCAGGGCCCAATACTCGGCCTTTTCCACGTAGGAGAAGCGCTGGATGCAGGCCGCGTTCTCCTTTTTCCCCAGGTTGTAGAGGATGCGATCCAGAAAGAAGCGGAAGTCCTGGGGTTTGGGCCACATGTCCCGGACGAACTTGCGCCCCCGCGGGGTGAAGAGGAAAACCGCGTGCCAGAGGATGGCCCCGCCGAACACCACGGCGGCGACGCGGTGGACCGTTCCCCTCAGCGCGAACCCACCTTCCCAGCCGAAGAACAGCGTGGAGACCCAGCTCTCGCTGAAGCGGAGGGCGAAGCCCGAGATCACGAGCGTGATGAAGCTCACCATGAGCAGGGCGTGCTGGGCCACCTCGTCGGGCCGCATGCGGATGACCTGAGGCTTGCGCCGCAAGAGGCCCTGGATGTGGCGCCACAGGTCCAGGAGCCAGTGGATGACCATCAGGCCGATGATCACCACGATCACGACGATGTAGAGCTTCTCGACGATGTCCGCCGCCCGGGTCTGCAGGCCCCCTCTCACGCCATGGATCGGAGTGGCCGCGAGGGCCTCCGAGATGCCCGGGTGGCACTCGCCGCAGGTGGCCCTCAGGTTCTTGGGGTTGACCGTGGAGGTGACGTCCGAACTGGGCAGGATCCGGTGGACTCCGTGGCAGGAGGCGCAATTGGCCACGTGGACGTCCCCGGCCTTGCTCTTGAGGCCGTGGTAGGAGTCGATGAAGGTGATCAGGCGACCCGGGGGCAGGCCGTACTTCGCGTTGAGCACCTCCGACTCGTGACAGGGCGAGCACGTGGCCTCGGCCACCCTGGACCGGGAAACCGGCGACCGGGGATCCGAGGGCGGAATGATGCCGTGCTCACCGTGACAGGTGGTGCAGACCGGCGCGTCCGTCTCGCCGCGCGAGGCGAGCTTTCCGTGGATGCCCTCCCAGTAGTCCCCCTCCACTCCCTTGTGGCATTTGCCGCACGTCTTGGGAATGTTGAAGTGGTTGATGGAGGAGTCGTGATCGCCCGGGGAGAGGATCTGGTGGGCCGAGGCCTCCGTCGAATGGCAGTCGATGCACGTCGCCGCCACGTACACGCCGCCCTTGGCCGCCTGTCCGTGGACCGAACTCGTGTAGATGTCCACGGGGTGCTGGATCCGGATGTCGTACTTCTTCACGAGGTCGATGTTCTCGTGGCACTTCCCGCACGTTGCAGGGAGGTTCGCCGGGTGCGTGGTCGAGGCCTTCGCCGAAGCGGGGAGGATCTCGTGGGTGCCGTGGCACGCGGCGCAGGTGGGGATATCGCCGCATTCGCCCACGTTGAGCCGCCCGTGCCTCTTGTACTGGTCCGCCTCCTCCGTGTGGCAGGAGCGGCACCCCTCGCAGCCGGCCGAGAACTTCTTCTCCGGCGCCGCGTGGGGGAACACGGTCTTGTCCGCGTGGCAGTCCTGGCACCCCAGGTCCTTGTGGATGGATAACCGGAGGTCGTCGGCGATCTTGCTCTTGTGAGCGCTTTCCTCGTGGCAATTGATGCACGACTTGGAGTCGATCTTCTCCGCTTCCTCGGCCCGCACGAGGGAGGAGGCCCCGCAGACGAGCAGAGTCCCCAAGAGGATCCAGAGAAGCGGTCGTCGTTTCCCGGTGGGTTTTCCGTTCATCTTTGGCACTCCTCCTCGAAGGGGCCCTGACAGGCCGCCGGCGGCTTCGATGCCGCGCGGGGACTCTCGAATGGGTGGCCGGCGTCCCCCTTCGGATGGCGAGACCCGGCCGCCCCGGTCCCAGGCCTTTCTTTGATTAGCGTGCGGACCCGGAAAAAACCGGCATTTCGTGCCCGTCTCTCCGGCGGTGAGGGATATGCCCCACAACGCCGGACTATCGAGTTCGACCGAGGCCTCATCGGACACCCGCCCCCCCGCCGTGGGCCGGAGGCACCACCCGATTCCCGGGAGGCTTGGCCATCCAGGAGACCTCGTGGAGATGAGCCTGGGCGGCGCCGACGGCACGCAGGCCGGCCTTCTCCAGGAAGGCCGTTGCTCGTCGAACGGAGATGCCGGCCACGGGGTGTTCGCGACCTTCCGCCCGGTGCACCCGGGACACCAAATCAAACCCCTCCGGCGAGAAGTCCGCCAATACCAGGGTGCCCCCGTCGGAGAGGACCCGGGCCATTTCCTGAAGAGCCTCCTCCGGCCGCAGGAGGTGGTGGAGACAATCCATGGAGGCCACCCGTTCGAAGGAACCGTCCGCGAAGGGCAGGCTCCCTGCATCGAGGACCGCAAAGCGGATTACCCCGGAGAATGCTTCGCGCCCCGCGAGATAGCTGGCCAGTTCGGTCTCTCCCCGGTCCATGTCCACGCTCCAGACCTCCATCCCGAGCCGGGCCAGGGCCACGGCCAGAAGGCCCTTCCCGGTTCCCACATCCAGGGCCTTTCCCGCCCATCCCCCCCCGGCCGAGGCCACGAAAGCCGCCGCCGCCAGGCGGTCGTGGCCGAGACGGAGGTACTGCTCCGTGCGGGAGAGGAATGCGGCGCGGCGCTTCTCCAGGGAAAGGACCGACGGGGGTACGGCTTCCGACCGAGCCCGGTCTCCGCCCTGCGGAGCCTGCCCCGAGGCCGTCAAGGGATTGATCTCACCGCTCCCCCTTCTGTCCATTGCCGCTTCCCCGTCAGTAGGCGTGGGTGCCGAGGATGACCTGGATCCCAAATTTGGACTCCAGCGTGGGCTTCAGCGCATCGAAATCGATGGGGCAACCGGCGGTTTCCATGGCCAATCTCATGCAGGTGCCGAGGTAGAGAACGTCGAACCCGCGCTCCAACCCTTTGCCGGTTTCCTTCAGGAGTTTCACCCTGGGCACGACCAGCCCCGGGCAGTCCCCGCAGTCCGTCATGGCGCAAAGGTCCACGGAATCGAAGCGGGCGAACTCCCCCGCGCGTTCGGAAATGGCCTTGAAACACTTGGCGCAGGCCACGCACGAATGGTCCTTGACCCGCTTGCAGTAGAGAATCGCCACCTTCGCCATCGCACCCTCCTGCTGATCGTGCGGAACCCGAGGAGGGTTCCTCCACCCGGTCGCGCCTTTCCACGTGGAGCCTGGAGGTGGGGCCGGCCGCTCCCGGGCGCCGCGGACGGCATCCCCTTCCGGTCCCGCTACCGTTTTCCCTCCCACTTCGCCTCGGCCTCGACTCCCGTGCGACCACCCGATGGATCATCGGAGGACACGACGAAAGGTTTGATGTCCAGCAAAGGGCTTCCGCTCACCATATCGACCCCAACGACCCGAAGGGTCCGGCCGCTTCGGCCCAGGAGTCGCACGAGGGTGATCCCGATGGGGTTGGGGCGGCACGGGCACCGCGTGGAAAAGAGGCCCGTGAGCGGGCCCGAGCCGCGCCGGCGGACGGTGAGGTCGAAGCCCTCCCTGCAGTGCAGGAGGAATAGGAGCCAGAGGCGGGTGTGTCGCTCGATGCCTTCCAGGCCCTCCTCGAATTCGGGGAAGACTTCCACCTGTCCCTCGGCGGTCCGCGGCTCACTCCCCGATTCCGGCACCGACTCGATTCGGGGGAAGGGCGTACGAATGATGCCAATGGGGAACACCCGCCAAAACGGCCCGCAACTGGACCGAACTGGACGGGTCCGATTCGCTCCGGGCACGCCGGAGGAACCCCGCAGGCCCTCGGACCTTCCTTCCCTCTCTCCCGGCCGGCCTCGCATCAGCCATTCCCTTCCCTTGCCAATCCGTCTTCCCTCAACGGGAGAGCCGCCCGGCGGTCCTCACCCAAGAAGCGCCGGATTCAGCCTCGGGTCCACGGCCCGTCGCCGGGCATCCGCAGGGCGGAGACGGAGGAAGGAGCCGCCGCGTTCCGGCCGGTCGGGTCTCCTCGCGCCGAACGCCGAGGGGGCAGGGGGAAACGCGGGGACTTCGGAGGGGGGGGCGTTCGGAGGGTTCAACCCGACGGCTTTCATGGAAGCGGCTCCTTCCAGATCCGATTTATGCAAGCAGAATGCCACCGGGGTCCGCTCCGGACCAATCACCTGAGAGACAAGGACTTGCGGAAGGACCGGGCGGAAACCGGCCCGTGAAAGACGACGCACCTTGCTTCGCTTGAGGGAATCCTGCCTGTCGCCCTACGCTACACCAATCGGGACGGCATCCCCACGCGCTACTCCCTGGACTTGAGCAGGCGGAGCGCCTCCCGGAGCGCCTCCTCGTCGGCGCCTTCGAGCAGGCCCTTGACCTGGCGGCGCAGGTCTTCCGCGTCCGTCCTCCCCGCCGGCGCCCGCGTGGGAAGGTCCACCTTCAGGATCCCGGCCACGGCCTGGATGAACTTCTCGGCGGTGACGGGCTTGTCCAGATACGTGGCCGGACCGCTCAGGGTGCTCGCGGCGAGGGCCGAGGCGGCGTCGAGGTCCTTCTTGACGCGCTCGTCCTTGGCGTGGCCGGTGACGAAGAGAACCGGGATCTTCCTCCACTCCGGATGGCGGTGGAGCTCGTGGAAGAGCACGATGCCCGATTTTCCGGGCATGACCATGTCGAGCGAAATGGCGTCCGGCGGGGCCTCGGCGATCTTCCGCAGGGCCTCGTCCACGCTGGAGGCCGAATCGGTCTGAAAACCGGCGTCCTCCAGCGCGGTGCACAAGAAGTACACTACGTCCTCTTCGTCGTCCACCACCAGCACGCGCTTATCCGACGTCATGGGCATGTCCCCCCTCCTTGACCGGCTCTTCGCCGCCGTCTGGCTCGTCGTCCTCGCCCGCCGTCGTGAGGGCGGGCAGCCGCTTGCGGGGAAGGAGGATCCGGAAAGTAGTCCCCTTACCCTGGGCCGTCTCGACTTCGATGCGCCCTCCGTGCTCCTGGACGATCTTGCGCGTCGTGAGCAGCCCCAATCCGGTTCCTCCGGTTCCCTTGGTCGTAAAAAACGTCGTGAAGATGCGGCTCTTCACATTGTAGTCCATGCCGCATCCGTTGTCGGAGACCTCGTAATGAAGGACCTCCCGGTCCTCGCCGCTGCGCACCAGCACCCGGCAGCCCGCGGTTTCGCCGGCCCGGCACGCATCGATGGCGTTGGACACGAGATTGGCCAGACACGTGTGCATTCCCTCCCGGTCCAGGGCCGCCGGCGCAAGCCCCTCCTTCAGTTCCGCCTCAAGGCGCACTCCCGCCGCCGCGGCCATGTCCGAGTAGAGGTCCACCACCTCCCTCGCCACCCGGTTCGGATCCTCGAGGGCGACTTTCGGCACCGATCCCTTGGAGAAGCTGAGGAGATTCTTGGCGAGATTGGAGATGCGCTCCACGTTCCGGCCGAGCATTTGCATTCCCCGGTCGACCTTCTTCCCCTCCCCTTTTTCGAGCCCCGACTGCATCACGTAGATCCCGCCCTCCATCCCCATGAGGATGTTCTTGATGCCGTGGGCCAGCCCGGCGACGGTCTGGCCCACCGCGGCGAGGCGCTCCGCCTCCAGCTTCTCGTGCTCGAGCAGACGGAGGTGGGTGATGTCGGTGGCCATTTCGATGACGAAGTTCACCCTGCCCTCCGGCCCGCCGCCCTCTCGGGAGAGCGCCGAGGCCGTCACCACATAGTGGGCCTCCTCCCCGTTGGACTTGATCCCCACCTGCGTCGACGTGTGGTCTTGACCGTCCTCGAAGACCTTGAGGGCGGGACATTCCCGGCAAGGCTTGTGGCGGCGCTTGTACACGGTGTAGCAGGGGTGTCCCCAGGCCTTCCCGAAGGCCTCACGCATGCGCCGGTTGGCCCTCACAATCCGGAGGTCGCGGTCCAGCACCGTCACGTAGCAGGGGGTCTTTTCGAAAAGCAGCTCGTTCTCCCGCCTCAGGCTGTTGGCCTCGTTCACGTTGGACGCGACCCAAAGGCAGTAGTCCTTTCCTTCGCCCTCTGTGGAAAGCGGAGCCACCCGGATCACGAAGTGGGACGAGATGCCTCCCTGAATCAGGAGCCGGTCGTCGCATACCCTTACCTTGCCGTCGGCGAAGGTCCAGTCCAGGGTGCACCGCTCGCAGGACTCCCCGCGGCCCTTCATGACCTCGTGGCACAGACGCCCCTTCGGATCCCCGAACAGGGATTCGAAGGCCTCGTTCGCCAGGACGATCCGGTGGTCCGGGTCCATCACCGCGATGGCGATGGGCGCTCGCTCGAAGAGGTGTTCCCGGAGGAGTTCTCGGATCCCGTCCACGGCCCTACCCTCCGCTGGGGAGGAGCTCCGCCAGACGCGCGAGCAGGCGGTTTGGCTGAATGGGCTTCTCCAGGTAGACGTACGGGCCTTCCAAGGTGGTGTCCAGCCAGGATGGCGCGCCCGACGGCTCCGAATCCTCGGCCCTGGCCACCCCGCTCAGAATGAGGACGGGCGTGTCCCGCATTCCGGGCAGGGCGCGTAACTGACGGTAGAGGGAGAGACCCGTCTGGCCAGGCATCATGATGTCCAGGACCACCAGGTCTGGGCGCTCCCGGCCGGCCAGGGACAGGGCCTCCCGGGCGCCCGTGGCCGGCAGGGCCCGGTATCCGTGGTCCTCCAGGACCGCGCAGAGGTATTCCACGATGTCTTCCTCGTCGTCCACGACGAGGACCGAGGCCGGCCCGCCCGATCGCGTCACGTTTTCCCCTCCCCACCCGAAGCGCCCGTCGCCTTGCGATAGGCCGCCTCGGAACTCGTGCCTTCATCGTGGCACGTCCCGCACCGGCCGAGATCGGGCCGGTTCACGGCCGCGTCGGAGGCCTTCTCCTTGTGGCACGGGACGCACAACCGGTGCATCGCGTCCTTGAAGCCGACGGCCCGGGCCGTCTCGAATGGTTTCACTCGCCCGTTCGGGGCCATCATGTCTTTCTTGTGGCACTCTCCGCAAAACTTGATGGCCTTCAGGCTCCTGGGCGCGCTCCCGTGACATTCCTTGCAGGAGTCGTTTCCCTTGAGGCGGGAGACGTGCAGGTCGTGGTCGAAGACGGCGCTGGCCGCGTACCGCGTCCTGTGGCATTCGCTGCACGGCGTTCCCACGTCCCCAGGCTTGTGAAGGTGGTGGCAGGTGCCGCAGCCGGGAGGGCCTCCGGCCGCGTCCGCGTGTTTCTTGTGGTCGAAGAAGACGTAGCGAGGCCCGCCCCCCACGCGGAGGACGTCGCCGCCGCGGGAACGCGAAATGGCCGTGTCCGCAATGGGCTCGCTCTTGGGCGCGAGCGTCAGGCCCAGGGCCGCGGCCACGACGAAGCACATGGAATAGACCCGAGCCGACTTGCGCCACCCGTGACCGAGCCATACCTGGGTCAGGGAAGGAAAGACCGGCGTGGACCGGGCCTCCTCCTCCCGGCGCTTTTCCTCCTCGGCAAGGTGGTGCGGATCCACGGGGAAGTGCTCCTGGATGAACAGAAAGACCAGGGCGCAGGCGGCCACGATGGCGAGACTGATGGCGATTTCCATCCAGGCGGGGAAATAGAAGATCCCGGTAGCCCAAACCTGGCTGAGCCCGGAGGCATTGATGCGGTTCAGGACAAAGCCGAAGACCGACAGAAAAGCCAGGAACCAAACCGCGTTGGGTGAGCGGCGGATCCTGGGGATGGCGAAGAGCACCATGGGAAGGACGGTGGAGAAGGCCATCTCCACGAGAAAGAGATTGGCCATCCACGTGCCGTCGAAGGCGAGGCCCAGCTTGCCGTGCCAGGCAAGGTCGCCCAGCCTCAACAACAGGTAGAAACCCAGCGCGAAGGAGGCGATTCGAGCCAATCCTTCGAGCATGGGCCCTTCGGGTTCGCGACGATAGATCCAGGAGGTGGTGGACGACTCGAACATCACCATCGTGAGCCCGAGGCAAATGGCGGAGACGAAGAAGACCTCGGGAAGGATGGGCGTGTACCACAGGGGGTGCACGCGAAAGGGCATGATGAGCAGCATGGACCCGAGGCTGGACTGGTGTAGGGTGGAAAGCATGATGCCCAGGATCATCACCGGGAGCCCGAAACGCGTCAGGATCCGGTATGCCTTCTGGAAAGGCGTCTTCTCCAGGATGACCGGTGCCACCTCAAGGGAAAGGACCGTGAGGTAGAGCATGACGCACCAGGCCACCTCGAAGAGGGGGGAGCGAATGTTCCAGAACAGAATGGGGTGCCAGATGTGCCAGGGAAGACCCAAGTCGAACAGGAGACCCACGGCCACCGCGCCGTAGCCCAGGAAGGCGGTCAGGATGGCCGGGCGGGCCGCCGCGTGGTACTTCTCTCTCTGAAAAATATGCACGAGGGCGGCCATGACGAATCCTCCCGCCGCCAAGGCCACCCCCCCCATGACGTCAAACCCGATCCACAGGCCCCACGGTGTCGTGTCCGACAACGCCGTGGCCGTGCCCAGCCCCAGCGTGAACCGGAGCGCCGCGACGGCGGCGCCCAGCCCCGCGATCAACCACAAAATGGCCTTGACGATGAAAGCCCGCCTATTTTCCATGGCCGCCCCCCTCCCCGTTCACCGGTTCCTGTTGTCTTTCGGCCGCGAGGCGACGCCGGCGGTCGATCACCCAGTAGATGCCTCCCATGAGGGCGCCCATGCCCAGGAATTCCAGGGGGACCGGCCAAAGAGCCGCCCAGGTCTTTTCGGGAAGAGGTCTGTCCCCCGTCAGCCGGTTCTCGTTCCAGGCCAGGAAGTCAAGGGAGATGTCGCCGATGAGGAGCACGGAGGTGCCTCCCGCCTCGCGTTCCCCCCAGATCTTCTGAACGTACTTGGCGGGTTCGGCCGCCAGCCGGCGCCGAGCCTCCGCCAGCATCTCCTCCCGTGTGCCGAAGATCGTGGCCTTCTTGGGACAGGCCGTCACGCAGGCGGGCGCCTGGACCTTGCCGGCTTTCAGGTTGTCGTAGCACAGGATGCACTTGCGCACCGACGGGGCCGCGGAGCTCCACTCGTAGTGAGGCACGCCGAAGGGACAGCCGAGCATGCAGTAGCGGCAGCCCATGCAGACCGACTTGTCGTAGATCACGGGCCCCTCGGGGGTCTTGACGAGGGCGCCCACGGGACACACGGAGACGCAAGCCGGATCGTCGCAATGCTGGCATTGCTTGCGGACGTACCGATTTCCGGGTCGCCGCACCACGGTGGTCCAGCGGGACGCCGAGAGCCCGTCGGGGCTGGCGCCGGGACGGGGCGGGACCTCGGTCCCCTCCAGGCCGTTGATCTTCTGGCAGGCGGCGACGCATTCCTCGCAGCCGATGCAGAGGGTGACGTCCGTCAGGATGCAGGGATTCTGGGTCATACGCCCTCTCCCTCCTTTCCGAGAGCCAGGCGGACGCGTTCACCGGCCCGGGGAACGAAATGCCAGCCGAGCTCCCACGTGATCCGCGTGAAGGGAAAAAGGAGCGCGTGGGCCAGCTTCGTGAAGGGAAGCAGGGCGATGACGAGCAACGCCCCGGCCAGATGGATCAGGTAGGCGAGGGAGAAAGGCAGGAGGCTTCCCTCCGGATGGGCCACCCAGTAGCCGGTCAAGAAGGTGGCCATGCACAGGACCAGGAGAAACCAATCCTGGAACCCGGAGAGCTCGCGGGAGGAGCGCTCCAGGAGGCGGAAGCCCGCGATCACGGCCAACGCCGCCAAGGCCGCCAGCGTGAGCCCATCGGCCGCCGAGGCGGGGAGAGTGGGCCACGCGAGGCCGGTCCCCTTTTCCACGAGGGCCACGTGGCCCGCGAGAAAGACCGGCACGAGGAGCATTCCGGCGTGAAAGACCGCGGAAGCGACGGTGTAGGGGATTCGCCGGCCCCTCAGCGCGTTCACCGGGAAGATCCAGCCGAGGCTCTTCTTGAACATCCACCGCCAAGGGATCGACGGGTCCCCGGCCCTGCGGTGGGCCCGAACCAGCTCGACGACCGTCAAGGCCACCTGCCGCGCGGATCCCAGGAAGAGGAGCGCGAAGGCGAAGACGAGCCCGGGCCCTCTGAGAAACTCGATCCAGGATTCCATGTCCGTTTCCTCCCCCCTCAGAGCACGATGGCCTTGTACAGGAGGTCGTGGAGACCCACCACCTCCACGTCCTTCAGCCCGTGGTCCTCGCAGACTTCTCTCAGCTGCTTCTTGCAGTTGGCGCAGGGCGCCACGACGTACTTGGCCCCGGTGGCGCGGATCTGGTCCGCCTTGAGCTTGCCGGTCACCCCCGTACGGTAGGCCCGGATCTCGTCCACGGAGACCGTCCCCCCGCCGCCGCCGCAGCAGTAGTTCTTCTCTCCCTTGGGCTCCATGTCCACGTAGTTCTTGCAGAAGGACTTCAGGATCTCCCTGGGCTGGTCCACGATCCACCCGGTTCGCGCGATGTTGCAGGGATCGTGGTAGGTGACGCGCTCGGGAACGGCTTCGGGGTTCAGCTTCAGCCGGCCCCTGCGGAGCATGTCGAAGGTGATCTCCATGATGTTCTGGACGGGCAGGGCCTCCCTTCCCCCGCCGAAGGAGGGCACGAAGACCTTGGCGCTGCGCGAGGCGTGGCCGCACTCCCCGATGAGGATCGTCCGGCCGCCGAGCCGCTTGGTTTCGGCGATCTCCTTCTCGATGATGCGCTCGGCGCACCAGTCGCTGTAGAAGAGCCCGTAGTTGATCCCGTCGTAGTACCCGGTCCCGATGGTCCACCGGTCCGTCTCCCCCGCGGCGTGGAAGGTGAGCGCGATTCCCTTCAGCGTCTCGGCCTCGAGGAGGTAATCACTCACGGCGGGGAAAAACACGAAATCGCGCCCCGGCTGGTCCACGGGGAACTTCACGTCCACGCCCTTCTCGTCACGGATGTCGTCCTCGAGGAATTCGAGGGTGTCCAGGAGGGCGGGCACCGGGATGGCGGAGGTGTTTCCCGTCTTGCCCTCGAGCTGTTCGCGCGTGGCCACCACCAGCGCCTTCGGGGCAATGTCCATCTCGCTCAGGATGTAGCGGCTCAGGTGGGTCAGCAGGCCGTGATCGATGCCCATGGGACACTCGAAGGAGCACCGGCGGCATCCCGTGCAGTGGTAGGCCGATTCGGCGAGTTCGACGATCTTCTCTTCCGTGAGGTAGCCGGTCCCCCTGAGCTTGCTCCCGAGAACCCCTCGCAGGGTGAAATGCCTCCGGTAAATTTCGAGAAGGAGGTTGGAGCGGTAGCACGGGACGTCTCTCGGGTCCTTCGTGGCCAGGTAGATCTGGCAGGCGCACGCGCAGTTCCCGCACTTGGCCCCCACCCGGGAGTACGTGTCCACGAGAGGTCCGTAGTTGCTGTGTTGGAGAACCGCGGCGAAGATCTCCAGAAAGCGCCGGACCTTGTCACCCGGGTACACCCGCTCAAGGTAGTAGCTGAGCCCCAAGATTTCGTGGGGCAGGAGTTTCGGCCTCGGCATCACCGCCGCCCCTCCTCCCGGCGCGGGTTGCCCGTTTTCCACTCTCGATGCGGACTCCTGGGCCATTCGGCACTCCCCTTTCATCAATCCTCGGCGCTCCATCCGGAAGTCGGGTCCGAGGCCCCCCCCGGGCCCCGTTCCCCGTACTTCTGGAAATAGGCGCAGTCCTTGCAGTGATCCACGCGGCGGACGGTCAAGGGGACCAATCCGTGCAGCTGCCAGCAGTTCAACGTCTCGGAGCGCCTGACGAGGCACTCCCGGCAGCGTTCGCCGAGGACGCTTCCGTATCGGGCGTCCTCCTCCTCGTGGAATTCCCAACAGGTGGGCCTCCGCCCGGCCTCCCCGTCCACGAGCTCGGCGGCCATCCCCTCTTCCACCATGAACCGGAGAAGGTCCGGCCGGAGGATCCGAAACTGCCCGCCCGCCGTGCGGTACGCCCTGAGGCGACCGCCGCGGATCCAGTTCAGGATCGTCTCGGGCGTCACGAAGCAGAGGCGGGCCGCCTGACCTGTCGTGAAGACCCTCTCCCCAACCCCGATTCGCCGGCCCGCCATGCCTTTCGCTCCTTGGGGGAAATCGGCGGGTTTCGCCCTTTCCCCCGTCCGTGGGTACGCAGTCTTCGTACCATCCCGCCGCGCCTCCGGGCGCTTCTCCGCAAGCGGCTGAAGAAAAAAGGGGAACCCGACCGAAGAGCGCTCCCCGCCCTGCCGGAGAGGCGCGCGTCACGGGCGAGAAATGACGCGGCTTGCAACACCGTCGCGCGTCACTATTGCATTATCCTGCAACACGTCGTAGGGTCGGGGCTTGCGGGGGCCGCCGCCGGGGCGCCCCCCTCCCGGGAGGCGCACATGAACAGCAAGCTGGACGCCCGTTACTTTCCCCTCCTCCTGGACGTGGTGGACCAGGGGATTTTCACGGTGGACCAGGGAGGGCGCATCACCTCTTTCAATCGCGCCGCGCAGTCCATCACGGGCTATGCGGAGGAAGAAGTCCTGGGGCGTCAGTGCTCGGCGGTTTTCAAGACCGACCTCTGCCATACGGTCTGCCCGCTGAGGCGGAGCATCGCCAGCCGGGAGCGCTTGCAGAACCGGGAGGTCCGGATCCACGTCAAGGACGGCCGGACCATTCCCATCTCCATCAGCACCGCCCCCCTGGCCACGGCCTCCGGCAAGCTCCTCGGGGGCGTGGAGGTCTTCAAGGACCTCAGCCACATCGTGGACCTTCGCCGCAAGATCGACGGCCAGTACCAGTTCGAAGACATCGTCAGCCGAAACCCGCAGATGCACCGGATCTTCGCCATCCTGCCGCTGGTGGCCGAAAGCTCGAGCACGATCCTCATCACGGGCGCGAGCGGAACGGGAAAGGAGCTCCTCGCCAAGGCCATCCACAACCACGGGCCGCGCAAGCGAAGGCCCTTCGTGGCCCTGAACTGCGCCGCCCTGCCGGAGACCCTCCTCGAGTCCGAACTCTTCGGCTACCGCAAGGGGGCCTTCACCGACGCCCGCCACGATCGACTCGGCCGGGTAGCCCAGGCCCAGATGGGCACGCTCTTCCTCGACGAGGTGGGGGACCTGCCCATGACCCTTCAAGTGAAGCTCCTGAGGTTCCTCCAGGAAAAGACTTACGAGCCCCTGGGCTCGAGCGTGCCGATACGGGCCGATGTCCGCGTGATCACGGCCACCCATCGGGATTTGGCTTCCATGGTCCGCCAGGGGACCTTCCGGGAGGACCTCTACTTCCGGCTCAACGTCCTGCAGATCCAGCTTCCCCCGCTCAAGGAACGGCCCGAGGACATCCCCCTCCTCACGCGCCATTTCATCCAGCGCTACAGGGAAGCCACCGGAAAACCCATCGAGAGCGCCTCCTCCGAAGCCATGGCGGCGCTGCTCCGACATGATTTCCCGGGCAACATCCGAGAACTCGAGAACATCATCGAGCGCGCCTTCATCCTTTGCCGGGAAAGGGAAATCGGCATCGAGCACCTCCCCTTCCGCGACAATCTGGCGGGGTATCCCTCCTCGGCCCTTACCGGCTCCAGGGGGAGCCTCGATATCCTGGAGGCCGAGGCCATCCGCGCCGCCCTGGCGAGAAACAGGGGCAACCGGACGCGGGCCGCCCGGGACCTGGGCATCCACCGGACCACCCTCATTCGAAAGCTGAAAGCGATGCCGGACGAGACCGGGGAGCGATGACCTCACCCCCCGGGCTTGACCCCGGACGTCCCCCGCTCCTACCCTGACACCAGGAGGGCACTGATGCCGATTCCGACCGAACAGCTCGCGGAAGCCATGTTCAAACTGGTCGAAGAGACCATGGGAAAGAAGAACCTGAAGGCCGGCGACCTGACCAAGGCCATGATCGCCCAATTCGGCGAGGGCGAGGTCAGCAAGGACGACTGCAAGGCCGCCATCCGCCTCCTCATGGACTCGGGACGATGCGTCTACAGCTACTTCGGGGGCAGCTACATCACCCTTCCCCACCGTGAAGGCGCCGCCAACGACTGACGGGGCGGGGCGGCCGCCGGTTCGCCGCGGCCCTCGGCCCACCGACCGCGGATTGGCCCCACGGGCAACCAGGGGGTCCGGGCCTCGATGCCTCCCCCGACTGGCGATCGCCGGACTGGGGGGGGATTCGGGCAAGACGCTGGTTTCCCTGGGCCTGCTTCTTCTCGCCCGCGAGAAGGGGCTGAAGCCGGCGGCCTTCAAGAAGGGGCCCGATTACATCGACGCCGCATGGCTCACCTGGGCCTGCGGGACGGCCGCCCGGAATCTGGACACCTACTTGATGGGTTTTGATGGCGCCCGGGCCTCCTTTTTCCGGCACGCCTCCCCGGACCTCAGCGTGATCGAGGGAAACCGCGGGCTCTATGACGGGTCGGACGCCCGCGGAACCCACAGCACGGCGGAGCTGGCCAAGGCCCTCGGGGCGCCCGTGTTACTCGTCCTGAACGGCACCAAGGTCACGCGCACGGCGGCCGCGATGGTCCTCGGGTGCCAAAAAATGGACCCCGGGGTGTCCTTTGCGGGGGTCGTGCTCAACCAGGTGTCGGGCTCCCGCCACGCCCGGGTGACCCGGCAAGCGGTGGAGGAGACGACCGGGCTTCCGGTCCTTGGCGTCCTTCCCAGGGCCTCCTCCGGTGATCTCCTCCCGGGACGGCACCTCGGGCTCGTGACCCCCAGCGAACACCCACACATCCGGGAGCTGGAGGGCAACGTCCGGCGCCTCCTCGACGGCCACCTGGATTGGGAAGCCCTGCTCCTTGCCGCCCGGCGGACCCAGGCGGCCCCCGCGCCAGAACCGACCGGCACGCTTTCCGACGCCCAGCCCGAAGCCGGCCTCCGCATCGGCGTCGTGAGGGATTCGGCCTTCACCTTCTACTATCCGGAGAATCTCGAGGGCCTGGAACGGGGGGGCGCCCGGCTGATCTTCCTCTCGCCCCTCTCGGACGGGCGATTTCCCCAGGACCTCGACGCCCTCTATATCGGCGGCGGCTTTCCCGAAACCCACGGGCCCGAGCTCACCGCCGCCCGCGGGTGGATGGAGGGCTTGCGGGCGGCGGTGGGAGCGGGACTTCCGGTCTACGCCGAGTGCGGCGGCCTGATGCTCCTGTCCCGGTCCATTCGCTGGGAGGGCAGGTCGTACCCCATGGCCGGAGTCCTCGCGGTGGACGTGGAGGTTCTCCCGGACCCGCAGGGCCACGGATACGCGGAGCTCGAGGTGGACCGTCCCAATCCCTTCTTCGAGGTGGGCATGCGGCTGAGGGGCCACGAGTTCCATTACAGCCGAATCGTCCTTCCCGCCGCCGCCGGAACGGCCGCCGCCGTTCGCCGGGGCACGGGCGCCTTCAACGGGCGGGACGGCCTCGTGGAAGGACCGGTGTGGGCCGCGTACACGCACCTGCACGCCCTGGGATGCCCGGAGTGGACCATTTCGTTACTGCGCGCGGCTGGCGATTTCGCCCACATACGAAAGACACGCACGCCCTCCGTTTAATTGAAGGCCCCTTCCGTGCCTGCGGGATTTGGCCCAGGGCGGCCGAATCTCTCGATTCTCCATACCTGGAAGGGGACCGACCTCCTATGATGCCTGGAGAGGGGACCTCCGTTCAGCTCGGAACGGTCTTTCCGGGGCCCCGTCTGCGGGAGGGGGGATCTTCCCGCCAAAGCGGTTTCCGTCAGGGATTTCAAGGTGCGTGCATTGAGAGGAGGCTGTCGATGAGCAAGCTGGTACCCCCGCATGGTAGCAAGGAACTCAAGTGCCTTCTGCTCGAAGGGAAGGCCAAGGACGAAGAGATCAAGAAGGCCCAGGGCCTGAAGAAGGTCCCCATCACCAGCCGCGAGACCGGCGACCTCATCATGCTCGGCATCGGCGGCTTCACCCCCCTGGACGGCTTCATGGGCCACGACGACTGGAAGGGCGTCTGCGATGCCTACACGATGCCCTCCAAGAACGGCCTTTTCTGGCCCATTCCCATCACCCTCTCCGCCAAGAAGGACCTGGCCGATTCCATCTCTCTGGGCGAAGAAGTGGCCCTGTGGGACTCGGAGACCAACACCCTCATGGCCACCATGAAGGTCACCGAGAAGTACACCATCGACAAGGCCTACGAGTGCGAGAAGGTCTTCCGCACCACCGACATGGCCCACCCCGGCGTGAAGATGGTCATGGAGCAGGCCGACGTGAACCTGGCCGGCCCCGTGAAGGTCCTCTCCGAATCGTACTTCCCCGAGCAGTTCAAGGGCCTCTACCAGCGTCCCGCCGAGGCCAGGAAGATGTTCGAGGAGCGCGGCTGGAGCACCGTCGCGGCCCTGCAGCTCCGCAACCCCATGCACGGGTCCCACGCCTACCTCGCCTGGGTGGCCATCGAGGTCTGCGACGGCGTGTACATTCACCAGCTCGTGGGCAAGCTGAAGCCGGGCGACATTCCGGCCGACGTCCGCGTGAAGGCCATCGACGCGCTGGTGAACAAGTACTTCCGCAAGGAGCGCGTGGCCATGGCCGGATATCCCCTCGACATGCGCTACGCCGGCCCCCGCGAGGCCCTGCTCCACGCCGTGTTCCGCCAGAACTACGGCTGCTCGCACCTCATCGTGGGGCGCGACCACGCCGGAGTGGGCGACTACTACGGCCCCTTCGACGCCCAGAAGATCTTCCTCGAAATCCCCCAGGACGCTCTCCAGCTCAAGCCCCTCTGCATGGACTGGACCTTCTACTGCTACGAGTGCGGCACCATGGCCTCCATGAAGACCTGCCCGCACGAGAGCAAGGCCGTCATCGACGACGAGGGCAACTACAAGGGCGGCGCCCGCCTCCTCCTCTCCGGGACCCTCCTTCGCAAGCTCATGAGCGAGGGCAAGCCCGTGCCCAAGGAGTTCTCCAAGCCCGAGGTCATCGCCGTCCTGAAGGAGTACTACGACCACCTCGAAGAGAAGGTGGAAGTCAAGCTCCACGGGGCCGCCACGGGTGACGTCAAGAAGAAGTAGCCACCGGGTGGCGTCTGGACACCGCTTGGAGGCCGGGGCCTGGCGCCCCGGCCTCCGTTTTTCCGCGCCCCGAAGGTCCCCGACTCCGACCCTGCCGGCCAACAGGGGAACTTTTTGGCCCCGGCTTGCGTAGGGAGGGGTGTAAGGGGAGAGACACCATGCCGTCCTTGAAAGCTCTGATCGCCCTCCTCGCCGCCGCCGCCCTTTCCCTGACCCTCGCCTGCAGCCCGGACAAACCGGTCCAGGCCAGGGACAAGGAAACCGAGAAGGACAAGGCGGAGGCCGTCCCCGTGGAAGTGACCCATCCCTTCCTCACCTCCATGGAATCCACCCTCAACCTGACGGCAACGGTCTTCTCCGAAAACCAGGTTCCCGTGTATTCCGAGACCACGGGTATCGTGGAGGCTCCGCCCCTGGAGGAAGGCACGCAGGTGCGCCGCGGGCAGGTCCTCGCTCGCCTGAAGCGGCAGGAGCTGGACCTGTCCTTCCAGATGGCCCAGAGCACCCTCGACAAGGCCCAGGCCGACTTCTCCCGCTCGGAGGAGCTGTACCGCGGACGACTCATCAGCCAGGACACCTACGACCAGGTGCGCTACGCCCTGGACCAGGCCCGCATCGCCAGGGACCAGGCCCGCGTGAACCTGGAGAAGGCCACCATTTCCGCGCCCATCGACGGCGTCGTCGCCCAGCGACTCGTCCGGATGGGGGATCTGGTCAAGCCCCAGCAGCAGCTCTTCACCCTCGTGGACATGGCCACCGTGAAGGCCAACCTGTTCGTCCCGGAAAAGAACGTGGCCTCCGTCCGGCCGGGCGCGGACGTGCGGGTGCGATCCGATGCCTTCCCCGACCGGCCCTTCGCCGGCTCCGTGGAGCGCGTGGCCCCCGTGGCCGATCCCGCCACGGGCACCTTCAAGGTTACCGTGGCCCTCGAAAACCCCTCGTTGCTCCTCCGCCCCGGCATGTTCCTTTCGGCCAACGTGGTTCTTGACACCCACCGGAACGCCCTGGTCGTGCCGAAGAAGTGCCTGGTTTACGAGGGGGAAAGCCCGATGGTCTTCCTGGTCCGACAGGACAAGGCCCACAAGACCGCGGTCACGCCGGGCCTTTCCGACCCCATGAACGTGGAGATCCTCAAGGGCCTGGGGCCCGGGGACCGGGTCGTCACCATCGGGCAGAGCGGTCTCAAGGAGGGCAGCCCGGTCAAGGTCCTGCCTTCCGCCGGAGGCGGCAACGCCTCCCTGGCCCTCGGCTTCTGAGATTCGTCCGGCGCCGCAGGTCGGAGCCTTCCACAACCCGTTCTTCGGCACGCCCCCAGGAGGGAAGGGTGAACCCCATGCAGGATGAGACTACCCAAAAGGCCACCGGCACGCTGTACCGGCTGGCCGTGGATCGGCCCGTAACGGTCACCATGATCCTGATCGGGGTGGTGGTCTTCGGGCTCGTATCCCTGAGCCGGATCCCCCTCTCCCTGATGCCCGAGTTGAACTATCCGACCATCACGGTCCGCACGACCTACGAGGGCGCCGCGCCGGAGGAGGTGGAGAACAACGTCTCCATCCCGCTCGAGGAGGCCCTGGGGGTCGTAACCCACCTCAAGCGCATTCAGTCCGTATCCAAGACCGACGCCTCGGACATCCTTCTCGAATTCGACTGGAACACGGACATGAACCTGGCCACCCAGGAGGTCTCGGAGAAGCTGGAAAGGGTCTTCCTCCCAGACGAGGCCGAAAAGCCCTTGATCCTGAGGTACGACCCCACCCAGGATCCGGTCATGCGGATTTCCCTCTACGGACCCGTCAACCTGATGGACCTGCGGACTTACGCGGACCAGGATTTCAAGCGGGAACTGGAGAAAACCCCCGGCGTGGCGGCCGTCAAGGTCCGCGGGGGCCTGGAGGAGGAGGTCCGGGTCTTTCTGGACGAACAGAAACTGAGCCTCGCCAACCTGAACATCGAAGCCCTGAACCGGGCGCTGGCGGAACAGAACATCAACCTGGCCGGTGGAAAACTCAAGGAGGGATCCACCGAGTACATCGTCCGGACCGTCAACGAGTTCCGGAGTTTGAGGGAGATCGAGGACGCCGTCGTGAGCCAGCGCGAGGGGGTCCCCCTCCGCATCCGCGACCTCGGCCGCGTGGAGCGTTCCTTCAGGGACCGGGACATGGTGACCCGGGTGAACGACCAGGAGAGCGTGGAACTGGAGGTTTTCAAGGAGGCCGACGCGAACATCGTGGGCTTGAGCCAGGCCCTGCGCCAGAGGCTCTTCGGCCCCTCGGGCCGTCCCCGCCCCCCCGAAGCGGTGAAGAAAGAACCGGCGGGCCCCGGTCCCGGTCGAGGAGGGACCCCGCCCCTCGCCGACGGCCTCCCCAAGGACGTTGCCCTGAAGATCGTCTCGGACCAGGCCTCCTTCATCAGCCTGGCCATCGGCAACCTCAAGAGCGCCGCCGTGGGCGGCGGCCTGCTCGCTATCGTCGTCCTCTATTTCTTTCTCAAGCGCTTCCCCCCCACCCTCATGGTGGGTCTTTCGATCCCCTTCTCCGTCATCGCCACCTTCGCCGCCATGTATCTTTCGGGGGTCACGCTCAACATCATGTCCCTGGGCGGGCTGGCCCTCGGCGTGGGGATGCTCGTGGACAACGCCATCGTCGTGCTCGAGTCCATCTCCCGCTGCCGGGAGGAGGGCGATCCGCCCCGGGAAGCCGCCCTGCGCGGCGTCAGGGAGGTGGGGATGGCGGTGGCCGCCTCCACCCTCACGACGGTGGCGGTTTTCTTCCCCATCGTGTTCGTGGAAGGCATCGCCGGCCAGGTCTTCAAGGACCTCTCCCTTACGGTGGTTTACTCCCTTTTGGCCTCCCTGGCCCTCTCCCTGTTCTTCATTCCCATGCTCGCCGCGCGGGAGTGGTCGAGCCGATCCGCGACCGGCGGCTCCCTCGCCGTGGAGATCTTCGTTCCCCGCCACTGGGCCCAGGCCCGGGCACACCTGGCACAGGCCCCCGGAACCCTGGCCCGAATGGGGCGCCTCCTGTCCTTTCCGGCCTTCCTGGCCCTGGGTCAACCCCTGTGGCCCGAATCGGGACGACCCGCCCTGCCGCCGGGCGCCGAGGCTTCCTCCCCCCTCCGACGGAGCCTCTCGAGGCTTCTCCTCGCGGCGCGGTGGCCCCTCTGGGCCGGGTTCCGCCTCCTGATGGCCCTCATGGCCATGGCCGCAGGCGTCTCGGGATACGCCTTGCGGCTGGCGATCGCGGCGGGAGAGCTGGCCTTCCTGTGGGCCGCGGGCGCCGGGGGCTTTCTGGCCGGGCGCCTCCTGGCCCGGCCCCTGCGGGCCTTCGACGGGGCCTACGACCGGCTCATGGTCCTGTACAGAAAGATCGTCCAGGGAGCCGTCGGGCGTCCCGCGAGGGTCCTCGCCTCGGTGGGCGTCGCCCTCCTTTTCATGGTGGCGGGGTTTTTCGCATTGGACGCCGAACTCATCCCCCAGATCCACAACCGCACCCTGGTGGTGGAGGCGACCCTGCCCGTGGGCACCCCCCTCGAAGTGACCGACGCCACCGTCCGCCGGCTGGCCAAGGACATCATGGCTCTCCCCGAGGTGACCGAGGTGGCCATCCAATCGGGCGTCGCCAAGGATGATCTGACGACAACCGAAGGCGGCGAGTATTCCTCCACCCTGACCGTCGTGCTCACGCCCAAGGGGCGGATGCGGGCCGTGGAGAGCAGGGCGCTGGAGGCCATCCGGGGGCTCCTGGCTTCGGTGCCCGACCTCAAGGCCCAGGTCCGCTACCCGTCCCTTTTTTCCACGAGAACCCCCATCGAGGTGGAGATCTACGCCAACGACCTGGAGCGGCTCAAGGCGCTCAGCCGCGAAGCCATGGGCGAACTCGCCGGCGTTCCCGGGCTCACCGACGTCCAGAACTCCCTCTCGAGGGGCAATCCGGAGGTGCAGATCGCCTACGACCGCCAGCGCCTGGCGCAGTACGGGCTGGACATCGCCTCCGTGGCCTCTCTGGTCCGGACCAAGGTCCTCGGACAGGTGCAGAGCCGCTTCGATCGCGGGCGGGAAAAAGTGGACATCCGCGTCCAGGTCCGCCCCGAAGACCGCGCCAATCTCGCCCAGCTCGCCGACCTCGTCGTCAACCCGGGCGCCGCCGCGGCCGTGCCCCTCGCGGCCGTGGCCGAGATCCGGACGGGCGTGGGTCCCTCGGAAATCCGCCGGGTGAACCAGCAGCGCGTGGCCGTCCTTTCCGGGAACCTCAAAGGGCTGGGGCTGAGGGGCGTCGCGAAGCGGATCGAGGACGCCATGGCCCGCCTCCCGCTGACGCCGGAGGAAGGGTACCGGATCGCGGGCCAGAAGGAGGAGATGGACGCCTCCAGCCGCTCCCTCGTTCTGGCCCTCTTTCTCTCCGTTTTCCTCGTGTACCTCGTCATGGCGAGCCAGTTCGAATCCCTCCTCCATCCCCTCCTCATCATGGCCACCATTCCCCTGGCCTTCGCCGGGGTCGTCGCGGTCCTGGTCCTCTTTTCCATCCCCTTCTCCATCCTCGTCTTCATCGGCGTCATCATGCTCGCGGGCATCGTCGTGAACAACGCCATCGTCTGGGTGGACTACACCAACCAGCTGCGGGAGCGGAACATGGGGCTCGAGGAGGCGGTGGAGCAATCGGGGGTCATCCGGATGCGGCCCATCCTCATGACCACCCTCACGACCCTCTTCGGCCTCCTTCCCCTGGCCCTGGGCATCGGCGCCGGCGCCGAACTCCAGCAACCCATGGCGGTGACCGTCATGGCGGGCCTTTCGGTTTCCACGCTCCTCACCCTCGTGGTCATCCCGACCCTCTACGTCCTGGCGGAGCGACGCCGGGCCTCCGGGGCGCCGCCGGCTCCCTTGCCGGGCGGGGAGGGCAAGCCGTGAGAACCTCCTCCCTACCGGCCTTCAGCCTTCGAAGACCGGTCACCACCCTCATGGTTTTCTTCTCCTTCCTCCTCCTCGGGGGGGTGGCCGCGTCCAGGATCCCCCTCCAGCTCCTTCCCGACGGCTTCAACCCGCCCTTCATGTGGATCTGGATCCCCTACGCCAACTCCTCGCCCACGGAGGTGGAGGACAAGATCACGCGGCCCGTGGAGGAGTCCCTCAGGACCCTGAAAAACCTCGGCGGCATCTGGAGCACCAGCCGGAGCGACGCCGCGGTCGTCCGCATGCGCTTCGACTCCAACACCGACATGGGCCTCGCCTACGCCGAGGCCCGCGACCGGGTGGAGCGCGTCAAACCAACCCTCCCGGAGGACGTCCGCGAGGTCTACCTCCAGAGGGCCAACCCCAACGACGAGGCGGTGTACATCCTGGGGGTCCAGTTCGACGGGTACGTGGAGGACCCCTACTACCTCCTCAAGAACGGCCTGGGGCAGAAGATCCTCCGGCTTCCGGGCATCGCCAAGGTGGACGTGGGCGGCGCCGACGAGAAGGTGATCCAGGTGGAGCTGGACATGGACCGCGTCAAGGCCCACCAGGTGAACCTCTACGAACTCACGCGCCGGCTGAGGAGCGATAACTTCACCCTCGCCTCGGGGCACGTGGACGAGGGGAACCGGCGGTACCTCGTCCGGTCCGTGGCCCGCTACCCCACCATCGAGTCCATCGCCGGCCTACCGGTCCGCGGGGACGGGCTCAAGGTCTCCGACATCGCCAAGGTGACCTACGGGGTCCCGGAAATCACCCGGCACTTCCGCATCGACGGCAAACCCTCCTACGTGCTGGAGATCTTCAAGGAATCGGCTTCGAACACCGTGGAGGTCTGCCGGCGGATCGACGAGGAGGTGGACCGGCTCTCCCTCCAGTATCCCGGCGTGCGGCTCATCAAATTCGACGACGACGCCAAGTACATCACCGAGTCGCTCGGCCTCCTTCTCAACAACGGCGTGGTGGGAGGCCTTCTGGCCGCCTTCCTCCTCTTCTACTTCCTCCGGCGGGTGAGGATCACCCTCCTCATCACGCTGGCCATCCCATTGGCCCTTCTCATCACGATCGTGGTGATGTACTTCGCGGGGCAGTCCCTGAACATCATCTCCATGATGGGCCTCATGCTCTCGGTGGGCATGCTCGTGGACAACTCCGTCGTGGTGGTGGAGAACATGACCCGGGTCATGACCGAGGAGGGGCGAACGGCCCGGGAGGCCGCCGTGAGAGGGGCGGGCGAGGTGAGCCTCGCCATCCTCATGTCCACCCTCACGACCATGGTGGTCTTCCTGCCGTCCGTCCTCCTCACCCAGGACGGGATGATGCGGTTCTTCATGGGCCAGCTCGCCATTCCCATCTGCATTTCGCTGGCGGCATCGCTCCTGGTTTCCCTGCTCTTCATCCCTCTCTGGTCCTCCATCGTTCTCAAGGACGCCCGGGAGCCGGGGGCGCTCCTCAAGGCGTGCGACCGGGTGTACGAGCGGACGCTGGGGTGGGCCAACCGCCGCTACGTGGACCTCCTCGCCCTGACCCTCCACCACCGATCCGCCGCCCTGACCCTTCTGGCCCTCGTCGTGGTGGTCACGGTGGCCGTGCCCTTCCAGAGGGTGCACATGACGGAGGAGGACAACGGGAGCGGCCGCAACATCTGGGTGGGGTTCAACTTTCCAGGGGCCTTCACCCTGGAAGACTCGGACGCCTTCATGCGGAAGGTGGAAGCGAAGGTCGAGAGCCTGAGGGACAAGTACGACATCAAGCACTACCGGATCTGGGCGAGCAAGACCCGCGGGAACATCCGCGTCCTTCTCAAGGACATGAGCGAGAGCGACCTCGAGGTCCCCTGGGTGGCCGAGCACCTGGTGAAGGAACTGCCCACCCAGCCGGGCGTCACCCAATTCACCAACTGGTCCCAGAGCCTCTCCTCGGGAGAGGCGGACATGCGGATCTACCTACTGGCGGACGACACGGGACAGCTTCTGGACACCTCCCCCGAGGTGGTCCGCCGCCTCAAGCTCATACCGGACGTCGTGGCCGTGGACACGGACCTGGAGGAGGGCAACGACGAGGTGCGGCTCCAACTGGACCGGGAAGCTCTCCAGCAGTACGACGTCTCTCCGGAGGTCCTTTCGAGCCTCGTGGCCTACGCCGTGCGCGGGTACCCCCTGCCCAAGTACCGCTACGAGGGCAAGGACGTGGAGGTGCGCATCCAGGTGCAGAAGTCCGACCGCGAGAACCTGGACCAGATCCGGGACCTGGCCGTCCCCACCCGCGGGGGCGGGACCGTCCCCCTCGCCTCCGTGGCGACCTTCCAGGTCCGGAGGGCGCTCCAGGAAATCAGCCGGTTCAACGGGAGGACGGCCCTGGGCCTCAAGATCAGCACGACTCTGAAAGACAAGAAGGAGCTGGAGAAGCGCGTCATGGGGGTAGTGAATTCCATGCAGCTCCCCCAGGGGATGACCGTTTCCACCTCCAATCTCCTCGGGAGGGGGGGCAACGCCGGCCAGGACTTCGCGGCGGGGCTCGCCCTTTCGATCTGTTTCGTCTTCCTTCTCATGGGGGTCCTCTTCGAGTCCTTCATGCTCCCCTTCGTGGTCATCACCTCCATCCCCCTGGCCTTCGCCGGCTCCTGGTGGCTTCTGTACGCCATGGGCTCGGAGCTCAACATCATGGCGGTCATCGGCACCATCCTGCTGGCCGGGGTGGTGGTCAACAACGCCATCGTTCTCGTGGACCGGGTAAACCAGCTTCGCAAGGAAGGCTCGGACCGCGAGGAGGCCCTTCTCGAGGCCGCCCGGCAACGCTTCCGGCCCATCCTGATGACGGCCCTCACGACCATTCTCGGCCTTCTCCCCATGGCCTTCGGGAAGGCGGCCTTCGTCGGGATCCCTTACTCCCCCATGGGGCTGACCTTCGTCGGGGGCCTCACGGCGGGCACCTTCCTGACCCTCCTGGTGGTCCCGCTCTTCTACCAGATTTTCGACGGATGGCGCGAGTCCCTCTCGGTCCGCTTCACCCGGGTGGCCCGCACGTGGGGGCCGGCCCGGTGGGCCAGGGCCAGGAGCGCGGAGGAAGGCCCGTAACGGACGCCTCGGCCCTCCCTTGACGCACGGACGACCGCCCCCTATCCTGTGTCCAACGGCCGCGGAAACGGAAACAGAGGGAGAGGGGGTGCGGGGAAGTGTCCTCCAAGAAGTCCCACAAGGAGTCCCGCCAGGCGGCCCGCGGCCAAACCGGCGCGGTGACCCATCGCGAGGAGATCCTGCGCGCCGCGGACCTGCTGGAGGAGTGCCTTCTCCTCCTGGACGAGGCCGGCAATGTCCTGCACGCCAATGCGGCGGCGGCCCGGTGCCTGGGCCTTTCCCTTGAGGAACTCCTGAAGGCGAACATGGCCCGGCTCGCCGACTCGGCCCCCCCCGAGGAGGCGCTCCACCTGGTCCGCGGGCTCCTCGCCGCGGGGGAGGAGTTCTCCGGCGAGTCCGTTCATACCAAGCCCGACGGCGAGACCGTCCACCTCACCCTCTCCCTGACGCGGATGAACCCCCCCGGCTCGCCCGGCGTCGCCTTCGCCCTGGTGGCGCGAGACGTGACCGACTCCCGCCGCGCGGAGGAGCAGATCCTCCACGACGCCTTCCACGACGCCCTCACGGGGCTTCCCAACCGCGCCCTCTTCATGGACCGGACCGGGCAGTCCCTGGCCCGGTCGAGGCGGTCCGAGGAGGCCCGTTTCGCCCTTCTCCTCATGGACCTGGACCGCTTCAAGGTCGTGAACGACAGCCTCGGCCACCAGGCGGGGGACCGGATCCTGCAGGGGATCGCCCAGCGGTTGAAAGCGTGCCTGCGGCCCGCGGATACGGTGAGCCGGCTGGGAGGGGACGAGTTCGCGCTCCTCATCGAGGACGTACGGGAGGGCCGCGACGCCCTGCTCTTCGCCGAGCGCCTCCACAAGGCCCTTCTGGAGCCCTTCGCGCTGGAGGGCCAGGAGGTTTTCACGGCGGCCAGCATCGGCGTGGCGCTCGGAACTCCCGCCTACGAGAACGCGGAGGAGCTCCTCCGCGACGCCGACACGGCCCTCAACCGAGCCAAGGCCCAGGGCAAGTCCCGCTCCGTTCTCTTCGACCCCACCATGCACCAAAGCGCCGTGGCCCTCTTCCAGATGGAGACGGACCTCAGACGGGCCGTGGAGAGCGGCCAGTTCCACGTCTATTACCAGCCCATCGTCTCCCTGAAGACAGGCCGGACCGCAGGCTTCGAAGCCCTCGTCCGCTGGCAGCACCCCCGGCGGGGGCTCGTCTGGCCCGCCGAGTTCATCGGCCTGGCCGAGGAGACGGGCCTCATCATCCCCATCGGCCTCTTCGTGCTCAAGGAGGCGATCAAGCAGCTCCGGTCCTGGCAGAGCCGCCACCCTCGGACCCCGCCCCTCCTGATGAGCGTGAACCTCTCGGGGATCCAGTTCCTGAGGCCAGAGCTCACCACCCAGCTCGACCTCACCCTCCGGGAGTACGGGGTCGAGGGGGCCACGGTGAAGCTGGAGCTCACGGAGAGCGTCATCATGGAGCACGCCGAGTATGCTAGGGACATGATGGCCCAGATGAAGGCCCAGAACGTCAAGCTCTGCGTGGACGACTTCGGGACCGGATACTCGTCCATGAGCTACCTGAGGCGCTACCCCATCGACACCGTGAAGATCGACAAGTCCTTCATCTCCAAGATGGACACCGACCCCGAGAGCCTGGAGATCGTGCGCACCGTCGTCACCATGGCCCACAACCTCGGCAAGGAAGTCATCGCCGAGGGGGTGGAGACCCGTGAGCAGCTCGCCAAGATCAAGGCCCTCAAGGTGGAGTACGCCCAGGGGTTCTTCTTCTCCAAGGCCGTGGACCGCGAGTCCGCCGAATCCCTCGTCACCTGGCGCTGGTTCTGGTGAGGGACAGGTGGAACGGAAACGTTCCAGGACCTCTCCCTTCCTGCTTCGTGCGTCTCTATCCTTCGATCGGGCGACCGTGCACCGCTCGGATCTCCGCTCCCCTTTTCTTGGGGGGGGGGGGAGCGGGCTTCCGACGGGCCGGAAGGACCCCCTTCAGTGGCCGCAGGCGACGCCCGTGTCCTTGTCGCTCGCGAGACAAAGGCCGCTGGCGCCGTAGGCACCGGGGCCCGACCGCTCCAGGGCCCCGCTGTTCTTTCCCCACGAGCCTTCGACCCAGGGCTCTCCGGGCCCGCCGTCGGGGACCATGACCCACCAGATGAACCGCGTCGGATCGGTGGAGGGGTCGAAGGGAATCGGAAGGACCACGGTCCCCGTCGTGCCCAGATTGCAGTAGGACGTCGGAAGGCCGGGAACGTAGATCCCCCCGTAGGACGCGGGCAGGCCTGAGCCGTACCCCGCAACGAGGTGGTTCCCGGGCGGGTTGCACGTCGCCTGGTCCCACTGGATCTGGATGCTGGAACCGGACGGGTCCAGCTTCGCGCATTGCATCGCGGCGCCAGGCCCCGTTCCGTCGGGAACGCCAGGGAGTCCCAGCACCTGGACGGAGGTCGATGCCGCGCTGGCGTCGGGCTGTCCCAGCGAGTCGGCGGAGACGGCCTCGAAGACGTGGATCCCCGGGGCCAGGGAGGCATTGAAGTAGAAGGCTTCGGAGGGCCCGTCGAAATACCCGTCGATGGGGAGCGCCGCCTGCCAGGACCCTCCGTTCACCCGCCACGAGACTCCGGCCACGTCCAGGATATTCACGTCGCACCCGTATCCGTACACGCTCTGGCTGGTCCGGGCGACGACGAATCCTGACCCGGTGAGCAGGAGGTGGCCTGAACGGGTGGGATTGGGCGTGTAGGCCGTGAAGGAGGTGTCCGGTGCGATGTCCACGGGGTCGGGGATGCCGTCCGAATCCGCGTCCCCCCAGCCGATCTGTCCGGCCGTGTACGCGCACATCCCCGTCTGGCGGCTCGCCTCGTTCATGATGCAATTCTGGTTGATGAGGCACGATCGGTTGCAGTTCTGGTTGGCGTAATTGACGTACCCGCTCACCTGGGAGCAGGTGCACCCCGAACTCGCGTATTCGTCCAGGGCATGAAAGATGTGGCACGTTTCGTGACGGGTCACCTCGTTCATTCTTGATATATTCCACCCGTCGTTGTCGTAGGTCATGATGACGTAGGGCCCCGAGAGCCAGGCGTAGGCGAAACGGGAATCGGCGAAGAGGCCGTCCGAGTCGTTGTAGCTGTCCGCCACGAAGACCGTGAACGCCCAATCGGTCCCGTCGCTCAGGCGGGTGTCCCCGTTGAACTCGTATCCCATGTCCCACTTGCTCAAGAGGGGCGAGTATCCCAGGTTTCCGAGGATCTCCCGGACCCACAGTCCTTCTCCCGCCCCCGGATCGTTATTCGGGTCGGCGCTCCGGCTGATGGGTTCGTAGGCCGTCTGGGCCGCCGCATTGGTCCGCCCGTAGTACGGGTGGTACGAGAAGGTGGGTTGTAGGGAGGACGCCAGGCCCCTGGCGGCGAAGTACCCGGCCAGGTCGTTCATGCCCTCGACGATTTCCCCCACGACGGTGTTCTCCCGGCCCGAGTCCCAGTTCTCGGTCGAAGCGTCCAGGCTCCCGTTGCTTTCGGGCAGGATGATGTTGACCGAGATTCCGCCCAGCAGGTATTCGGAGGTCGTGCGCTTCAGGGCCGTGGCACCGCAGGCGGCGAGGGGAGCCCGCCCGGGAGGCTCGGGGGGAGCCAAGGCGTCGCGGTCCAGCGGGAGGCCTGGGGGAAGATCACCCGCGGGTGGGGCCTCCGACCGGGTCAGCGAGAGGTACGCCGCCAGCAGGGCCCGACCGGCGTCGGTGGCCTGCAGGCGTTCGAGCGCTTCCGGGCCCGGTTCCCCTTCGTGGAAAACCGCGCCGGGGGGGAGGGCCAGCCGGATCCGTCCGAGATCCTCTTCCGGAAAGGCGACGAGGCCGCCCGCCGGAGGAAAGGCGTGCCGTACGATGAGGCCCGCCCTCGCCATGTCCCTTTTCCATTCCAGGAAATCCACGGCTTCGGAAGCTTCCATCAGCACAAACGACTCCCGAGCCCGGGCTTCCACGGCGAAGACCAGACCCCAGAACACGCAGATCGACACGAGAATCCCTCGATGCTTTCGCACGGCGTCCCTCCCGACCCCTGCGCCCCCTCGGAGGTCCATTTGGTTGAAACGTAAGGCATGGCCTCGCGAAGAGCAATCCCAGACAGGAGACCGAATCCGGATGCGCTCCGGCGGCGGCCACCGAAAAAGGAGCCAGATCGTTCGCACCGGATGAACTGCCGAGTGCCTAACTCGGGCCAGCGGGACCTGGACTTGAGTCTTTCCGGCCCCGACGGGCCCCGGGCCCGGAGGCCGACTTCTTTCCGGGAAACGGGCACTTCGGAGCCAGCGGGCACTCGCCGCACCGAGGACCCACTGGGCGGCAGACCTCCTGGCCGAAGGAGACGAGGAGCGCGTTGACGGACATCCACCAGCGGCGGGGAAGCGTCCTTCTCAGGACCTGCTCGGTCTCGTCCGGATGGCGGGTGGCGACGAAGCCCCACCAGTTGAGGATGCGGTGGACGTGGGTGTCCACGCAGATGCCCCTCTTGCCGAACCCCTCCGTCAGAACCAGGTTGGCCGTCTTCCTCCCCACGCCCGGCAGGGAAAGGAGCGAGTCCAGGTCGTCCGGAACCCGGCCGCCGTGGCGCTCGATGAGCCGGCGGGCCACGGCCTGGAGCGTCCGGGCCTTGGTCCTGTAAAAGCCCACCGGTCGGATGGCGGCCTCCAGCGCTTCCAGGGGAAGCCCCGCCAGGGCCTCGGCCGTGGGAGCCAGCGGCCACAGGCGTTCGAAGGCCTTCTCCGTCGTGGCGTCCCTGGTCCGCAGGGAGAGAAGGGTGCCGACGAGGATGGCGAAGGGGTCGGGCCGGGTCTCCCGGATTCGGCCCACGACGGGCTCGACGCGGCCCTCTTTCCAGCCGCGGACGGTTTCGAGAAATGCGGAGAGTGCTTTCGCCGACATGGCCCTCGAGGGCCTGGGCCAGCTGGGTTCCTTTCTCATTCCACCGCCCGCCTGGAATCCCATGATTCGACTCTCCCCGGCCCGCCGCCCGGGCCGCACGGCCCGCTACACGCCTCCGGAGGGCCGGTCCTCGTCGAAGGGCTGGGACTCCGACGTCCGGACCCAGACCGTCTCCCGGCTGCTCCGAGTGAGCATCACCGCCCAGTCGCCCCTCCAGTCCCTCACCACGGAGCCGAAGAGGGGCCGCCGCGATCCCTCCTCGAATTTCTCCAGGAAGACGTGGCCGAAGTGCGCTTCCCCATGGCGGAGGACCCACGCCGGATGACGCAGGCCCGGTTCGAGACGGAGGTCCCGCACCCGGAGCGGCACGAACCCCTCCCCCCGAAGGACCTCCTCGAAGGCCGACGTGAGGTCCCGGTCCCCCAGGCGCAGGTCGTGGCGGGTGCGCTGGTGGCGCCCCGAAGCCAGCTCCATGAGGGTTTCCAGAACGTCCTCGTCCACGGGGCCTCCGTTCGGGGCGAGTATAACGCGGACGGCCCGACGGGCCTTCCCCTCCGGGATCCCCCTCGACCGCCGCGAGGACCTATACTCTCTCCGTGCGAAGCGCCATTCAGATAAAGAGGAGTGCGGTCATGCGGACCTTTCGGACCCTCGCCACCCTCGCTCTAGCCGCGGCGGCCCTGCCCGTCCTGGCCCAGGGACTCCAGGGAACGTGGCTTCTCGTGAAGGACAGCGACGGGACGCGCCCCAAGACGGGCGCCACCGTGACTCTGGCCCTCCTCCCGGGAGGCGCCTTCGCCTTGAGCGCCGTCCAGCCGGGGGAAACCCTGGAGGACGCCGGGACCTACGAGGTTTCTGGGAACCGGATCACCCTGGCCTTCACCGAACTCGACCTGGGGTGCGAAGCCGCCCCCTTCACCCTGTCGGGCGACACCCTCGTGCTGCCCTTCAAAGTTTTCGGAGAAGGCGCGGGCACCTCCACGTGGCAGAGGAGCCGTGCCGCACTGGAATCGGCGCGGGGGGCTTCGGGAGCCTCCGGCGCCTCCGCCGGCGGAACCGGGGTACGGGGCTCCGAACGCGCGGGGGCGGGAACGGGGGCATCGGGCTCCTCCGGGACGGGTTCCGGGGCGCGCTCGGGACCGGGTTCTGGATCCACCTCGTCCGCTTCTTCGGCATCGGGTAGCGCGTCTGGGGGAAGCGCGGCGGGCGGCGCGGGCTCCGGCACCGCCTCGGGGCGGGGCAGCGCCGGTTCGAACCGCGGGCAGGGCGCCGGGACAAGCCGAAGCCAGGCCCCCTTCGACGCCTACGTGGGGATGTGGACCGGCCACGGTTCGAGCTACGAGGTGCGCTTTCGAGAGAAGGGCAAGATGACCGTGGCCGTCCTCCACGACACGGTCTTCGCCTTCGTCGTCCAGCCCGACGGGGAGGTGGTGGGGCACGGCACCGTCGTCTACGACGTGGACCCCAACCTCTGCGGGGTGGCGGCCCTGGCCCAGCAGGTCAACCAGGCCATCGACATGATGAACTACGTCATGGAGTTCTGGAACTACGGCGAACTGGCGGGGAAGGCCTACAAGGCCTTCGCCGAAAGCGTGGCCCAGCAGGCGGGGTCCACGGCGGCCATGGGCGCCGGGCAGATCCTGAAGGAGGCCGCCAAGGCCGGCTTCAAGGTCAAATACGACGACGTGGCCAAGTGGTGGAAGAGCCCCCTGGAGAAGATCGGAGAAGAGATCCGGGATCAGATGCGTCAGGGAAAGGCCAAGGACCCCGACAAGGGGTGTCAGGATCAGGGAAAGTCGGTGGGCGGCTTCGAACCGGGCTTCCTGCCCGGAATCATGAACGTACCCGGAGTCACAAAGGTCCAGTACGAATACAAGGGGCTCGCCAAGGGGCCCGAGGTCCGCTCCTTCGCCATCAAGGGCCGCGCCGAGCTGACGGGTTCGGGTATTCGATTGCGCCTCCAGCAGGACGGGGGCGTTCAGGGCGGCGACCCCCAGCTCTGGGTGCAGTACACCGTCAACTACGTCACGGAGAAGAAGCCCTTCCCCTGCTGGAGCCCCTTTCTCGACGGGCCCGGCACCGTCTACGTGGACCGCCACACGGGGGCCGCCAAGGCCTCCTTCCGGGAAACGGGTGAACACCGCAACGGGGTCACCCCCTGGCAGGAGTACATCTACGTCTGGGAAGCCGAGAAGATGGCCGACGACGCCCCCTAGCCGCCCCGGCTCGGCCTGCTCCCCTACTCACCTACTCCCCTACTCACCTACTCACTTACTCACCTACTCGCTTACTCGACAAAAAGGGCGGGGCCGAAGCCCCGCCCATCGTGCCTCTGTGCAAGAGGTCCTTTGTTTCGATTACTTCGCCGCCTGCGCCTTGAACCAGGCGGTGGGCATGGACTTGGGACGCTCGATGGGCTCTCCCCACGCGCGGGAGACCACGAGCTGGGAGGCCATGCCCATGGTGCGGCTGACGGAGAACAGCACGGTGTAGTAGCTGAATTCCTTCATGCCGAAATGGTAGAGGAGGCACCCGGAGGCGGCGTCCACGTTCGGCCAGGGATCCTTGATCTTCTGGACCTGCTTGAGGACCTCGGGCACGACCTTGAAGACGCGGGCGACGGTCTGGTAGGTCTTGTCCTCGGGGCACACCCTCGCGCCGAAGGCGTGGAAGGCGTCGAAGCGCGGGTCGGTGATGCGAAGGACGGCGTGGCCGTACCCGGGGACGACCTTCCCGGCGTTCAGCGTGTCCTGGGCGTACTTCGCCAGCTGCTCCTCGGTGGGGGCGCCGCCGAATTTCTCCATGGTCTCGAGGATCCAGCCCAGGCATTCCTGGTTGGCGAGGCCGTGGAGGGGGCCCGCCAGGCCGTTGAGGCCCGCGGACACGGCGTAGAAGGCGTCGGAGAGGGCCGAACCCACGCAGTGACAGGTGTGGGCCGAGACGTTGCCGCCCTCGTGGTCGCTGTGGAGGGTCAGGTACAGGCGCATGAGGTTCTTGAACTCGCCCGTGGGATCGGGGATGCCCAGCATGTGGGCGTAGTTGCCGCCCCAGTCGAGGTTCGGGTCGGCGGGAATCCGCGGGCCCTTGTCGAAGGTCTTGCGGTAGATGTACGCCGCGATTTCGGGCATCCAGGCCAGGATGTTCAGGGAGTCTTCCAGCATGGGCTCCCAGTACTGGTCCTTCTTCATGCCCGCGTCGTACCCCTTGCGGAACTCGGATTCGCGCTCGAGGGAAAGGATGGCCGTGTCGAGCTGGCACATGGGATGGGAGTCCTTCGGCATGGCGTCGAGGACGTTGAAGACGTAGCCCGGGAGCTTCTTGGCGCGGGCCTTCAGGTCCGCCTGAAGGTCCTTGAGCTCGTCGGCGCTCGGCAGGGTGCCCACGCAGAGGAGCCAGAAAATCTCCTCGGGGAGCTTGTCCGTCAGCTGGCCGATGGGAATGCCGCGGATGATGAGGCCCTTGTCCGGCGGCACCTCGGAGGTGTCGCAGACCATGGCCTTGAGGCCGCGCATGCCGCCGAAGGCCGCGCCGATGGTCAGTTCGCCGATCACCTTCGCGCCGTGCTCCTTCACGAAGGCCTTGATGTCGTTCCGCATCGCCGGAATCTGGCTGGCCAGCACATCGTGTAACTTGCCCATGCAGCACCTCCTGAACTTGGGTCCCAACCACCGCCGGAGGCCCGATGCCCCCGGTTACCGAAGCGGTGCCCCCCATCACGCCTGGATGCAGGCCGGGAACCGCCTGAACCGACTGGATTTCCGCCCTCCGCGGCGGCCTGCCGCGTCTCGCCGGTGCCTCCTGATGCCGTTCCACGGTGAGCGAGGGCCAATTATGGTCGGCGGCCCTTTCGGGTGTCAACCGAGAAAAGGGGGCGATCCGTCCTCGAGCCAAAGCGGGGTGATTTGGCCCAATCCGACAAGATCCGTGGGAGATTCGGAGGGGCCGCCCCGAGGTCTCCGAACCCCCGGAATCGCCCTCACCCAGGGGAACTTTTTTGTGCTACGGTAGGTCTAGATCTCCCTATCCGGGGCCCTCCGGCCCCCAAGGAGCGACCCATGAAGCGTGCGGCCCTTTCGATCCTCGCCCTGACCGCAGCCACGGTGTTTCACGCCACCGAGGCCCCCAAGTCCATGCTCACCATTTACAACCAGGACCTGGCCCTGGTCCGCCAGGAACGGGCCGTGACCGTCCAGCCCGGCGTGTTCAAGTACCTCTTCGAGGACGTGACCACCCGCATCGACGCCACCTCCGTGGCCCTGGAGACCCTCTCGGGCCCGCCCCTGCGAATCCTCGAGCAGAACTACGCCTACGACCTCATCAGCGACCAGAAGGTGCTCGAAAAGAGCCTGGGGCGAACGGTTACCTTCTTCGAAAAGACCGGCGACCTGGAGAAGTCCTACACGGGGACCCTCCTTTCCGTGGCCGGCAACCGCCCCGTGATCCGGACGGCCGAGGGCCTCTACATCGGCTATCCCTCCCGGTACCTCCTCGACACCCTCCCTCCCGGCCTCATCGTCAAGCCGACCCTGGTCTGGCTCCTGGAAGGACAGCGGGCGGGGCGGCAGGACGTGGCCCTCTCCTACCTCACCGGGGGCCTGTCCTGGAACTCCAACTACGTCCTCCTCCTGGACCCCTCCGAGCGGAACGTCGGGTTCACGGGGTGGGTGACCATCCACAACCAGAGCGGCCTCACCTTCGAGGACGCGACCTTGAAGCTCCTCGCGGGCGACGTGAACCGGGCCGAGCAGGACGAGCCCCGCCGCCGGGTCTACGCCGCCGCCAAGATGGAAATGGCGGCCCCGGCGCCGCAGTTCGAGGAGAAGAGCCTCTTCGAGTACCACCTGTACACCCTCCAGCGGCCGGCCACCCTGGCCGACAACGAGACCAAGCAGATCGAGCTGGCCTCGGCCCCCGCCGTTCCCGTCCAGAAGACCTACGTCTACGACGGGGCCAACCTCGGCGGCTACGGCGGTTGGTACTACGGCGCCCGGGAAAACCGGGACCTGGGCGTCCCCTCCAACAAGAAGGTCTCCGTCTTTCTGGAGTTCGACAACAAGGAAGCCTCGGGACTCGGCATCCCGCTCCCCAAGGGCGTCGTCCGCGTCTTCCAGAAGGACACCGACGGGTCGGCCCAGTTCATCGGCGAGGACTCCATCGACCACACGCCCAAGGACGAGCACCTGCGCATCAAGCTCGGGGAGGCCTTCGACGTGGTGGGCGAGCGCAAGCAGACCTCCTTCAAGGTCGTCGTCTCGGGCCACGTCTACGACGAGTCCTTCGAGATCGTCCTGAGGAACCACAAGAAGGCGCCCGTGGCCGTCCGCGTGGCCGAAGTGCTCTACCGCTGGAGCGACTGGGAAATCCGACAGGAGAGCGCCAAGCACGAGAAGGTGGACAGCCAGACCGTTGTCTTCCCCGTCACCGTCCCCGCCGACGGCGAGACGAAGGTCACCTACACCGTCCGGTACACCTGGTAGGTTCAGCCCTCCGAGGGGACGGCCAGAACGGGTGATCGGCGCGGAAGGAGGCCGCCCGCTCGCGGTCTCCTTCCCGCGTTCTGGTCGTCGCTCTCCCCTCCGGCCGCCCGCCCGCTTTTCCGTTTCATCCCACCCGGTTCTTCCCCGCGGCTTTCCCGGCATAGAGGGCCTCGTCGGCCCGTCGCAAGGCGTCCTCGACGCCCCGGACCGGGTCGAAGACGCCCACGCCCAGGGTGAGAGTGACCCGGACCTGCCTGTCCCCGAAAGCCACGGGGGTCCGCTCCACCGCCTGGCGGACCTTCTCGGCGGCCTGCAAGGCCCCCTCCCGGTCCGTTTCAGGAAGGAGCAGCAGGAACTCCTCGCCCCCCCAGCGCGCCACCGCGTCCTGCTCCCGAAGGGAATTCCGGAGGAGGCCCGCCACGGCCACGAGGACGGCGTCGCCCGCCGGATGGCCGTACAGGTCGTTGACCCGCTTGAAGTCGTCCAGGTCCGCAAGGACGAGGGCGAAGGCCCGGCCGCTGCGTTCGCTGCGCGCCCTCTCCTGCCCGATCCTCTCCCAGGCGGCCCGGCGGTTGAGGAGCTGGGTCAGATCGTCAAGGCGGGAGAGGCGCTCCACGCGGGAATAGGTCTCCTGGAGTTCCCGGCTCGTGGCCTCGATCTCGCGGGAGTGCCGCGCCCGGAGTCTCAAGAGGTTTACGAGGAGGATCAAGAACCCCAGGGCCAGTCCGATCCCCCCCAAGAGGGCCCAGCGGATCCGATCCTGGAAAGCCTTCTCCCGCTTCAGCCCTTCGATCTCCTGCTCCTTCTTTTCCGTCTCGTAGGCCACCCGGAGCTGGTTGATCTGGAGAGACTTGGAGGCATCGAGGATGCGGCCCTCGAAGTCCGCGCGCCGGACCCGGGCCTCGTAAGCCCGGCGGTAGTCCCCCGATCCGGCGTAGAGCTCCGCCAGGGCGGCCTGCACGTCGGCCTGGCTCCTCGGGTCCCCCAGGTCCTCGGCCAGGGCCCGGGCCGTCTCGAATCGGGCGAGGGCCTGCGGGATCCTTCCCCTCTCCCTTTCCACCCTCCCCTGGAGCATCAGGACGTTGAGGATGCCCCGCTTGCGCCCGGTGCGCTCGCACACGGCGAGGGACTCGGCCAGATACGGCTCGGCCTCGTCGTAGCGATTCAAATCCACGTAGACGGATCCGACGTTGGCGAGGACGATGCTCAGGAGGTAGTCGTCCCCGATGGAGCGCGCGAGGGGAAGGGCTAGCAGGTTCTCCTCCAGGGCCTCGGCGAAGCGCCCCCGGTCCTGGTGGACGCTCGCGAGGTTCCCGTGGGCCCCGGCCACGCCAAGCGCGTAGGCCTGCCCCTCGTACACGGCCAGTGCCCGGCGATAGGATTCCTCGGCCTGAACGAAATCCCCCGTGGCCTTGAAGACGTTTCCCAGGGTCGCCTGGAGGTGCCCCGCTCGGAGGGCGTGGGGGCCCTTCCCGTCGCGGGCCAGGGCCTCTTCCAGCCGGAGGGCGTCCAGGTAGAGGCCGATGGCCTTGTCGTACCTCGCGAGGAAGTACTGGACGTCACCCAGGCGCCGCAGCGCCCTCGCCGTCTCTCCAAGGTTCCCCTGGGCCTCGAAGAGCGCGCGGGCGGCTTCGTAGCACTCGAGGGCCTGGGGGTAGGCGTCGAGTGTCCGGTGGGCCTCGCCGAGGTTGTACCGGGCGAGGGCCTCCCCTTCCGCGTACCGGGCCGCCCGGGACGCCGCCAGGGCCTCCTCCGCCAACACCCGGGCCCCCTTCGGATCCGTGGCCAAGGCCTTTACGGCCCGCGCGTTCAGGCCATCCACCCGGGCGCGGTCCTCGGCCCCGGGTCCGGGCCCCGGCGTCCGGGAGGGGCCGCACGCCGTCGCCGCCAGAAGCGCCGCCGCCGCCAGCACCCCCTTCCAGGCTCCGGCCATCTCCCCGCCTCCACCGATTCTCCGCCACCTGGATCGTGGTTACAGCCTACCCGAGGCTCCCCCCGCCCGCAACCCACAGGGCGCTCGGGCGCGGATCGGAGGGGCGCGTCACGGGGGGCCGATGGAGTGTTTCGGGAAGAAGGATGCGGGGCGCCCGCCCCTTCTTCAGTCCTTGCCGGGCCTGCGGCCCAGGAGAACCGTCAGGTCCACGCGATTCCCGTCCCGAAGGACGGTGACGGCGACGGTCTCGCCGGGTTTGTGGTCCTGAAGGGCGTAGGTGTAGTCGTAGACGTTCTCGATGGTCTTTCCGGCGAAGCCGACGATGACGTCGCCCTTTCGGAGCCCGCCCTGTTCGGCGGGGCTTCCCGCGCGTACGCCCATGAGCCGCACGCCCTTCACCTCGCCCGTGTAATCGGGGATGGTGCCCAGGTAGACGCGGAAGCCCCGGCCCGCCATCTCGCTGGGCGGCGGCGCCACCCGGACGTAGGCGGGGCGCTCGGGCAGGTCCAGGAGCGCGCCGGTGACCCGGGCGGCCAGGCGGAGGACCTTCGCCTCCCCGCCGTAGAGCACCTTGTCGGCGGTGTCCCCGGGCCGGTGGTAGTCCTCGTGGGCGCCCGTGAAGAAGAAGAGAACCGGGATGCCCTGGGCGTAAAAGACCGAATGGTCGGACGCCCCGTACCCGTCCTCCCCGAGGGAGAGGCTCAGGCCCTCCGTGTTGGCCCGGGCGAGGAGATCCTTCCAGACGGGGGAGGTGCCCGCCCCGCCCACCACCAGGCTGTTCTCCCGAAGGCGGCCGATCATGTCGAAGTTCAGCATGGCCACGGCCTTCTCCAGGGGCACGGGAGGGGCCTTCACGACCTGGGAGGAACCGAGGGTGCCCAGCTCCTCTCCCGCGAAGGAAACGAACAGCAGGTTCCGTCCCCGCACCGGCTCGGCGGCGAACCGGCGGGCGAGGGCCATGAGCCCCGCCGTGCCTGATGCGTTGTCGTCGGCCCCCGGATGGACCTCCCCCTTCTTCTCGGCCAGCGAACCCTCCACGCCCAGGCCCAGGTGGTCGTAGTGGGCCCCGAGGATCACCGTCTCGTCGGTGGCCCGGGTGGCGGGGAGCCACCCCAGTACGTTCAACCCCTCGGCCTTCTCGCGCTTCAGGCGCACGGCGGCGGAGAAGGCGACCCCGGGCACTTCGAAGCGAAGGGGCGTCCCGTGCGGATTTCCGGGGTCGGGAAGCGAAAGGCCCGCGGCTTCGAAGGCCGAGGCGAAGGGGGCCCGCCGGGCGGTGAGCACCACGAGGCCCGCCGATCCGCCCCGGGCGGTGGTGGAGAGGGGGACGAGGTCGTCGTCCTGGGCCGAGGGCCCCAGGACGATCAGGGCCTTGGCGCCCATCTCGCGGGCCGTCATGGCCTTGTGCCGGATGGGGTAGTACAGGGCGTAGGGGCTCTTCGGATCGTCCCCTTCGGGGCCCCAGCGGTACACGACGACGGCCTTGCCCTTCACGTCGAGGCCGTCGTAGTCGTTCCATTTCTGGTCCTGGGCGCGGATCCCGTACCCGGCGAAGACCACCGGCAGGGCCTCCAGGTCGCCGTCCTCGGACATGCCGAGGGGCTGGATCTCCTCCCCGACGGAGAGGGGGCGGACCCGCCCGCCTCCCAGAAGGCTCGCCGCGTTCCCCTCGCCCAAGTGGACACCGGAGGTGAAGGGAAAGGCGTCGAGGTAGCCCTCCCGCCCCGGGGGCGGACGGAGCCCCGCCGAGCGGAAGGAGGCGGCCACGTATTCGGCGGCCTCCCGGGCTTCGGGGGTTCCGGTCAGGCGCCCCCGGAGGTCGGGGGAAGCGAGGAAGGAGACATCCCGGCGAAGGGCCTCCTCGGAGAAGGCCGCCTCTCCCGCGGGCGCCTCCACCCACTCCGCCACGAAAATGTTGGTCTCCCCAGGACGCGCGGCGTTCCGGTTGGCCCCCCAGACGAGGTGGCGCCCGTCGGGGCTGAACATGGGGAAGCCGTCGAAGGAGGGCTCAAAGGTGACCTGCTCGAGGCCGCTTCCGTCCTCGTTCACGAGGTAGAGGTCGAAGTTCCTCTTCTTTTCGTCCCCCACGTTGGAGGCGAAGAGGATGCGCTTCCCGTCGGGGTGCCAGAAGGGGCAGAAGTTGGCCGCGCCGTTGGAGGTGACCTGCCTCAGGCCCGAGCCGTCCGCACGGATCGTGAAAATCTCCATGTGCGAGGGGCGCACCAGGTGGTCTCTCAGGAGGGACCGGTACTCCTCCAGCTCCTTCGGATCCGTGGGGTGCCAGCCCCGGAAGACGATCTTCTGAGAATCGGGCGAAAAGAAGGCCCCTCCGTCGTAACCGGGCAGGTGCGTCAGGCGGGTGGTGGAGCGCGTCGAGAGGTCCAAGAGGTAGAGCTCCAGGTCCCCGTCGCGGTCGGAGGTGAAGACGATCTTGGAGCCGTCGGGGCTCACGGTGGCCTCGGCGTCGTACCCCGGCGAGGCGATGAGGGGCTTGAGGTCCGTCCCGTCGGCGGCGGCCTCGTACACGTCGTAGCCCGGATGGACCGGCCAGACGTACCCGCGGCTGAGGTCGGGAGGGGCGGGGCATTCGGGCGCGGAGGCATGGGTGGATGAAAAGACCACCCGGCCGTCGCCCTTCAGGAAGTACGCGCAGGTGCACCGGCCCTTGCCGGTGCTGACGAGGCGGCGGCTCCCCCCGGAGAGGTCCATGGTGTAGATCTGATCGCAGTCCGCCTTCCCCTCCCTGGACTGGTAGATGAGGCGGTCGCCGGCGAAGGAGAAATAGGCCTCGGCGTTCTCCCCCGAGAAGGTCAGCTGGCGGACGTTGGCCAGTCGGATCTCGCGGGGGTCCCGGAGGGACGGGGCGGAGGCCGGGGCCTCTCCCTTCGCGACGGGGGACGCCAGCCAGGCGGCGGCCATCAGGGCGGCAAGGGGGAACGATCGAACAGCGGTCTTCATGCGCTACCTCCGGTCATCCAACACGCATCCGGCCCAGGGTAATCCAGGCTCGAAGGGCGGGAAAAGGTGCGCGAAATCGGCGAACCTGGATTCTCGAATTTGGAATCCATGCGTGTTCAAAACAAAGCAGCGTGTCTCCTTCGAACGTCGGCCGGGCCCTGGCCGCGCCCTTGGCGCGGCACGGAGGGCCTGGTCCGGGCGCCTCCATGCCCGCCTCCGCGCGCCCCGTCCCCAGCCCCTCCGCCGCCCTTCGGGCTCCAGGCCCGGCCTCGCGCTGGACTGCCCCTCCCCCCTCCTCTGGCGTTGCGCCGGCGGCGCCGGGACGCGCCTTCCTCCGCTTCGCTCCGGAAGGCAGGCAGCATAAGACGCGCAAAAAGATCCTGGACGGGCATGATTTGGAATTTCGAATCTTGGACTTGGGAATTGGACATCCGAAAGGCGGCCTCCCGGACGAACTCCCAGAATCCTCACATCCCGCTCTCCCGGGCTCGAGGCTTCTTGAGCACTTGGTCTCCCGGTTTCTCGGTCTCCTGATCTCTCGGGCCTCGGGCTCTCGGGTTCTTGGTCTCTTGGGTTCTTTGTCTCTTGGGCTCCTGGTCACATGGCCTCCACGTCTCCAGGCCCAGGCCTTCTGGATTTCCTGGTTCCAGGCATCTCGGGATCCCCTCATCCCGCCTCACGGGCCCTCTCTGCTTCACTGGTGTCCAAGACAATTTTGGGGCGTTTTTTTACGGCTTTCGCCGGGAGCCTGCCTGCAGCGGGCAGGCGAAGCGGAGGGCGAAAGCCAGGCCGCAGGATTGGGCCTTGGGCGAGGAAGGCTAGGCGACCGCACCGGAGGCGTACCTGTGTACGTTGAGGATGCGGGCGCCGAAGCCTGACGAAGCCCAAGGTCCGGGACTTGCGGCCTCCTGAAAAGGGGGTGGGGGGCAACGGCGTGGCCGTGCTAGCCGAAGCGGGACGGAGCGCCCGAAGGGCGCGGGGAGGCCATGGACCGGGACGCGGACGTGCTTGCACGGAAGCGGCCGGTCCGGGCCTCGCAAGCCGCGCCGACGGCGCGGCGCCCGTTCCGCCTTGCTTCGAAGGCAAAAACGCCATTTGTTCTGGACCCGCATGTTCCTACTTGACAATTCGGAATATGGATTCTATATTCGGAATCTCCATTATGGAGCAAGCATGGCCGCCAAGAGGAAGGAAATCGAAAGGGAACAGAGGAGGCGCCTTCTCCTGGAGGCCGCCGAGAGGATATTCGGACGGAAGCCCTTCGACGTGGCCACCATGCAGGACGTGGCGTCGGAGGCCCAGATCGGCATGCAGGGCCTCTACGAGCACTTCGCCTCCAAGGACGATCTCTACGCGCAGGTGGTCGTTACCCGGGTCGAGAACCTGAGGCACCGCGTGGAGGCGGTTCTCAAGGTGGAAAAGGACCCCATCGAGGCCCTCCGCGCCCTCGCCCGCGTCTACATGGAGGTCTTCGAGAACAGCCCCATGTTCCTTCCCGTCTTCCTGATGGAGAAGGCGCGATTCGACTGGGAGATGGAGTCCAGGCTGGGCGCCAAGGTGCGCTCCATTTACCGGGAGGAGCGCTCCCGGGTGGCGCGGATCCTGAGGAAGATCCAGGCCCAGGGAAGGCTGGGCCCGCTCCCCGTCGAGTACATGACCCAGCACTGCATGGACACGATCCACGCGGCCCTCTGGTACCGCCACCGCTGCAAGCCTACCGAGGAGATCGAGACGTGCGTGAACCGAGCCTTTCAAGTCCTTTTTTCCGGCCTGAGCGCCGCTCCCTGAAGGTCTGTTCCGCGGTTCTTCTCTTCTGGATCGGAGCCCTCCCGGCCGCTGGACAGGAGATCCTCACCCTCGACCGGGCACTGGAAATCGCGGCGCGGAATTCACTCGCGGCCGAGGCGTCCTCCCTCGATTCGGCGGCGGCCCGCGAGGAAACGGCGACGGCCCGGGCCCTCTATTTCCCGGAGGTGGTGCTGGAGGGAGGCCACGTGAACCTGGACAACGACCCGGCCTTCCGGTTCGGGCCAGTGACCTTTCCCGCGGGGGACCAGGTTTACTGGAAGTACGACCTCTCGGTGCGGCAGGTCCTCTGGGACGGCGGCCGCAGGAGGGAGGCGGTGGCCGCGGGGAGGGCCGGCGAGAGCGCCGCCGCCCGCGGCGGGGCCGAGGCCGTACGCAGGCTCCAGGCCGAGGTCGTGGCCCGCTACGCGGGAGCCCTCATCTTCAAGGCCCAGGGGGAGGTGGCGGACCAGAGGCGGGAAGCCCTCGAGGACCACCTCCGCACCGTCCGGGATCTCTTCGAGCAGGGCGTCGTGGCCCGCAACGACCTCCTCCGCACGGAGGTCGCCCTTCGATCCGTCGAGGACCAGAGGCGTTCCCTGGCCAGCGCCTACGCGACGGCGGTGGAGGAGCTGAACCGGGCCCTCGGGCTGGACCCCGCGACGCCCCAGACCCTTCCCGGCGCGCTGGGCCCCGCGCCGCTCGTGCCGTGGGGCGAAGCGGAAATCCGTGCCCGAGCCGTCCAGGGCAACGACGGCCTGAAGGCCCTCGACGCCAAGATCGCCGCCCTGGAAGCCGCCCTGTCCCTGAGAGAAAAGGATTACGCCCCCGTTCTGCTCGCCGAGGCGGGACACGGCTACGAGCAGAACCGGTACATGGCCTACCCTCACGTGAACCGCCTTTTCGTGGGCCTTTCCTGGAACGTGTACGACGGCGGTGCCCGGGCGGCGAGAGTCCGCCAGGCCCGCGCCCAGGTCGACAAGGCGCGGCGAGAGCGCGTGGAAGCGGGGCGCGAGGTGGAAAACGCCGCGGCCCGAGCCTTCCGTGAGTTCGCCGACGCCCTGCGGGAACTGGACACGGCCCGGCTGAACGTGGAGGCTTCCCTGGAGAACCTCCGGATCGTGCAGGATCAATACCGGGAGGGGATGGCTCGCTCCACCGACGTCCTGGACGCCGAGTCGCTCCTGGCTGAAAGCCGCTTCCAGGCCGCCCGCACTCACTATCACGCCTACGCCCGCCAGGCGGCGCTTCTGGCTGCGCTGGGCGAGGACCTGAGGCGTTTCTTCGCCGGGGCGCAGGTCCCCGCGTCTTCCGAGGAGAAGTGACATGGCCCTGCAGAAAAAAGGGATCGCCCTCTGCGTCCTGCTGACCCTCGCCGTGCTCGGCGCCGCCCTCGGGTACGCGCGCTGGCGCCACAATCAGGTCTTCGTCCGGACGGAGAACGCCTACGTCGCGGGCCGGATTTTCGCCGTGGCGGCCAAGGTGCCCGGGAAGATCCAGACGCTTCCCGTGGAGGAGAATCAGGCCGTGAGGGCCGGGGACGTGGTGGCCACCCTGGATCCCCGGGATCTCGACGCCGCGGTGGCCCGGGCCGAAGCCGCACTGGCCGAAGCGGAGGCGGGGCTCGAGGCCGCCCGCGCGGCCCTCGCCCAGGCCTCCGCCCAGGAGTCTTCGGCCCGGAGCCAGCTCGCTCTGGCCCGAATCGAGAAGGAGAGGGTGGAGGCCCTCTACCGGAGGGAATCCCTCCCCAAGCAGAAGTTCGACCAGGCCTCCACGGCCCAAGAGGTGGCCGAGGCCCAGGTTTCCGCGGCCCAGAAGTCCGTGGCGTCGGCCCGCGCGGGCTTGCAGGTCTCCGAGGAGAAGATCCGGTCCGCCCGGGCGGCCCTCGAAGCGGCCCGCCTCCAGAGGTCCTACTGCGACCTCGCGGCGCCCGCCTCGGGCGTGGTGAGCCGCAAGACGGCCCAGGTGGGCCACGTGGTGGCCGCGGGCCAGCCCCTGTTCTCCATCGTGCCCCTGGACCTTCGGGAAATCTGGGTGGAGGCCAACTACAAGGAGACCCAGCTCCGAAACGTCCGCCCGGGACAGAGGGTCGAGGTCTGGGCCGACGTGGACCCCTCGAGGAAGTTCACGGGACGGGTGGACAGCATCGCGGCGGGCACGGGCGCGGTTTTCTCCCTGCTCCCGCCCGAGAACGCCACGGGCAACTGGGTGAAGGTGGTCCAGCGGGTGCCCGTCAAGGTGGTCCTGGACCCCGGGACCGACCCCGGCCACAGCCTCCGCCTCGGCCTCACCGTCACCTGCGAGATCGACACCCGTTCCGATGGAACGCCGTAGGCCCGCTTCTTGCGGGCGATCCGGCCCTATTCGTCCACGAATGACGCGCCCATGAACGCCGCCAACGGAAGCCGCAAGTGGTTTGTCGCCGTCACGACCCTCCTGGGCACCTTCATGGAGGTCCTGGATACCTCCGTGGCCAACGTGGCCCTTCCGCACATCCAGGGCACGTATGCCGCCGGCGTGGACGAGATCACCTGGGTCCTCACCTCCTACCTCGTGGCCAACGCGGTGATCCTGCCCCTGTCCGGCTTTCTCGGCACCGCCTTCTCGCGCAAGCGCGTCTACATGGCCTGTCTGGCCCTCTTCACGGCGAGTTCCTTTCTGGCGGGCGCCGCCCCCTCCCTGGGCTTCCTGATCCTCATGCGCGTCCTCCAGGGCCTCTCGGGCGGCGCCATGGTGCCCATGTCCCAGGCCATCCTCCTCGAGACCTTCCCCCGGGAGGAGCACGGCAAGGCCACGGCGGTCTTCGGAATCGGCGTGGTCCTCGCCCCCGTCCTCGGCCCCCTCGTGGGCGGGTGGATCACCGACAACTGGACCTGGCCCTGGATCTTCTTCATCAACATCCCCGTGGGCCTCCTCGCGCTGTTCCTTGCGTACCTCTTCGTGGAGGATCCCGTGTACCTGGAGAGGCCGGACGGACGCACGGACTTCGCCAGCCTGCTTTTCGTGGCGGTGGGGCTCGGGAGCCTGGAAATCCTCTTGAACCGCGGCGAGCGGAACGACTGGTTCGAGAGCCCGTTCATCCAGGCCCTGGCGGGAGCCGCCGTTCTCTTCCTGGCCCTCTTCGTCTGGCGCTCCCTCACCGCCGAGAACCCCCTCGTGGACCTCAGGATCCTGAGGGACCGGTCCTTCGCCTCAGGCACGGCCCTCATGTTCCTCGCGGGCTTCGGCATGTACGGCGCCTTCGTCCTGCTTCCCCTCTTCGTCCAGAACTTGCTGGCCTACACGCCCACGTGGGCCGGGCTCATCCTTTCTCCGGGAGGAGTCGCCTCCATGGTCTCCATGGCCCTGGCGGCGAAGCTCATGGGCCGGGTGGACACGCGCCTCCTGGTGGCGGCCGGCTTCTCCCTATTGGCCGGTTCCTGCTGGCTCTTGGCGGGCTCGACGCTGCAGGCGGGGATCCCCCACTTCACCCAGGCTTGGATCGTCCACGGTCTCGGGCTGGGGCTCTTCTTCGTTCCCATCGGCGTCACGGCCATGCGCCACATCCCCCCCGAAAGGATGGGGGCGGCCACGGGACTCTTCAACCTCATGCGGAACGAGGGCGGATCGGTGGGCATCGCCCTGTCCACCACCTTGCTCGCCCAGCGGAGCCAGGTCCACCACCACGTCCTGGCGGAGCACGTGTCCCCCTCGTCGCCTCTTCTGAGGGAGGGGATTCAAGGCACGTACGGCCTGCTGTCGTCCTCCTCGGGGCTTTCTCCCGCCTCCGTCCCGGACCTCGCCGCGGGGCTCTTGTCCGCAGGCGTGCAGAGGCAGGCCTACGCTCTGTCGTTTCTGGACGTCTTCGCGCTCCTGGGCGCGGTCTTTGTTCTGGGGCTGATCCTGGTCCCGTTCCTGGGACGGGACCGGTGCCAAGGCGACGACGCTCCGTCCCGCCGCTCCTCCGGCCTGCACTGACCCCAGCGCGATCGGGCCTTACGGGGCCTTCACGGCCCGCGTCGCGAAGGTGGAGGGGATCCACCTCTCGAAGGGCGAGCCGGGCCACCGATCCTCGTAGAAGCCCGTCAGAACGAAACCCGCGCGCATCTGTCCGCCGATCTGGTCCTCCAGGGTGTGTCCGAACTCCAGGGGCTCGCCGGCCTCCAACCGCCTCCTCAAGAGCTCCCGCGGGAGGTGCTCGAGGTCCGAGAACGGAACGGGGAACTTCACCTCCAGGCGATCGCCCTCCTTCAGGTCGGGATCGAAGAGGTAGACCAGGGGGTTGACGATCCCCGCCAGAAGGACGCCTCCCGGCGCGAGGACCCGGTACGCCTCCCTCCAGACGGGCAGGATGTGGGGCACGAAGCCGTTGGAGCAGGGGTGGAAGACGAGGTCGAAGGAGGCGTCTCCGAAGGCGGACAGGTCGCGCATGTCGCCCTCCACGAGCTTCAGGGAGAGCCCTTCCCGGTCGGCCACCTCGCGGTCCCTCGCGAGCTGGGCGGGGCTGTTGTCGAAGACCGTGACCTCGGCGCCCGCGGCGGCAAGGAGCGGCCCCTGCTGGCCTCCTCCCGATGCGAGGCACAGGATGCGACGGCCCCGCAGCGGCTGGAGCCATTCCCGCGGGACGGGAACGGAGGGCGTCAGGAGGACCTGAACCTCGCCCCTCCGCGCCGCGGCGATGGCGTCCGCTCCGACGGGCACGGTCCACCGGTTTCCGCGTTCCACCTCGCGGTCCCAAGCCCTTCGGTTGTGGTCTCTCACGTCCATGGCATTTCCTATCTCAGCCGGAGGAGGAGCGCGCCCTCGGCGAGGGCCTCCTCCACTTCCGCCGTCCCGGCCATGTCCAAGAAAGCCCTGGGCGGCCCTGGACGGTCGGGACGCTCGCCGAGCAGAAGGTGCCACCACCCCACGTCGTGCCAGGCCCCCAGCTTGAAGCCCACGTTGCGGTAGACGCAGAAGGGCCGAAAGCCCGAGGACTCATGGAGCGCCACGCTGGCGGGGTTCGGCAAGGTGATTCCGGCGTATACGTTGCAAAGGCCCTGCAGGGCGAGAATCCTCAGGAGAGATCGGTAGAGGGCCCTCCCCACCCCCCAGCCGCGGCAGTCCCGCCGCACGTAGACCGCCGAGTTGGCCGACCACCGATAGGCCGCCCGGGCATTGTGCGCGTCCGCGTACGCGTAGCCCAGCACTTCGCCGGACCTGCGACAGACGATCCACGGATAGGTGGGGAGGATCCTGGAGATCCGGCGCGACATCTCGTGGGGGGAGGGCGGCTCCTCCTCGAAGGAGACGGCCGTATCCCGCACGAGGGGTGCGTAGATTTCCGCCACGTCGGCTCCATCTTCCGGGACGGCTGGGCACAGTTCGGGCTGCACGGGCCTCTCCCTTCGAGGCCATTCTCTCACGGGCGCGAAAGCAAAGGGCCCGCCCCGTTTGGGGCGGGCCTGCAGAGCCCTCCTGGGTCGGGCTCCGGATCAGTTGTTCGGGGCGCCGGAGGCGATCCAGTCGAAGATGGCCTGCCGGTCGGCGGCCGTCACCTGGCTGGACCTGTGGCCCGCGGCGAGGAAGGTGTAGAGGACACTGTTGTTGGGATCCCCGGGGATGACGCGAATCCCCGACCGGGACTCGGCCGGAACATTGATGAGTTCACCGTAGGCCTGGCCTGCGCTGAGGTCGAGGCCCGCCTCCGGGCTGGAACCCGCGTGGCAGTTGATGCACTTGGGCGTGAAGATGCTCGTCTGGATGAAGGTGAAGGTGGGCGCCGCCGCGTTCACCGTGATCGTCCGCGTGTCGGGGGTGGGATCGGCCAGCCCGTGTTCGTCCGTGGCCGTGAAGGTCACCGAGTAGGTGCCCGCGCTGGCGTACACGTGGGCGCCGGGGTTGAGCATCGTGGAGGTGGAGCCGTCCCCGAAGTTCCACAGCACCGTGACCGTGTCGCCGTCCGGGTCCGTGGCGCTCCCCGAGAAGGTCACCGACTGGCCCGCCGTGATGGTCACGTTTCCG
>Ga0209172_10000499_pt1 | contig 107293 bp, 90 predicted proteins | sample LarsenN4metaG_FD_184113 | JGI IMG/M metagenome (GOLD analysis project Ga0209172, IMG submission 184113) | Hot spring sediment bacterial and archeal communities from British Columbia, Canada, to study Microbial Dark Matter (Phase II) - Larsen... ... | reverse complement strand
CGTCGACGAGGACGATCTCGCCTACCTCGCCGGCGAGAACGCCGGCCTGGATGGCGGCGCCGCTCGCGACGCACTCCATCGGGTCGACGCCCATCTCGGCCGGCCGCCCGAAGATCTCCTCGAAGAAGGCCCGCACGGCGGGCATGCGGGTGGGACCGCCCACGAAGACCACCCGGTCGATGTCCTTGGAGGCGACGCCGGCATCGCGCATGGCCTGCTCGACCGGGCCACGGCAGCGTTCGATGACGGGGCGGATCAGCCGTTCGAGCTCGGCGCGGGTGACGTCGACGTCGAGGTGCCGCGGCTGGCCGCCGCTGGCGGCGAGAAACGGCAGGCTGACGTGGGTCGTGACGCTCGCGGACAGCTCGATCTTGGCGATCTCCGCGGCCTCGCGCAGGCGCGCCATCGCCACCGGATCGCCGCGCACGTCGATGCCCGTGGCGGCCCGAAAGCGCTCGACCAGGTCCTCGAGCAGGGCCCGGTCCATGTCGGTCCCGCCGAGCTGGGTGTCGCCGCTGGTCGCCTTGACCTCGAACACGCCCTTGCCGAACTCCATGATCGTGACGTCCAGCGTCCCGCCACCGAGATCGATCACGCAGATCCTCAGTTCCTGTCCCAATCGATCCAGGCCGTAGGCGAGGGAGGCGGCGGTGGGCTCATTGACCAGGCGCTCCACCTCCAGCCCCGCAATCCGGCAGGCGTCCTTGGTGGCGCTGCGCTGATTGTCGTCGAAATAGGCCGGTACCGTGACCACCGCCTTGGTCACCGGCTCGCCGAGAAACGCCTCGGCATCGCGTTTGATCTTCTGCAGCAGAAAGGCGGAGAGCTGCTCGGGCGTGAACTCCCGGTCGCGTAGCCGCACGGTCTCGCGCCGGCCCATCCTGCGCTTGAAGGCGGTGGCGGTGCCCTCGGGGTTGACGGTGGCTTGGCGCCGGGCCGGCTCCCCGACCAGCATCTGGCCGTCGGCGGTGATCGCCACGTAGGAGGGAAAGGCCTTGCCGCCCAGGCTCACGCCCTCGGCGCTCGGTATCATGACCGGCCGGCCGCCGCGCAGAACGGCTGCCGCGGAATTGGAAGTCCCCAGATCGATGCCAATGACAGCCATGCTGCCTCCCTTCCCGACTGCTCGCCCGCGCGGCGGGCCATGCGCCTGTCATCCTCGGTGGATGCCGGGATGGCAAGTTTATTTCATATGCGGAAGACCGGAAAATGACCTGGGGCAGGTTCGCGCGGATCGGTGGCGCGGACCGGCAGGGAGAGAATGTGCGGCGGCCGGCGCGCGCGGTAACCTGCTCCCAAGAAAACAGGGCGGGAGCCGGGCATGAACCCGATCGACAGCGCATTGCTCACCGATCTCTACCAGCTGACCATGCTGCAGACGTATTTCGAGCGCGGCATGCGCGAGACCGCCGTCTTCGAGCTGTTCGTGCGCAGGTTGCCGCCGCAGCGCAATTTCCTCGTCGCCGCCGGGCTGGAGCAGGCCCTGGAGTATCTGGAGAACCTGCGATTCGACGAGGAGGAGCTGCGCTGGCTCGCGGACTGCGGCCGCTTCAGCCGCGATTGCCTCGATGAGTTCGCGGCGTTGCGGTTCACCGGCGACGTCGATGCCATGCCTGAGGGCACGGTGTTCTTTCCCGAGGAGCCGCTGCTGCGCGTCGTCGCGCCGCTGCCGGAGGCGCAGCTGGTCGAGACCCGTCTCATCAACCTGCTCAACTTCCAGACCATGATCGCCTCGAAGGCGGCGCGCTGCGTGCTGGCGGCGCCGGGCAAGCTGCTGGTCGACTTCGGTCTGCGCCGCGCCCACGGCGCCGAGGCTGGGCTGCTGGCGGCGCGCGCGGCGGCGATCGCCGGCTTCGCGGGCACCTCCGCCGTGCTGGCGGGCCAGCGCTTCGGGATCCCCCTCTACGGCACCATGGCGCATTCCTATGTGCAGGCGCACGACGAGGAAGTCGCCGCGTTCGCGGACTTCGCGCGCACGCAGTCCGGTCCGATCGTGCTGCTGATCGACACCTACGACACGGAGGCGGCGGCGGCCAAGGTGGTACGGCTGGCGACGCGACTGCGGCGGGAGGGGCTGCGGGTGGACGGCGTGCGCCTGGACAGCGGCGATCTCGCCGGGCACGCGCGCAAGGTGCGCCGCATTCTCGACGAGGGCGGCCACCCGGAGATGACGATCTTCGCCAGCGGCAACCTCGATGAGTGGCGGCTGCAGAGGCTGGTGAGCGGCGGCGCGCCGATCGACGGCTTCGGCGTGGGTACGGACCTCGTCACCTCCGCGGACTGCCCGTCGCTCGACTGCGCCTACAAGCTGCAGGAGTATGCGGGGGTGGCGCGCCGCAAGCGCTCCGAGGGCAAGGCCACCTGGCCGGGGCGCAAGCAGGCCTGGCGCGTGTGCGACCGTGCCGGCCGGCCGGATCACGATGTCCTCGCCCGGGACGGCGATGCGCGCGAGGGGGAGGCGCTGCTGAAGCCGGCCATGCGCGCGGCGCGGCGCGTGATGGCACGCGCGTCGCTCGAGGAGATGAAGCGGCGCGCGGCCGACGGCCTGGCCAGCCTGCCCGAGCGCCTGCGCGCGCTGGAAAAGGCCGAGCCCTACGAGGTGCGTGTCGACGATGGCCTGCGGCGGCTGGCCGCCGAGGTCGACGCGCGAACCGCAGCCGCGAGGGCGAAAGATCTCGCGGAATAACCGCAAGCGGCGCCCGTACCGGACGCTGGGCAAGCTCCCGAGAAGTCCATCCCGGTGTTCTCGGAGCACGGTCGGCAAGCAGTGTGATTGCCGCCGATCCTCGTTTCAATTGACCGCGGCCATCGAAGGGGGCGGCGCATCCATGCACCACAGGAAGGCCTGCCTATTCCGGAGCTTCCCTAAGCCTGCGCCTCCTCGAGGTCGCGCAGACGCAGGAAGCGCGCCCCGAGCTGCCTCATGGTCTCGCAGGCCGCCTCCCCATCGCCGGGGTGGACGTCGACGGCGCGGATGGCGTCCTCCAGCACGAAAATGGTCAGGCCGAGACGATGGGCGTCCTTGACCGAATTCACCACGCAGTAATCGGTGGCCAGGCCGCCGATGAACACGCGCCGGACGGATCGCCGCTCGAGCTGCTGCGCGAGGTCGGTGCCCTCGAACGTCGAGTAGGCCTCTTGCGCCGCGTTCGTCGCCTTGGAAATGATGGTCGCGTCCGCCGGCATCTGCAGCGAGTCGGCGAACGCCGCGCCGTGGGTGCCGGCGACACAGTGAACCGGCCACGGCCCGCCTTGTTCGGGGAACGAGCAGTGATCGGGCGGATGCCAGTCGCGGGTGAAGTAGATCGGCAGGCCGCGCCGGGCGAACAGGCGCACGTATTGGTTGACCACCGGGATGATCTCGTCGCCGTTGCGTACCCCCAGGGCGCCCCCTGGAAGGAAGTCGTTCTGTATGTCGACGATGATCAGTGCATCGCCGCTCGCGAGCTTTACCGCGCGTGAATCCTGGTGGAGTGCCGTCTGGTCCATGTCGCGAATGATACCCCCCGCGCCGCTCGTGGCTTCCCGGCGGTGCACGAGCGAGTGCCGGCTGCTAGACGATGTGGTGCTTGCCGACGACGTGCACCGTCGTGGCGTGGGGGCCGTCTTCTGCGGCCTCCTCGCTGAAGCGGACCTCGCTGCCGGGCAGGAGTCTGTCGAAGGAACCGTCCACCACGCTGTTGCGGTGGAAGAACACCTCGCGGCCGTCGGGGGTCATTATGTACCCGCTGTCACCCTCCACCCGGACGACCTTGCCGTGCAACGGCGGCTCATGAGTCTTCACGTCGCCGCGACGTTCGCGGGCGTAGTCCTCGAGCTGCCGCTTGACCGCATCGAAGGCGTCGCGAATGACGACGTATACGTCCTCGTGCTGGTGCATGTCGTGCCGTTCGTGGCTGGCGACGATCTCCTTGCCCGGCACGCCGAGCTCGACGCGGACGTGATAGAGATTGCCCTGGTGGTGATGGTGATGCTTGGCCTCGACCATCACGCGGCAGCTCGTGATGCGCGGGTAGAATTCCTCGAGCTTCGCGATCCGCTCGCGCAACTCGGCTTCCACGGCGTCGGAATGCGGTATGCCGCGAAAGGTGATCTGTGGGGGCAGTTGCATGGCGCGCGCTCCGGATGTCTGCGCACATTGAAGGCCAGGACCCGGGCCGGCGCATTGACGGCGATCAGATCCCGCGAAGTTGCGGGCAATCACTGCGCACCGGCGGCCATTCCGCGCGGCGCCGGGCCTCGTTCAACCCCGGGCTAGTGCACGGAGGCCACGCCCACGACAGCGCCAACCCCGGCGCCGGGCGCGGTTGACCGCGCCAGGGCCGTGGGGAGATCCACGGGCGCGCCGAGCAGCGGACCCTGGTACAGGTCGCAACCGAACTGCCTGGCGGCCGCGAGCTCCTCCTCGCCTGAGACCCCACGGCCTATGACGTGCACACCGAGCTCGCGAGCGAGTCCGACCAGCGCCGTGGCGAGGCTGCAGCGCTCGCAGTCCCGGCGCAGGAGCTGCTCGTCCAGTCGCAGGGCGTAGAGCGGCAGCACCTGCAGCGCATCGAGCGGCAAGGCGCCCTCGCGCCGCACGTCGACGATGAGGCCGACGTCCTGCGCGCGGAGCACCGCGGCGCTCTCGCGCAGCGCCGCCGCGCAGTCCCGCAGCATCTCCTCGGAGATCTCCAGTGCGAAGCCGACCTGCGGGCCGGCGGTGCTGCGCAACTGGGTGATCATGCGGCCGAGGAAGCCGGGCTCCAGCATGCAGCGGCCGGCGATCTCGACGTGCAGGCGCACGCCCCGGGTGCCGGCGAGGCGCTCGCGGGCCGCCGCGGACTGCGCGAGCAGGGTATTGATGTACCAGCCTTTCAGGGCCTTCACCATGGGCAGGTGCTCGGCGATGCCGAAGAACTCCTGGGCGCGCAAGCGGCCGCGGCGCGGATGCTCCCACAGCAGCTGAACGTCGATGGCGGCGAGATCGTGGGTGCTCGCCGAGTGCACCGAGGTGCAGCCGAGGACGAACTGACCGTTGTCGACGGCGCCGCGAAGTTCCTCCTCGATGCTCGCGGGCGCGGCGGCCGCGACGCTGCCGCGGTGCACCGCGATCTCGACGCGCGCTCCGCCCAACTCCTTGGCCCGCGCCATGGCGGCCGCGGCATCCTGCAGCATGTCCTCGGCGCGCGGATAGCCGTTGCGTCCGAGCGCGATGCCGATGCTGGCGGTGAGGTACGTCTCTGTCCCGCCGTCGAGGATCGGCGCGCGAAGCGAACCGAGCAGACGCTGCGCGATGGCGAGCGCGTCGGCGCCGCGCTCCAGCAGGACGGCAAACTCGTCCTCGTGCCAGCGCGACAGCGAGTCCAGGGGGGTGAGCACGTCCCGGAAGCGGCGTCCGATGGCGAGCGCGACGCGGTCGCCGAAATCCGCCCCGTGGGCCGCGCGCACCTTGGCGAAGCGGTCGAGGTAGACGAGCAACAGCGCGAACTCGACCGCCGTCCCCTGGCGCGCACGCAGCAGCGCGCGTTCGAGGCGATCGAGCAGCAGCGGCCGGGTCGGGAGATCGCCGGCCGCCTCGTAGAGGCTCTCGCGCTGCGCGCGCAGCTCGGCGCGCTTCTCCTCGGTGACGTCGGTGATGAAACCCTCCAGCCCGAGCAGCTCGCCGTTGGTCGAGAAATTGCCCAGCCCCCGCTCGAGTACCCATTTCTCCGCGCCCTGCGCGGTGCGTATGCGGTAGGTGAGTTCGAAGGGGCGATTTTCGCGCAGGCTGGTCTGCACGGAATCCCAGACCCGCTGCCGGTCGGACTCGACGATAAGGTCCGCGTAGGGAACGCGGCGGTTGTTGATGAGGTCCTCCGGACGGTAGCCGGTCAGGTCGCCAGCGCCGCGGCTGACGAACTCCATGGTCCAGTCCGGATTGTTGCGGCAGCGGTAGACCATGCCGGGGAGGTTGTTGATCAGGGTCTCGAGCGTGCGGTGACTCGCCAGCCTGACGTCCTCGGCCTGCGCGCGCCGGGAGACGTCGGTGAGCGTCCCCACGTAGCCGTGACGATCGGGACCGCCGTCGAGCGCCCGCACGCGCATCTCCAGTCGCAGGCAACGGCCGTCACGCGTCACCCAGCGCGCCACCAGACCCTCGGGGTCGCGCTCGGGATCGTCGAGGTAGCGCAGCACGGCGGATTGGTCGCGGGGATGAACGTAGTCCATCAGCGCGGTGCCGCGGGCGTCCGCCACGGCATGACCGGAGAGCCGTTCCCAGGCCGCGTTCACGTAGAGCAGCCCGGCGTCCCCCGACAGGGCGAAGACGACCACGTCGATCCCGTCCAGCACGCCGGCCAGGGCCGCGCCGCGCGGCGCATGGGCGTTCGCCTCGGTGTCCGCCAGCTCGTCCATGAGGCCGGCGAGGACCCGCAGGTGCCGATCGGAACTTCGTTCGCCTCGAGCCATCTCCTTCGCTCCGGCCGCGATAACGATAAAGGTGTCTGCCCGGGATCATAGAGGCGAGCGGCGGCCCGCGGCCATGCCGCCGAGTTCCTACCTATTTGGGGATAGCCGGGCTCAGGACTTCAGGGGCTGTGCAGTGCGGTGGTTCAAGGCCCAGACGGCGGCCTCGAGCCGGGAGCGCAGGTGCAGCTTGCGCAAAAGGTTCTTGACGTGAACCTTGACGGTGCCGTCGCTGATGCCGAGCTGGCGGGCGATGTGCTTGTTGCTCTTGCCGCCGGCGATGAGCTGCAGGATCTGGCGCTCGCGCTCGGTCAGCGCCTCGTCGGTTGCCGGGGCCGGCGCGCCGCTGCGCATCGCATCCACCAGCATGGCCATCAGCGAATCCGTGAAGGTCACCTCGCCGCGGGCGGCCTGGCGCAGTTTTTCCAGCATCTCCTCGGGCTCGGCGTCCTTCAGCAGGTAGCCGTCGGCGCCGCTGCGCACGGCGGTGACGAGGTTGACCTCCGCGTCGGAGACCGACAGCATGATGACCTGCGTGTCAGCGCCCGACTCCTTGATCTGCTTCAGAGCCTGCAGGCCGCCGATGCCGCGCATGTCGACGTCGAGCAGGACGATGTCGGGTTTGAGCTGATGGGTGAGCGCCACGCCCTCCTCGCCGGACGCGGCCTCGCCTACGACCTCGAAGTCCGGCTGAGAGGCGATGAGCTGGGCGACCCCGCGCCGGAACAGCGGGTGGTCGTCCACCAGCAGGACCCGGCAGCGTGAGGAAGCCGCCGCGCTCACATGCCCTCGCTCGCGATCGGCGCGCCGGGCTTGCGCAAGGGGCAGGCCACCACCACCCGGGTGCCGCCGCCCTCGCGGCGCTCCATGCGCAGGCTGCCGCCCAGGGATTGGGCGCGCTCCTGCATGATCACCAGTCCGTGATGCTGCTCCGCGTCGTGAGTGGTCTGCATGCCCACGCCGTTGTCGGCGATGTCGATCTGGCAGTGGCCGTCCTCGGTCAGCCGCAGGGTCACCCAGCAGTAGCTCGCGTGCGAGTGACGCACGACGTTGGAGAGCGCCTCGCGCACGATGTGCAGCAGCTGCATCTCCTCCACCATGGCGAGCTCGCCGGCGGGCAGGCGGTTGTCCAGATCGAAGGCGATGGAGCAGCGCCGCTCGAACTCCTCGATCGATTCCTCCAGCGCCTGCGCGAAGGTCTTCCCGTGCATGGTAAGGCGGAAGGTCGTGATCAGCTCGCGCAGCTGGCGGTAGGCGACGTTCAGGGTGTTGCGCAGTTCCTTGAGCGTGGCGTCGATGTCGGAGCTGGCCGCGGCCTCGGGATAGCGCCCCAGGGCGGACTGCAGCAGGCTCGCCTGTATCTTCAGGTAGGAAAGCGACTGCGCCAGCGAATCGTGCAGCTCGCGGGCGATCGCAGCGCGTTCCTCGCATTGCGCGTGGCGCAGCTTCAGTCGCGCGCGCCGCGTGCTGTAGATGATCCCGGCGAGGTAGTCGCCGTAGTCGTGGACCGCCTGGATCGTGGCGCGCGGCAGCGAGCCGCTGCGGCCCGGCAGGCGCAGCAGCAGCAGGCCGTGACCATGCGCCCCCTGCGTCAGCCACTGCGCGAGCACGTGGGTGTTCCGATCGGCTGGCTCGTCCAGCACCTGTGGGGCGCTGTCGGGGTTCGGAGGCAGGCGCAGCTCGTGATGGTCGACGAAGCGCACCCAGCGTTGGCGATCGTCGCAGCCGGTACAGGCCAGCAGCACCAGCTGGCGCCCGGTCTCGGTGGTGACGAAGACCGCACCGGCCTCGGCCCCGGCGATCTCGAGGATGTCGGCCAGCAGCAGGGTGAAGGGCTGGGTGGAATCCGGGTCCTCCAGCAGACGCGTGAGGACCGTGTGCAGCAGGTCCATCGCGCCCAGCGGGCTGCCGGCGCCGCGCGCGGGCGTCGCGCCGACCGTCGCCGAGCGCGCCGGATCAAGCATGGCCATCCCCGGTTGCGGCGCGGACCCGATGCGGCAGGGCGGGGTACGGCGAACGCATGCCCGCACGAGCGGCGGGCGGGGAGGTGGCAAGCGTGGGGTTCGGTGTGGTTACCGGGCGAATTCCTTCAGGTTTTTTGTGCACGCCTAGTCCTCCGATCGCGCTCCTGGCGGGGCCTCGGAGGGTCGCGGCCGAAAGTGCCGCAACTGCCCCTCCGGGGCGGGCTCTACCCCGCAGCGGGTATCCACAAAAGAAGGTGAACAGAATTCACTTTTGTGGAACTATATTCAATAGCGATCGTGCAACGATTGCAACAGGTACCACGTTCCCGCGGCAGGACGAGGCGGCATATAGACCATCATGATTTGCGAAGACCCGGACCGCGATCCGGGCCCTACTGAGAACGGCAACGTCGCGGACCAGTCGCCCGAGGCGATCGATCGGCGCATGGCGCAGGCGATCGGCCAACAGGTGCGCATCTTCCGCACCCAGCGCGGACTGACCGTCGCGCGGGTGGCCCAGCTCGCGGGACTGTCCCCGGGCATGCTCTCGAAGATCGAGAACGGCAACGCCTCGCCCTCCCTCGGCACGCTGCACGCGCTGTCGCGCGCCTTCAAGGTGCCGATGACGTACTTCTTCCAGAGCTACGAGGACCAGCACGGCTGCTGCTACACCAAGAAGGGCGGCGGCATCACCATCGAAAACCGCGGTTCGCGCGTCGGCCACCAGTACCAGCTGCTCGGCCACGGCGTGGGCCGCGACGTGGCCATCGCGCCGTATCTCATCGAGCTCACCGATCAGTCCGAGGTGTTTCCGGAGTTCCAGCACCCCGGCGTGGAGTTCATACACATGCTCGAGGGCGAGGTCGTCTACCAGCACGCGGGCAACCGCTATCATCTCGCGCCCGGGGACTCGCTGCTGTTCGAGGCGAGCACGGCGCACGGACCGGTGCAGCTCATCAAGCTGCCTATCCGCTTCATCTCGGTGATCGTGCAGCCGGGCGGGGATATCGACGCGCGCTAGGGCGCCGCCGCGGCGGTCTTCGCGTCGCTCGCCACCGCGCGCTCGCCGCGGATGTAGGGGTCGAGGAAGGGCGAGCGGTAGCCGTCCTCGCGCCACAGTACCGGAAAGTAGCTCTCGTCCATCGTCAGGTCGTCGACGCGCTTGTATCGGCTGTAGATGTAGCCGATCTCGGTGGGGTGGTAGCGCGCCTCCGATGAGATGCAGTGCGCGACCGTGGAGCGGCGCGGGGTGCTGCCGCGATTGGTGTCCGAGCCGTGCCAGGTGTCGCCGTGATGAAAGGCGCAACCGCCGGGCGGGACCTCCACTGGCACGATCTCCGGCTCGCGGCCGACGCTGTGCGCCGCCTCGCGCATCGCCTCGCGGTAATCGTCCGGCGCGTGGAACTGCCGTATCGGCGGAAACTTGCCCCAGCGGTGCGAGCCGCGCACGTACTCGATCGTACCGCCGCGCGCGTGGGTCTCGTCCAGCGCGATCCAGCAGGTGAGGTACGCCGGCGGCTCGCACCACTTGATGTAGCTGTTGTCCTGGTGAAAGCCGAGCGGCCTCGCGCCGGGCGGCTTCCACAGGACGTTGTCCTGCGCGATGCGCGCACCGGGCCAGCCGGCGAGCTGCGCGCACATCCTGCCGACCTGCGCGCTCAGCACCACCGCGGCGATGGCGCGATCGGATTTCCAGCCGTTGCAGATCTGCCGGGTGCGATCCGGCGGGTCGCGTCCCTCCTGCCAGTTCCACTCGTCCGGGTACAGTCCGGTCTCGAACTCGCCGCGAAACAGGCGCTCGAAGCGCGCCGCCGTGCGTTCGACCTCGTCGGGCTCGAGCAGCCGGTCCAGGATGAGGAAGCCGTCCTCGTTGAACTGCCGTATCTGCGCGGGGGTGAGATCGATTCGGAACATGGTCTTTCGCACCGGGGAACGTGATCAGGTGGCATCGCGCATGCTGCCCGGGTACTTCGCCAGGCCGTCGTCGATGCCGTAGTAATCGCCGGCATCCGCGGTGTAGATGTGGGCGATGCTCTTCAGGCCCGTGGGGTCGTCCAGGGTGCCGGCGGCGATGGAGATGGTTGCGAGCTGTTCGTTGTCCCAGAACAGGCTCGCGCCGCAGTGGCCGCAGAAGCCGCGGCGCACGGCCGCGGAGGAGCGGTACCACTTCAGTCCGGCGTCGTTGATCAGGGTGAGCTGGCCACGCTCGACGGAGGTATAGGCGCCGAAGTGGCCGTGGATGCGGCGGCACTGCTTGCAGTGGCAGTTGACCACGCCGCGCATCGCGCCGCGCACGCGGTACCGTACTGCGCCGCACTCGCAGCCGCCCTGGTGTGTGGAGAAGGAATCGGTCATCGCGTCGACGGCTTCCGAGCGGGCACCTCTCGGGGCGGATTCTAGGGACGCCTTCGGCGGCGCGGCGATACCCACTTCGGCATATGCGCTCCTGCGTATGCCGCGCCGCGCAAAGGGGGGCTGCACTGCCTGCGCCGGCCGAAGGACGGTTGCAGCGGTCGGACTCCGGCCCCGAGGCGCCGACGGCGCGGCGCGAGCACATGCAACGGCTGCTGCGCGGCATCTTTCCGGACACGGCCCTCGGGGTGTTCCGCTGCGGGCCCTGTTGCGGGACGCAGACCCCGACGCGCCGCCCTTGCATCGAGCAGGCGGAGGTGGACGAGCGGCTGGTGTGGCGGGTCGGGTGCAATTCCTGCGGGGCGTAATCCGCCGACGCGCTCGGAGGGCTCGCGGCGCGGCTCGCCGTCGACGGACGCCGGATCGACGACCTGAACCGGGCGCTCTTGCGTGCCGTTCATCCCTGAATCGACCGGACGTAGCCGTCGGTTCGGTTCGAGTCGGCACGGGGTGTCGAGCGGGCTTCCGGGGCGCGCGCCTCGGCGGCGCGTGCAGCATGGAACGACGAGTACGACGCCACGGTAGCAAGCGGCACAGGGTGAACACCGCAATGCAGGCACCCGCGAAGGTGCGATCGACGCAGCGCGCGACCCGGCAGGTCTCGGGTTGAAGTGCTACGGTCGACTCGCGAGTGGCGGGGCGTCCCCTCAGGCGGCCAGGCCTTCCAGACCCGACTCGCTGTCGTACACCCGGTAGGCGAGCTGCTGGAGCTCCGCCTCGCCGAGGCCTGCCCGGGAGGCGAGATGGGCGGGGAGTAAACCGACGACCTCGTGCGGCGCGGCGTTCTCGGCGCGCAGCTCCGCGAGCTGCCCGGCCAGATGCACCACGGCGGCGAGCGGATCGAACTCGGCGAAGGTGAGGGGCTCGGCGCACTGCGCCACGCCGCGGCGCAGCTCCTCCGGGAAGTTCCAGCGCCGGCAGAGCTCGGCGGCGATCTCGGCGGTGCTGTAGCCGAGTTCGGCGCGCTCGCAGGTCGGCCGATGCCCGCCCCCGGCGACGGCGCTGTCGATGCGCTCGGCCGCCGACGGGTCTCCCATGCGCAGCAGCAGCCGCCCGAAGTCCGCGATCAGGCCGCAGGTGAACGCCGTCTTCGGGTCCGCGCCGTCGACCAGCGCGGCGATGCCCCTGGCGTAGCTGGCGCGGCGAAAGCTCTGCATCCAGAACGCCCTGAGATCGAAACCCTGCATTTGCGGCACGGCCGCGACCATGCCGGAGGCGATGATGATGGTCGTGAGCTTGTCCACGCCGAGGGTCAGCACCGCCTCGTCGATGGCGGTGAGCTTGCGCGGCAGGCCGTAATAGGCCGAGTTCACCAGTCGCAGCACCTTCATGGCGATGGCCGGGTCCCGCGCGACGTCTTGGGCCAGCTCGTGCAGATTGGCCTCCGGAACGGTCAGCTCCCGGATGAGGCGGCAGACCACGTCCGGCACGCTCGGGATGCGGTAGACCTGATCGAACAGCCTGTCGATCGCGTTGGGCATGGCGAGCTTTATTCTCCTGGGGGCGGGTGCGGCCGGCACGGTGGCGAGGGGGGCAACCCCGGTCCGGCTCGCGCGGGCCAGAGCATGGTATCGGCGCCCCCGGCGCGGTCTTTAGGCAGGCAGCGGCGCAAGGCGGCGCGACAGGCGGGCCCGGGACGGCGGCGGTCCGGGCGCGCTATGACGCAGCGCGCAAATAGGCTTTAATGCCCGCCATGTCGACCTCCCTCACCCCGCCTCGCGACATCACGTCGTACCGGAAGTACTGGGCGGCCCGCTTCGGCGTGGCACCGTACCTGCCGATGTCGCGCGCCGAGATGGAGGCGCTTGGCTGGGACTCGTGCGACATCGTCATCGTCACCGGCGACGCCTACGTGGATCATCCGAGCTTCGGGATGGCGATCATCGGCCGCGTGCTGGAGGCCCAGGGTTTCCGCGTGGGCATCATCGCCCAGCCGGATTGGCGCAGTGCCGAGGCGTTCAGGGCGCTGGGCCGGCCGAATCTTTTCTTCGGCATCACCGCCGGCAACATGGACTCGATGGTCAACCGCTACACCGCCGATCGCCGCATCCGCAGCGACGATGCCTACACGGCGGGCGGCGAGGCCGGCCGGCGGCCGGACCGGTCCGTCATCGTCTACGCGCAGCGCGCGCGCGAGGCCTACGGCGACGTGCCCATCGTCCTGGGCGGCATCGAGGCCTCGCTGCGCCGCATCGCCCACTTCGACTACTGGTCGGAGAAGGTGCGACGCTCGGTGCTCATGGATGCGCGCGCCGATCTGCTGCTGTACGGCAATGCCGAGCGCGCGATCGTCGAGGTCGCGCACCGCCTGGCCGCCAAGGTCCCGATCGGGGAGATCACCGACGTGCGCGGCACAGTCTTCGTCCGCGACGCCGTGCCCGAGGGGTGGATCGAGATCGACTCCACGACCATCGACGCGCCGGGAACGCTGAATCCGCCGGTCGATCCCTACGAGGAAAGGGGTCGGCGTGATTTTCCGGAAGGGCCTCGCGGGGTCGCGTCGCCGGCGGCGCCAAGCGGAAAAACACCCCGACCCCATGCGATCCGTTTTCTGCCGCGCGTCAGCGCCGCCGATCGCGAGCGCAGCGTCGTGCGCATGCCGGCCTACGACCAGGTGGTCGAGGACCCGGTGCTGTATGCGCACGCCTCGCGCATCCTGCACCTGGAGTCCAACCCCGGCAACGCGCGCGCGCTGGTGCAGCGTCACGGCGACAAGGAAGTGTGGCTGAACCCGCCGCCGATCCCGCTCACGACGAAGGAGATGGACGCGATCTACGAGCTGCCGTACGCGCGCCGGCCGCACCCCTCCTACGGCGGCGCGAAGATCCCCGCGTACGAGATGATCCGCTTCTCGGTCGCCATCCAGCGGGGCTGCTTCGGCGGCTGCACCTTCTGCTCGATCACCGAGCACGAGGGCCGGATCATCCAGAGCCGCAGCGAGGACTCCGTGATCCGCGAGATCGAGACCATCCGCGACAGCGTGCCCGGCTTCACCGGCGTCATCTCCGATCTCGGCGGACCCACCGCCAACATGTATCGGCTGGTCTGCCGGTCCCGGGAGATCGAGGCGGCCTGCCGCCGCCCCTCGTGCGTGTATCCCGGCATCTGCAAGAACCTCGACACCGACCACGCGCCGCTCATCCGACTCTACCGCCGCGCCCGCGCCGTGCCCGGGGTCAAGAAGGTGCTGATCGGTTCCGGCGTGCGCTACGACCTGGCGATCGAGTCGCCCGCGTACGTGAAGGAGCTGGCGCAGCACCACGTCGGCGGCTACCTGAAGATCGCGCCGGAGGCGATCGCCGAGGGCCCTCTGTCGAAGATGATGAAGCCGGGCGTGGGCGCCTACTACCGCTTCAAGCAGCTGTTCGACATGTATTCAAAGGAGGCGGGCAAGGAGCAGTACCTCATCCCCTACTTCATCGCCGCGCACCCGGGCACGACCGACGAGGACATGCTGGAGCTGGCGCTGTGGCTGAAGAAGAACGGCTTCCGCGCCGACCAGGTGCAGGCGTTCCTGCCCTCGCCGATGGCCACCGCCACCGCCATGTACCACTCGGGAAAGAATCCGCTGCACAAGGTGACGCGCAGCAGCGAAGAGGTGATCATCCCGAAGGGTCTGAAGCAGCGGCGGCTGCACAAGGCCTTCCTGCGCTATCACGATCCCGACAACTGGCCGATGCTGCGCGCCGCGCTGCGGCGCATGGGCCGCGCCGATCTGATCGGCAACAGCAAACATCATCTGGTTCCGCTGCACCAGCCTCCCGGCACCGGCCACGCCGGGGAGGGCCGGCGCCGGCCCGGGCTCGAGTCGGGGCATGCCGGGAAGCCGTTCCGCACACAGCACACGGGCCTGCCGATCAACCCGCCGGCGCCCGTCGCCCGCAAGCGCAGCGGCGCCTCGCGACGCCCGCCCGCCACCCTGCATCCGGGCAGCCCTACCGGCCGCGGCAAGCGCCGCTGATCGCAACTCGCCACGCCGCTACGGCGGCGCCCCCCGGATTGTTCTACGCTCTTGACTGAGCAGTCGCCCGCCTAGTGGGTGGTGCGCCAGGGGCCGCCGGATCTTGCGTGGCCACCGCTCGCGGTACGTCCATGTACCGGCCGGCGCCCCGCGCAAGATCCGGCGGGCCCGCGGCACGTACTCTTGATCGTGGGCAGGCATCGAGGAGGAAGGAGGCGCAATCGTGGAGAGCGATCGTCCGACGACGATAGGGCGGTACCTGCTGCGGCGGCTGTACGACGCCGGTGCACATCACGTATTCGGGGTGCCGGGCGACTACATCCTGCGCTTCTACGAGGAGATGGAGCGCGGACCCGCGCAACACGTTGGCACCACGCGTGAGGACACCGCCGCCTTCGCCGCCGACGGCTACGCGCGCTGCAAGGGGCTGGGCGCGCTCGCCATCACCTACGGCGTTGGCGCGCTCAACGTCGTCAACGCCGTGGCCGGTGCCCATGCCGAGTCCTCGCCGGTGGTCGTCATCAGCGGCGCCCCCGGCATACGCGAGCAGCGCGAGGACCCGCTGCTGCATCACCGCTTCGGGCCGTACACCTTCCAGCGCGAGATCTTCGAGCGCATCACCTGCGCCACCACCGTGCTCGACGACCCGGTGACCGCTTTCCGGCAGATCGATCGCACGCTCGCGGCGGCGCAGCGCGACCGCCAGCCGGTCTACATCGAGCTGCCGCGCGACATGGTGATGGCGCGAGGGCAGGCGCTGCCGGCGATGACGGAGGCCGGCGAAGGCGCCGGCAGCGACGCGCTCGCGCTCGAGGAAGCGGTCGCCGAGACATTGGAGCTGCTGGCCGAGGCGCGCGCGCCGGTGCTCATCGCCGGTGTCGAGCTGCACCGGCGCGGTCTGCAGGATGCGCTGGTCGATCTCGTCGAGCACGGGCGGTTGCCGGTTGCCGCGACACTCACCGGCAAGTCGGTCATCGGCGAGCGGCACCCGGCCTACATCGGCGTCTACGAGGGGGCGATGAGCTCCGATCACGCCCGCACGGTCGTGGAGCAGTCCGATCTGCTGCTCATGCTGGGCGTGACGCTGAACGACGTCGACACCGGCATCTACACGGCGCGCTTCGACCCGCACCGTCTGGTGCGCGCCGCGCAGGGCGAGGTCAACATCCGCTTCCACCGCTACCCGCGGGTGCAGCTCGGCGACTTCCTGGTGGCGCTCGCGAGAAAGGTCTCGCCGCGGCGCGAGGCGTTGCCGATGCTGCCGGCCGTCGGCCATGCCGAGCCCTTCCCGCAGCCCGGGCGGGCGATGACGATCGCGCGGCTCATCGAGCGGCTCAACACCAGCCTCACCCCGGAGATGATCGTGGTCTGCGACGTCGGCGACTGCCTGTTCGCCGCCATCGAGCTGCGCGTGCGCCAGCGCACCGAATTCCTGGCCTCGGCGTACTACACGACCATGGGGTTTGCGGTGCCCGCCGCACTCGGCGCGCAGGTGGCGAGTCCCGATCGGCGCGCGCTCATCCTGGTCGGCGACGGCGCCTTCCAGATGACCGGCACCGAGCTGTCCACGCACGCGCGGCTCGGGCTGGCGCCCGTCGTGATCGTCTTCAACAACGCCGGCTACAGCACCGAGCGCTACATCCTCGACGGGCCGTTCAACGACATCGCCGCCTGGAACTTCCATCGTCTGGGCGAGGTGTTCGGCCCGCTGCGCGGCTACGAGGCCGGCACGGAGGAGGAGTTCGAGACGGCGCTGCAGGCGTCGATCGCGGAGCGCGCGTGCCCAAGCATCGTCAACGTGCGTCTCTCGCCCAAGGATCCCTCGCCCGCCATGCGGCGGTTGAGCGAGCACCTGCGTCAGCGCGTCGGCTGAAGGGAACGCGCGCCCGCCACCGCGCGGCCGCCGTCGTGGCCCTCGCCGGCGCCGGCGATTATCATTGGCGCCCATGAGCACGCGGGCGAAGGGCAGGTTCCTGCTCGGCATCCTCCTGTCTTCGGTGGTATTGTGCGCGCCGGCCGCCGAGCGCGTCACCGGCGGACCGATGCCCGGCTACCTGGCGATGCGCGCGGCGACCATCTGGCTGCAGGCGAGCGGTACCTCCGAGGCGCAGATCGAGTACTGGCCGGAGGGCAAGCCCTCGGAGCGCTGGAAGACCGAGTTCTACGAGCTGCTGCCGGAGACGGACTACTCCGCGCACGTGGTGGTCGAGGACCTCGAGCCGGGCCAGATCTACGAGTACCGCGTGCTCATCGACGGCGAGCCGCAACCGAGCGGCGGGACGCCGCTGCGCTTCCGCACCGCACCGCTGTGGCAGTGGCGCGGGGATCCGCCCGCGTTCACGATCGCGCTCGGCTCCTGCGCCTACATCAATGACGAGCCCTACGATCGCCCCGGGCAGCCCTACGGCGGCGGCTACGAGATCTTCGACAGCATCGCCGCCCTCAAGCCGGACATGATGCTGTGGCTGGGTGACAACATCTATCTGCGCGAGGTGGACTACGACAGCCCCTCGGGGATGAACTACCGCTACCGTCACGTGCGATCCTTCCCGCCGCTGCAGAAGCTGTTGCAGGGCACGCATCACATCGCCACCTGGGACGACCACGACTTCGGCCCCGACAACGCCAACGGCAGCTTCCCGCTCAAGGACAGCGCGCTCGCGCTGTTCAGGCGCTACTGGGCCAACCCCGCCTACGGTCTGCCCGAGGCCCCGGGCGTGTACACGGTGGCGAGCTACGGCGACGCGGATTTCTTCCTGCTCGACGATCGTTACTACCGCGATCACGACGAGCAGCCCGATCCGGCCGGCCGGCGGATGCTCGGGCCGGCGCAGCTGCGCTGGCTGAAGAACGCCCTGCTCGCCTCGCGCGCGACCTTCAAGTTCATCGTCAACGGCAGTCAGATCCTCCTCTCGCAGCGGCGTGTGGAGGGCTGGCGGAATTTTCCCGAGGAGTACCGCGACTTCATGGACTGGCTGGTGAAGGCGGACGTCGAGGGCGTGTTTCTGATCACCGGGGATCGCCACATGACCCGCATGAGCCGCCTTGCGCGCGACGGCACCTACCCGCTGCACGAGCTGACCTGCTCGCCGCTGACCTCCGGCGTGCGCGATCCCTCCAAGGACGCGCAAAACCCGCAGGTGGTGGAGGGTACCGAGGTGGGCCAGCGCAACTTCTGCACGCTGAGCGTCAGCGGCCCGGACAAGGCGCGCGTGCTCACCGTGCGCTCGCTGGACACCTACGGCAACCAACTCTGGGAGCGCAAGTTCGAGGAGTCCGAGTTGAAGTGAAGGCCGGCGCTGCCGCCGGCATCGGTGATCGCGTGCGGCCGCGGCGCCTTGACGTTCCTCAAGGTTCCGGGGGGTGTGGCGGCGCTAGCGTGAGCGCATGTTGACCATGATCGACGCCCTGCACCGTCCAGGCGCGCTGCATCCCCTTTGGAGTCTCGGCTTCCGGCCGTTCTTCCTGCTCGCGGCCGTCGCGGCGGGACTGCTGCTGCCGCTGTGGGGCTTGTACTTCACCGGCGACCTCGGCGTGCCGACGCGGCTCCCGCCGCCGATCTGGCACGGCCACGAGATGCTGTTCGGGTTCACCGCGGCGGCGATCGCCGGCTTCCTGTTGACGGCAGTGCCGAACTGGACCGGCATCCCGGCCGTGAAAGGCGGGCGGCTGGTCGCGCTCGCCGCGCTGTGGGTGGCCGGGCGCATTGCCGTGTCCTGCGGCAGCCTGCTGCCGTCCTGGCTGGTCGCGGCGATCGACGTTGCCTTCCTCCCGGCCCTGGCCCTCGCCGTCGCCCCGGCGCTGGTCGCCAGCGACAACCGCCGCAACTTCGGTTTCCCGGTCGTGCTGCTGGTCTTCGCGCTGGCGAACGTGGCGATCCACGCCGCCGCGATGGGGTATCTCCCCGTCATTGGCGCGGAGATCGGCATCAAGGCGGCCGTGGGCCTGGTGACGCTGCTGATGATCGCGATCGGCGGGCGCGTCATCCCCGGTTTCACGGCCAACGCCCTGGGTACTCCCTCGCGCCGGTCCAACTGGACCGACAAGGCTGCGCTGTACGCGGCGATCGTCGTGCTGCTGCTCGAGCTGCTGCCGCAGGCGCGCCCGGCGCAGGGCGTGGCGGCGGCGGCCGCGGCGGTGCTGGTGGCGCTGCGCATGCGCGGCTGGCAGTCGCTGCGCACCGCGACACACCCGATCCTCTGGGTGCTGCACCTGGGCTACGCATGGATCGCCGTCGGTTTCGCGTTCAAGGGACTTGGGCTGCTGACCGAGGCGCTGCGCTGGCAGGATGCGCTGCACGGGCTGACCGCCGGCGCGATCGGCACCCTCACGCTGGGCATGATGTCGCGCGTGTCCCTCGGCCACACTGGCCGGCCGCTGCGGGTGCGGCCGTGCATCACCGCCGCCTACCTGTTGATCACGCTGGCCACGGTCATCCGGTTGTGCACGCCGTTCGCGGCCGTGCTGCACCCGGTGCAGGCCCTGACCCACGTCGCGGGCGCGCTCTGGGCCACGGCGTTCATTATCTATTTCGTCGTCTACGCGCCGATGCTTCTCGCCCCGCGCGCCGACCGCAAGCCCTAACGACGCTCCGAATAATTCCATCCCGGCCTTGTCGGAGCACGGTCGGCCGGAATCGAGATTCTTGCCGGCCTCCATTGTCATTGACCTGCGGCCGTCGAGATGGCGGTGCATCCACGCGCCGTCGGCCGCCCTGTCTCTTGCGGACCTTCCCTAAGCCCGCCTCGCGACGATCCGGCGGCTTGCGCGCCGGCGCCCGGCCGGTGCTCAATAGCGCCATGATCGCCGCAAGCGAATTCCGCGCGCCCTGGTGGCTGCGCAATCCCCACCTGCAGACGCTGTGGCAGCGCTTCGCGCGGCGCAAGCCGCTAGTGGCGCTGCGGCGCGAGCGCGTGGAGCTTCCCGATGGCGACTTCCTCGATCTCGACTGGGCGCGCCCGATCGACGCGCCGGAACCCGCCGGGCGCGACGCGCAGGACGCGGCGCGTACGCCGCTGGTGATCGTGCTGCATGGGCTGGAGGGCAGCTCGGCCTCGCCCTATGCGCAGGGCGTGCTCGCAGCGGTCACGGCGCGCGGCTGGCGCGGCGTGGTGATGCACTTCCGCGGCTGCAGCGGCGAGCTCAATCGCCTGCCGCGCAGCTACCACTCCGGGGAGACCGGCGATATCGCTTACGTGCTGGCGCTGCTGCGCGACCGCTTCCCGCACGCGCCGCGGGCGGCGATCGGCTATTCGCTCGGCGGCAACGTGCTGCTGAAGTACCTCGGGGAGCGCGGTGCGGCGGCGGGGCTCGACGCCGCCGCGGCCGTGAGCGTGCCGTTTCTGCTGCACGACAGCGCCGACCGGCTCGACCGCGGCTTCTCGCGCTTCTACCAGAAGATCCTGGTCGGCAGCCTCACCCGGAAGGTGGCGCAGAAGTTCGCGCGGATGCAGAGCCCGATCGCGCTCGACGCCGCGGCGGCGAGCCGGAACTTCCGCGAGTTCGACGACCGGGTGACCGCGCCCCTGCACGGCTTCGGCGATGCGGCGGAATACTACGAGCGCTCGAGCTCGCGGCAGTACCTGCAGGCGATCGCGGTGCCGACGTTGATCCTTCAGGCGCGCGACGACCCGTTCATGACGCCGGCGGCGATCCCCGAGGCCGGAGAACTCGCCCCCTGCGTGCGCCTGGAGGTGAGCGATCGCGGCGGTCACGTCGGCTTCGTCACCGGCGCGGTGCCCTGGCGCCCGCGCTACTGGCTGGAGGAGCGCATCCCCGGCTTCCTGGCCGAGCACCTGCGCGCATAGCCCGGCGCCAGATGCCAAGGTGCGGGCTAACCGCTACCATATCCGGTCGAAACTTCCATACCGGATCGCGCCCGTGAGACTCACCGCCCGACAGTTCCGTGCCTGGCCGCACAAGAGCATCTCGCTGCTCGGCATGTCCGGCGTCGGCAAGACGCAGCTCGCCAACCGCCTGCGGCGGGCGCACTGGTTTCACTACTCCGGGGACTACCGCATCGGCACGCGCTACCTCGACGAGCCCATCCTCGACAACATCAAGCGCCAGGTCATGCACATCCCGCTGCTGCACGACCTGCTGCGCTCGGACTCCATCCGCATCGAGAACAACATCACCGTCGACAACCTCAAGCCCGTGTCGACCTTTCTCGGCAAGCTCGGCAACCCCGAGCAGGGCGGCCTGTCGCTGCCCGAGTTCAAGCGCCGGCAGGCGCTGCATCACGGTGCCGAGGTGGCCGCCATGCGGGACGTGCCGGAGTTCATCCGCCGCGCGCACGACATCTACGGCTACGATCACTTCATCAACGACGCCGGCGGCAGCCTGTGCGAGCTGGACGACCCGGAGGTGATGCGGGTGCTGAGCGAGCACACGCTCGTCCTCTACATCAAGGCCACGGATCGCGACGAGCAGGAGCTCATCCGGCGCGCGCAGGAGGACCCGAAGCCCTTGTACTACCGCGAGGCGTTCCTCGACGAGCAGCTCGCGGCCTACATGCACGAGCGCGCGCTCGAGTACGTGGCTCTCATCGACCCGGACGACTTCGTGCGCTGGATGTTTCCGCGGCTGTTCTACTCGCGCATCCCCCGCTACGAGCGGATCGCGCGCGAGCACGGCTACACCGTCACTACCGACGAGCTGTGGGCCGTGCGCGACGAGTCCGACTTCCTGGCGCTGGTGGAATCAGTGCTGGAGAGGGCGGCCTGAGGGATCGAGCATGCCCATCGTCGCCAACACCGCGCTGCCCGCCTTCAACGATCTCCGCAAGGAAGGGGCCACGATCATCCCGCTCGAGGTGGCGGTGCGCCAGGACATCCGCGAGCTGCACATCGGGCTCCTCAACATGATGCCGGACAAGGCCCTGCAGGCCACCGAGCGGCAGTTCTTCCGCCTGGTGAACGAGAGCAACCAGATCGCGCAGTTCCACATGCACCCTTTCACGCTGAGGGAGCTGGCGCGCGGCGAGGAGGCCCGCGCGCACATCGAGCAGTACTACGACACCTTCGAGGAGATCCGCGAGCAGGGCCTGGACGCGCTCATCATCACCGGCGCCAACGTCACGCAGCCGGATCTGACGCGCGAGCCGTTCTGGCTGCCGCTGAAGGAGGTCGTGGACTGGGCCTACGACAACGTGACATCGACCCTGTGCTCGTGTCTGGCCACGCACGCGGTGCTGCAGTTCCGCTACGGCCAGAAGCGCCACCCGCTGCCGGCCAAGCGCTGGGGCGTGTACTCGCACCGCGTGGTCGATCCCAGGCACCCGCTGGTCATGGGCGGCAACACCCGCTTCGACGTGCCGCACTCGCGCTTCAACCAGATCGATCGCGCGCAGTTCGAGGCCGCGGGCCTGCACGTGCTCGTGGAGAGCGAGGAGGCGGGCGTGCACCTGGCGGTGAGCGAGGACGGCTTCCGCATCGTCTTCTTCCAGGCGCACCCGGAGTACGACACCATCAGCCTGCTGAAGGAGTACAAGCGCGAGGTCATGCGCTACGCGAGCGGCGAGATCGACGAGTACCCGCCGTTTCCCGAGAACTATTTCCGGCCGCAGGTGAAGGCGATCCTCGAGGAGTACGCCGAGCGGGTGCGCGCGGCGCGCGCGCGCGGCGCGGCCATCCCGGAGATGCCGGAGGCGATCGTCATCCCGCATCTGGACAACACCTGGCACGACACCGGCGAGGCGGTCATCAACAACTGGGTCGGCAAGGTCTACCAGCTCACCGACATCGACCGGCGCAAGCCCTTCGCGCCCGGCGTCGACGTCTCGCGGCCGCTGGGCGAGTGGCGTTAGCGTGCGCCGGCATGCCGGTCACGTACAGGGTGATAGATAGCCCCGCCGCCGTCGTTCCAGCGCAAGCTGGAATCCATACACGGTGTCGGTGGCGATCTTCCTGCACTGGGCGCCGCGAGGCCAGTGCCGAGGCGGCAGCAGAAGAGTCCGTCACTCGTGTTGCATGATCGAAGGAGCCATTGATGAAGGAGTACCAGGTGCTCATCTATCAGGAGGGCCTGCTCGGGTCGATTTTCCTCGGGCAGTCCAAGGTCGACCCGGAGCGATTCGCGGACTTCCTCAACCGGCACGCGCGCAACGGCTGGCGCGTGGTGACCATGGAGCGCGAGAGCCGGCGCGCGTTGCTGCTGTGGGCGCGCGAGGCCTTTCTCGTGGTGATGGAGCGCGATGCGAAAGGCTAGCCTCACCGCCATCGTCCTGCTCGTCGGGGCGGGGGCGCTGTTCCTGGTGCAGCTGTGGGTGCGGCCGTTCGCGGCGGACACCTTCTTCAAGCTCATGGTCACGATCGGCGTCGTGCTGGTCATCGTGGTGATCGTCGCCCTGATCCGCCGCGAGTATCTCAACGAGAAGCGCCTACGCGAGAAGGGCCTCGTCGACTGAATGGCCGCGCACAGATCCGAGTCGGCGCGCGCGATTCCGGCGCGTGGGTCGTGATCGGCATTTCCGCTCTCCCGTTTGGTCTGCCGCCAACGCAATCACGCATTAGGATCGGGAAGACATGCGCAAGAATCCGGGAGTGCTCGCGGCGCTAGTCGTGCTGTTCATTCTGATGCCGGGCCTGGCGCGCGCCGCCGGCTGGCTGGGCGTCTGGAAGGTCATGTCCACCAAGGGCATGCCCTACTACATCACGCTGTCCGCCGACGGCGTGGCGGAGAGCACCATGGAGCCGGGGTATCGTGCCACCTGGGAAGAGAAGGACGGCAAGGCCTACATCACCTTCGCCTCCGGCTGGAAGGCGATCCTTTACGACGACAACGGGGCCATAATGAAGGCCGCCTTTAGGCGCGACAAAGGATACGCCGACGAACCCGACAGCGTCACGCCCGCGCAGCGTGTGCCAGCGGTCCCGTCGCCGAGCGAGTGATCGCTCGATAGGGGAGAAAAGTTCAGGGCTTCAACGGAGGCGAGCGCGATAGCCGTTAGCGCGCCGCCTGCCAGCGCGAAAACACGCGGCAGGAGGACTCGCTGCGGCACTGCGCCGGGCGGGTGTGATCGGGGATGTCGCCGCCGCGGCAGTCCCAGCGGAATCCGCCGTCGTCGTGGCCGGGCCTGACGACCAGCGTCCTGCCGTGCAGGTTCGGGTAGCGCGGCGCGTCGAAGGTGAGCGTGATCGCGCCATCCTGTGTCGAAACCATGCTGCCGACGGCGGTCGACAGCGAGTCCGGTTTCCTGCGCACGCCCGCCTCCAGCAGGTCAGCGGGGAAGTGGCGGTTCTCGCGCCAGTAGGCCTCGATGGCCTTCTTCGCCGCCGCCACGTGCTCGAGCGCCTCGATGACCGCGACGCGTTCGCCGTAGGTTGTCGAGCTCTTCGGCCCTTTCAGCACGATGAGCGGCGAGATCGCGGTGAAGAACAGCGTCGCGCAGCCCACGGCGTGCGAGAAGCCGCTGCTCCTGAAACCCCTCACCCACCGGCCCTCGACAACACGGATGGTCAGCACGCCCAGGTAGGCCATGCCGAGCAGGAAGACCACGGAGAAGATCGCCACCGTCACCCACATGAAGACGTCGTGGCAGGGATCGCCCGGCAGCGTGAGCTGGATCAGCGTGTCGCAGGTCCACGCGCCCGCGGCGACGAGGACGCCGAACAGGGCGGCGCTGAGGGGCAGGGAGTCGCTCATGGACGCGCGATTATATCGGCTGCGGCGCTGGGCGCGAACAGCGGCTTCGTTGCGCGCACTTCACGCGCGACCGCTGGTCAAGGCCGCGATTGCCGGCGGCTGCACGGCCGCGCCAAAGGACGGCGATCGCCGTCCTTTGGCGCAAGCTCAGAGCTTCGCCTCCGCCGCCGGCATGCCGGCGGAGATGGACGGCGTGCGCGGCAGCGGCCACACCTGCACGCGCTGGGCGCGCGGCGACATGCCGAAGAACTCCCGGTAGCAGGTGCTGAAGTGCTGCGTGGAGGCGAAGCCGCAGGCGATGGCGATGTTGCCCACGGACATATTGGTCTGCAGCAGCAGTTGCCGCGCCTGCCGCAGCCGCAGCTCGAGGTAATAGCGCGTGGGCACGGTGTTCAGGTACTTGCGGAACAGCCGCTCCAGTTGGCGGCGCGAGATGCCCACGTGCGCGGCCAGCTCGTCGATGCCGAGCGGCTCCTCGACGTTGGCCTCCATCAGCGCCACGGTCTCGCTCAGCAGCGGCTGCATGCGTCCCAGGCGCTCGCGCAGCGGCACGCGCTGCCGCTCGCTCGGCCCGCGTATCCGCTCGCACAGGAACTCCTCGGAGATCGCCACCGCGAGGTCGCGGCCGTGCTCGCGTGCGATGAGGTTGAGCATCATGTCGAGCGGCGCGGTGCCGCCGGAGCAGGTGTAGCGATCGCGATCGATCTCGAAGAGCTCCTGGGAGACGCGCGCCGAGGGGAAGAGCTCGCGCAGGCTGGAGGCGTTCTCCCAGTGGATGGTGCAGCGGTAGCCGTCGAGCAGCCCGGCGCGTGCCAGCACGTAGGTCCCCGTGCACAGCGCGCCCAGCGGGATGCGCCGCCGCGCCAGCCGGTGCAGCGGTTCGCGCAGCACGTCCTGCCAGGCCTTCTCCACGCAGATCCCGCCGCAGACGAAAAGGGCGTCGAGATCGGCGTGCGTGCCGGCGAGCGCGCCCTCGGGCGTGATCACCATGCCGTTGCTCGCCGCCACCGGCGCGCCGTTCAGCGTGTAGAGCGTCCAGCGGTAGCGCTCCTCGCCGCTCAGCAGGTTGGCCATGCGCAGCGGCTCCACCGCCGAGGACATGGCGATCATCGAATAGTCCTTCAGCAGCAGGAAGCCGAAGTGCTTGGCCTTCGGCGGCGATGCCGGCCTCTGCGGATCGCCGGGCGCGGCCTGACCTTTCTCGTGCGCACCCGGCGCGCCGATCCGCGGGCCGGCCTCTGCGCCCAGGCCGCGATCCCGCGAGGGACTGGTGAGCCAGCGGTTCATTGCCCCCACCTGCTGGCATCGTGCAGCCAGTGCCAGAGGTAGTCGGCAAAGCTGCGACGCACGATGAGCTGATAGACGTTTGCGGCCGGCAGCGCCTCGATCAGCACCGGCGCCTTGGCGACGAGCGTCTGCGCGCACTGTCCCTGGCCGAACACTCGCGGGTGCAGGTCCAGCGTGCAGCCCTTCGCCAGCACGTCGCGGCCGCTCGTCCCGCGGAGGCGGATGGTGGTGTAGCCGCTGCTGACGTCGGTCACCGCCGAGTGCGCGCCCGCCAGGCTCAGGCGCAGGCCGCTCACGATCTCGGCGGCCGGCTGCGCGAGGCTGACCAGTAGCCACTCGTCCGGCCCCAGCCAGAACACCTTCGCGGTCTCCGAGGCACCCACCGTGTTCGGCTGCAGCGGCAGCCCGATCTTCAGCACGTCGGTCACCGCGCCGGCCACGTTCGGCGCCGCCGGGTCGCCGCGCAGGTTCACGTAGTGCAGGCCGGGGACCTCCTCGATCTGCAGCCGCCCGCCGGCGGCGCCATGCAACGCACTGCGCAGAATGTCAGCCATGCTGTCGCTTCCCCTCTCGATCCAGGAAAACGGGATCGGTGATCGTGGCCGGCGCGACGCGGCCGTCGCCCAGCGTGACGTAGACCGTCTGCCCCATGCGCGACCGCCCGCTCTGCAGCACCGCCAGCGCGATCGAGCGGCCGAGCGCCTCGCTGAAGTAGCTCGAGGTGACGTGCCCGGTGGTCTTTACCGGAGCGGTCCACTGCGGCTGATCGATGATCTGCCCGCCCTCGGGCAGCACCAGCGCCGGGTCCGCGGACTGCAGGCCGACGAGCTGCTTGCGATCGGGGCGCGCGGTGTCGGCGCGGCCGAGGGAGCGGCGGCCGATGAAGTCCTTGGTCTTCGAGACGATCCACTCCATGCCCAGATCCTGCGGCGTGAGCGAGCCGTCCGTGTCCTGGCCGACGATGACGTAGCCCTTCTCGGCGCGCAGCACGTGCATGGTCTCGGTGCCGTAGGGGGTGATGCCGTGCGGCGCCCCCGCGCTCATGAGCGCCTCCCAGACGTGGCGTGCGTAGTTCGCCGGCACGCTGACCTCGTAGGCCAGCTCGCCGGAGAAGCTGATGCGGGCGACGCGCGCGGCGACCTCCGCCACCGTGCCGTCGCGGAAGGTCATGAACGGGAAGCTCGCGGCCTCGAAGTCGATGTCGCCGCACACGCTCTTCATCACCTGGCGGCTGCGCGGCCCGACCACGGCCATCGTCGCCCAGTGATCGGTCACCGAGGTGAGATACACCTTCAGCTCCGGCCACTCCGTCTGCAGCCAGCGCTCCAGCCAGGCGTACACGCGCGCGGCGCCGCCGGTGGTGGTGGTCATGAGGAAGTGGTTTTCACCGAGCCGCGAGGTCACCCCGTCGTCCATTACCATGCCGTCCTCGCGCAGCATGAGGCCGTAGCGGCACTGCCCGACCTTCAGCGTATGCCAGTTGTTGGTGTAGACGCGGTTGAGGAACTCGGCGGCGTCCGGCCCCTGGATGTCGATCTTGCCCAGCGTCGAGGCGTCCATCATCGCCACGGCGTTGCGCGCGGAGTGGCACTCCCGCCGCACGGCCTCGTGCATGGACTCGCCGGGTTTCGGGTAGTACCACGGCCGTTTCCACTGGCCGACGTTCTCGAACTCCGCGCCGTGCTCGACGTGCCAGGCGTGCAGCGCGGTCAGGCGTATCGGCTCGAACAGGTCGCCGAGATCGCGCCCGGCGATCGCGCCGAAGGTCACCGGCGTATAGTTGGGCCGGAAGGTGGTGGTGCCGGTGGAGGCGATGTCCTGCCCGAGGGCCTGCGCCAGGATGGCCAGCCCGTTGATGTTGCCGAGCTTGCCCTGGTCGGTGCCGAAGCCGAGCGCGGTGTAGCGCTTGACGTGCTCGACGGAGCGGTAGCCCTCGCGTGCCGCGAGAAGGACGTCCGAGGCCGAGACGTCGTTCTGCAGATCGAGGAACTGCTTGGCGCCGCGGGCGTGCCCCGGCGGATCGGGCACGCGCCACAGCGGCCGAAGCGCGTACTCGTGGCGTTCCAGCGTCCCCGGGCCGGGCGGCAGCGTGGCGGCGGAGTCGTGGCCGGTCTCGCGCGCGGCGGCCGTGCCGGCCTCGTAGCCCTCGCGCAGGCAGTCGGCGAGCGCGAAGCTGCCGCGACAGCCGCCCACGGAGCGCTGCGGCTGCACGGCGGGGCCGGGCACGAAGGCCGCCAGCCCCTCGTCGAACAGGGGCCGGCCGCCGGACTGTGCATACAGGTGCACGATCGGACTGTGGCCGCCGGAGACGCCGATCAGATCGCAGTCGACGACGGTGGTGTCGGTGCCGCGCAGCCGGGTCGCATCGGCGCCGAGCGAGGCCACCACCGCGGCCTGCACGTGGCGGCGGCCGCGGACGTCGATAATCGCCGAGCCGGCCATGAGCCGGATGCCGCGCTGCCGCGCCGCCTCGCAGTGCGGCCCCTGCGGCTGCTCGCGCGCGTCGACCACGGCGGCCACCTGGATGCCCGCGTCGAGCAGATCGAGCACGGTCGCGTAGGCGCTGTCGTTGTTGGTGAAGATGACGGCAGTGGTGCCGGCGCGCACCGCGTAGCGCCGCGTGTAGGCCGAGATCGCCGAGGCCAGCATGACGCCCGGCCGGTCGTTGTTGGTGAACACCAGCGGGCGCTCGCAGGCGCCCGTGGCGAGGATCACCTGCCTGGCGCGCACGCGCCAGACGCGCTCGCGCGGGCCGCGGCGCTGATCCTCGGGCAGGTGATCGGTCAGCCGCTCGGCGATGGTGAGGAAGTTGTGGTCGTGATAGCCGAACACCGTGCTGCGGGCGAGCACGCGCACCTCGGGAAAGGCGGCGAGTTCGGCCAGCGTGCGGCGCAGCCAGCTCGCTGCCGGCAGGCCGTCGATGGACTCGCGGCTGTGGAGCAGGCTGCCGCCGGGCTCGGACTGCTCGTCGGCGAGAACGACGCGCGCGCCGCTGCGTGCGGCGGCCAGCGCCGCGGCGAGTCCCGCCGGTCCGGCGCCGGCGACGAGCACGTCGCAGTGCGCATTGTGCTTCTCGTAATAGTCGGGGTCGCGCTCCGCCGGCGCCTCGCCCAGGCCCGCGGCCTTGCGGATGAAGTGTTCGTAGTGCCTCCAGAACGACTTCGGCCACATGAAGGTCTTGTAGTAGAAGCCGGCCGGCAGCAGGCGCGAGAACAGGCCGTTCAGCGACAGCAGGTCGAACTCCAGGCTCGGCCAGCAGTTCACGCTGCGCGCGCTCAGGCCCTCGTGGATCTCCACCTGCGTGGCGCGCGCGTTCGGCACGGTGCGCGAGCCCTCGCCGAGCTGCACGACGGCGTTGGGTTCCTCCGCGCCGGCGCCGACGATCCCGCGCGGGCGATGGTACTTCCAGCTGCGCGCGACCATGTGCACGCCGTTGGCGAGCAGCGCCGAGGCGAGCGTGTCGCCCTCGTAGCCCTGGTACTGGCGGCCGTTGAAGGTGAAGGTGACGGGGCGCTCGCGACGGATGCGGCCGCCGTGGCGCAGGCGCGCGGGCTGCGTCATGTCGCCTCCCTCGCGGCCCTCAATCTCTCGACGCCGTCGATGCGGTAGGTGACGGTGTCGCGGCGGACGATGAACCAGCGGCGGCAGCCGTGCGCGTGCCACCACTGCTCCCGGTGCAGGCCGCGGTGGTTGCTGCGCATGAACAGGTAATCGGCCCACTCGGCGTCGGAGACCGCGTCCGGATCCTTCGGGCGGACGATGTCGGCCTCGCCGCCGCAGGTGAACTCGCTCTCGGCGCGCGGACCGCACCAGGGACAGGGGATGAGCAGCATGTGGTTCGTGAGCCCTTATTCGTTATCGGTGATTCGTGATTGGTGATTCGGCATCTGGGTTGCCTGCGCCGTGTGGTGCCGGCCCGTCAGTTGCGGATCATGGATCACCAGGCACGAGTCGCCATCTAGTGCGCGACGCCGGCGGCGCCGTGCTCGTCGATGAGATGACCGCTGGTGAACCGCTCCAGCGAGAAGGCCGCGTTCTGCGGGTGCGGCTCGTCGCGCGCGATGGTGTGCGCGAACACGAAGCCGGAGCCGGGCGTCGCCTTGAAGCCGCCGGTGCCCCAGCCGCAGTTGAAGTACAGGCCGCGCACCGGCGTCTTGCCGAGGATCGGGCAGGCGTCGGGGCAGATGTCGACGATGCCGCCCCACTGCCGGTTCATGCGCACGCGCGAGAGGCTCGGGAACAGCTCGACGATCGCCGCCAGCGTGCCTTCGATGACCTGGAAGCTGCCGCGCTGGCCGTAGCCGGCGTACTGATCGATGCCGGCGCCGATCACCAGGTCGCCCTTGTCGGACTGGCTGATGTAGCCGTGCACGGCGTTGGACATGATGACGGTGTGGATGACGGGCTTCATCGGCTCGGAGACCAGCGCCTGCAGCGGATGGCTCTCCAGCGGCAGCCGCAGGTCCGCCATGGCCGCGATCACGCTGGAGTGTCCGGCGGCGACCACGCCCACCTTGCCGGCGCCGATGTAGCCGCGCGTGGTCTCCACGCCGACCACCCGGCCGTTCTCGCGGCGGATGCCGGTCACGGCGCAGTTCTGGACGATGTCCACCCCGCGCGCATCGGCGGCGCGCGCGAACCCCCAGGCCACCGCGTCGTGGCGCGCCACGCCGCCGCGGCGCTGCAGGGAGGCGCCGAGCACCGGGTAGCGCGCCCCGGGCGAGGTGTTGAGGATGGGCACCATGGCCTTGACCTGCGCCGCGGTCAGCACCTCCGCATCGATGCCCTGCAGGCGATTGGCGTTCACGCGCCGGTGGATGTCGCGCATGTCCTGCAGGCTGTGGCCGAGGTTCAGCACGCCGCGCTGGCTGAACATGACGTTGTAGTTGAGGTCCTGGCTCAGGCCCTCCCAGAGCTTCAGCGACAGCTCGTAGAGGTGCGCGGCCTCGTCCCAGAGGTAGTTGGATCGCACGATGGTGGTGTTGCGGCCCGTGTTGCCGCCGCCCAGCCAGCCCTTCTCGAGCACCGCGACGTTGGTGATGCCGTGCTCCTTGGCGAGGTAGTAGGCGGTGGCCAGCCCGTGTCCGCCGCCGCCGACGATGATCACGTCATAGGCCGGCTTCGGCTCGGGGCTGCGCCAGGCCGCCTGCCAGCCCTCGTGGTAGCTGAGCGCATTGCGCAGCAGGCTGAAGATCGAATAACGCTGCATGGCGGCGACGTCTCTCGTCCGGATCGGGGAGAGCATCAGACTGCAAAGTGCGGATATGCGACAGGAACGGAACTGACAACTTTCTTGTAGGAATGCGACATCGCCGCGCAGGCCGCCGGTGGCGCGGGACGGCACCCGCCGCGCGCGCCGTTTTGGATCAGCGGCATGGAGCGGGGCGCCGGCGGGGCGGCGCGTGCACTGCAACATCCTGCCCACCTTGCCGCCCCGGCGCCGCGCTGACTAGACTGGCTGTAAGCACGCCGCATTTTCACAACTCATGCCCCCTCAGCCGGCGCCCCGCAGCGAAGGACGGTCCCACGGAGCCGGCAGGCCCATGCTGTCGGTGCAGTTCGTGCTGCTCCCGCACTTCACCCTGCTGCCGTTCTCGGCCTTCATCGACGCCCTGCGGCTGGCGGGCGACGAGGGCGATCTCAGCCGGCAGATCAATTGCACGTGGACGATCGCGGCGGCCTCCCGGGATCCGGTGAGCTCCAGCTGCGGCGTGGCGATCACGCCCTGGGAGAGCTTCGGCGATCCCAGGCGCTTCGATTACGTCGTGGTCTGCGGCGGGCTGCTGCATCGCGGGCCGCAGACCGACGCGCCGACGCTCGCCTACCTGCGTCTGGTCGCCGCCGCCGGGGTGAAGCTCGTGGGCCTGTGCACCGGCAGCTTCGCGCTGGTGCGCGCGGGTCTGATGCACGGCCGGCGCTGCTGCGTGAGCTGGTACCACTACCAGGATCTGCTGCGCGAGTTCCCGGGCGTGCAGGCCGTGGCCGATCAACTGTTCGTGGTCGACGGGGATCGCATCACCTGCGCCGGCGGCCAGGGCGCCATCGACGTCGCCGCCTGGATCATCGAGCACCACTGCGGGCACGCCTGGGCCCAGAAGAGCCTGCGCATCATGCTGGTGGACGGCGCGCGCCCGCAGACCGCGCCGCAGCCGCACCCGCCGCTCACCGAGGCCGCGCGCGACGACCGGGTGCGCCGCGCGCAGCTGCTCATCGAGCAGAATCTCGGCGAACCGCTGAGCGTGGCGGAGCTCGCCACGCGGCTGTCGCTGTCGAAGCGGCAGCTGGAGCGCCTGTTCAAGGAGGAGCTCGGCATCGGGCCTCTGGACTACGACCGCCGCTTCCGCCTCAACTACGGCCTGTGGCTGCTGTGCCACACGCGCCGCACGGTGACGCAGATCGCGCTGGACTGCGGCTTTGCCGACAGCTCGCACTTCACGCGCGCCTGCCGGCAGGCCTTCGGCCGCACGCCGGGGCAGTTGCGCGACGACCGCGCGCTCGCGACACCGTCCGCGGGCGATCTGCCCGTGGCGTTCGCGCCGGGCTCCGTGCCGGTGCATTGACGGCGGCCGCGCTTGACGTTGTGGCGGTTGGCGCAATCTGACAAGTGCAGGTCGCGGGCGACGCGCCCGGGGAGATCGGCGCGGTTCATCATGCGAATCGACGAAGTCCCGGTATCACCTCCGGCGCGGCCCGACACGAGGCGCGTGCCGACGTAAGGAGAGTGGCGAGCGAGCATGGCCCAGTTCGATGCGCTGTTGAAACCCTATTCGTTGAAGCACCTCACCCTGCGCAACCGGGTGATGAGCACCTCGCACGAGCCCTCCTACACGCAGCAGGCGCGGCTGACGGAGCGCTACGTGCGCTACCACGTCGAGAAGGCCCGCGGCGGGATCGGGCTGACCATGTTCGGCGGCTCCTGCTGCGTCTCGCCGGACTCGCCGGCCTCCTTCGGCCAGCTCGCCTGCATGGACGACTCCGTCATCCCGGAATTCCAGGCCTTCGCCGCGCGCGTGCACGAGCACGGCGCGGCGCTGATGATCCAGTTGACGCACATGGGCCGGCGCACGCGCTGGGACGTGGGCGACTGGCTGCCGCCGGTGTCCTCCGGCAACCGCCGCGAGCCCGCGCACCGCTCCTGGCCCAAGGAGATGGAGGAGCACGACATCCGGCGCGTGAAGCGCGACTACGCCGAGGCCGTGCGCCGCTGCAGAGAGGGCGGCCTCGACGGGCTGGAGCTCTCCGCCGCGCACGGGCATCTCATCGATCAGTTCTGGTCGCCGTCGGCGAACAACCGCCACGACCGCTACGGCGGGTCGCTGGAGAACCGCATGCGTTTCGGCCTGGAGGTCTTCGAGGAGATCCGCAAGACGGTGGGCGACGACTACATCGTCGGCATCCGCATGTCCGGCGACGAGATGATCGACGAGGGTTTGTCACCGCAGGACTGCCTGACGATCGCCAGGACCTATGCCGACAGCGGCATGGTGGACTTCATCAACGTGCTGGGCGGCTCGGCCGCGGATTTCCGCGCGCTCGCCAACTGCATCCCGGAGATGTGGTCGCAGGTGGCGCCGTACCTGTACCTGCCGAGCGCGATCCGCAACGAGGTCGGCATCCCGGTCATGCACGCCGGCAAGATCCCGGACGTCGCCACCGCCGCGCGCGCGATCGAGGACGGCCACGTCGACCTGGTGGCGATGACGCGGGCGCAGATCGCCGATCCGCACCTGGTGCGCAAGCTGATGGAGGACCGCGTCGACGACATCCGCCAGTGCGTCGGCGCCGGCTACTGCATCGATCGCATCTACATCGGCAAGGACGCGCTCTGCATCCAGAACGCCGCCACCGGCCGCGAGCAGACCATGCCGCACGAGATCCCGCGCGCCGGACAGCGCCGCAAGGTGGTGGTCGCCGGCGGCGGACCGGCGGGGCTGGAGGCTGCGCGCGTGTGCGCGGCGCGCGGTCACGCCGTGGTGCTGTACGAGGCGCAGCCGAGGCTCGGCGGCCAGATCGCGCTGGCCGCGCGCGCGCCGTGGCGCGAGTCGTTGAGCGGCATCGTGCGCTGGCTCGAGCTGCAGGTGCGCAAGCTCGGCGTGGAGGTGCGGCTCGGCACGCCGGCCACCGCCGAGGGCATCGCCGCGGAGCAGCCCGACGTGGTCGTCATCGCCTGCGGCGGGCGGCCGCGCTTCGAGGACTGGCTGAAGGGCAGTGAGCATGCACTCAGCGTCTTCGACATACTCGGCGGGAGGGTGCCGCCGGCGCCCTCGGTGCTGATGTATGACGACAACGGCCAGCACCCCGGCCCCTCGTGCGCGGAGTTCCTCGCCAACGCCGGCAGCGCGGTGGAGTTCGTCACCCCCGATCGCATGCCCGGCGAGGAGCTCGGCGGCACGAACATCTGGCCGCACATGCGCAACCTCTACGAGAAGGGCGTGATCTTCTCCCCCGATCTGCGCCTCACCGAGATCTACCCCGAGGGGGAGAAGAAGGTCGCGGTGCTGCGCAACGAGTTCACCCTGCGCGAGGAGGAGCGCGTCGTCGATCAGGTGGTGGTCGAGCACGGCACCCTGCCGGTGGACGATCTCTACCTCGCGCTGCGGCCGGAGTCGGTGAATCTCGGCGAGACCGACCTCGCCGCCCTGCTCGCGGGCAGGCCGCAGGCGCTGCGGAGCAACCCCGCCGGCCGCTACCAGCTCTTCCGCGTCGGCGACGCGGTGGCCAGCCGCAACATCCACGCCGCCATCTACGATTCGCTGCGCCTGTGCAAGGACCTCTAGCATGTGGGTGAGCAATACGACGCTGCCCTGGGACTCTTGCCTGACTCGGTCGGCGCGGCGAGGCAGCCGGCGATTCGTGGACGAGCCGTTCGCCGCAGGTGCATACGCAAGGCAGCCGTCCATGTGCGGCGGCACGGCAATGACTACCGACGCCTGCAGAGCTGCCGCCTCGCCCGTGTGTGGGGACCCTTGCCGGACTCGATCGGCTACCGCCCGCGATTCATCCCTGTATCGCCGGCGACCGCGGCGCCGTGCCCGCTCGTCCAGGCTGCGCGCGGCGCCGAGGCGCGCCGAACGAGCGCGGCAAGGGTCCCGGTGACGATTTCGGCGGCTTCCTTACACGCGCCGAGCATGAGCACGCAACGATGACCAACCCGTCCAACATCGCCTGGCTGTTGATGCTCACCGCCGCCGTGGCGGCGGTGGGTGCATGGCGGCGCTGGCGGCTCTGGCGCGCCGGGCAACCCGCCTCCGTGGACTGGATCGGCGGCCTGCTCTCGATGCCGCGCCGCTACCTCGTCGACGTGCACGACGTGGTGGCGCGCGAGCCGGCGAGCGCGCGCATGCACGTGCACGTGGCCGGCGGCCTGGTCGCGGCCCTCGCCCTGCTCGTGCTCATCTACCTCCTCGATCTGCAATCCTGGTGGCTGCGCCTGGCGCTGCTGGTCGCCGCGCTGATGATGTGGCGCGGCCTGCGCATGCTGGTCGAGCGCCGCCGCGAGCCGCCCCCGCATCTCTCCCGCGGCGGCTTTCAGCGCCTGCCCGATACCCTGCGCCTGCTCGCGATCGGCCTGGGCGTGCTGGCGGTTTTCCTCGTCCTCGGCAACCGGGAGGTGGGCGGGATAGTCGGTTTCGCGCTGTTCTTGGTCCTGGCGCTCGGCATGGCCGAGCTGGCCATGGCCACGTGGGGCGGTCCGCTCAAGCACGCCTTCGCCGGCGCGCTGCATCTCGCCTTCCATCCGCGCCCGGAGCGCTTCAGCGGCCAGAAGCGCTCCGCGGCGCTGAAGCCGCTCGACCTCGCGGCGCCGCGGCTGGGCGCGGAGCGGCCGGTGGACTTCAGGTGGAATCAGCTGCTCGGCTTCGACGCCTGCGTGCAGTGCGGCCGCTGCGAGCGGATGTGCCCGGCCTACGCCGCCGGCCAGCCGCTGAATCCGAAGAAGCTCATCCAGGACCTCGTGCTCGGCGTCAGCGGCGAGGGCGACGACCGCCGCTACACCGGCAGTCCGCACCCGGGCCAGCAGCCCGGCGAGCGACGCGGCGAGCCGACCGCGGCCATCGTGCCGGGGCTGGTCGCGCCGGAGACGCTATGGGCCTGCACCACCTGCCGCGCCTGCGTCTACGAGTGCCCGATGATGATCGAGCACGTCGACGCGATCGTCGACATGCGCCGTCACCTCACCCTCGTGCAGGGTGCCACGCCGGCCAAGGCCGTGAACGTGCTGGAGGAGCTGCGGCAGACGGACAACTGCGGCGGACAGGACCCGAGGGCGCGCATCGACTGGGCCGTGGACCAGCGCCTGCGCCTGATGCGGGACGTGCGCCAGGCCGACGTGCTGCTCTGGCTGGGCGACGGAGCCTTCGATCGGCGCGTGCAGCGCACGCTGCGCGCGCTGTTCAAGCTGCTGCGCGCCGCCGGCGTGGACTTCGCCGTGCTCGGCGAGGAGGAGCTGGACTGCGGCGATCTCGCCCGCCGGCTCGGCGACGAGGCGACGTTCCAGTCGCTCGCCCGCCGCAACCTGGCCATCCTCGGGCGCTACCGCTTCAATCTCATCGTCACCGCCGATCCGCACGCCTATCACAGCCTGAAGAACGAGTATCCGGCGCTGGGCGGTCACTATCGCGTCATGCACCACACCGGCTACCTCGCCGAGCTGCAGCAGCAGGGGCGGCTGAAGATCGCCGGCAGCGCCGACGCGCGGCCGGTGAGCTATCACGACCCTTGCTATCTCGGCCGCTACAACGGCGAGATCGAGGCGCCGCGCGCGTTGCTCGGTGCGCTGGGCGTGCCGCTGAAGGAGATGGCGCGTTCCGGCCTGCGTTCGCGTTGCTGCGGCGGTGGCGGCGGCGCGGCGATCACCGACGTGCCGGGCCGCCAGCGTATCCCGGACATGCGCATGGAGGACGCGCGCGCGGCGGGCGCGGAGGTCCTCGCCGTGGCCTGTCCCCAGTGCATGGTCATGCTGGAGGGTGTGGTCGGCCCGCGCCCGGAGGTCCGGGACGTCGCCGAGATGCTCGCCGAGGCCGTCGTCGAATGAAGATCCTCGCATGAGCGCATCCCGCCCGCCGCGGCCGCGCCGCGATCCGCGCGCCGAGCGCGTACTGCAGCCGCGCCCCGACGGGCGCATGCGCGTATTGCGGGGCGAGGGCGCCAGAACCGCCGGATCCGCGAGCGCGGCCACCATCGTTCCCGCGGCGGCGCCCGCGGTGCGCGTGCGCACGATCGAGCAACCGGCGTATCTCATCCTCGTCGTCCCCGACGCCGTGGACGGGCGCCTCTCGGCGCAGGATCGCGACCTCATCGGTCTCGGCCGCGCCATGGCCGACGCGGGCGGCGGCGCGGTGTGCGTGGCCACCTTCACGGCGCCGCTGGAGGATCTCGGCATGGCGGGCGCCGACCGGGTCGTGGATCTCGGCGCCGCGGGGGATGCCCCGGAGCGCCGCGCCGCCATGCTTCAGGCCTGCATCGAGGGCATGCATCCGCGCCACGTGCTGTTCCCGGAGAGCGACTGGAGCGGCGGCGATCTCGGCCGGCGCCTGGCGGCCCTGACGGGCTCGCCGGTCGCTACCTCCGCGTGGCGCGCGGACCTCGGCACGGTGTCGCGGCGCGCCGGCGGCGGCGCACGCGACGTGAGCATGGCGACCCCGCTCATCCTCATCGTCGAGCCCGACGTGGGCGACGCGGTCACCGGTGAGCGCCATGAGGCGAGGACCATGGATGCGCCGGCGGCGCCCGATCTCCTGCCGCGGGTCCTCGATCGGGGATTGCGGCCGTACGACCCGCAGTCCGTCGCGCTCGAGGAGGCGGAGTTCATCCTCGCCGCCGGCAACGGCGTGAGCGACTGGCCGGCGTTCCACCGGCTGGCCGAGGCGCTCGGCGCGAGCGAGGGCGGCTCGCGCGTGGTGGTCGACGCCGGCGCGCTGCCGCGCCACCGGCAGGTCGGCGCGACCGGCGCTATCACCACCGCGCGCTGCTACATTGCGCTCGGGATCTCCGGCGCGCCGCAGCACCTGCAGGGCATCAGCGCCTGCGAGCACGTCGTCGCCGTGAACGTCGATCCCAACTGCGACATGATGAAGCGAGCCACGCTCGCCGTGATCGCCGATGCGCAGGCCGTGATGCATGCCCTGCTCGAACTCTGCAGGGACACGGGAGGCTGACCGCATGGAGGAAGGCACGGGGGTCGCCGTCGTCACCCTGGTCTCGGTCGGGCGTCATCCCGTGACCGGCCGCCCGCGGCGCTCGCCGCTGGACGCGCGCGCCGTCGAGCTCGGTCTGCGCATCCCGGGCGCCCGGCAGGCGTTGCTGCACGCCGGCGACGCGCGCGCCGAGGTATTGCGCGAATACCTGGGGATGGGGGTGGAGACCCTGCACGTCGTGCCGTGCGGGCCGCGCGACGACATCATACCGGCGCTGCGCGCGCCGCTGGCGACGTTGCGCCCGTCGCTGATCCTCACCGGCGTGCGTGCCGAGGGCGCCGAGGACTCCGGCATGGTGCCTTACCTGGTCGCGCAGTCGCTCGGCTGGCCGATCGTGGCGCAGGTGGCGGATGTCACCATCGGCCGCGACGGCAGGGTCATCGTGGTGCAGGCGCTGCCGCGCGGGCGGCGCCGCGAGGTCGAAGTGGGGCTGCCCTGCGTGCTGGCCGTCGGAATGGGCGCACCCGCGCCGCGGCCGAGCGCCTACGCCAAGGCGCGTCGCGGGCGCATGGCCGAGGTGCACGTCGCACCGGTCGCCGACGCGCGTCCCGACGGTTGGCAGGAATCCGCGGCGCGCGCCCGCGGCAAGCGCCTGCGGATGCCCAGGGGCGGTTCGGCCGCGGCGCGGCAGCAGGCCGCCACGGTAGTGGTCGCGAGCGGCGGCGCGATGCTGCAGCCGGAGACGCCGCAGGAGGCCGCGCGCGCCATTCTCGACTACCTGCGGCGCGCCGGCGTGCGCTGACGCGCGCGCTTGCAGCGCGCCGTTCCCGACGGCGGCAAGCTCCAGGCTCCGTTCACCTCCCGCGGACAGTGGCTTCGCTGGTAAAGTGCGGATGACGTCCATGGTGCCGGCGCGGAACGACCGCGCCCGCATCGGTATCGATCAGCGCGGGATTTCCATCGTTGAAGATCATCGTCCTCGGCAGCGGCGTCATCGGTGTGACCGCCGCCTATTACCTCAACCGTGCCGGGCACGAGGTGACCGTCGTCGATCGCCAGCCGGCGGCGGCGATGGAGACGAGCTTCGCCAATGCCGGGGAGATCTCCCCGGGCTATGCCGCCCCTTGGGCCGCGCCCGGCGTGCCGCTGCAGGCCATCCGTTGGTTGCTGATGAGGCATGGGCCGCTGGTCGTGCGGCCGAAGGCGGATGCGCGGATGTGGTCCTGGATCGCGATGATGCTGCGCAACTGCACGGCCGCGCGATACGCGATCAACAAGCGCCGCATGGTGCGTCTGGCCGAGTACAGCCGCGACTGCCTGCGGGCGCTGCGCCAGGAGACCGGCATCCGCTACGAGGAGCGTACGCTCGGCACCCTGCAGGTGCTGCGTACGCAGCGGCAGGTCGACGCCGTCGCCGCCGACATCGAGGTGCTCAGGCAATACGGGGTGGCCTACGAGCTGCTCGACCGCGACGGGTGCGCGCGCGCCGAGCCGGCGCTGGCGATGGTGCGCGAGAAGCTTGCCGGCGGCCTGCGGCTGCCGGGGGACGAGACCGGGGACTGCCATCTGTTCACGCAGGGCCTCGCGCGCCTGGCGGGCGGGCAGGGCGTGCGGTTCCTCCACGACGTCGCGATCGAGGCCTTGCAGGTCTCTGGCGATCGGGTCGAGTCGGTCGTCACGAGCTCGGGCAGGCTGGCCGCCGAGGCCTACGTCGTCGCCCTGGGCAGCTACTCGCCGCTGCTGTTGCGGCCGCTCGGGATCCGGCTGCCGGTCTACCCGGTGAAGGGTTACTCGATCACGGTGCCGATCACCGATGCGGACGCCGCGCCGGTATCGACCGTGATGGACGAAAACTACAAGGTCGCCATCACCCGCCTCGGCGACCGCGTGCGCGTCGGCGGGACCGCCGAGCTGGCCGGCTACGATCTTACGCTGCGCCCGTCGCGGCGCGCGGCGCTGGAGTTCGTGGTCAACGACCTCTTCCCGCGCGCGGGCGATACCCGTCAGGCGAGCTTCTGGTGCGGACTGCGGCCCATGACCCCCGATGGCACCCCGGTCCTGGGACCGACGCCGCTGCGCAATCTCTATCTCAACACCGGCCACGGCACCCTCGGGTGGACCATGGCCTGCGGTTCCGGGCGGGTGCTGGCCGACCTCCTCTCCGGCCGCAAACCGGAGATCGAGACCGCCGACCTCGCCCTTTCCCGGTACCCGGACTGAGCGCGGCGCACCGGCGCCGCCCGGTGCACGCTTGTCACATCCCGCCGCCCACGGTGTCGTTTTTCGACATGCCCGCGTCGCCGGCTGGTCAGTGCGCGACCGGCTTCCTGCCTACCATGTGTTCAGTCACAGACCCGCCACCTTCCGGAGACCGCCGAACATGGCCGACGACCAGAACCAGACCGATGACCTCGACCTCAACACGCTGAACGACGAGGAGCTCGTCGAGCAGATGCACGACGACCTCTACAACGGCCTGAAGGAGGAGATCGAGGAAGGCACCCGCATCCTGCTCGCGCGCGGCTGGGCACCCGACAAGGTGCTGAACGAGGCGCTGGTGGAGGGCATGCGCATCGTCGGCGTCGATTTCCGCGACGGCATCCTGTTCGTGCCGGAGGTGCTGCTGGCGGCCAACGCGATGAAGGGCGGGATGGAGATCCTGCGCCCGCTGCTCGCCGAGACCGGGGTGGAGCCCATCGGCAAGATGGTCATCGGCACGGTCAAGGGCGACATCCACGACATCGGCAAGAACCTGGTGTCGATGATGATGGAGGGCGCGGGCTTCGAGGTGATCGACATCGGCATCAACAACCCGGTGGAGAGCTACCTCGCGGCGCTGGAGCAGCACAAGCCCGACATCCTCGGCATGTCGGCGCTGCTCACCACCACCATGCCCTACATGAAGGTGGTCATCGACGAGCTGAAGGCCAAGGGCATGCGCGATGACTACATCGTGCTGGTCGGCGGCGCGCCGCTCAACGAGCAGTTCGGCAAGGCGGTCGGCGCGGACGCCTATTGCCGCGATGCCGCCATCGCCGTGGAGACCGCCAAGGCGCTGCTCTTGGCGCGCCGCGCGGCGCAGCGCCAGCCGCGGGCGATGGTCAACTGAACATGACCGAAACCGCGCCCACGGTGCTGGTGCTCGCCTGCGGCGCACTGGCGCACGAGATCATCGCCGTGCTGCGCGCCAGCGGCTGGTCGCACGTCGCCGTGCAATGCCTGCCGGCGGCTCTGCACAACACCCCGGCGGCGATCCCCGAGCGGGTGCGCGCCGCGCTCGGCGCCGTGCGCGGCCGCTACGAGCGCGTGTTCGTCGCCTACGCCGACTGCGGCACCGGCGGCGAGCTCGATCGCGTGCTGCGCGAGGAGGGCGTGGAGCGCATCCCGGGCGCGCACTGCTACGAGTTCTTCGCCGGCAGCCGGCTGTTCGCCGAGCTGGCCGAGGAGGAGCCGGGCACGTTCTTCCTCACCGACTTCCTGGCGCGGCACTTCGATCGCCTGGTGATGAAGGGGCTGGGGCTGGAGCGTCATCCGGAGCTGCTGCCGATGTACTTCGGCAACTACCGCAGGCTGGTGTACCTCTCGCAATCGGACTCCGCCGAGCTGCTGGCGCGCGCGCAGCAGGCCGCGGCGCGTCTGCAACTGGAATTCGAGCATCGTCGCGTCGGCCACGACAACCTGGCCGGCGCGCTCACCCACGGCATCAGGATGGTATCAAGACATGGCAAAGCTGATCGTCGTCTCCTGGCGTGACATCCCCGCGCAGGTCATCGTCAAGCGCGGGCGCGAGGCCGCCAAGGTCGCGCTCTCGCCGCGCTTCCAGGTCGCCATCGATCGCGCCGCCATGCGCGCCGGCAAGGGCAGCTCGGATGAGTACCTGGCCGACTGGCGGCGCAGCGCGCGCGAGTGCGGCGATGACATCGAGGCCGAGGCCGCCGGCGAGGCGGCACGCCTGGAGGCCGCCTACACCGACGCGGACCTCGAGCGCCTGATCAAGAACCACGGCCTGGGCGAGTCCGCCGTCGCCGCCAGCGTGCACTGATCGCCATGTACGCCGTGCGCTTGTGGTCGGTCAGGCACTCCCGCGGGCTGGAGCTCGTCTACAACGCCTTCGAGCGCATGCTGGTCGGCCTGCACCCGCTGTGGAAGCGGATCGGCTACGGGCGCCTGGAGCGGCCGGTCGCCGCCGTCGAGCGCTCGGTCAAGGGGCTGCTGTTCGACTGCCGCATGTGCGGGCAATGCGTGCTCAGCGCCACCGGCATGTCCTGTCCCATGAACTGCCCGAAGCAGCTGCGCAACGGCCCCTGCGGCGGCGTGCGGAGCAACGGCAACTGCGAGGTGCGCGCCGACATGAAGTGCGTGTGGGTGCAGGCCTACGAGGGGGCGCGGCGGATGCGCGGCGGCTACGAGAAGATCCGCATCGTGCAGATGCCGGTGGACAGGCGCCTGGAGGGCAGCTCCTCGTGGCTGCGCGTGGCGCGCGAGCAGGGCGAGAGGCGCGTATGATCTTCGACGACGAGCCCGTACCGGGATATCCGCTGCCGATCCTGCCCGGCCACACCTCGCCGGGACGCTTCGAGCGCGTGCTGCGCGCCGGCGCCTTCGCCGTGACCACCGAGCTCGCGCCGCCGGACTCCGCGGACCCCGAGGAGGTCTATCGGCGCGCCCGCATATTCGACGGCTACGTCGACGCCATCAACGCCACCGACGGCAGCGGCGCGAACTGCCACATGTCGAGCGTGGCGGTGTGCGCGCTGCTCACGCGGATCGGCTACGCGCCGGTGATGCAGATCTCCTGCCGCGACAAGAACCGCATCGCCATCCAGGGCGACATCCTCGGCGCCGCCGCGATGGGCGTGTGCAACATGCTCTGCCTGACCGGCGACGACGTCGGCGCCGGCGATCACCCGCAGGCAAAGCCCGTTTTCGACCTCGACAGCATGTCGCTGCTTTCGATGGCGCGCATGATGCGCGACGAGCATCACTTCCAGAGCGGACGCAAGCTCACGCACTCCCCGCGCGTCTTCCTCGGCGCCGCGGAGAACCCGTTCGCGCCGCCGCACGGCTGGCGCGCCGACCGCCTCGCGAAGAAGGTCGCCGCCGGTGCGCAGTTCATCCAGACGCAGTGGTGCTACGACGTGCCGATGCTGCGCGACTTCCTGCGTGCGGTCGAGGACCTGGGGCTGCTGGAGAAGGTCTTCATCCTGGTCGGCGTCGGCCCGCTGGCCTCGGCGAAGAGCGCGGAGTGGATCCGCAAGCACGTTCCCGGCGTGCACATCCCGGACGCCGTCGTCGCGCGCCTCGCCGGCGCGCAGGATCAGCGCGCCGAGGGCAAGCGCATCTGCATCGACGTCATCCAGGAGGTGCGCGAGCTGAAGGGCGTGGCCGGCGTGCACGTCATGGCCTACCGGCAGGAGGAGGCGGTGGCCGAGATCATCGACAAGTCACGGGTCTTGGGCGATCGCATCCCGTGGCACCCCGAACGCGATCAATTACTGAAAGAGAGACAGGCATCATGACCGACACCGTCATCAGTTCCGCCACCAGGGAGGTGGTCATCGGCTTCGACCGGCCGTTCGTCATCATCGGCGAGCGCATCAACCCGACCGGCCGCAAGATCCTCGCCGAGGAGATGGCGGCGGGCAATTTCTCGCGCGTGGAGGCCGACGCGATCGCGCAGGTGGAGGCCGGGGCGCACATGCTGGACGTCAACGCCGGCATCCCGCTGGCCGACGAGCCGGCCATCCTCGCCAAGACCGTGCAGCTGGTGCAGTCGATCACGGACCTGCCGCTGTCGATCGACTCCTCCATCGTCGCGGCGCTGGAGGCGGGCCTGAGCGTGTACAAGGGCAAGGCGCTGGTGAACTCGGTGACCGGCGAGGAGGATCGGCTGGAATCGGTGCTGCCGCTGGTGAAGAAGTACGGCGCCGCCGTGGTCGCCATCTCCAACGACGAGACCGGCATCTCCCAGGACCCCAACGTGCGCTTCGAGGTGGCGAAGAGGATAGTCCAGCGCGCACTGGACCACGGCATCCCGGCGAGCGACGTGGTGGTCGATCCGCTGGTGATGCCGATCGGGGCCATCAACCAGGCCGGCGTGCAGGTGATGGCGCTGGTGCACCGGCTGAAGACGGAGCTTAAGGTGAACACCACCTGCGGCGCCTCGAACGTGAGCTTCGGCCTGCCGGAGCGCAACGGCATCAACGCCGCCTTCCTCACCATGGCGATCGGCGCCGGGCTCACCTCGGCCATCACCAACCCCTGCCACGAGGAGGTCATGAAGGCGGTGATGGGCGCGGACGTGATGATGGGCCACGACCCGGACTGCGCGCGCTGGATCCGGCGCTTCCGCCAGGCCCCGGCCGCCGGCGCCGAGGGCGAGGCCGCGCGCGGCCGCCGCGAGAGCCGCCGCCGCCGCGGCTAGTGCGGCGACACGCTCGCCAAGGCCATTCTGTACGCAGACGCGGACTTTGAGGGCGGTTGGCGGTGCGTGCGGGCGGGACCGTCTGCCGCAGGGATGCGGCAGTCGAGCGTACAGGGATGTATTCACCGCGTGTCCCGCCCGCACGCATCGCCAGCCGCCGCGCACGAGCAGCGCCGGCGTGAGCTTCGCGGCGGTTTGAGTTTGAAGGCTGATGCGAGTTGTTGAGCGAGGCCAGGGATGCGCGTGTCGGCGACACGCCGTGAATACGTCCATGTAGGCTCGACTGCCGCGTACGTGCGGCAGACGGTCGCCCACCCGCGCACCCCCGGCCTCTCGTCCGTGCGCCAATCGGGCCGCCGGTGTCGCGGTTTGAATGGCGATGCGAGTTGTAGAGCGAGGCCGGGTATGCGCGTGTCGGCGACACGCCGTGAATACGTCCATGTAGGCTCGACTGCCGCGTCCGTGCGGCAGACGGTCGCCTACCCGCGCACCGCCGGCCTCACGTCCGTGCGTGCTGAACGCCAGGTGAGTCGGAGATATAGATATGGCCAATGATGCATTGATCGTTTTCACGCCCTCCGGCCGGCGCGGCCGCTTCCCGATCGGCACGCCGGTGCTGCAGGCGGCGCGCTCGCTGGGTGTCGATATCGACTCGGTCTGCGGCGGCCGCGGCCTGTGCGGCCGCTGCCAGGTGCAGCTGAGCGAGGGCGAGTTCGCCAAGCACGGGGTCACCTCGCGCGCCGCGCACTTGAGCGAGTTCTGCGAGACCGAGGAGCGCTACGCGCAGAAGCGCGGTCTGCTTGCAGGGCGGCGGCTGAGCTGTTCGACGAGGCTGCTCGGCGACGTCGTCATCGACGTGCCGGCGGAGAGCCAGGTGCACCGCCAGGTGGTGCGCAAGGCCGCCGAGGCGCACGACATCGCAATCAATCCCACCGTGAAGCTGCACTACGTGGAGGTGCAGCCGCCGGACATGCACGACCCCTCCGGGGACCTGCGGCGGCTGGAGGCCGCGCTCGAGTTCGAGTGGCGGCTTGGCAACCTCGCCTGCGACGTGCGCGTGCTGCAGCACCTGCAGCAGGCGCTGCGCAAGAGCCAGTGGAAGGTCACCGTCGCGGTGCACGAGGGCAACAAGATCATCGCCGTATGGCCGGGCTTCAAGGAGCGCGCCTACGGCATGGCGGTGGACATCGGCTCCACGACGATCGCCGCCCACCTCTGCGATCTCGCCAGCGGCGAGGTGGTCGCCTCCGCCGGCGTCATGAATCCGCAGATCCGCTTCGGCGAGGATCTGATGAGCCGCGTCTCCTACATCATGATGAACCCCGGCGGCGAGCGCGAGCTCATCGACGCGGTGCGCAAGGCGCTGAACGCGCTCGCCGCGGACGTGGCGAAGCAGGCCGGCATCGAGGTCACCGACATCCTCGAGGCGACCTTCGTCGGCAATCCCGTCATGCATCACCTGCTGCTCGGCATCAACCCGGTGGAGCTCGGCGGCGCGCCGTTCGCCCTGGCGAGCGACCAGGCGATCACGCTGTGGGCCACCGAGATCGAGCTGTGGATCCATCCCAACGCGCGCATCTACGTGCTGCCCTGCATCGCCGGCCACGTCGGCGCGGACACCGCCGGCGTCGTGCTCGCCGAGCGTCCGGATCTCGCCGAGGAGGTGACGCTGCTCGTGGACGTCGGCACCAACGCCGAGATCGTGCTCGGCAACCGCCAGCGGCTGCTCGCCTGCTCCAGCCCCACCGGCCCGGCCTTCGAGGGCGCGCAGGTGAGCGGCGGCCAGCGCGCCGCGCCCGGCGCCATCGAGCGCGTGCGCATCGATCGGGAGACGCTGGAGCCGCGCTTCAAGGTCATCGGCTGCGATCTGTGGTCCGACGACCCGGAGTTCGCCGCGAAGTCCATGTCGGTCGGCGTGACCGGGATCTGCGGCTCGGGCATCATCGAGGTCATCGCCGAGCTCTACCTCGCCGGCGTCATCAACCAGGACGGCGTCATCGATGGCGGGCTGGCCGCCCGCACTCCGCGCATCCACGCCGACGGCCGCACCCACGCCTACACGCTGTACGAGGGCGAGGTGCAGATCCGCGTGACGCAGAACGACGTGCGCGCCATCCAGCTCGCCAAGGCCGCGCTGCAGGCCGGCATACGCCTGCTGATGGAGCACATGGGCGTGGACCGCGTCGATCGCATCCGCCTGGCCGGCGCCTTCGGCAGCCACATCGACGTGAAGTACGCGATGGTGCTCGGCATGATCCCGGACTGCGATCTCGCGAAGGTCAGCTCGGCGGGCAACGCCGCCGGCACCGGGGCGCGGGTGGCGCTGCTCGATCACAGCGCGCGGGCCACCATCGAGGACATCGTGCGGCGCGTGGAAAAGATAGAGACCGCCATCGACCCGCGCTTCCAGCAGCACTTCGTCGAGGCCATGGCCATCCCGCACAAGACCGCGGCCTACCCCAACCTGCGCCGCGTCGTCGAACTGCCCGAGCCGCGCGCCGCGGCGCAGCCGGAGGGCGAGACCGCGCGCGGCCGCCGCCCCACGCGCCGGCGCGCCTGATCGTCTTCGCCCGCGACGCGGGCAAAAAAAACCGCCGTCGAAACGGCGGTACTCTTGGGGGAGGAACAACAGAACTTGCGGGCCGGCGGCGGTGCCGCCGGCAATCAAACGTTCGAGTCCGGGAACGAGCTCTTGCGGCGGTCGATGTAATCGAGCAGTGCCTCGTCGATCGCGGGGTCGAGCGGCGGCGCCTCGTACTCGGCCAGCATCTTCTTCCACTGCGCGTTGGCGCGCTGCGCCATGTCCTTGCCGCCCTCCGCCTCCCACTGCTCGTAGCTGTTGTTGTCGGCGAGCGGCGAGCGGTAGAAGGCGCTCTCGAAGTTCATCTGCGTGTGCGTGCAGCCGAGGAAGTGCTTGCCGGGGCCGACCTCGCGCAGCGCGTCCAGCGCCTGGCCGTTCTCGGAGAGGTCCACGCCCTGCAGCATGGTGTGCATCATGCCGGCCTGGTCGCAGTCCATCACGAACTTCTCGTAGCCCATCGACAGGCCGCCTTCCAGCCAGCCGGCGGTGTGCAGCACGAAGTTCACGCCGCCCAGGCAGGTCGGCAGCAGCGTCTGCGCCGCCTCGTAGGCGGCCTGCGCGTCGGCGATCTTGGAGGCGCACAGCCCGCCGCCGGAGCGGAACGGCACGCCCAGCCGGCGCGCCAGGCTCGCCATGGTGTAGAGCACCAGCGCCGGTTCCGGCGTGCCGAAGGTCGGCGCGCCCGACTGCATGGAGATCGAGGAGGCGAAGCTGCCGAGGATGCAGGGGCAGCCCGGGTTGATGATCTGCACCAGCGCCAGGCCCGCCAATGCCTCGGCCAGCGTCTGCGCGCAGGTGCCCGCCACCGTCACCGGCGCCATGGCGCCGGCGAGGATGAAGGGTGTGACCAGCACGCCCTGGTTGTTGCGGGCGTAGACCTTCAGCGCACCGAGCATGGTCGCGTCGTAGGTCAGCGGCGAGTTCACGTTGATGAGGCTGACGGTCACCGTGCGCGGCCTGCCGGTCTCCTCGTCGATCCACCGATCGCCGAAGAGGATCTTCGCCATCTCCACCGTGTCCTCGGCGCGCGAGGGATGTGTCACGGAGCCCATGAAGGGCTTGTCGCTCAGCTTCATGTGGCTGTACACCATGTCGAAGTGCCGCTTGTTCACGGGCAGATCGACCGGCTCGCAGATGGTGCCGCCGGAGTGGTGCAGCCAGGGCGTGGAGTAGGCGAGCTTCACGAAGTTGCGGAAGTCCTCGATGGTGCCGTAGCGGCGGCCGTTGTCGAGATCGCGCACGAAGGGCGAGCCGTAGGCCGGCACGAAGACCGTGTGCTTGCCGCCGATGCGCACGCTGCGCGCCGGGTTGCGGGCGTGCTGGGTGAACTCCCGCGGCGCGCTCGCCTGGATGATCGAGCGCAGCATGCCGCGCGGGAAGCGCACGCGCGTGCCCTGCACGTCGGCCCCGGCCTCGCGCCAGATCGCGAGCACCTCGTCGTCCTCGCGGAACTCCAGCCCGATCTCCTCCAGGATGGTGTCGGCGTTGCGCTCGATGAGCGCCAGGCCTTCCTCCTCCAGCACCTCGTAGTAGGGGATCCGGCGGGTGATGTAGGGCACGGAGGCGGCGGCGCGGGCCTGGCGGGCGGCGCGCTTGGCCTCTCGTCCGCCACCGCGGCGCGTGCGTGTGGCCTCTTGGGTGTCGGTCATGCGGGTCTCCGGTTGACGGGCTGGCACGGGTTTAGTCGCAGGTCGTCTGGGGGCGGGCGGCCTGCCGGTTTTCAGCCAGTATGGGTGGGGCGGGAGGGGCTGTCTGGCCATGGGGCGACCCGCACTTGTGCGGAAACGTCATTTGCGGCGCGGCGTCCCGTTGAGCGGGCCCCACGGGGATGTGAGAATGGCCGGAAAAGGGGCAGCCGCCGCCGAGATCCGCCGTCACAGCGATGAGCAAAGCGACAGACAGACTCCCGGTCCGGATCGGCTTCCTGACGCTGGCGGACTACTCGATGATCGCCTTCAGCAACGCGGTCGACCCGCTGCGGATGGCGAACCGCGAGAGCGGGCGCGAGCTCTACGCCTGGTCGGTGGTCAGCCTGGACGGCGAGCCGGTCCGCGCCAGCAACGGGCTCACGGTCTCCCCGACCATCGCCATCGGCGCCAGCCCGCCGCTGGACATGCTGTTCGTCTGCGGCGGCGTGAACGTGCAAAAGGCCGTCGACGAGCGGGTCGTGAAGACGCTGCGGCAGTTCGCCCGGCAGCGCGTCGCCCTCGGGGGACTGTGCACGGGCACCTACGCGCTCGCCCGCGCCGGCCTGCTCGAGGGCTACCGCTGCGCCATCCACTGGGAGAACATGGCGGCGATCCGCGAGGAGTTCCCGCGCACGATCTTCTCGCCGGAGCTGTTCATCATCGACCGCGACCGCTATACCTGCACCGGCGGCGTGGCCCCGCTCGACCTGATGCTCAACGTCATACGGGCGCAGTTCGGCAACGATCTCGCCGCCTCCATCTCCGAGCAGTTCATCGTCGAGCGCATCCGCGACGGCCGCGATCGCCAGCACGTGCCGCTGCTGGCGCGCGTCGGGCGCGGTCACGACAAGCTGGTGCAGGCCGCCGTGCTCATGGAGGCGAACACCGAGGAGCCGATGTCGCTGGACGAGCTGGCCCGATGCGTCGGCCTCTCGCGCCGCCAGCTGGAGCGGCTGTTCAAGAAGTACCTGGACTGCGCGCCGACGCGCTACTACCTGGAGATCCGGCTGCGCCGGGCGCGCGAGCTGCTGCTGCAGACCGACATGTCCATCCTCGACGTCACCACCGCCTGCGGCTTCCAGTCCCCGCCCCATTTCAGCAAGTCCTACCGCGGCCTGTTCGGCCACCCGCCGAGCGCGGAGCGCGGCGGCGCGGCCGCCGTGCGCCGGGCGCGCTGAGCGGGATCGCCGTCATCCCCCGCGCGTCCGCGGGCCGGGCGGGGCCGGCAATCGTCCGGTGGGGGCCACGTATTGTTGCGCAACGGTGGAGACAGTGCTCCGGCCGGCACTTGCTCGTCGTGCCGTTGTCGTACCTTTGATGAAAAACCCGTCCGACATCGCTGCCGGGAGGGGAGGACCGGGGAGGCGTTGGTTGCCAGGCATCGCCCTGCTCGCCGCCTGCGCGGGCATGCCGGCGCAGGCGGGATGCCCCGCGCCTCCCGGGAGCCTCGCCACGCAGCAACGCGACGCGAGGCAGGCGTTGCGCCTGGAGCAGCAGACCGACCTGGACCGCGCACGCGCCCAGGGCCTGCCGTCGACCGAGCGGCTGCGCCAGTACGAGCTCACCATCGAGCAGCGCGGGGAGCAGAAATATCTCCACGATCAACAGCAGCTCGAGCAGACGATCCGGAACAGCCGGTCCGGCTCGCGTCCCGCTCAACCCGGGAGCGCTGAACAGCCACTGCAGCGCTACCGCCTCGAGGACGCGGAACGGCAGCACGATTTCCGCATGCAACGGGACCAGCGCTGATCGGATCGCGGCTGGCAGCGGATCCGCCCCTGCGCGCCGGCGTGTTGGCGTTTACACATGGCCGCCGGCCGGCATGCGACTGCGCGTGCAGCGCAAGAGCACCGACACAACCCGAAGGAGGTCGACCATGACCCGATTGACCGCATTGCTGCTGAGCGCCCTGCTTGCCGCCTGCGCCACGGCCGACCAGGACGCCTGGCCGTTCACCGCCACGCCGGTGGCCACGTTCGACGAGCCCTGGGCGATGAGCTTCCTGCCCGATGGCCGCCTGCTGGTGACCGAGAAGCCGGGCCGGCTGCTGCTCGTCACCCAGGACGGAAAGAAATGGCGTGTGAAGGGTGAGATACCCGAGGTCGACTACGGCGGCCAGGGCGGGTTCGGCGACGTGGTGCCGCACCCGGATTTCGCGAACAACGGGCTCATCTACCTGAGCTACGCGGAGGCAGGCCCCGGCGGCACCCGCGGCGCGGCCGTCGCGCGCGGCCGGCTCGAGCTCGGCGCCGAGGGCGGAAGCTTGTCGGACGTGCAGGTGATCTGGCGCCAGGATCCCAAGGTGACGGGCCGCGGCCACTACGGTCATCGCATCGCCTTCTCGCCCGACGGCCATCTCTACATCTCTTCCGGCGAGCGGCAGCACTTCGACCCGGCGCAGGACATGAGCGGGAATCTCGGCAAGGTGCTGCGGTTGAACGACGACGGCACGATCCCGCCCGACAATCCGTTCGCGGATCGCGGCGGGGTGGCCGCGCAGGTATGGTCGCTCGGCCACCGCAATCCGCTCGGCATCGCCTTCGACGGCCAAGGGCGTCTGTGGGAGGTCGAGATGGGGCCGGCGGGCGGCGACGAGCTGAATCTCGTCGTGCGCGGGGAAAACTACGGCTATCCGGTCGTCTCCAACGGCGATCACTACGACGGCACGCCGATCCCCGATCACGACACGCGCCCGGACTTCGCCGCGCCCAAGGCGTGGTGGACGCCGGTGATCTCGCCCTCGAGTCTCACCTTCTATTCCGGCGACCTGTTCCCGGACTGGAAGGGCAGCGCCTTCATCGGCGGCCTGTCCTCGGAGTCGCTGGTGCGCATGCGCTTCGACGGCGAGAGCGCCGCGGAGGCGGAGCGCTACGCGATGGGCGAGCGCATCCGCGCGGTGCGGGAGGGGCCGGACGGGGCGCTCTGGCTGCTGGAGGACGGCGGCAACGGGCGGTTGCTGAGGCTCACGCCGAAGCCGCGCTGAGCGTCCGCTTCCAAACAGCAGAACCGAAATTCGAGTCGGCGTGCGCCGTTCCGGTCGCGGGTCCGGCTACCGCTCGCGGGACATCCTGTCCCGCCGGCTACCGAGATGTCGAGCTGCGTTCCCGACTCCGCTCGACATCAAGGCGCGCCGGCCCCGCGACCGGAACGGCGATTGGGATGGGATCGGGATTTCCGCCCCGCCATTCAGACGGCGGCCCTGCTCGCAGCGCGCGCCGCCGTGCGGCGCGAGCCGGCGCCGTGACCGACCTGGCGCATCGGCGTGCCCGGACGGCTGCCGCGTCTGCCAGTCCTCCCCGCGCGGTAAGGCGCCTCCGAGCGCTGCAGCATGCCCTTGCCCTTGATGTGATCGGCGGCCTTCTCGCCGATCATGATGGTCGGCGCGTTGAGATTGCCGGTGGTGACCTGCGGCATGATCGAGGAGTCGACCACGCGCAGGCCCTCCACGCCGCGCACGCGGCACTGCGGATCGACCACCGCCATCGCGTCGGTGCCCATGCGGCAGGTGCCGCAGGGGTGGAACGCGCTTTCCACCGAGCCGCGGACGAAGTCGTCGATCTCCTCGTCGGTCTGCACCTCCGGGCCCGGCTGCAGTTCCTCGCCGCGATACGGGTCGAAGGCGGGCTGGGCGAAGATCTCGCGCGTCAGCCGCACCGCGGCGCGCATCTCGAGCCAGTCCTCCTCGTGCGACATGTAGTTGAAGAACACGCGCGCCTTGGCGCGCGGATCGGCGCTGGCGAGCTGCACCCAGCCGCGGCTCTTGGAGCGCATGGATCCGACGTGAGCCTGGAAGCCGTGCGTGCCCGCCACGGCGTTGCCGTCGTAGGAGAACGCGCCCGCCAGGAAGTGATACTGGATGTCGGGCCAGCGCACTCCCGGGCGGCTGCGGATGAAGGCGCCGGTCTCGAAGTGGTTGGTGGCGCCGAGCCCGCCCTTGGTGAAGAACCACTTGGTGCCGATGAGAAACTTCGACCACGGGTTCATCACCTTGTTGAGAGTGATGGGCTGCGTGCACTCCTGCTGGAAGTACATCTCCAGGTGATCCTGCAGGTTGCGGCCGACGCCCGGCAGATCGCGCACCACCGGCACGCCCACCGCGCGCAGGTGCGCGGCCGGGCCGATCCCGGAGAGCATCAGCAGCTGCGGCGAATTGATCGGGCCGCCGCTCAAGATCACCTCGCGCCGCGCGCGCGCCTCCAGCATGTTGCCGCCGCGCTCGAACACCACGCCGACGGCGCGCCCGTCGCGCAGCGTCACCTTGTGCGCCAGCGCGTTGAGCATGATTGTGAGCTTGCGCGTGGCGCGGACGGGATGGATGTAGGCGTTGGCGCAGCTCCAGCGCTGGCCGCGGTAGACCGTCATGTCCATGCGGCCGAAGCCCTCCTGCTGGTAGCCGTTCATGTCGTCGGTCTTCCAGTAGCCGGCCTGAATGCCCGCCTCGACGAAGGTGCTGTACAGCGGATTCTCCAGCGTGCCGTTGCAGGTGTGCAGCGGACCGCTGTCGCCGCGGTAGTCGTTGCCGCCCTCGGCCCGGCACTCCGCCTTGCGGAAATACGGCAGCACGTCGGCGTAGGACCAGTGCTCCGCGCCCATCTCCGCCCAGGTGTCGAAGTCGAGCGCGTTGCCGCGCACGTACACCATGCCGTTGATGGAGGAGGAACCGCCCAGCACCTTGCCGCGCGGGCAGTGCAGGCGGCGGCCCTTCAGGCCGGGCTCCGGCTCGGTCTCGTAGTGCCAGTTGTACTTCCCCATGTTCATCGGGATCGACAGTGCCGTCGGCATCTGGATGAAGATGCTCGAATCGCCGCCGCCGTACTCCAGCAGCAGCACGCTCACGTCCGGATCCTCCGTGAGCCGGTTCGCCAGCACGCAACCGGCGGAGCCGGCGCCGACGATGATGTAATCGAATTCGCCCGCGGAGTTCATGTCATGGTCCTGCCCGTTCAATAGGGTGAATCGACGTCGCCCATCTCCACGTACACGCTCTTCAACTGCGTGTAGTGCTCGACGCACGCCAGGCTGTTCTCCCGCCCGATGCCCGACTGCTTGTAGCCGCCGAAGGGGATCTCGATCGGGGTGATGTTGTAGTTGTTGATCCAGCAGATGCCCGCCTGCAGCTGCGCCACCACGCGGTGCGCGCGCTGCACGTCGCGGGTGAATACGCCCGCGGCCAGGCCGAAGCGGGTGGCGTTGGCGCGCGCCACGACCTCCTGCTCGTCCTCGAAGGCGAGGACCGTCATCACCGGCCCGAAGATCTCCTCCTGCACGACGCGCATGTCGTCCCGGCACTGCGCGAAGACCGTCGGCTCGACGAAGCAGCCGCGATCGCAGCCGCCGGCCAGGTAGCGCTGCCCGCCGCAGACCAGCTCGGCGCCGTTGTCGCGGCCGATGGCGATGTACTCGAGGACCTTGTTCATGTGGTCCTGCGAGATGAGGGCGCCGACGTCGGTGGCGGGATCGAGCGGATCGCCGATCCGCATCCTGGCCACGCGCTCGCGCAGCCGGTCGAGAAACTCCTGCAGCACGCTCGCGTGCACGAACACGCGCGTGCCGTTGGAGCAGATCTCCCCCTGTGTGAAAAAGTTCGCCAGCAGCGCGCCGGAGACCGCGTTGTGCAGGTCGGCGTCGGCGAACACGATGAGCGGGGACTTGCCGCCGAGCTCCAGGGTAACGTGCTTGAGCGACTCGGCTGCGGCCGCCATCACGCGCTTGCCGGTGCCCACCTCGCCGGTCAGCGACACCTTGGCGATGTCCGGGTGCGCGGTCAGCAGCCGGCCGGTGCGGCCGTCGCCCTGAACCACGTTGAACACGCCGGGCGGCAGCCCGGCATCGGCATATACCTCCGCGAGCTTCAGCGCGGTCAGCGGCGTGAGCTCCGCCGGCTTGAAGATCATGGCATTGCCGCAGGCGAGCGCCGGCGCGGACTTCCAGCAGGCAATCTGCATGGGGTAGTTCCAGGCGCCGATCCCGGCGCAGATGCCGAGCGGCTCGCGCCGCGTGTAGGCGAAGGAGCGGCCGAGATCGTAGTGATGGCCATGCAGCGTGGCGGCCACCCCGGCGAAGTATTCCAGGCAGTCGGCGCCCGAATGCACGTCGACCGTCTGCGCCTCGCGGATCGACTTGCCCGTGTCGAGGACCTCCAGGCGCGCGAGCTCGTCGTTGCGCTCGCGCAGCAGGCTCGCCGCGCGCGTGAGGATGCGCCCGCGCTGGGTGCCGGTCATCGCCGACCAGGCGCGGTAGCCCTCGGTCGCCGCCTCGACGGCGCGCCGGACGTCGTGCTCGTCGGCAGTCTGCACGCGGCAGAGGGTCTCGCCGGTGGCCGGGTTGACGGTCGCGAAGGTCTCACCTGAATGGGCCTCGAGATAGCGGCCGCCGATGAACAAGCGCTGGGTTTCCAACATGTGCACCTTCCGGGGTCGTCCCCGCGCACCGAGGGGAGACGGGCTGCTTTTATTCGGGATGATCGCGGCCGAGTATATTTAGCGGCCGTACAAAAAACTAGACGCCCATCAAGCGCCCGATGGGGTTCCGTAGCGGGAAAGCGGCCTGGCACGGGGGCTTAGCGGCGCCAAAGTACCCGGGGAAGGTCGCTCGCACGCAACTCGATGTCGTGATCAGTGAGATCCGGGTGGCGGAGAACCCGAAAAGCGTGCTAATTTTGTCCAGACAGGCGATACTGTCTGTTGCGCCTCTGGTCCATCGGGAGCCGTTTGGCCCAGAGCAGTGATGCGGCGAAGCAACAACAAGCCGCACGCGGATGAAGAGCGGTTGGCGGAGGATGGCCTGGGATTTTCAGGTAACCGATAGACACGCGAGGGTCGCACGGCCTTCCATGGGGGAATCGACGATGAAAGCAACAAGAGCAAAGCAGCGCGCACGCGGTCGCTGCCTGATGAGTTCAGCTATCGCATTGGTGACAGCGGCTGCAGCACTGCCCGCCAGCGCGGAATACACCTTCTTCGAACGCGGCGGCTTCAAGGCCAATGCCGGGCTTTCTGCGATCTTCGGCGCCGTCGGCACCAGCGACGTGGCACCGCTGACGAATCGCGACTACTACATCGAGGGTTTCGCGAAGCCCAATCTGAATTTCACCTGGGACATGCCGACGGAAGGCACCATCTACGGCAAGATCTCGGGCGTCGGCGTCTACCAGGCCGGCGACGGTGATCCCACCGGCCTGACGAATGGCGACGTCGGCGACCTCGGCCTGGAAGAGGCATATCTCGGCTGGCGTGGCCAGTACCTGGACGTGCGCGCCGGCCGAACCGAGTTCGCCATCGGCGACCAGTTCCTGATCGGCGATTGCCACTTCGACTCCAACATTCCTCCCTCCTCCGACGGGCGAGGCGACGCGCACTACGACGGCAGCTACTGGGTCGCCCCGTACAAGGCCTGCGATACCTCCGTGATTGTCACCGCCAACAACGGCGGCGCCTGGAAGGCGGATGCCTTCACCATCAAGGGCGACGGCCACCAGGGCTACACCCGCATCGCCGGCCTGAACGTCGAATACCTGCTCGGCGAGGCCGGCGCGGACGGCAAGTTCGGCTTCATGCTGGCGGGCATCCCGGAGTCGTCGAACGGCTTCCGCCAGGGCATGAACATCCTCGACTTCCGCGCCAACGGCATCGCGATCCCGATGGTGCCGGGCCTTAAGCTGCACGGTGAGATCGCCGCAGAGTTCGGCGACGTCGACGCCGGCGTCGATTCCGAGGCCATGGCCTACTACGGCGAGCTGGAATACAACTTCGCCAACGTGACGTGGACCCCGACCGTCCACTACCGCTACGGCCACTGGGACGGCGACGAGCTGGGCACGACCGACAACGAGTCGTTCGACTCATTGTTCTACTACTTCGGCCCGCGCGGTTGGGGCACCTGGTACCAGGGTGAAATCGCCGGTGAGTACCAGCTGTTCAACAGCAACCAGGATACCCACATGGTGAAGCTGGCGGTGCACCCGATGGACACGGTGGCAATCAGCGGCATCTACTGGAATCACTCCCTGGATGAGAGCCACTACTTCGGCACGCCGGTGACCGACGACAAGTGGATGGACGAGTTCAACCTCGTCGCCGAGTGGTTCCCGAACGCCAACTGGTACGTCGCGGGCGTGTTCGGGTACGGCATCGCCGGCGACGCCTATGAGCAGATCAACGGCACCGACGACGATTCGATGGTGTACGAGCTGTGGGTCCAGTTCACCTACTGATCCCGCGGTACGGTCTACAGGCCAAGAGGAAATAGCAGGGCCGGAGGGCCGGGGGCGGCAACGCCCCCGGCCTTTTCTTTTGCCGGTCTTCGCGAGGCGATGGTGGCGGAAAAGCGCGCGAGGCGCGCTCCAACCGCGGTTCGAGCCCGGCAGGACGGTGTTTGACGACGCCAAGATTAGAAGTTACATTTCCCGCAGCCCTTGGATGTTTGCGAATTGCCACCTGAAATGCGTCGGCGTCTGTTCACATCGCTGCTCCTACTCGGTTACCTGTTGACCTCCAGCGGTCTGTTGCAGGCCATGTCGGTCGCGGCTCTGGCTGATGGCTACGGGCACCGCGCATTCGCCGAATCTTCGCTGCGGGGCACTGTGTATTACCTCCATCACGAGGGCCACTCGGACCGGCATGAACGACAGCCCGAGGCGGGAGACCAGTGCTGGCTGTCGTCGCGCGCGCATGGCCACGACGATCACATCATCGAAGTTGCAGACGACGCGGAAGCAAGTCGCGCGGTCGCGATGGTTACAGGGGCTGACAGGGCCGCTGCGGTCCTCCCCGCGGGCGCATCATGGCCCAGTCCTGCCTTGGGCGCGAGAGTTGAACCGCCGCCACCACTTCCAGTACCTCTGGTTCGAAGTTGCCGCTCGGTGCTGATCCGCTGCACCGTCCTTCTGATCTAGTTCGCCCGCCCTTCAGCTTCTAGCGACGTCCGGCGTCATCGCCCGGGCGCCCGTGTCTTTACCTGTCACTTCGTTTTCGGAGCACTGCCATGCGTTCGGTGTCAGGACGTCACATTCCATTCATTATTGGTTGTCTGCTCTGGTTGGTTGCAGCCGGGCAGTCCATTGCCGCCAACCCCGACCTCGCGACCTTGTCCTTGCGCGATGCCATCAACCTCACGCTGGAGCGCAACCCGTCGTTGGCCGCCGCCGCCCAGGAGATCGCCGCGCGCGAGGGCGCCGTCATGCAGGCCGGCGTGCTGCCGAACCCCGCCCTGGGGTTCGTTGCCGAGGACGTCGGACTGACGGAATACTCCACCTCACTGCAGCTCAGTCAGCTCGTCGAGCTTGGCGGTAAACGACGCGCTCGTGTGGAGGCCGCGGTCGCCGGCCGCGAGCTGGCCGAGCTTGAGCTCGCGGTCCGCCGCAACGAAGTGCTGGCAGAGGCAACCAAGGCCTACGTCGAGGCGCTGGGTGCCCAGCAACGCAAGGTCCTGGCACAGCAGAATCTCCACCTCGCCGAGCGCTTCGCCGCGACCGTGGCGCGGCGAGTCGATGCGGGCAAGGTATCACCTCTCGAGGCCACAAAGGCAACGATCGACGTTGCCACGGCCCAAATCGAGCGCGAGCAGGCGGAACGCGAATTCGCCGCCGGCCGAAAACGGCTGGCATCGTTCTGGGGCGAGGCCGACCTGCCGTCGACACAGCTCGTGGGCGTGCTGGAAGCCGGCCCGGTCACGCTTCCTCCTCTGGAGGATCTGCGCACGCGCTTGCGAAACACCCCTGCCTGGCAGTTGCAGGAGAAGGCTGTCGCGGAGGGTCGCGCAAAGGTGAATGTCGAGCGGAGCAAGCGTACCCCCGATGTCACCGTGAGCGCAGGCGTAAAGCGTTTTCCGGACATCGACGAGGACGCGCTGCTATTCGAGGCCTCGGTGCCGCTGCCTCTCTTCGACCGCAACCAGGGAAACCTGCGCGAGGCGGAGGCGAAGCTGACGAAGAGCGGGAGCGAACAGCAGGCCGCGCAGATAGCCCTGCTCACCGAGCTCGACCAGACATACGAATCCCTGCTGGCCGCGGAGCGGGAAGTCGCCTTGCTGCGCACCGAGGTGCTGCCGGCGGCGGAAGACGCCTTCGCCGCGGCAGGCAAGGGATACGAGCTCGGCAAGTTCGGATTCCTCGATGTGCTCGATGCCCAGCGCACCCTGTTTCAGAACCGGGCGCTCTTACTGCGCGCCCTGATCAACCATCAGCGAGTGACCACGGATCTGGAGCGCCTCCTCGCCGGTCCCGTCAGCGCTGCCGAATCAAAACGATGAGGTTTACCCGATGAAGACCATGACGCAATGGCTGCTGGTAGCAGTGATTCTGGCCGCCGGTGGATTTCTCGCGCAGCGGATCCTCACCATTAAGCCGAACGCACCCGCCTCGAACGAGCATGGCCACGGCGAAGGGGAAAGGGAATCCCATGCGCTAGGCGACGCAGGCGCGGCCACCATGGAAACCGAACACAATGCCGACCACCCGCGTGGCGATGCCGGGCAACCACGGAAGGCTGAAGACGAGCAGTCCGATGCCGGTTCGCCAGCCGAGACCGCCAAAGGTCCGCACGGCGGCAGATACTTCGAGGACGGTGCCTTCGCACTCGAGCTGACGATCTACGAGGAAGGCGTGCCGCCGCAGTTCAGGGCCTATCTCTACGAGAACGGCCAGCCGACGCCACCGGCCTCCGAGCGCCTCACGGTGACGCTGACGCGACTCGGCGCGGCGCCGCAGGTGTTCAACTTCAGAGCCGAGGGGGATTACCTCGTTGGCGATCCGGTGGTCGAGGAGCCGCATTCCTTCGAGGTGGCGATCGCCGTCGAACGCGGCGGCCGTACCCATCACTGGAGCTATGCGCAGACCGAGGCGCGTGTGGAGTTGAGCGACGACGCGTTGGCATCGGCCGGTATCGTGCTCGAGACCGCCGGGCCCGCGAGCATTCGAAGCACGCTGCACCTGCCTGGAGAGATCCAGTTCAACATGGATCGATTCGTACACGTCGTTCCACGCGTCGACGGCGTCGTGATCGACGCGCCGGTGGTCAGCGGCCAGCAGGTCCGGCAGGGCGACGTGCTGCTGGTGATTGAGAGCCAGCAGCTCGCGGAGTTGCGCAGCGAGCTGGCGGCGGCGCGCAAGCGCCGCGACATGGCCAGCCTGGCGCACGATCGCGAGAAAAAGCTCTGGCAGGAGAGGATCTCGCCCGAGCAGGACTACCTTGCGGCGAAGCAGGCCCTTGCCGAGGCCAACATCGCGAGCGAAAGCGCCCGCCAGCGGCTGGAGGTGCTGGGCGTGACCGGCAGCGAAACCGGACGCAGCCTGACGCGCTACGAGATCCGCGCGCCCATCGGCGGCCTGGTCGTCGAGAAGAACGTGGCCCTCGGCGAGGCCATCAGCCAGGAAATGACGCTGTTCAAGATCGCCGACGTCTCCACAGTATGGGCGGAGATCATGGCGAACGTGCAAAGCCTCAACAGCCTCCGAACCGGCCAGGCGGCGACGGTCAAGGCAAATGGCCTCGACCTGCAGGCCACGGGAACGGTGTCCTACATCGGCGCGCTGCTCGGCGAGCAGACGCGGACAGCCAAGGCACGCATCACGCTGGATAATCCGGATGGACGCTGGAGACCCGGAATGTTCGTGACCGTCGACGTGACGGCCGAGGAAGTCCAGGTGCCGGTTGCCGTGTCGGTCGATGCGCTGCAGACCGTGCGGGACTGGACGGTGGTGTTCGGGCGCTATGGCACTTTTCTCGAAGCGCGACCGGTGGAGCTAGGACGCAGCGACGGCAGCGTGGTGGAAGTGCTGAAGGGTTTCAACGCCGGCGAACGGTACGCTGCCAAAAACAGCTTCGTCATCAAGGCGGAGCTGGGCAAGGCCGGCGCCAGCCACGATCACTGAAGGAGCCACTCATGAAACAGATAACTGCGGTCATCCGGCCGCACATGCTGGAGAAGGTCGAACATGCGCTGCGCAGTCTGAAGCATTTCCCGGGTTACACACTCTTGCGCGGCAAGGGCGAGGGTCGCGGACGGGCGCCAGGTCACGCGTACCGCGCGGGCGATCACGGCATACATGAACACGATCGCGCGATCCTCCTCATAGCCTGCACCGATGAGCTCGCGTCGCAGATCGTCGAAGCCATCCGGCATGCCGCGCACACCGGCCACCCCGGCGACGGTCTCGTGACCGTAGCCGAGGCGGTCTCGGTGGTGCGCATCCGCAGCGGCGAGCACGACGACGCTGCGCTCTGAGCGAGGACCGAACCATGCTCGAAAGCATCCTGCGGTTTTCCATAAACCAGCGATGGCTGGTGCTGCTCGCCGTCCTCGGTATGGCGGCTCTCGGCGCCTACAATTACCAACGGCTTCCCATCGACGCCGTGCCGGACATCACCAACGTACAGGTGCAGATAAACGCCGAGGCGCCCGGATACTCGCCGCTGGAGGCGGAGCAGCGGATCACCTTCCCCATCGAGACGGCGATGGCCGGGCTTCCCGGTCTCGAGCAGACGCGCTCCTTGTCCCGGTACGGGTTGTCGCAGGTGACGGTCGTATTTAACGACGGCACCGACATCTACTTTGCCCGCCAGCTCGTCAACGAGCGAATACAGAGCACGCGTGGGCAGCTGCCGCCAGGCATCGAGCCGGAGATGGGCCCGGTCGCCACCGGTCTGGGTGAGATATTCATGTGGACCGTGGAGCCGGAGGAGGGTGCGAGGAAACCCGACGGCACGGCCTATACGTCCACGGACCTGCGCACCATCCAGGACTGGATCGTGCGCCCGCAGCTGCGCAATATTCCCGGGGTCACCGAGATCAACACCATCGGCGGCTATCTCAAGCAGTTCCACGTCACGCCGGACCCGGCGAAATTGATGGCCTATGGGCTCACCTTCCACGACATCATCGCCTCGCTCGAAAGGAACAACGCCAACGTGGGCGCTGGGTACATCGAAAAGAGCGGCGAGCAGTACCTGATCCGCGCACCCGGCCAGGTTGCCGACATCGAGGAGATCAGGGAGATCGTCGTCAAGACCGACGACGGCGTTCCCATTCGCATCAAGGACGTTGCGGAGGTTCTGCTCGGCAAGGAGCTGCGAACCGGTGCGGCCACCGAGAATGGCCAGGAGGTGGTTCTCGGCACGGTGTTCATGCTCATCGGCGAGAACAGCCGCACCGTCTCGCAACGCGTGGCGGCGAAACTCGAAGAGGTCAACCGCTCATTGCCGGAGGGCGTGATTGCGAAAACCGTTTACGACCGCACCACCCTTGTGGACAAGACCATCGCCACGGTATCGAAGAATCTGTTCGAAGGCGCCGTGCTGGTTATCGCGGTGCTTCTGCTGCTGCTCGGCAACGTCCGCGCGGCGCTGCTGACGGCGGCCGTCATTCCGCTCTCCATGCTGTTCCTGATCACCGGCATGGTGGAGCAGAAGGTCAGCGCCAACCTGATGAGCCTGGGCGCCCTGGATTTCGGCCTGATCGTCGATGGCGCCGTGATCATCGTGGAGAACTGTATCCGGCGCCTCGGAGTCGAGCAGGGCCGGCTCAATCGCGTCCTCGATCGCAATGAGCGCTTCCAGGTCGTTCTGGAGGCGACGCGCGAGGTCTTCAAGCCCAGTCTGGTCAGCGTGTCGGTAGTCGCACTTGTCAACATCCCGATCTTCACGCTCACGGGCGTGGAGGGGAAGATGTTTCATCCGATGGCCTTCACCGTAGTGGTGGCGCTGCTCGGCGCGCTGATCCTCTCGGTCACCTTCGTACCCGCGGCGCTGGCTGTCTTTCTTCGCGGACGGATACAGGAGAAGGAGAACATGCTTATGGTGGGCGCGAAGAAGGTCTACCGCCCTCTGCTGAACCTTGCCATGCAGAACCGCAGGCCCGTGGTCACCGCGGCAACCGTCATCGTGGTCCTGAGCGTACTGCTCGCCTCGCGCATGGGCAGCGAATTCATACCCAATCTGGATGAGGGCGACATCGCGTTGCACGCCCTCCGCATTCCGGGCACGAGTCTAACGCAATCGTTGGAGATGCAGTCGGAACTGGAGCAGCGTATCAAGGCATTCCCGGAAGTGGACCGGATCTTCGCGAAGATCGGTACAGCGGAGATTGCGACCGACCCCATGCCTCCGAGCGTCGCGGACAACTTCGTGATGCTGAAGCCGCAATCCGAATGGCCCGACCCCGGCCGCTCCAAGGCCGATCTGGTCAACGAGATGCAGGCGGCCCTGGAAAAGGTGCCGGGGAACAACTACGAATTCACGCAGCCGATCCAGATGCGTTTCAACGAGCTCATCTCCGGAGTGCGCAGCGATGTCGCCGTCAAGATCTTCGGCGATGACATGGACGCGTTGCTGGAGTCCGCAGAGCGGATTAATGAGCTGATGGAGCTGATTCCGGGCGCCGCCGATGTCAAGGTCGAGCAGGTTACCGGACTGCCGATCATGACGGTAAGGATGGATCGCAAGCAGATCGCGCGCTACGGTCTGAACGTCGCCGACGTGCAGGAGGTCGTCGAGATCGCAGTTGGTGGCAAGGAAGCGGGCCAGATCTTCGAGGGCGATCGGCGCTTCGATCTGCTGGTGCGCCTTCCGGAGGACCTGCGCGCCGACATCGGGGCGCTGAAACGCCTGCCGGTTGGATTGCCCGGCGCCGAATCAGACTCTCTGGGATATGTCACGCTCGGGGAACTGGTGAAGTTCGATGTCGGACCCGGCCCCAACCAGGTCAGCCGCGAGAACGGAAAGCGTCGCATCGTCGTGACCGCGAACGTCCGGGGCCGCGATCTGGGCTCCTTCGTCAGCGAGCTGCAGCGGCGGGTGACGGACGAAATCGAGCTTCCGGAGGGATACTGGCTGGAGTATGGCGGCACGTTTGAGCAGCTCGCCTCGGCGTCGCAGCGCCTCAAGGTTGTCGTGCCGATTTCCCTGGCTCTAATTTTCGGCTTGCTGGTCATGACCTTCGGGTCCGCCAAGGATGCGCTTCTGGTCTTCAGCGGAGTTCCACTGGCGCTGACGGGCGGGATAGGATCACTTTGGGTGCGCGACATTCCGCTGTCGATCTCGGCCGGCGTCGGCTTCATCACGCTCTCCGGTGTCGCGGTGCTGACCGGCGTGGTCATGGTCTCCTGCATCCGGGATTTCCGGGAAGAGGGCATGAGCCTGGATGAGGCCATCGTCGAAGGCGCGATGACGCGCCTGCGGCCGATCCTGATGATTGCACTGGTGGCGAGCCTGGGCTTCCTGCCTATGGCGCTCAACGCTGGTACCGGCGCCGAAGTTCAGCGGCCCCTCGCCACGGTCGTCATTGGCGGCATCATTTCCTCGACCGTGCTGACGCTCCTGGTATTGCCGGTGCTGTACCGGCTGGCACACCGGGTGGACGAGGAACAGTTCGCTGCCGATTCCGCGCCGGAACCGGCGAAGGCGTAAGAGTCCCGGTCGCGTTCGGTTGCAGACCGTGTTGCTCGATGCATGGGCGCCTGAAATCGTCGGCTGAAGTGCCCGCAACGGGATCCGTATATGAAGAGGTCGGTTTTTGTTATCGAAAAGATGGACTGTGCCAGCGAGGAGCAACTCGTTCGCAGTTGTCTCGGAAAGCTGCCGGACGTGGTCAGCCTGGATGTCAATCTTCTTCGACGCGAACTGACCATCACGCATGCGACTTCCGATGAAACGCTGCTGGAGGCCCTGGCGCCGCTCGGTCTGGGTGCCGCTCGCAAGGACGAATGCGAGCCTTGCGACCTGCCATCGACGTCGCGCGTGCGCGCGGCACCCCGCCGGCCCTGGTTACTGCTGGGACTCTCCGGGCTCGCGGCAATCGCTGCCGAGGCACTGGCATGGACCTCAGGCAACGAGCAAAGCTTCTGGGTGCTGGCTCTCGCCCTGATCTCCATTGGCGTCGGCGGATTGGAGACGCTCAGGAAGGGATGGGCCGCCTTACGCACGCTCACCCTCAATATTCACTTCCTCATGTGCATCGCCGTGATCGGTGCAATGGCCATCGGCGAGTTCCCCGAGGCGGCGGTCGTGATATTTCTGTTCGCGCTGGCTGAGTTAATCGAGTCGCTGTCTCTGGAGCGGGCTCGCAACGCCATCGGCATGCTACTGGACATGGCTCCGCCGATGGCGATGGTGCAGACCGCGAAAGACGGCTGGCGGGAGGTGCAAGCGGCCACAGTCACGGTGGGACAGACGGTACGGGTGCGCCCCGGCGAGCGCATGCCACTCGACGGGATCGTCACCGCCGGGGAATCGAGCGTAAATCAGGCGCCGATCACGGGCGAGAGCATGCCGGTGGCGAAAAAGCCCGGAGACAAGGTATTCGCCGGGACGATCAACGAACACGGGCTGCTCGAGTTCCGGGTAACGGCCAACACGGGAGACACGACACTCGCGCGGATTATCCGCCTCGTGCAGGATGCCCAGGCCGCCCGATCAACCACCCAGCGTTTCGTCGATCGCTTCGCCAGCTACTACACGCCGGCGGTGGTTGCCGTCGCCGTCCTGGTTGCGTTCCTGCCGCCGCTTGTCTGGACACAGCCCCTGGTGCCGTGGCTGTACAAGGGACTGGTGGTGCTGGTGATCGCCTGCCCGTGCGCGCTCGTCATCTCCGTCCCGGTCACCGTGGCAAGCGGCCTGGCGGCTGCCGCGCGGGCCGGCATACTCGTCAAGGGCGGCGTGTACTTGGAGCAGGCGCGACGGATGCGGACAGTGGCACTGGACAAGACCGGGACGCTTACCCATGGCAATCCGGCGGTTACTGACATAATCACGCTGGAGAGACTCGGTGAGGACGAGGTTCTCAAATTAGCTGCGGCGCTGAATGTGCACTCGGATCACCCGGTGGCGCGTGCCATCGTGAACGCGTGGAATATGCGCGCGGTGACGGTGAGGAACACGTTGCCGGTTGCGTCGAGATTCGAGGCTATCTTGGGCCGGGGCGTGAAGGGCGTCATCGACGGCGGCGATTACCTGATTGGCAATCATCGCCTTGTCGAGGAGCTCCGAATATGCTCGCCTGCCCTTGAATCCAGGCTGGAGTCTCTGGAGCAGCAGGGAAAGACGGCGACAGTGCTGGTCGGCGATTCGAGGCCGCTCGCGATCCTCGCGGTCGCCGATTCGCTCCGTGATTCCAGCGTAGAGGCAATCCGTGCGCTGCACGATCTCGATGTCCGCACGATAATGTTGACCGGCGACAATGCGACCACGGCGCGGACCGTCGCCCGCGCGGCCGGCATCGACGACGTACGCGCCAACCTGCTCCCCGAGGACAAGCTTGCGGCTATCGAAGCGCTGCTGAGTGAGTATCGCCTGGTCGGCATGGTCGGGGATGGAATCAACGATGCGCCGGCGCTGGCGAGGGCGTCGATCGGCTTTGCCATGGGAGCGGCAGGTAGCGACACGGCGCTGGAGATTGCAGATGTTGCGCTGATGCAGGACGATCTGCGCAAGCTGCCCGAGTTCATGTCGCTGAGCCGCGCTACTCACGTGGTGCTTGTGCAGAACATCATCCTGTCCATCGGCATCAAGGCAGCCTTCTTCGCGCTCGCGCTCGGCGGCCAGGCGACGCTCTGGATGGCGGTGTTCGCGGACGTCGGCGCGAGCCTGCTGGTGGTGTTCAATGGCTTGCGGCTGCTGCGTCGATGAGGCGCACCACCGGGCAAGCGGGAACGCAGCGCGCGTAGTCGTGACCTATCAGGGCAGTTTTCAGACCCAACAGGCGCTTTCGACAGGGATTTCTGCTGTCGTTCAGTCAGAGACGAGCTGTTGCGCTGGGTGCGAAGGTCCTGATCTGAGTGGCGGGGTTTTTGAGATGGATCAACCGCGGCTCCGCGAGGATGCCTAAAATTTTTCTGCTTTTTTAGGTGTAACCAGCTACCGGCCTTTGCCCGGTCGGCGGCAGGAACTTGACAAAGGAGGCCATATGCTACGGATCCGTTCGAGGATTGTGTTTTTGGGCATGTCGTTACTGATCTCGTGCTCCGCCAGCGCAGCCTGCGTGCAAGGGAATTCGGCGGGTGTCTGGAGGTATTTCGCCCAAAGCGGATATGCCCAGGGCGGTCACTCGGAAAGCGGCCACACGGGTGGCGGCCACTCGCATGGTGCACACAGGGCGGTGTTGCATGACGCGCATTGGCGCGGACATTTCTCCTTCAATGCGGCTGGAGTGATGACAGCGGCTTCGGGCACGGAGCAGTATCCGACTCCTTCGGTGACAATTGGGTCGCGAACCGTTGCCATGACCACCGCGCGATTGACGGTGCAGCCGTCTTGCAGAGCTTTTGGATACTTCGTATCCGGCGGTGTGAGGTACGATTTTGAAGGCTGGATGTCTCGCGACAAGGAGGAAATCAAGGGCGTGGGCCGCTATCTCGTCCCGGATGGTGTGCTTTCGACGGCGGACGGCGTGCGAGACGACGCAGGAACGTTTGCGCTGGAGATGGTTCGACAATAGCAAGACCGGTTCAGCCACGGCCGCGTCGAGAAGCAGATAACTGCGGTACGATGTCCATGCGCTGCGGTCACAGGCGATATCTGAACACGGATATCGCCAGCGGTTGAGGCCTGTCGGGCCAAGGATGGTCCATTTTGGGGTCGGGACACGGTAATATTCCCGGTGCAACCCCGGAAAACCTGAGGAGCTGCGGGTGGCGATCAGCGTCTTCGACATGTTCACCATCGGGATCGGACCTTCCAGCTCGCACACCGTCGGACCGATGCGCGCGGCCCGCCGCTTCGTGCAGCGTCTCGCGGAGCAGGGTGTGCTCGGCGAGGTCGTGTCGGTGCGGGTGGAGTTGTACGGCTCGCTCGCGCACACCGGCCGGGGCCATGGTACCGACAAGGCCGTCCTCCTCGGGCTGCTCGGCGAGACCCCGGAGAGCGTCGACCCGGACCGCATCCCGGCCCTCGTCGAGCAGGTGACCAACGACGCGCGGCTGCGGCTGCAGGGCGAGCGGGAGATCGCCTTCCAGCCCAGGGAGCAGCTCGTCTTCAACAAGCGCGAAGTACTGCCGCTGCACTCCAACGGCATGCTGTTCACCGCCCTCGATGCCAAGGGCGCGGTGCTGCGCGAATCGACCTATTACTCCGTCGGCGGCGGCTTCATCGTCGGGGCCAAGGGCGACAAGACCGCGATCACGCAGGACACCACGGTACTGCCGTACCCGTTCCACAGCGGCGCGGAACTGCTGCAGCAGTGCGAGACGCACGCCCTGCCGATGAGCGCGGTGATGATGGAGAACGAGAAGGCATGGCGTGAGGAGGCGGATATCCGCGCCGGCCTGCTCGCCATCTGGAACGCCATGCAGCAGTGCGTCGATCGCGGTTGCCGCACCGAGGGCCGGCTGCCCGGCGGACTGAAGCTCGCGCGGCGCGCCCCGGCCCTGGCCAAGAGCCTGCGGGCGCGCGCGCAGGCGCACGATCCGGACCCGCTGATCACCATGGACTGGGTGAATCTCTATGCGCTGGCGGTGAACGAGGAGAATGCCGCCGGCGGCCGGGTGGTCACCGCGCCCACCAACGGCGCGGCCGGTATCATCCCCGCGGTCATGCACTACTACTGCCGCTTCTGCCCGGGGGCGAACGACGACGGCATCGTGCGTTTCCTGCTGACCGCGGCGGCGATCGGCATGCTGTACAAGGAGAATGCCTCGATATCGGGCGCCGAGGTCGGCTGCCAGGGTGAGGTCGGCGTGGCCTGCTCGATGGCGGCCGGCGCGCTCACCGAGGTGTTGGGCGGAACGCCGCGACAGGCAGAGAACGCCGCGGAGATCGGCATGGAGCACAACCTCGGGCTCACCTGCGATCCGATAGGCGGGCTGGTGCAGATCCCCTGCATCGAGCGCAACGCGATGGGGGCCGTCAAGGCCATCAATGCCTCACGGCTGGCCCTGCACGGCAACGGCACGCACTACGTCTCGCTCGACAACGTCATCAAGACGATGCGGCAGACCGGTGCGGACATGCTGAGCCAGTACAAGGAGACCTCCCGCGGCGGCCTGGCCGTGAACGTCATCGAGTGCTGAGCGGGCGCGAGCCCTGCGTTGTTCTCAGCGCGAACGCGTGGGGCGCTGCGCGCCGGCGGCCTTGCGGGACGCGGCCGGCGCGCCGTTGAGACGGCGGCGCGGTTTGCTCGCGGCGGACGCTGCGGCGTCGGCGCGCGTGTGGTCGTCGATGTACTCCTCGATGAAGGCGATCATCTCCTCCACGCTCGCCTCGCTGCTGATCATCGCGCGCCGCACCCACATCCCGTCGATGAGCACGCTGACCCCGGTGGCGATCTTCTCCGCCTGATCGGCAGGCACCATCTGCTTAAGCGCATGCGTGAGATCGCGATGCAGGCGCCTGTAGTAGATCATCTGCAGGCGCGCGAACTCGGGCTTCTGCGGCGCGTGGCCGTAGAACGACAGCCAGGCCGCGGCGGTCTCCTGGCGAAACACGCCCTCGAGAAAGTTCGCGCGCACGATCGCGTCGATGCGCTCCCGCGGCGTGCGCGCCGCCCGCAGCCGCGCCACCGCGTCGTCGGAGATCTGGCGGAAGGCGTGTCGCATCACCGCCTGCATCAGATCGTCCTTGTTCTTGAAGTAGTAGTTGACGATGCCGTGCGACATGCCCACGCGCTCGCCGATGCGCGCCACGGTCATTCCGTTGACGCCGTGCTCGAGGAAAACCTGGTAGGCAGCGCGGATGAGGTCATTGCGCCGTATCTCTTCAATGCGGGTCTTCACGTTCATTCTTTCCCCCGGCACCGGGTCACGAGGCGGACGAATGCTGCGCCGCACACATTCGCAAATGCGACCTGGATGCCGATGAAGGGGACGCGCGGCGCAAGCCGCGCGCCCGCCCCGTTTATGCCTGCGCGGCGCCGCTTTTCAGCGGACCGCGCCCGTACTCGCGCGCCATCGCAAGGTGAAGGAGTGCGACACTCTCTTGACAATGCGTACAACTAAGTTTCACTCTATCCAAAATTCTAGACAAGCGTACAGTTTTTGGGCAGGCATTCGTCGCCCAGGCCTCCTGCCTGCCCAGGGCGGGTTTGCAGCCGGCACTGGCGCTGCAAATTCATCCGGGAGCGTCAATACTTGATCGTGTAGCGGTAACAAGAACCCGAGGCCTGGGACCCCAAAGCACCTACCGAAGAGGAGACAGTCCATGATGCGCATCAGCAAACATCTGCCCCGGGCCTTCATTGCCGGCCTGCTCGCGGTCGCGGCCCTGCCGGCCAGCGCCGATGATGCGGCGCAATGCGGCACGGTGCGATTCTCGGACGTCGGCTGGACCGACATCACCGCCACCACCGCCCTGGCCTCCACCGTGCTCGAAGGGCTGGGATACAAGCCGACCACGCAGGTGCTGTCGGTGCCGGTCACCTACACCAGCCTGAAGAACAAGGACATCGACGTATTCCTCGGCAACTGGATGCCGACCATGGAGGCCGATATCGCGCCTTTCCGTGACGAGGGCAGCGTCGAGACGCTGGGCGCCAACCTCGAAGGCGCGAAGTACACGCTGGCGGTTCCGGCCTACGCGGCCGAGGCGGGCCTGAAGGACTTCGCCGACATCGCCAAGTTCGCCGACAAGCTCGACGGGAAGATCTACGGCATCGAGCCCGGCAACGACGGCAACCGCCTCATCCAGAAGATGATCACCGACAACGCCTTCGGCCTGAAGGATTTCGAGCTGGTCGAGTCGAGCGAGGCCGGCATGCTCTCGCAGGTGGCCCGCGCGACGAAGAAGAACGAGTTCATCGTCTTCCTCGGGTGGGAACCGCACCCGATGAACGTGAACTTCCAGCTCGCCTACCTGACCGGCGGCGATGACTTCTTCGGCCCGAATCTCGGCGGCGCCACCGTCTACACCAACGTCCGCCAGGGCTACACCACCGAATGCCCGAACGTGGGCAAGTTGCTCAGCAACCTGAAATTCACCCTCACCATGGAGAACCAGGTGATGGGCGACATCCTCGACAACGGCGCGCAGCCCGCCGATGCGGCCAAGAACTGGCTGAAGGCCAACCCCGACGTGCTCGACAGCTGGCTCGCCGGCGTCACCACGCTGGACGGCAAGGATGGCGTTGCCGCGGTGAAGGCTCACCTCGGACTTTGACGTGAACCAACGGCGGCGCCGCCCCGCCAGCGGCGGCGGCGCCGCCTGAAAAATACGCCGTCGCGGGGGAGTCCGGATGGAGTGGCTGGAACGACACAAACTGCCGCTGGGCAAGTGGATCAACCACTTCGTCGACTGGCTCAACGAGCATGCCGCCGGATTCTTCAACGCGATCTCCGACGGCCTCGGCTTTCTCATTCTCGGCTTCATCAAGGTCCTGCAGGCGACGCCGCCGCTGCTGCTGGTGGCGATCATCGCCGGCATCGCCTACTGGCTGCATCGCTCCGTCAGGCTGATCGTGTTCATCGTGGCGGCCCTGCTGCTCATCATCAATCTCGGCTACTGGGAGGAGACGCTCGAGACGCTGGCGCTGGTCATCTTCGCGACCATCATCTCGATGCTGGTCGGCGTGCCCCTGGGCATCGCCAGCGCGCATCGCCCCTGGCTGTACGCGGTACTGCGGCCGATCCTCGATCTGATGCAGACGATCCCGACCTTCGTCTACCTCATTCCGACGCTGATACTGTTCGGGTTGGGCGTGGTGCCCGGGCTCATCTCGACCATCATCTTCGCGATCCCGGCGCCCATCCGCCTGACGCACCTGGGCATCTCGACGGTACCGAAGGCGCTGATCGAGGCTGGCGAGTCCTTCGGCGCCACGCAGCGCCAGCTGCTGTGGAAGGTGGAGCTGCCCTATGCGTTGCCGACCATCATGGCCGGCCTCACCCAATGCATCATGCTGTCGCTGTCCATGGTCGTCATCGCCGCCCTGGTCGGCGCCGACGGCCTCGGCAAGCCGGTGGTACGCGCGCTCAACACGGTCAACATCGCCCAGGGCTTCGAGGCCGGCACCGCCATCGTCATCATCGCCATCGTTCTGGACCGGCTGTGCAAGCCGCGCGAACCAACCAAAGGGGTATGAAATCATGAAGATCGTGGAGTTCGATCACGTCGACATCGTCTTCGGCTCGCATCCGGAGCGGGCGCTGAAGCTGCTGGACGAGGGCTCGGATCGCCAGACGATACTCGACAAGACCGGCAACGTGCTGGGTGTCGCCGACTGCACGCTGGACGTCGATGCCGGGGAGATCTGCGTGCTGATGGGTTTGTCCGGCTCGGGCAAGTCCACGCTGCTGCGCGGCGTGAACGGACTGAACAAGATCAACCGCGGCCAGATCCGCGTCCGCGACGGCGAGAAGATGGTCGACGTCGCTCACTGCGACCCGAACACCCTGCGCCACATCCGCTGCGAGCGCGTGGCGATGGTGTTCCAGCAGTTCGCGCTGCTGCCGTGGCGCACGGTGCGCGAGAACGTGGGCCTGGGCCTGGAGCTGCGCGGCATGCCCAAGGCCGAGCGCGACAGGATCGTCGAGGAGAAACTGGCCCTGGTGGGCCTGAGCAAGTGGGCCGACAAGCACGCCCACGAGCTCTCCGGCGGCATGCAGCAGCGCGTCGGCCTGGCGCGCGCGTTCGCCACCGATGCCGACGTGCTGCTGATGGACGAGCCGTTCTCGGCGCTCGACCCGCTCATCCGCACGCACCTGCAGGACGAGCTGCTGGAGCTGCAGCGGCGCCTGAACAAGACCATCATCTTCGTCAGCCATGATCTGGACGAGGCGCTGAAGCTCGGCACGCACATCGTCATCATGGAGAACGGCCGCATCGTGCAGCGCGGCCGCCCCGAGGAGATCGTGCTGAAGCCCGCCAACGAATACGTCGCCGAGTTCGTCGCGCACATGAACCCGCTGAACGTGCTGCGCTGCGGGTCGCTGATGACGAAGGCCGAGGCGCTGCAGCGCAAGAACGGATCGCTGCAACTGGACTGGACCGGTCACCACATGCTGCAGCTGGACGCCGCGGACAGGCCGGTCTCGGCGACGATCGAGGGCAGGCCCGCGAACCTGGTGCCATACAGCCCGGACATCGATCTTGCGAAGCTCGGCGAGTGCGGCATGACCATCGTGACGGCCACCCCGGACCTCATCATGAAGACCGCGATCGAGATCCGCCACGCCACCGGCCGCCCGGTGCCGCTGCTCGAGGACGGCAGGCTGGTCGGCGTGGTCGGCGACGACGAGGTCTACCGCGGCATGCTGCGCCAGACCGCCCTCGCCAATCACTCCCGCCCGGTCCACTAGCGGACCGCGCCGCAACGAAAAAAGGTGACGGACACCTTTTCCGCCGAAAAGGTGTCCGTCACCTATTTCTGCTACCCAGTTACGAGCCGAGCGCCTCGAGCTCGGTCGTAAGGCTGAGCCACCGGTCCTCGGCCTCCGTAAGCCGCGCGGCGACCTCGGCCTGCTCGGCGAGCAGCGACCTCAGCCTGTCCTTCTGCTCCTCGCCGTAGATCTCCGGCTGCGCCAGCGCCGCCTCGATCTCGGCCCGCCGCCTGCCGTGCCTCTCCATCGCCGCCTCCTGCGCCTTCAGTTGCGCGCGCAGCGGCGCCAGGCGCCGGCGGTGCTCGGCCTGCAGTCGCTTGCGCTCCTTGCGTTCGGCGGCGCTCTCACCGTTGGCCGCGCGCCCGCTCATCCCGACGCCGCCGGCCGCCGCCAGCTCGCGGCGCTCCCGCTCGCGATTCTGCCCGGCGACCCAGCGGCTGTAGTCGTCGAGATCGCCGCCGTAGGGCTGCACGCGGCGATCGGCAATGACCAGGAACTGATCGGCCACCGTGCGCAGCATGTAGCGATCGTGGGAGATGATCACCATCGCGCCCTCGAACTCCTGCAGCGCCACGCTCAACGCGTGCCGCATCTCGAGATCGAGGTGATTGGTCGGCTCGTCGAGCAGCAGGAGATTCGGTCGCTGGTATACGAGCAGCGCCAGCACCAGCCGCGCGCGCTCGCCGCCGGAGAACACCGACACCTCGCCCAGCGCCTGGTCGCCGTGAAAGCCGAAGCCGCCCAGGAAGTTGCGCAGGTCCAGCTCGGTCGCCTTCGGATCGAGCCGCTGCAGGTGCGCAAGCGGCGTCGACGCGGGATTCAACTGTTCGAGCTGATGCTGGGCGAAATAGCCCACGTGCAGGTCCTGCGCCGGCAGGCGTGCGCCGGACAGCGGCGCGAGCTCCCCGGCCAGCGTCTTGATGAGCGTGGACTTGCCGGCGCCGTTCGGGCCCAGGAGCCCGATGCGATCACCGGGCGCGAGGCTCAAGCGTATGTCCTGCACGACAACCTCGCCGCCGTAGCCGACGCCGGCCCCCTCGAGCTGCAGCAGCGGTGTCGGCAGCTTGCGCGGCGCGAAGAACTCGAAGCCGAACGGCGAATCGGCATGGGCGGGCGCGATGAGCTCCATGCGCGCCAGGGCCTTCAGCCGGCTCTGCGCCTGGCGCGCCTTGGTCGCCTTGGCGCGGAAGCGATCCACGAAGCCGTGTATGCGCGCCACCTCGCGCTGCTGGCGGGCGTAGGCCGCCGCCTGCTGCGCCATCTGCTCGGCGCGCCGCTGCTCGAAGTCCGAGTAGTTGCCGGCGTAGAGCGTGACGGTCTCGCGCTCCAGGTGCAGGATGTGATCGACGATGTCGTCGAGAAACTCGCGATCGTGCGAGATGAGCAGCAGCGTGCCCGGGTAACGCCGCAGCCATTCCTCCAGCCACAGCGTGGCCTCCAGATCGAGGTGGTTGGTGGGTTCGTCCAGCAGCAGCAGGTCCGAGCGGCACATCAGCGCCTGCGCGAGATTCAGCCGCATGCGCCAGCCGCCGGAGAATTCCTGCACCGAGCGCCGCTCCTCGCCCGGCTTGAAGCCGAGGCCATGCAGCAGCGTGGCGGCGCGGCTCGCCGCCGTATAGCCGCCGGCGTGGTCCAGATCGGCGTGCAGCCTCGCCAGGCGATGGCCGTCACCGGCGGCCTCGACCTCGCGGATGGCGCCCTGGATCGCACGCAGGGCGGCATCGCCGTCGAGCACGTAGTCGATCGCCGCGCGATCCAGCGCCGGGGTCTCCTGCGCGACGTGGGCGATGGTCAGGCCGGGCGGCATGGAGACCTCGCCGGCGTCGGCGTGCAGCTCCTCGCGCAGCAGCGCGAACAGGCTGGACTTGCCCGTGCCGTTGGCGCCGGTCACGCCGACGCGGTTGCCGGCATGGATGGTGAAGCTCGCGCCCGCGAACAGCACGCGCGGGCCGCGGCGCAGCGTGACGTTGGTGAAATTCAGCATCGGTGAGGCGGCGAACGGGCCTGGGGAGCGGCGCGCATTCTAACCCGAATGCCGGTCGCGCCGGGCCGTGGACGCCTCGACTATAATGCCCCGCATGCATCCGGCCACGACAGCCGCGCCCGCGGGGGAGAGCGCATGAAGGCGCAGCCGCGGCGACGCGGCGGCGGGCCGCGGTTTCTTCTCCGGCTCCTCAAGTGGGCGTTGCTCGTCGCGGTGCTGCTCGGCGCCTTCCTGCTGGCGAGCGCGCCGTTCTACATCTACGGCCGCTTCAACGCCGAGCGGCCGATCGCGGAGATCTCCTTCAAGCCCCTGGGCCCGAAGCGCTACCAGGCCACGCTCGCCACCGGCGATCTCTGCACGCTGCAGACCTACGAGATCCTGGGCGACCAGTGGCAGCTCGATGCCAGCTTCATCAAGTGGAAGGGGCTGGGCACGCTGATCGGGCTGCAGTCGCTGTACCGGCTGGATCGGCTCTCCGGCCGCTACGCGGACGTCGAGGAGCAGGGCGTCATGGAGAAGCGCTGGCACGACCTCTCCCCGCACGTGCTGATCGACGTCTTTCCGGCCCCCGGCGGCAAGGGGATCCGGGGCTGGCTGGTCGACACCCGCTACGGGTCCTCGGTCTATCTCGACATCGACACCACGAGGAAGTACCGGGTCTACGCGACCGAGGACGCCCTCATCGCCCGTGTGGTCGAGCCCGTCCCGGGCGAGCCGGCGGCGAACGAGCTCCCGGTGGTGATCGACAAGGCCTGCGGCCGGGAGCCAGGCCTGATCGAGAAGCTGTCACGCCGCCTCAACGACGCGGTATTCGAGTTCCTCTGACGCAGGTTTCCGCGCGCCCGGCGCTCAGGCGGCGGCGAGCGCGGCCGGCTCCCCGACCGCACCTGCTGTCGCCGCGATCAGCTCAGCGGCCGCCGCCTCGTAGCGCGGCGCCGTCTCGCGCACGGCCAGCGTATCCAGCGGGCTGCGGGTCACGCCTGCCGCCACCCTGAGCACGTCGGTGTAGATCGTCCTAGCGCTCACCTCCGAGTGCCCGAGCAGCGCCTGCACGGTACGCAGATCCGTGCCGGCCTGCAGCAGGTGCGTGGCGAAGGAATGCCGCAGGCTGTGCGCCGAGACGCGCTTGTCGATCCCGGCCTCCGCCGCCGCCTCGCGAAGGTGGCGTTGCAGCAGTCGTTCGCAGAGGTGGGTACGCCGCTCCACGCCGGTCTTCGTTTCCACCGACACCTGGTCGGCGGGAAAGACCCAGTGCCACGCCCAGGTCGCGCCCGCATGCGGGTGCCTGCGGTCGAGCGCATCGGGCATCCACACGCCGGCGCGGCCGGCGCCGCGGTCCTGCTCCCAGAGCGCCCGGCTGTGCGTCAATTGCCGGCGCATGGGGATGACCAGCGATTGCGGCAGCATGGCGACCCGTTCCCTGGTCCTTCCGCCATCGCGCACGAGGATGATCCCGCGCGCGAGGTCCACGTCCTTCACGCGCAGGCGCAGCGCCTCCCGCAGGCGCATGCCGGTGCCGTAGAGCAGGCGGGCGAGCAGCGAGGAGGGTTGCGGCACTGCCGCCAGCAGCGCCCGGACCTCGCCCGTCGTGAGCACGCTCGCGACGCGCCCCCGCGCCCGCGGCGGCCCGAGCTCCTGCATCCAGGGAAGATCCACGCCCAGGACCTCGCGGTACAGGAACAGGATGGCGCTCAAGGCCTGGTGATGGGTGGAGACCGAGACCCGGCGCTCCGCGGTGAGGTGGGTGAGGAAGGCCTCGGCCTCGCGGGCCCCCGGCTCGTGCCGATGACGCGTGCCGTGCCAGCGGAGGAAGTACTCCGCCCAGTGGACATGGATCCGCTCGGCCTTCATGCTGTAGCCGAGCTCACGCAGGCGCGCGCGCAGCCGGTCCAACAGCTGCGCCGGATGAGAGGGAGGTCTGTCCGGATGATGGCTGCTCTTAATACTGTACATGCATACAGCATAACGCCGGATCTCGCCATCGACAAGTCCACCCGGCGTCGCGAGGGATGGCCGTACTATCCGCTACGTCCCCTTTTTGACTCTCACCACGACGGCCTCCCGGTCACACTATGCGTGGACGTCGAGCACGTCGTTAAGCCGCGGATCAGCATCTTCGGGAAGTGGTATGTCCCCCTCGTCTGCTTCCGCCGGGTTGACGCATGACGAGCAGTTGCAGCGGACGGCGACGCCGAGACGCGACCGCTGAACTGCGGGATTGGGTCGCAGATCGAGCAGAGGAGACACATCGTGGCACTACTCGTGGGAGCACTCCTTGCACTCGCAGTGGGGCTTTTTGCCACTGCCAGCGGGCTGGACCGTGACCGTGCCTTTTATCCAACCGTGACGATTGTCATCGCATCCTACTATGCGCTGTTCGCGGTCATGGGAGGATCCACGAATGCGCTGGTGGTTGAGTGCGTGGCGGGCTTCGTCTTCCTCGCAGTTGCAGCCTTTGGGTTCAGGTCATCGCTTTGGGTGGTCGTGCTTGCGCTCGCGGCCCACGGGGGCTTCGATCTCGTACATGGCCGAATCATATCCAATCCGGGCGTGCCGGCTTGGTGGCCCGCGTTCTGCCTGATGTACGATGTGACCGCGGCCGCGTACCTGGCGTGGTTGCTCAAGATCGATCGCGTTCGGGCTGCAGCCTGACTATACGTGCAAGCCGGCCGCCGATGACGGGCCATCCGCCTGCCGAGCCGCGACACGCAGCGGTGGCTGAACGCCGGGGTCGGGCGTCGTTGCACCGAGGGTCGTAGCGCCTCCGCCGCAGAATCAGGAGAGTGAAATGGCGATCACGAACAAGCAGTCCGGGACAAGCGTTCACGAGGTTGCTGACGGGATCTACCGCATCAGTACACCGGTCACCATTCCGGGCGGCGGCTTCTCGTTCAACCAATACCTCATCCTGGACGATGAGCCGCTTATCTTCCACACGGGGCCGCGGAAGATGTTTCCGCTGATCCATGAGGCGGTCGCGAGCGTCCTGCCGCCCAATCGTCTACGTCACATCGCCTTCTCGCACGTCGAGGCCGACGAGTGCGGGTCGCTCAACGAATGGCTCGCCGCGGCGCCGCAGTCCGCGCCGCTGTGCGGCAACGTCGCGGCGATGGTGTCCATCAGTGACCTCGCCGATCGGCCGCCTCGCGCGCTCGCCGACGGCGAGGCCCTGTTGCTCGGCAGACACTCCGTCCGCTGGTACGACGCGCCGCACCTGCCGCACGCATGGGAGTGCGGCTTTTTGATGGAGGAACGGACCGGAACGCTGCTGTGCGGCGACCTGTTCACGCAGGGCGGCGCCGACAATCCGCCCGTCACCGAGTCGGACATTCTCGGACCCAGCGAGGCGTTCCGGCGCGAATTGGACTATTTCTCGCACACGAGGAACGCGCGCCAGATGCTGGAGCGACTGGCGTCGACCGGCCCGAGGACGCTCGCGTGCATGCACGGCAGCGCATGGCGCGGCGACGGCGCGGGACTCCTGCGCGCGCTGGCGGATGCATTGTGTGCGTGAACGCCGCCCGGCGGCGCGTTCCCAAGGAGGGTCCTCGCTGCGATCGATCTCCGGGCGAGGGCTGGCGCCGGTGTTCAAGTGATCACCGTACGTGCCCTGGCACCCGCAGACGCCGGCGACGTTTTGCGCATCAATAGCGCTGCGCGCCCACGCGTCGCGACGCTGACGGACCTCGAGCTCGAGCGCCTGGGGCGCATCTCGCGTGGCCACATGCTTGCGGCGGTGTGCGATGCCCGCGTGGTTGGATATCTGCTGGCATTTAAAGGCGGATCCGCCTATGACGGCGAGGAGTTCCGATGGTTTTGCGACAGGGAGAGCGAGGCCTTCGTCTACGTGGATCAGGTGGCGGTTGCGGAGGAAAGCCGCGGCCGCGGTGCGGGCTCGGCATTGTATACGGCGATCAGCGCCATTGCGCACGACATCAGCGCCGGCGCGCTGTGCTGTGAGGTGAACAACAGGCCGGCAAATCCCGCCTCGCTCGCGTTTCACAAAAAGCTCGGCTTCGTCGTGGCCGGCAGCATGGTCACGGAAGATGGTCGAGAGGTCGACCTCTTGCGCCTGCGCCTGCGATAGAACGGCGGCGTCCCGGCATTCGACGATGAGGAGGCAAGACCGACATGACTGAGGGATCCTGCCACTGTGGCGAGGTGCGATGGTGGTTCGAAGACCAACCCGACGGAGCGACGGCCTGCAACTGCACGGTGTGTCGGCGCTACGGCGTGCTCTGGGCCTATGGCTACGAGGGGGCGGGCATCGAGGTCTCTGGCAGGACGCAACCCTATGTACGAGGCGAGGCATTGGAGTTCCACTTCTGTCCCGTTTGCGGCTGCGTGGGCTTCTGGCGCGCGCGGCAGAGTGACGAGGACGGACGCCGCCGCATCGCCGTCAACCTGCGTCTGGCCGAACCCGAGGCCGTGGCGGAGATACCTGTCGATCACTTCGACGGGCTGAGTACCATGGCCGACCTGCCGCAGGACGGTCGATGTGTCGCGGACTACTGGTTCTAGCCTTGCGATGGGCACCGCCCGCCGCATCGGGAACGCGAGATCCGTTTTCGGATGAGTCGGACTCGACGCAGCAGTGCACACGCAACCGAGCTGATCGGGGTGAGGTCACCCAGGCCGGGAGCACTCAGATGCCTTCGCCGCCCGCACCGGCTGATCTCCCGACCGAGCAGACGGAGCTGTGGCGCCACGTCCAGCGTCTCCGGGAGCTGGTCGCGAGCAAGGATGCGAAACTTATCCGGCAGGCCCTGCACCCGCGTTGCGCGGGCGGGGAAACGTGCGCGCCGGTGCCGCACGACCGCGAGGCGGCGGTCTCGTCGATCACCGGCGAGGCGCCGCGCCTGCGACGCCCGTCCTCAGAACCGTGTGCGGCCGATCCCGGCCGGGCTGTCTTCGGTTTGCCTTGCTTGCCGCATGGGAACCTGCGGCCATCCCCGCTCCCGGGAGCACGACTTGCATAGGCAGCAGCGAAGCGGCGCGCAAGAGTGCTTGCGGGAGCCGATCAGGTGAAGGCATTGCACATCGTGCGTCGGACTGTCGCTTACCTCTGGGCCGGGCCGAATACGCTCCTGGGATTGATGGCCGGCCTGCTCGTGCTCGCTTTTGGCGGTCGGGCTCAAATCGTGCGCGGCGTCATCGAGTTCCACGGCGGCCTGATCGCCGCGCTTTGCGCGGCGCTGCCCGGGTCCTTGCGCTTCAGCGCCGTCACGTTCGGCCACGTGATCCTGGGGGTAGGCGCGCCTGCGTTGGTCGCGGCGCGCGAGCACGAGCATGTTCACGTCCGCCAGTACGAGACGTCGGGGCCGTTCTTCCTCATGGCATACTCAGCCTCCAGCGCTTGGGAGTTTCTTCGGGGAAACTGTCCTTATCGCGACAACTACTTCGAACGGTGCGCCTATTCCGCGATGGAGTTGCCGCCGGATGGCAAGGCATCCGGCCGGTCCACGATGCGATGACAACGCATCGCGCACCGCTGGCGATCGCAATGGCATTGCGGACGGCCAGGGTCTCGGTCCCGTTCCTGGCCGCCTCTGCCACCTGCGAGGCGCGGCCGTCGGCGTACGTCCATGCCAGTGTTGCCGTGCTCGTGGGCACGGTGATCCGTCCGCCCTCCTCCCCGGCGGGGCGTGGTGTCCTCGCCTCTCGCTTCGGCGCCGATCCTCGCCGTGGTCACCCTGGCGCCGCGGGTCGCCGGCCTGTACGCCGCCGACGTCCGCCTCGTCGGCCGTCTGTTCCAGCCGCGTTGATGAGACCGCGGATCGGCATGATCGCCCGGGGTGTTGCCGATCCAGAGAGGTCGGTGCGATTCCATGCAGGCGTCGCCAGGCAGTTCACGCAGTCCATGGTCGCGGCCATCGTCCCGGAGGAGGAGCACCCGGCCTGGCGGCCCTCTCCTCTCGCCTCGAGAGCACGCCGCAATTCCGGAAATATCCTCGGGTCGGTCCCGGCGCGGCGACTGGCAACCGGCCCCGCAGCGGCGCGGCGGGAGCTTTGGGCCTGCGCGTGGTGGACGTCCGGCTCGTGCGCCGCACGCGGTGGCGGCTGATCCCGGGAAAACCCGAGGGAAGATTGCCCCGGGGTTTGGCTGGCATGACAATGGGGCCCTGGCGATTTCGAGCGTTGGACGATTGAACGAACCGTGGCGGATTGGGCACGCGGGAGCTTGGCCGAACCACGATCTCGCCGACTTCGACAGTCTTCCCGCAAATCCGGCCTGGCGTACTGATGATTGATCATTTCCTCACCCAGGTACTGATCCTGCTCGTGACAGCGGTGGTCGTGGTGGTCGTGTTCCACCGTTTGCGCATACCCTCGAGCCTCGGTTACCTGCTCGTCGGCGTCCTGCTGGGCTCGTACACGCCTGGACCGGTCATCGACGCACAGCCGGTGCGCAATCTCGCCGAGTTCGGCATCGTCTTCCTGCTGTTCGCCATCGGCCTGAACTTCTCGATGCCGCAGATCCACGCCATGCGCCACGTGCTGCTCGGCCTGGGCACCGCGCAGGTGCTGCTGACCACGGCCGCGGTCGGCGTAGTGGCCTGGCTGCTGGGGCAGCCCGTGATCGCGGCATTCGTGGTCGGCGCGGTCTTCGCCCAGTCCTCCACGAGCATCATCGTCAAGCAGCTCACCGAGCAGGGCGAGGAGAACAGCCGGCACGGGCGGCTGGCCATCGCCCTGAACGTCTTCCAGGACGTCACGGCCGTGCCTTTCCTGGTCATCTTTCCGGTGCTGGCGACCGTCGCCTCCGACCCGAGCGGCGGCATGGGCGCGATGGCGAGCGCGCTGGCACTGGCCTTCGCCAAGGCGGTGTTCGCGCTCGTGCTGGTGTTCCTCGCCGGCCGCTGGCTGCTGCGCCCGTTGTTCTACCTGGTCGCCGAGCAGCGCTCCACGGAGGTGTTCACGATGACCGTGCTGCTGGTCTCGCTGGCGGCGGCGTGGACCACCCACTCGCTGGGGCTGTCGATGGCGTTCGGCGCCTTCCTCGCCGGCATGATGCTGGGTGAGACCGAGTTCCGCCACCAGGTCGAATCCGCCATCCGGCCGTTCCGCGACGTCCTGGTCGGCCTGTTCTTTGTCGGCATCGGCATGCTCTTGGATCCCTCGACGCTTCCGCGGACCTGGCACTGGGCCCTCCTGGGTGCGGTGATCCTGGTGCTGCTGAAGACCGTGCTGGTGGCGCAGATCACTCGCATCGCGGGGATGGATGCGACGACCGCGTGGCGCACGGCCTGGGTGCTGGCGGAGGGTGGGGAGTTCGGATTCGCGCTGCTCGCCATCGCCCTCGGCGTGGGCATCATCGATCGGCAGGCCGGGCAGGTCGTGCTCACCGCGGTCCTGTTCTCGATGATCGCCGCGCCGTTTCTCATCCGCCACAACCATGCGCTGGCGCGCCTGTGCGCGCCGCGGCCGGCGCGCGCGGTCGAGGAGTCGGCGCCGCAGGCCAGCGCGGCCAACGTCGGTCCGCTGCGCGATCACGTCATCGTCTGCGGTTTCGGGCGCATCGGTCAGGGCGTGGCCCGCTTCCTCGAGGAGGAGCGCATTCCCTACGTGGCGCTGGACTTGGACACCGAGCGGGTGCGCGCGGCCCACATCGCCGGCGAGCGAGTCTTCTACGGCGACGCCGGCGAGCGCGACATCCTCGAGGCGGTGGGGATCGGCACCGCGCGCCTGGTGGTGGTCAGCCACGAGGACGTCTCTTCGGCCAAGAAGGTGCTGCACCACGTCCGCACGCTGCGGCCGGATCTGCCGGTCATGGTGCGCACGCGCGACGAGCGCCCGGTCGAGGAGCTTCGGGCCGCGGGGGCCACGGAGGTGGTGCCCGAGACCCTGGAGGCGGGCCTCATGATCGCCGTGCACGCCCTGGTGCTGCTCGACGTGCCCCTCGTCCGCGTCGTGCGGCGCATGCAAGAGCTGCGCGAGGGCCGTTATCGCCTCCTGCGCGAGCTGTTCCGGGGCGACAGTGCCCTCATCGAGGAGGCCGAGGAAGGCAGCGCCGACGAACTTCGCCCGGTCGAGTTGCTGCCGGAGAGCCCCGCGGTCGGACGCGCCCTGCAGGAACTCGGGCTGGAAGGAGTGGCGGTCACGGCGATGGTGCGCGACGGGCAGAGACGGCTCACGCCGCCGGGCGACATGCGCCTGGAAGCCGGCGACGTCGTCGTGCTGTTTGGCGCCGTCGAGGACCTGGAGCGCGCGGAGCGCGCGCTGGTAGGTTGAGCCGGCAAAGCGGCTGCCGCGCCGCCGGGGGCACCGCGAACGAGTCCGGACACCGACAGGGGGCGCGATGGCGAAATTCACCTCGATACTGGCCGCGACGGATTTTTCCACCGACGCGCGGCACGCCGTGGAGCGCACCGCCATGGTCTGCGCGACCCTCGGGATCCCGCGCGGCACCGCGCTCCATGTGCTCGAATCCTCGTGGCTGGACGCCCTGAGGCATTTCGTGAGCCTGCCGGTGGAGTCGGAGCAGTCCGTGGTGTCGCAGGCCTCCCGGTCGCTCGCGGATCTGGTCGCGATCGCGCGGAAGCGTTCCGGCTTCGACCTGGAACCGAAGGTGGTCGTGGGCAGCGTCATCGATGCAATACTAGAGGAAGCCAGCGGCCACGATCTGCTCGCGGTGGGCGCGCGCGGAACGCATCCGCTGCGGCGCCTCGTGGTCGGGACGACGGCGGAACGCCTCGTCCGCCAGGCACCGAAGCCGGTCTTGGTGGTCAGGCGCGCACCCTCGGCGCCGTATCGACGCGTGCTCGTGGCCACGGATTTCTCACCGCACTCGCGCACGGCCCTCCTGCGGGGGATCGAGATCGCGCCGCACGCGGAGATCCACCTCCTGCACGTGTTCGAGGCGCCGTTCGAGGGCAGGATGCTGGAGGCCGGAGTTCCCGAGGAGATAGTCAGCGAGTACCGTGTCAAGGCCGGTCGCGAGGCCGAGGCGGAGATGAGGCGATTCATCGGGGAAAGCGGTGTGGATGGCGGCCGGCTGCGGCATTCCGTGGAGTACGGCGATCATCCACCCGCCGCGCTGCGCGAGAAGGCCGCCGCGATCGACGCCGATCTTCTCGTCGCCGGCAAACACGGCAGGTCGATCGGCGAGCAATTGCTGCTTGGAAGCGTTACGCTGCACTTGCTGTCGGAATGCGGGTGCGACGTGCTCGTGGTGCAGTGACGGTCGCAACCTCGTGCAGGGCGCGTGGTTAGCGCCCGCGAGGCTCATGACGGAGGTGTAGCGTCCATGACCGTGCGGATCGTCCGCCTTGGCTCGCCCAGGCTGCGCAACGAGGGCCGCAGCGATGTCGCACGCGGCGGATTTTTCCGTTGGCGGTTGCTGCGAAGAGGAGTCGGGCCGTCACCGCTCGGTACTGCGCCAGCTGCTGATGGAGCGCGGGGCAAGGGTGTCGTGACCGGGTCGATCGCCCGCTGAGCAGTACGCCAGGAGTGGAGATGTGACTGGTTCCGGCAGATTTGCTGCGGATGGCCGTCATGCTCGGCGCCTGGTACAGGCGCTCATGGCACGGCCCACGGGACTGGACGCGGCAGGCTTCGTCCTTCGGGTGCGGGGAAGTCCTCAGAACAGATGGCGGCGAGGCGCAGATACTGGTCGCAACGGGTCACCGAGACGAGCAATGCCCTGGACCTGGAGGCCGGGGTGTTCACGCTGGAGGACCCGCGAGCGATCGCGCGGTCGCTGAAGGACTCTGCCGAGCGAAGCCGGCGCCGCAAGACCGATCCGTTCCGCTCGGCGATGTCGATGCTGAACTTCTACATCAACCGAGCCGGCCGACAGCTGCCGGCGCGGCAGCGCGCGCGGCTGGAGGCCGCGAAGGACGAATTGCGTGCGCTCTTCGGCCGCCCGCGGCGGGGGTCCTCGTGAGCCCGGCCAAGGCTGAAGCGCGGACGAGCGCCGTGCGCCGCTGGCGGCGCGAACGCAAACGAAGCGATACTGTCCGCCGGCGTACCACGACGCCGTCGCGAGGAAGGCGCGGCGCCGGGGCTTTCCGATAGCGGGGCCGGCGTCGGAGGTCCCGCGTGCCCAATGAACATAACCCATGAGCAGCTGCTGCAACGACAAGTCCTGCGAGATCGAGGCGCTGCGCGCGCGGCAGTCCGCCACGCTCAGGCGCGTCCTCGCGATCAACGCCCTCATGTTCGTCCTCGAGTTCGCCTCGGGTCTCCTCGCGGGTTCGATCTCGCTGCTGGCGGACTCCCTGGACATGCTTGGCGATGCGACGGTCTACGGATTCAGCCTCTACGCCGTCGCCCACGGCGCGCGGCAGAAGGCCCTGGCGGCCTTGCTGAAGGGCGGCATCATGGCCGGCTTCGGTCTGCTCGTCCTGGCGCAGGCGATCTACAAGGCCCTTGCCCCGCAGCTGCCCGTAGCCGAGGTCATCGGCGGCGTCGGACTGCTCGCGCTGCTCGCCAACGGCGCATGTTTGGCGCTGCTGTGGCGGCACCGCGGCGAGGACATCAACATGTGCTCGGTCTGGCTGTGCTCGCGCAACGACATCATTGCCAATGTCTCGGTGCTCGGCGCGGCGTTGATGGTGTGGTGGCTGGGCTCGGCATGGCCGGACATCCTCGTCGGCGTGGCGATCGCGGCGCTGTTCCTGCGCTCCGCGGCGTTCGTGCTGCGCGGCGCGGCTGCCGGATTGCGGCTGGCGCGGGCATGAGTCTGCCCGATCCAGTGGACGGCATGAGCATCGCCTACAGCGAATCGCGCGACCTGCCCGAGGCGCAGGTGGTCGCCCTCTACGCGGCCAACGGATGGTCCTCGGCCGGCAAGCCGGCGCAGCTCCTGGGCGCCCTGCGAGGTTCACACGCCCTCGTCTCGGCCTGGGACGGCGAGCGGCTCGTCGGCCTCGGCAATGCCCTTTCCGACGGGCATCTGGTGGTGTACTACCCGCATCTGCTGGTGCTCCCCAGCCACCAGGGCAAGGGCGTGGGCACCCAGATCCTCGCGCGGCTGAAGTCCCGCTACGCGGGCTTCCACCAGCACATACTCATCGCCGACGGCAGGGCGATCGATTTCTACCTGCGGCGGGGATTCCGGCGCGCCGGCGCGACGCAGCCGATGTGGATATACGACGGCGAGGACCACTGACCGCGCGCCGTTTTGGGGGAGCGCCACGGATCGGCGCCGCAGGCCTCGTGGCCACGCGCGCGAGCATGCGGGGCTCCGGTGAGGCGACTGCGGCCATATCAGCCGCCGCGGGCCAGCGCATCGACGGCGGCAGGGAAGTGATCGACGATGAGCGCCGGGCGCACGGATTCGTCCCGTTCGTCCTCCGGCCGGAACTTGCCGGTGCGTACGAGTATGCCGGCGATGCCGGCGCGCTGCGCCCCTTCGATGTCGTCGTGCAGATCGTCACCGATCATTACCGTCTCGGAGGCGTGCGCGGCCGCGTCGCGCAGCGCCGCCTCGAAGAACGGCAGCGCGGGCTTGCCCACCACCTCGGCCTGCACGCCCGATGAGTATTCCAGCGCGGCGACGAAGGCGCCCATATCGAGGGACAGTCCGTCGCTCTCCCGGAAATAGCGATTCCGCGCCATGACGATGAGCGGCAGTCCGCGCATCAGCAGGCGGAAAGCCTGGTTCAGTCGGTCGTAGGTGAAGTACGGACCGGCGTCGCCGAGGACGACGGCGGTGGGATCGGGGTGGGAGTCGCCCATCTCCTCCACGATGTCCGGATGCACGAGATAGTGCGGCCGCAGACCACGCCGGGCGATGAGCTGACGCGTGGCGAGCGGCGCAGTGTAGACCTCCTCCGGCGCCACCGCGATCCCCATGGCGGCGAGCTTCTTCAGGATGCTGGCGCGCGGCGAGCGCGTGGTGTTGGTCAGGAAGCGTATCGACGGCACGATCGCGCGCAGCCGCTGCAAAGCTTGCGCGGCGCCCGGCAGGGCCGCGTCGCCGACGTAGAGCACGCCGGACAGATCGACGAGCACCGCCTTGACGTCGCCGGGCAATCGCATGGTTCGCCTCTCGGAGTCAGCATAGCAGCCGCGCCGGCGGTCCGCGTGCGTGCGGGCGTCATCGTCGCGGCTTCGTTCTCACTACGAGCGGCTGCCGGCTGCCGGGCGGCCGGGCCGACGTGTGATAATCCGGCGCATCGATCATCGACAGGAGGGGTGCATGCATCGGGTTCCGGCAGCGGAGATCTTCAAGGCCTACGACATCCGCGGCATCGTCGACCGGACACTGACGGAGGACGCCGCGCGCGCGATCGGGCAGGCGCTGGGCAGCGAGGCGCGCGCCCGCCGGCAGACGGCAATCGCCGTCGGCCGCGACGGGCGGCTGTCCGGCCCACGACTGGCCGGCGCGGTCAGCGACGGCATCCGCGCCGCGGGCATCGACGTGATCGACATCGGCTGCGTGCCGACTCCGCTGACCTATTTCGCCGCGCACGAGCTGGGCTGCAACAGTTGCGTGAGCGTCACCGGCAGCCACAATCCGCCGGAGTACAACGGCCTGAAGATGGTGCTCGGCGGCGAGACGCTGTTCGGCGATCGGATCCAGGGCCTGCGCCGCCGCATCGAGCGTAACGATCTGGTGGACGGCGCCGGCGCGCTGCGCGCGGCGGACGTGCGCGAGCGCTACATCGAGCGCGTCGTTTCCGACGTGAAGCTCACGCGCCCGATGAAGATCGTGATCGACTGCGGCAACGGCGTGGCGGGCGAGATCGCGCCGCGCCTGTTCCGGCGCTTGGGCTGCGAGGTGGCGGAGCTCTTCTGCGAGGTCGACGGCAACTTCCCCAACCACCACCCGGATCCCTCGAAGCTCGAGAATCTTCAGGACGTCATCCACACGCTGAAAGACACCGATGCCGAGCTGGGGCTCGCCTTCGACGGCGACGGCGACCGGCTGGGCGTGGTGCTGAAGAGCGGCGGGGTCGTGTTCCCGGATCGGCAGCTGATGCTCTTTGCGCGCGACGTGCTCTCGCGCGTCCCGGGCGGCCAGATCATCTATGACGTGAAATGCACGCGCAACCTCGCGCCTGCCATACGGGCCGCGGGCGGCGTGCCGCTGATGTGGAACACGGGTCACGCGCTCATCAAGGCCAAGCTGAAGGAGACCGGCGCGCCCCTCGGCGGCGAGATGAGCGGCCACATGTTCTTCAAGGAGCGCTGGTACGGGTTCGACGACGGTCTGTACGCCGGCGCCAGGCTGCTCGAGATCGTATCGCGCGCTGCGGATGCCAATGCGGTTCTGGCCGCGCTGCCGGATGCCACCAGTACGCCGGAGATCAATATCAAGATGGCCGAGGGTGAGCCCTTCAGGCTGGTGGATCTGCTCAAGAGTCGCGGCGAGTTCCCCGGCGCGATCGAGCGCATCACCATCGACGGGCTGCGGGTGGAGTACGCCGACGGCTTCGGCTTGGCACGGCCGTCGAACACCACGCCGGTGGTGGTGCTGCGTTTCGAGGCCGAGAACGACGCGGCGCTCAGGAGGATACAGGCCGACTTCCGGCACGCGTTGCAGGCCGTCTGGCCCGGGATCGCGGTGCCCTTTTAGCTGGTAGCTGGCGCTCATTGCCGGCCGGTCGGGGGCGCCCCCGCGATACTCGGTGGTCGGGCGCCTCGCGCGCGGCGCGAGCGCGTAGGCAGGAAAAAACAGAGGGGCCAAGAGGCCCCTCTGCGGTTACAACCTAGCTGACCGTATTAAATTAACGGTTGCTGATGTACATCGTGACTTCGAAGCCAAAACGCACATCCGCGAAAGCAGGAGTTTCCCAAGCCATTTTGATGCCCTCCAGTGAGTGAGTAGGAACCGCAATTGAGCTAACGTGCTTCTCTGGGAGCAGTTCCCGTGCCAGCCTGCACCGGACGAGGAGTGTCGGCTTGAAATTGTCTCGCTTCAACGAGTTACCTGGCCCCTCGTATGAGCAGCGTCCGGCCGCTGCGAAGCCCGGCGGGCCGGAATTGATTCATATCGAACAACCACCTGGTTGAAATTAACCACATCGGCTGTCGGGCAGTAGCCAAGCGGGGTCGGACCGCCGGGGCTCGCGAGGGTCAGGGCTCAGAGGCCGGCGCGCACCGCCAGCACGCCGCGAACTGCGGCTCCAGCCACTCGCCGCACCTCGGGCACTGCCAGGTCTCGCCCGTGATGGCCCGTCGGGGCAGCACCGCATCGAGGACCTGCCGCGCCCTTGCCTCCTCGTCATCGCGCAGCACCCACAGCTCCGGCCAGCACTCCTGCGGCGGCAGCTCGCCGACGCCGCCGCCGAGGTACTCGTTGCGGATGATGCATTCTATGCCGTGGTCGCCCAGCGCCCCGCTGAGCAGACCGATCAGCATCCGGTTCGGGGAGGTGTAGACCTTGCGCATGGGCGGGAGGACGGCATTCGGTTGCGCGGCAGTGTTCCTCCCTCCGGGCGCCTCAGATCGATTTGGGTTCCAGCTGCAGGTGCGCGTGCTTCTCCAGCGTCTCGCGGTTGGTGATGACCGCGGTGCTCGCCAGTTCCGGGCGCAGGTATTCACGGCCGACGCGCTGCAGGTCCGCGATCGTGGTGCGCAGCACCCCGCTGCGGTAGCGCCGGCGGAACTCCGGGGTGCGCCCGTGCAGCGCCTGGAAGTAGGCCTGAATGGCCTCGCCGGCGGGCGAGGCGGGCTGGTCGATCGCCTGGATGATGCCGAGCACGGCCTCCTCCAGCTCGCGATCGACGTGTGGACCCTGCAGCCAGTCGAGGGCCTCGTCGAAGTCCTTGAGCGTGCCCTCGAGCCGCGGGTCGCGGTAGGAGAAAAAGCGGAAGCTGCCGGAGTCGGAGTCGTAGCGGGCGCCGCTGCCGTAGGCGCCGCCCTGCTCGCGGATCGCGCGGTGCAGGTAGCCGTTGTGCAGGAACTTGCCCAGCACACTGAAGGCCGGCGCATCGGGATGGTCTGCCGGCACCGCAGGGTAGGCCCGGGCGCAGAAATTCACCTGGGTGCTCGTCAGCCACGCCTCGTGCACGCGCCTGGGCGACGCGGACCAGCCAAACCTGCTGGCCGTGCGGCCGGCGTTGCCGGCGGCGAGCGTGGCGGCCAGCGTCGCTTCCAGCGCGCGCTGCTCGCTCTCCTGGCTCACCACCAGCAGGCGTGGCGGCTGGGCCGACATCTTCTCGCGGATGGCCCGCAGCCGGTCGGCGAATTCGGCCAGCGCGGCCTCGTCGTCGAGCAGGGCATCGAGCTGCTTCAACTTCGCGATCGAAAGCGGCCCATCCCAAAGATTGTCGAGCTGCCCGACGGTGCCCATGCCGGAGGCCGCCGCCAGCATGGCCAGGGTGTGGCCGCGATCGGTGACCGAGGACTCCTGCGCCGCGCGCATCTGCGCAATCACTTCACGCACGCGCTGCCGCTCGCCGAAATCGACGGTGTCGACGGTCTCGCGCATGAGGCGGGCGAGGGCGGCCTGGTCCCGCGCCAGCGACTTGCCGGACAGCGCGATGTATCCGCGCGCGTTGTTCAGGTCGGCGACGTCGGCGCGCAGTGAGACGTGCGCCGCAAGGCTGCCGAGCCGCGCCTGCAGGGCCTGGGTGGCGACGTAGTCGCGGCCGCCGCTGCCGACCTCCGGCAGCATGGTGTAGTACAGCACCAGGGCCTCGACCTCCTCGGCGGTCAGGTCGGGCAGCTCGGCCACCCACTGCATGTACACCAGCCCGTTGGTGCCGGCGGAATACCAGGTCGCCGGGGTGCCCGCCACCGGCTGCTCCCGGCCGACGGGAATGCGGAGATCCGGCGGCACGTCGGCGATGCCCACCTTCGGCAGCAGGTCAGGGTTGTTGCCGTGGCGCTGGCGCTCGTCGAGCGTGGCAGCGCGCTCGATGATGGACTGCCGGCGGGCGCCGTCCATCTCGCGTGCGAGTGCGTCCAGGCGTTTGCGTTCAGCCCGCTCGCGGCGCTTGGCAAGGCCCGGGTCGGGACTCATCACCAGCCGTACGCGGTGGGGATTGTCGAGCAGCCGCCGCACCTGGCGTTTGATGAAATCCGGGTCCTTGATCTCCGCGCGCAGCTCCTGGATCGCGGCGTCCACGTCGAGGAAGGCGAAGGGATCGCCGCCGTGCGTCTTGGCACCCAATACGCGGGTCAGCAGCTGCAGCCCGTGCGGGAAGTGTCCCCCGCCCAGCTCGCGCTGCGCGATCTCCAGCTGGGTGAGCACGGCTTCGATCGTCTCCTGCGGCACGCCATCGCGGGCCACGCCCTCCAGCACGCCGATGATCAGACGCTCCACTGCGTCGGCATCCTCTGCATTGGAGCCTTCCAGGCCGCAGATGAACATGGCCTCGCGCGCCGAGTCGTCCAGCCCGCAGAGCTCCAGCGGCGCGGTGCCGAGCGTGGTGGTCTCCAGCGCATGCCGCAGGGGCGAACCGCTGTGCTGGAGCAGGACGTTCGAGAGCAGCAGGTCGTGCATGTAGTGACGCGCATCGCCGGTATGGCCAAGCAGCCAGCCCATGGCGACGTAGGTCGCGTCGCGCTCCTCGCCGGAGCCCTCGTGCGTGTAGTAGCTCTCCACCCGCAGCGGTTCGCCATAGCGGCGCTCGTCGCGCAGGTTCAGCTCGAGCACCCGCTTCTCGAAATGCCTCAGGGCCCAGTCCTCGATCAGCGCCTGGGTGTCGCGCACCGGAAAGTCCCCGTAGGTCATGAAGGTGGCGTTCGAGGGGTGATAGTGGCTGCGATGGAAGCTCACCAGCTGCTCGTAACTGAGCGAGGGAATGTGCTCGGGGTCGCCGCCGCTGTTGTAGTGGTAGGTCGTGGTCGGGAACAGCAGCGACTGCAGCTCCATCTGCACCTGCGCGATGGGCGAGCTCATCGCGCCCTTCATCTCGTTGTAGACGACGCCGCGGTACATGAGCGGCGAGGACGGGTCGGCCGGCCTGGCGAACTCGATGCGGTGCCCTTCCTGCGCGAAGTCCAGGGGATCGAGTCGCGGGAAGAAGACCGCGTCCAGATACACCGACAGCAGGTTCTCGAAGTCCTTGCGGTTCTGCGTGGCGAACGGGTAGGCGGTCGCGTCGCTGCTGGTGAACGCGTTCATGAAGGTATTGAGCGAGCGGCGCAGCATCATGAAGAACGGATCGCGCACCGGGTACTTGCGGCTGCCGCAAAGCACGGTGTGCTCGAGAATGTGGGCGACGCCCGTGTGGTCCATCGGCACCGTCGGGAACGCGACCATGAAGCAGTTGTTGCTGTCCTCTGCGGCGAGGTGATAGTGCACGGCCCCGGTCCGGTCGTGCCGGTACTCCTGCATCTCCACGTTCAGCGTGTCGATGCGCTGTGCGCGTACCAGTTCGAACGTCGTGGTCATCTCGGTTCCTTGCTGCATCTTGGCTTGCGGCGCGCGCGGGTGCGCGCCGCTTCGAACGTCAGGCATGAGATATCGACGGCAGCCGGAGGCCGTGGCGCGACCCGTGGGCGCTGCACGCCCCCGTCTGCGGCCGCCGCCGCGCACCGTTCCGCCGTGCGCGCTATTCCAGCAGGCTGCGCAGCATCCACGCGGTCTTTTCGTGGACGTCCAGGCGCTGGGTGAGCAGATCGGCCGTGGGCTGATCCTCGGCCCGCTCTGCGGCCGGAAACACGCTGCGCGCCGTGCGCGCCACGGCCTCGTGGCCCGCTACCAGGATGCGTACCATGTCCATGGCCTGCGGCGGCTGCGCCGGCGCGTCGGAAAGCGTGCTCATCTTGGCGAACTGGGCGTAGGAGCCCGGCGCTGCGTGACCCAGCGCGCGGATGCGCTCGGCGATCGGGTCCACGGCGTTCCACAGCTCCGTGTACTGCTCCATGAACATGGTGTGCAGGGTGTTGAACATGGGGCCGGTCACGTTCCAGTGGAAATTGTGCGTCGTGAGGTAGAGCGTGTAGGTGTCGGCCAGGAGCTTGGACAGGCCCTGCGCGATCTTCGCGCGATCGGGCGCACTGATGCCGATGTCGATGCGTGCTGCCGCTGCTGTCTTCTTGGCTGCCATGATCTCGCCTCCTATCGGTGGTTTCATCGGCTGGCCCGTCGCCGCATGCGGCTTCCGGGAGCGTATGGTTCAAGTCTACTTATCGGTCGGGCATCTATCCAATCGATTATTGCAACTGTTGCGATATAGCGTTTCTATCACTCGCCGCGTCCCCCCTGCACCGGCTCGACGCCGGGCAGATTGCAGGCGAGGACTGCCTCGCGCAGGGCCTCCACCGCCGCCGTGCGCGTGAAGCTGTTGCGCCAGGCCAGCACGATGCGTCGGTCCGGCGCCGGCCGGCTGAAGGGCAGGTAGCGGACCAGGGCGTTCTTGCCGCCGTGGGCGGCGGCGGCGGTGGCCGGCATCACCGTCACTCCGGCGCCGGAGGCGACCATCATGCGCAGCGTCTCGAGCGAGCTGCCCTCGAGGACGCGCGCCATGGAGCCGGCCGTCTCGCTGGCGCGGTTCAGGGCCGGGAACACCTTCAGCACCTGGTCGCGGAAGCAGTGGCCGGTCCCCAGCATGAGCATGTCCTCTCCGCTAAGGTCCTCGCCCTTGATCGACTTGCGCGACTCCCAAGGGTGGCCCTTGGGTATGGCGACCACGAAGGGCTCGTCGTACAGCGGCAGTACCGCGACCCCCGGTTCGTTGAACGGTAGGGCGACGATGATCACATCCAGCTCTCCCTGCTTGAGCAGTTCCGAGAGCCGCGCCGTGTAGTTCTCCTGGATGATGAGGGGCATCTGCGGCGCGATTCTGTGCAGCTTCGGAATGAGCTGCGGCAGCAGGTACGGACCGACGGTGAAGATCACTCCCAGCCGCAGCGTACCGGCCAGCGGGTCCTTGCCCTGCCGGGCCAGCTCCTTGATGGCGGCGGCCTCGTCGAGCACTCGCTGCGCCTGCGCGACGATCTGCAGTCCGACCGGGGTCGGGCGGACCTCGCTCGCGCTGCGCTCGAATAATGCGACCCCGAGTTCCTCCTCGAGTTTCCGGATGGCCACGCTGAGCGTCGGTTGGCTGACGAAGCACTTTTCCGCGGCGCGGCCGAAGTGGTGCTCGCGCGCGAGCGTGACCAGGTAGCGCAGTTCGGTCAGTGTCATCGCCGCTCGCCCAGGGCCCGTGGTTCATGCGGCCGTCCCGGGCGCCGCCCCCATTTCCCTCGGCGCATGATCAGCTCTGGTGCTGTTCCAGGTAGCGGTCGGCGTCGAGCGCGGCCATGCAGCCGGAACCGGCGGAGGTCACCGCCTGCCGGTACACCGGGTCGGCCACGTCGCCGGCCGCGAACACGCCGGGCACGCTGGTCTGCGTGGCGAATCCGGCATTGCCGCCCTTCACCCGGATGTACCCGTAGTCGTCCATGTCGAGCTGGCCCTTGAAGATGGCGGTATTCGGCCGGTGACCGATGGCGATGAAGACCCCGTGCACCGCGATCTCCTTGGTCGCCCCCGACGGCGTGGCCTTCAGACGAAGACCGGTGACGCCGGCCTCGTCGCCGAGCACTTCGTCGAGGACGTGGTTCCACTCGATGGTGACCTTGCCTTCCTCGGCCTTTTTCAGCAGCTTGTTGCCGAGGATCTTCTCGGCCCGGAAGCGATCGCGGCGATGGACCACGGTGACGTGCGAGGCGATGTTGGACAGGTACAGGGCCTCCTCCACCGCGGTGTTGCCGCCGCCGATGACGGCCACGGGCTTGCCCTTGTAGAAGAATCCGTCGCAGGTGGCGCAGGCCGACACACCGCGACCCTTGAACGCCTCCTCCGAGGGCAGCCCGAGGTACATCGCCGAGGCCCCGGTGGCGATCACCAGCGCGTCGCAGGTGTACTCGCCGCCGTCGCCCTTCAGCCGCATCGGCCGCACGCCCAGGTCCACGCTGTTGATGTGGTCGAACACCAGCTCCGTCCCGAAGCGCTCGGCGTGGCGTCTCATCCGCTCCATCAGCTCCGGACCCATCACCCCGGCGTCATCGCCGGGCCAGTTGTCGACGTCGGTGGTCGTCATCAGCTGTCCGCCCTGCTCGATGCCGGTGATCAGCACCGGATTCAGCGCCGCGCGCGCCGCGTAGACGGCTGCCGTGTAGCCGGCGGGCCCCGAGCCCAGGATGAGCAGACGCTGGTGGCGTGCGGACATGTGCGTAAGACCTCCTCGATTTTCGATGGCTGATTCCTGAAGGTGCCGGACTGACGCTGCGTAGCGCGGCGCGGAACGCGGCAATTCTAGGCGCATGGACCGTCGCCTGAACATGGCACCCATCGATCCGCCCCCTTGCCCATTGCAGGGGGGTATCGCCCGGCAACGCCCCGCCAAACTACGGTAGCCGGGGCCAGTCGATTTGTAAAACTCATATCTGACATGATTCCATTAGAGGTTCTCTATCGTAGCGCGGGCGGGCCGGCTCGACCCGCCCGCCCTTCCTGGCCTACACTCCGGCGCGCCGGGAGAAATCAGCCATGCCGTCCTTTGACGTGGTGTCGGAGATAAATCGTCACGAGCTCAGCAACGCCCTGGATCAGACCAACCGGGAGGTCGCCACCCGTTTCGACTTCAAGGGTTCCAACGCCCGCGTCGAACAGAAGGAGCTCGCGCTCACGCTGGCGGCGCCCTCGGAGTTTCAGGTCCAGCAGCTGCTCGACATCCTCAAGGCCAAGCTCGCCAAGCGCGGCATCGATCTCGCCGCCCTGAAGGTCGAGGAGGCGGTGGTGACCGGCAGCGAGGCCCGTCAGACGGTGCTGGTCCGCGAGGGGCTGGACAGCGAATTCGCCCGCAAGATCGTCAGGCTGGTCAAGGAAAGCGGGCTGAAGGTGCAGGCGCAGATCCAGGAAAAGCAGGTGCGCGTCACCGGCAAGAAGCGCGACGACCTGCAGGCGGTGATCGCGATGCTGCGGGCGGCGAAGCTGGATCTGCCGCTTCAGTTCGTCAACTTTCGCGACTGACTCCGCCATCGTCCGGCGGGATCGGGATCGGTGAATGCTCCATGGGACCAGAAATCCGCGAACACCGTTTCACCTGCCCGTACTGCGGCGAGACCGTCTCGGTGCTGCTCGACCTTTCGGTGGACGGCATGCAGGACTACGTGGAGGACTGCGAGATCTGTTGCAGGCCAACGCGGCTGGCGGTCAGCACCGAGGACGGACGGCTGGTCGGTTTCGAGGCGATGCGGTCGGACTGAGAGGCGCGGGCGGGGAGACGACGAGGTGCCGGAGACGCTGATATTCATCGCGGTGCTTCTGGGACTGGTCTGGTTCTGGGCCGAAAGCACGCGCGCGCGCGAGGTTGCCCTGCAGCACTGCGGCCGCGCCTGCCGGGACGCCAACGTGCAGTTTCTCGATCAGACGGTGGCGCTGGCATCGCTCGGCCTCGGCCGCGACGCTCGGGGGCGGCTGGTGCCGCGCCGGCGCTACGGATTTGAGTTCAGCACCGATGGCGCCGATCGCCACCGCGGCGTCGTGGCGATGACGGGCCGGGTCGTGGAGTTCGTGCGCCTGGAGCATCCCGGCGGCCCCTTCATCATGACCGGCGGCACGGTCCATGCCATCAACTGACCGATCGCGGATCGACCTGCACGCGCACTCCAATGCCTCCGACGGCGTGCTGACGCCCTCGGAGCTGGTGGCGCGCGCCGCGCAGCGCGGCATCGAGGTGCTGGCGCTCACGGATCACGACACCACGGCCGGCATCGGCGAGGCGCGGCAGGCGGCCCACCGCCACCGTATCGGCCTGGTGCCGGCGATCGAAATGTCGTGCGCGGCCGGCGGCAAACCGCTGCACGTGGTAGGCCTGGGGATCGACCCGGATGCAGCCGGCTTGCAGCGGGCGATGGCGCGCCTGCGGGAGCTGCGTGCGGAGCGCGCCCGCAGGATCGGTCAGAGGCTGGAGCGCCTGGGGATCCCCGGGGCGTACGAAGGTGCCTGCGCGGAGGCGGGCTCCACGGTTCCCGGCCGCGCGCATTTCGCCCGCTGGCTTCTGGGTCGCGGCGTCTGCGCCGACAACGCCGAGGTCTTCGAGCGTCTTCTCGGGCGGGGCCGCCCCGCCCATGTGGCCACCGTCTGGCCGGAGCTCGAGGACACCGTCGCCGGCATACGCGAGGCCGGAGGCGTGGCGGTGCTGGCGCATCCGATGCGGTACAAACTCACGGCCAGCTGGCTGCGGCGCATCGCCGCGCGCTTCCAGGAGTGCGGCGGCGGAGCGATGGAAGTGGTGATCGCCAATCAGTCGCAGCGCGATACGGCGACGGCGGCCGATGTCGCGCGGCGTTGTGGCCTGAAGGGATCCGTCGGTTCGGATTTTCATGCTGCCGGCCGCCATGCCCCGGAGCTCGGCGGCTTCGGCGCCCTGCCGCCGGACATCGAGCCGGTATGGGAGTCGCTACCGGCCGTCTCAGTCCTCCCCCGCCGGACGGCGGCGCAATGACTTCACCGCCGAGCGACGCTGCTTGCCTTCCCGTCGCCGGCGCACCGCGCCCCTGGGCACCTTGGTCTTGATCCTCGGCCGGGGGGCGACCAGCGCGGCCCGCACCAGCTCGGCCAGCCTCCGCAGCGCGTCCTCGCGATTGCGCTCCTGCGTGCGATGGCGATAGGCCTTGATCGTCAGCACGCCGTCGCTGCTCACGCGCTGGCCGGCGAGCTTGCGCAGGCGCTCGCGCACCGCCGGCGACAGCACGCGCGATGCGTCGATGTTGAAGCGCAGCTGCGCGGCGGTGGCGAGCTTGTTGACGTTCTGTCCGCCCGGGCCGGCGGCGCGCACGAAGGTCAACGAGATCTCGTCCTCCGGGATGACCAGTGCCGGTGTGACGATCAGCATGCGGCATTCTCGCTTGAACGCCGGCGGCGCGTCAGCTAATTTCCGGTGCATGCCGAACCGGACGCCGACGTTGCGCGGGATCAGTGTTGTGGTCACACGGCCGGCGGGACAATCCGCCCGTCTGCGCGAGCTCATCGAGGTGCGCGGCGGAACCGCCGTGCTGCTGCCGCTCATGACCATCGAGCCCGTGGTCAATCCTGCGCTGCCGAACGTCGAGCGTGAACGGGTCTGCGCCGTCATTTTCGTGAGCGTGAACGCGGTGCGCCTGGGCCTGAGGATCGTTCGGCCGCTGCTGCCGGCCGGCGGCGCCATCATCGGCGTCGGCCCGGCGACGGTCGCCGCGCTGCGCACGGCCGGGCAGATGCCGGTGGCAATGCCGGACATCGATGCAAGCAGCGAGGGCTGGCTGACCACCCCCGCCCTTGCCGCCGCGGCGGTCGCCGACCGCGTCGCCGTCATCGTGCGCGGGCGCGGCGGCCGCGACTTGCTGACGCAGACGCTCAGGGAGCGCGGCGCCCAGGTCGAGCACGTGGAGGTGTACCAGCGCGTCCCGAATCCGATCGCTGTCGGAGCGACATTGACGGCCTCCGACGTGGAGCGGCCGGACGTCGTGGTGCTGACCAGCGCGGAGGCCGCCGAGCATCTCGCCCATCTACTCGTCGCCCAGGGGCTGGATGGACTGCTCGCCGTGCCCGTCGCGGCATTGAGCGCGCGCATCGCGCAACGCGCCCGCGAACTGGGGTACAGCGGCAGGGTGGAGATCGCCGCGGAGGCGAGCGACGCCGGTCTGCTGCGGGCGATCGAACGTCTCGTGGCAGCGGCGCCGGCCGCCACGGACCGCTCCCAGGGACGCTCCGAATAAATCCATCCTGCACTTCTCAGAGCGCGGTCGGCAGGAAGTTGTGACTCCTGCCGACCTTACTTTTCAATGTACTGCGCCCATCGAAGATGGCGGCGGCACGGTGCTCCGCAGGAACCTCGGCCTTTTGCAGAGCTTCCCTGGAAGCCTACCCGCAGTACGCCTCGAGCAGCGCCTGCTGCGCCGAGCGCTGCCTGTGGGCGCCCGGCGTCAGCCGTCTGTAGCTGCCGTCGGAGTTGAGCACCCAGGCCTGGGTATTGTCGGAGAGGTAATTGTGCAACGACTCCTCCACCACGCGGGCGACCAGTCGTTTGTCCTCCACCGGGAAGCAGATCTCCACGCGCTTGTAAAGATTGCGCTCCATCCAGTCGGCGCTGGAGAGAAACACCAGCGGCTCCCCGCCGTTGAGAAAATAGAAGACGCGGGAGTGCTCCAGCAGGCGTCCGACGATCGAACGGACATGGATGTTCTCCGAGACGCCCTTGATCCCCGGCCGCAGCACGCACACCCCGCGTATGATGAGATCGATCTTCACGCCGGCCTGTGAGGCCTCGTACAGCGCCGCGATCACGGTCGGGTCGGTGAGCTGGTTCATCTTCGCCATGATCCGCGCCGGCTTGCCCGCGCGCGCCGCTTCGGCCTCCTGCCTGATGAGGGCGAGCATGCCCTTGTGCAGCGTGAACGGGGACTGCAGGAGCTTGCGCAGCTTGCCGGGGCGGCCGAGCGCGGTGAGCTGCTGGAAGACCTTGTGCACGTCCTCGCAGATGGCGACATCGGAGGTCAGCAGGCTGAAATCGGTGTACAGGCGCGCCGTGCGCGCATGATAGTTGCCGGTGCCGAGGTGCACGTAGCGCTTCAGCTGGCGCTCCTCGCGGCGCACCACCAGCGCCATCTTCGCGTGGGTCTTGTAGCCGACGACCCCGTAGACGACGTGCGCACCGGCCTCCTGCAGCCGGTCGGCCAGCTCGATGTTGGCCTCCTCGTCGAAGCGCGCCCGCAGCTCGATGACCACGGTGACCTCCTTGCCCTTCTTGGCCGCGTCGATCAGCGCCTGCGCGATCACGGAATCCGACCCCGTGCGATACAGCGTCTGCTTGATGGCCAGCACCTTGGGGTCCGCCGCGGCCTGCCGCAGAAAATCCACCACCGGGGTGAAGGACTGGAATGGGTGCAGCAGCAGCAGATCGTCCTTGCGGATGATCTCGAAGATGTCGCCGTCGCCCATGAGCCGCTTGGGCTGGCTCGGCGTGAACGGCGGATATTTGAGGTCGGGCCGGTCGACGAGGTCGTGGATGGCCATCAGGCGCGAAAGGTTGACCGGGCCGTTGACCTGGTAGATGTCGTCTTCGCTCAGCTCGAACTGCGCAAGCAGGAAACTGATCATCTCCGGCGGGCAATTGTCGGCGATCTCGATCCGCACCGCATCGCCGAAGCGGCGCGAGGGCAGCTCGCCCTTCAGCGCGTGCAACAGGTCCTCGACGTCCTCGTCGTCCACGAACAGGTCGCTGTTGCGGGTGACGCGGAACTGGTAGCAGCCCGTCGCCTTCATGCCCGGGAAGAGGTCGCCGACGTGCGCATGGATGATGGAGGAGAGGAACACGAAGTCATGCGGACCCTGCGCATAGCTCTCCGGCACGTTGATGACCCGCGGCAGGGAGCGCGGCGCCTGGACGATGGCGATGCCGCTGTTGCGGCCGAAGGCGTCCTTGCCCTCCAGCGACACCATGAAGTTTAGGCTCTTGTTGAGGATTTTCGGGAACGGATGCGCCGGGTCGAGCCCCATCGGGCTCAGCACCGGCAGCAGCTCGCGGTTGAAGTAGCGCTTCACCCAGTCGGCCAGCTTGCTGTCCCAGTCAGCGCGCCGCGGAAAGCGCACGCCGTTATCGGCCAGCCGGGGGATCAACACCTCGTTCAGGACGCGGTATTGCTCGACCACGAGCGCGTGGGTGACCTCGCTGATGCGCCGCAGCTGATCCGGCGCGCGCAGCTGATCGGGGCCGGTCTGCAGCGAACCGTACTCGGCCTGCTGTTTCAGGCCGGAGACGCGGATCTCGAAGAACTCGTCGAGATTGGTGCCGACGATGCACAGGAATTTGAGGCGCTCGAGCAGCGGCACGCTCTCGTCCTTGGCCAGGTCGAGCACGCGGCGGTTGAACTCCAGTTGGGAGATCTCTCGATTGAGATACAGCTCGGGGCGTTGCAGGTCGGTCGGATCCATCGTGGCCATCGCGCGCCGCGCCAGCGGTTTGCGCAAGCATTTCGTTATCGATTCAGCATGTTATCATGCGGCGCGCACCAGCATGATGACGACGCGACGACACCCTTCCGATCCGAACCGTTCCACAATAACCGGAGCAAAGCATGGCTCAGAAAGCCGCGTCCCGTCGCGCCCGCACGATGGCGCAGAAGGCCGATCGCCAGGTCCTCTACCAGCGCTCCGTCCAGTGCGCGGAGTCCGAGGTCGACTTCGTCGACGAGGTCTACCGGAGGTTGCGGCGGCGTAAGCCCGTCACCCTGAGGGAGGATTTCTGCGGCACCGCGCTGGTGGCCTGCGAGTGGGTCCGCCGCCGTCCGGAAAATGTCGCCTTTGGCGTCGATCTCGACCCGGCGGTGCTCGCCTGGGGCCGGGAGCGCAACCTCTCGACACTGTCCCCCTCCGCGAGGTCCCGCATAACCCTGCTCAACGAGGACGTGCTGAAGGTGCGCACGCGTCCGGTGGACGCGGTGATGGCGATGAACTTCAGCTACTGGCTGTTCAAGACGCGCGAGCTGATGAAGTCGTACTTCCGGAACGTGCGCGCCGGGCTGGCCGCAGACGGGCTGTTCTTCCTCGACGCCATGGGCGGCTACGACGCCTTCCGGGTGCTGCGCGAGCGCACCAAGCACCGCGGCTTCACCTACATCTGGCACCAGGCCGCGTACAACCCGATCAACGGCGACTTTCTCTGCCACATCGATTTTGCCTTCCCCGACGGCTCGCGGCTGCCGAAGGCCTTCACCTACGACTGGCGGCTGTGGACGCTGCCGGAGTTGCGCGAGCTGTTGCTGGAATCCGGCTTCCGCAAGGCGACCATCTACTGGGAAGGGTGGGACGAGAAAAAGCAGAAGGGCACCGGAGAGTTCGCGCCCACGGAGGTGGGCGAGCCGGAGGCCGGATGGATCGCTTACATCGTCGCCGAGAAATGACCCGGCTCGATCGCAGACCGGTGTCATAATCCCGTAATAAACCCTCCGTCTAATGGCCGGGCAAGAGCGGCAGCGCATGCCGACGCCAAGATCCATTCCCAACGGAGGACGAAGTTCATGAAGTTAAAGACAAATCTTCTTGCCGCCGCCCTCGGTACGATGGCGCTCGCGCAGAGTCCGGCGGTGTTGGCCGAAGGCGCCGCTCAGCTCGACCCGGCGCTCAAGGATTACGAGAAGGCAAGCGGCGTCTCCGGCAACCTCTCCAGCATCGGTTCCGACACCCTCAACAACCTCATGACCCTCTGGGCGGAGGACTTCAAGCGCCTCTACCCGAACGTCAACATCCAGATCCAGGGCGCCGGCTCCTCGACGGCGCCGCCGGCCCTCACCGAAGGCACGGCCAACGTCGGCCCGATGAGCCGGTTGATGAAGGACGAGGAGATCCAGGCCTTCGAGGGCAAGCACGGCTACAAGCCGACGGCCGTGCCGGTGGCCGTGGACGCGCTCGCGGTCTACGTCCACAAGGACAATCCCATACAGGGCCTGACCATGGCGCAGGTGGACGCCATTTTCTCGGCCACGCGCAAGTGCGGTTACGACAAGGACATCGTCACCTGGGGCGACGCCGGATTGACGGGCGAGTGGGCGACCAAGCCCATCCAGCTGTTCGGACGCAACTCGGTCTCGGGCACCTACGGATATTTCAAGGAGCATGCGCTCTGCAAGGGTGATTTCAAGGACAGCGTCAACGAGCAGCCGGGTTCGGCCTCCGTGGTGCAGGGGGTGACCAAGTCGCTCAACGGCATCGGCTACTCCGGGATCGGCTACAAGACCTCGGGCGTGCGCGCCGTGCCGCTGGCCAGCGAGGGCACCAATTACGTCGAGGCGACGGCCGAGAACGCGCTCTCGGGCACCTATCCGCTTGCCCGCTTCCTCTACATCTACGTCAACAAGGCGCCCAACAAGCCGCTGCCCCCCCTGGAGCTGGAGTTCCTCAAGATGGTGCTGTCGAAGACCGGGCAGGACGACACGGTCAAGGACGGCTACATCCCGCTGCAGGCCTCGGTCGCCGACAAGGCGCTGGCCCTCATCGGGGCGACCGCCGAGTAGCGGCGGCGGGTTGAGGACGGTAACCGTCAGCACGGGCCCTGCATCGAGCAGGGCCTTTGTCTTGACGGGCCTTGCGAAGGCTCGGGCGGCGCGGGCAAACTGCTAGACCTGCAATTACGGCGCATTCACGGCGCCGATATCGAGAGCCGGCAATGGCAACCACTGCGGACGACGCTGAAGTTCTTGCACACCTGGACCCGCGGGCCGTCAGCCGCAGGCGCCTCTGGCGCGAAGTCAAGGACCGCGCCTTCCGCTACACCATGTGGGTGGGCGGCATAGCCGTCATCGCCGCCATCGCGCTCATCTTCTTCTACCTGCTGTACGTCGTCTTTCCATTGTTCCAGCCGGCCAGAGTAGAGCCAGTCACCAAGTACCCGCTGCCCGGCGGAGGCGCCGCGAGGACGCTGCTTCTCACGACCGAGGAGTACGGCGAGGTCGGTGTGCGCATGCTGGCCGACGGTCGAGTGGTGTTCTTCGATACGGGCACCGGCCGGGTGCGCAGCGACGAGAAGCCGGCAGCCCTGAACGGCGGCAGTATCACTGCCTTCGGGGCGGGTCGCCAGAACGAGGGAGTGGTTGCGTATGGGCTCGCCGATGGCAGGGCCGTAGTGGTGAAGCCTTCCTACGCGGTGAGTTACCCCGGCGACAAGCGGCGGATCGACGCCGAGCTGGCTTACCCCGCGGGTGAGGAGGCGGTGAGCGTCGATCCGAATGGCCAGCCGCTTTCCCTTCTCACCGTCCAGGGCAATGAGGAGATGACCACGCTTGTCGCCAAGACGGAGGATCAGCGTCTCGTCCTGGCGCGCGTATCGAAGAAGGCACCGGCTCTGGATTTCGGCGACGGTGAAAAGGCGATCGAGACGGAACAGTTCGTGCTGCCGATCGAGGCGGCTCATGTCGAGCGGCTGTTGCTGGACGCGCATCAGACCCACCTCGTGACCGCCAACGACGACGGTAGCATCGACTATTTCGACATCCGTGAGCCGCACGACGCCGTACAGGTGGATCATGTGGCGGCTGTCCCGGAAGGCGAACGAATAACCGACATGCGCTGGCTGGCGGGCGGCATTTCCTTGCTCGTGGGCGATAGCCGTGGCGTCGTTACGCAGTGGTTCCCGGTGCGCGACGTCAACAACAAGTACACGCTCGCGCGCGTGCGCGCGTTCAAGATGGGCGAGGCGCCGATAACGGCGATCGTGCCGGAGTTCTTCCGCAAATCCATCGGCGCGATCGATGCCTCTGGGAGTTTCGGCCTCTACCACACCACCGCGGAACGCGACATCGCCAGACAGAAGGTCACTGACAGGGCGCTGACGATGGCAGTGATTTCGCCGCGCGCCGACCGGATGCTCATCGAGGACGAGGCCGGAACGCTGCATTACTGGAAGCTGCACAACGAGCATCCCGAGGTTTCCTGGCATTCGCTGTGGGGGAAGGTCTGGTACGAGAGCCGTCCGCAACCCGAGTACATATGGCAGTCATCCGCCGCCAACAGTGATTTCGAGCCGAAGTTCTCGCTGACGCCCCTGAGCCTCGGCACCCTCAAGGCGGCCTTCTACGCCATGCTGTTCGCCGTGCCGCTGGCGATCATGTCCGCCATCTATACGGCCTATTTCATGAACCCGCGCATGCGCGAGGTCGTCAAGCCGGCCCTTGAATTGATGGGGGCGCTGCCGACGGTGATTCTCGGTTTTCTTGCCGGCCTCTGGCTGGCGCCGCTCATCGAATCCGACCTGGTGAGCGTGCTGCTGTTCTTCCTGCTGGTGCCGACGGCGGTGCTGCTCGCGGCGTGGTTCTGGTCCCGCCTGCCCGAGGGCGTGCGCCACCGGGTCCCTGACGGCTACGAGGCGTTGCTGCTGATCCCGGTGATCTGCCTGGCGTGCGTCCTGGCGATGACGATCGGTCCGGGTATCGAGGATGCATTCTTCGGCGGCAATGCACCGCAATGGGTGACGCAGCATCTCGGGCTGCGTTATGACCAGCGCAACTCCATGGTGGTGGGCATCGCGATGGGTTTTGCGGTCGTGCCGATCATCTTCTCGATCAGCGAGGATGCGATCGTCGGCGTGCCCAGGCATCTGACCGTCGGGTCCCTGGCGCTGGGCGCGACGCCGTGGCAGACGCTGACGCGCGTGGTCTTGCTGACGGCCAGCCCGGGCATATTCTCGGCCGTGATGATCGGGCTGGGACGCGCGGTGGGCGAGACCATGATCGTGCTCATGGCCACCGGCAACACCCCGGTCATCAACTTCAACATCTTCGAGGGCTTCCGTGCGCTGTCGGCGAATACCGCCGTCGAGATGCCGGAATCCGAGGTCAACAGCACGCATTACCGCATCCTGTTCCTCGCCAGCCTGATCCTCTTCCTGTTCACCTTCGTCTTCAACACCGCCGCGGAGATCGTGCGTCATCGCCTGCGCGCGAAATACAGTCATCTATGAAGGAGAACCTGCGGATCTGGGTGAGCAGCGGCCGGCCGTGGATATGGCTCAACGCCGGCATGGCGAGCGCCGCCATCATCATGGTGTTCGGGCTGCTGCTCTACATCTCGGTGCGCGGCCTGAGCCACTTCTGGCCCGACACTGTGGTGCGGTTCGACTACGTCGAGGCCGATGGCAGCACGAGCAAGGTGCTCGGCGAGGTCGTGGACGAGGAGACGCTCAGCGCCGCGCGGTTGAAGGACATCGGCATGACTCCGCCGGCCGGCGAGACGCGGGTGCAGCGCGTGCTAATCAAGACCGGCAACCGCGACCTGACCGGCGCCGATTTCCATTGGTACGTGCGCCACGACATCCGCAATGAGGAGTACCCCGAGAACGTGCTCGAACTGGAGCGCGAGGAGTGGGGCAACTTCATCGGCTTTCCATTGGCACTCAAGGAGAACGGCAACACCGTAGAGGCCGGCGCGACGCTGAGATCCGAGCTTGCCTCGCGTCTCGAGCGGCGCGCGGCGATCAAGGCCGAGATCCGCGACATAGAGAAGGACCGCATCGGTGCGGTGAACTATCGTCTCGAGCAGCTCCGCCGCGCGGAGCGCAAGGCCGAGGCGAGCGGCGCGCTGGATGAGAAGGCGCGCGCCGCGTTCGCAGAGCAGCGCAAGTCGCTGGAGGCGGAGTACACGGCGCTCACCGATTTGCTGGGCAAGCTCTATGCGGACATCAAGCGCGATTCGCTGCTGATGAAGACCATCGACGGCGCCGAGGTCGACGTGCCGTTCGAGAAGATCGTTCGCGCCTACGAGCCCAATGCGATGGGGTTCCTCGAACGGGTGCTGTTCTTCCTCAGCAAATTCTGGGAGTTCGTCGCCGACGATCCGCGCGAGGCAAACACCGAAGGCGGGATCTACCCGGCGATATTCGGCACGGTGCTGATGGTAATCATCATGGCGGTGATGGTCACGCCGTTCGGGGTGATGGCGGCCGTCTATCTGAGCGAGTACGCGAGGCAGGGACCGTTCACGCGCACGATCCGGATCGCGGTCAACAATCTCGCCGGCGTGCCGTCGGTGGTCTACGGCGTGTTCGGCCTCGGATTCTTCGTCTACTTCCTGGGCGGCAGCATCGACGAGCTCTTCTATCCGGAGGCGCTGCCTGCGCCCACCTTCGGCACGCCGGGACTGCTCTGGTCGTCATTGACGCTGGCGCTGCTGACGGTGCCCGTCGTCATCGTGGCCACGGAGGAGGGACTTTCCCGCATACCGAAGTCCATACGCGAGGGCAGTCTCGCGTTGGGCGCGACCAAGGCGGAAACGCTCTGGCGCACGGTGCTGCCGATGGCCACGCCGGGCATGATGACGGGCGTCATCCTGGCTGTCGCCCGCGCCGCCGGGGAGGTCGCGCCACTGATGCTCGTCGGCGTGGTCAAGCTTGCCCCGTCCCTGCCGCTGGACGGGAACTATCCGTTCCTGCACCTGGATCGCAAGTTCATGCACCTCGGATTCCACATCTACGACGTCGGCTTCCAGAGTCCGAACGTCGAGGCCGCACGCCCCCTGGTCTACGCCACGGCGTTTCTGCTGGTCCTGGTAATCGTCGTTCTCAACCTGACCGCGATCCGAATTCGCAACCGTCTGCGGGAGAAGTACAATGCAGCTGAAAGCTGAGGACGTCGCCTTGACTGACAACAACGAGAACCGGCCGCGCCACGGCGCCGGCGAGGCTCCGACCCACGCGGTTGAACTCGGTGCGTTGGAGAGCTTCGCCCGGGAGACCGCGGGCGAGACAAGGGCCTGTCTGACGGTCGAGAACCTCGACCTGTTCTATGGCTCGAAGCAGGCGCTCAAGTCCATCAGCATGGATATCCCGGAGAAGCGGGTGACGGCCTATATCGGTCCCAGCGGCTGCGGCAAGTCCACGTTGCTGCGCTGCTTCAACCGGATGAACGATCTCTATGACAACGTGCGCGTCGAAGGATCGATCGCGCTGCACGGCCAGAATATCTACGAGAAGTCCGTCAACGTCGCCGACCTGCGGCGGCGTGTCGGCATGGTGTTCCAGAAGCCCAACCCGTTCCCCAAATCCATCTACGAGAACGTGGCCTACGGCCTGAGGCTTCAGGGCATCAACAAGCGTCGCATACTCGATCGCGTGGTCGAGCGGTCGCTGAAGAGCGCGGCGCTGTGGGACGAGGTGAAGGACCGGCTGCACGACAACGCGCTCGGACTGTCGGGC
>Ga0209172_10000498_pt1 | contig 107309 bp, 80 predicted proteins | sample LarsenN4metaG_FD_184113 | JGI IMG/M metagenome (GOLD analysis project Ga0209172, IMG submission 184113) | Hot spring sediment bacterial and archeal communities from British Columbia, Canada, to study Microbial Dark Matter (Phase II) - Larsen... ... | reverse complement strand
GTCCATTAGGTTGTCTTCACATTACTTGTAATCAGCCTGTCATCTCACAAAAGTTCTTTGATTGCCTGATTCTTTACTCCTCAAGCTTTTAATTCCGCTTACCACCTCAAAATCAGCGAACGGACAGTTGCTAACTAAAATCCTGGAGCAAGTTCTGTGGGCAGCTATTTTGTGTCATCATCACAAAGAAGGAGATGTCGGGACTCAAAAATAAACTGATGACAGCCATTGCTTCTACTCTTGCATCTATTGTTGGCGCAGAAAATACCGTATACCCAGAAGATCGCCCTCAGATTTTACAGGCTATAGCTGGCAAGCCTCCTAGTTGTATAGTCTATCCCCAAACCCAAGCACAATTAGCCGCAGTTATCGCCGCTGCTTACAGCCATAACTGGCGTGTCCTTCCCTGCGGTAGTGGGAGTAAGCTTAATTGGGGTGGTTTAGCTCAAGATATTGATGTAGTCGTGAGTACGGAACGCCTCAATCAACTCATTGAACACGCTGTGGGTGATTTGACTGTCACCATCGAAGCTGGAATGAAATTTGACCATCTTCAGCAGATTTTGGCAGATTCACGGCAATTTCTCGCCCTTGATCCTTCCACACCAGAGTTAGCAACCGTTGGCGGAATTGTCGCTACTGCTGATACTAATTCCCTGCGACAACGTTATGGTAGTGTGCGTGACCAGCTTTTAGGGATTACTTTTATCCGTGCTGATGGTCAAATTGCCAAAGCTGGCGGACGGGTAGTTAAAAATGTAGCTGGCTATGACTTGATGAAGTTGTTTACTGGTTCATACGGGACATTGGGAATTATTAGCCAAGTTACCTTTCGCGTTTATCCCTTACAAGAAGCATCGGGGACAGTGGTGTTGACTGGTAAGGCTGAAGCAATTTCCCAAGCGGCCAATACTTTACGTGGTTCGGCTTTGACACCTACCCAAGCTGATTTGTTATCTATGCAATTAGTCTCTAGTTTGGGTTTGGGTGGAGGAGTGGGATTAATTGCACGCTTCCAAAGTATTCATGAAAGTGTCAAAGAACAATCCCATCGTATGTTAGAAGTAGGACAAACGTTAGGATTAGAAGGAGCAGTTTATTCGGGTGCAGATGAAGACAGTCTATGGCAGAGATTACAAGAACAAATACATACTCCTGCTGTAGAATCAACAATTACCTGCAAAATAGGAATATTACCGACTGCTGCTGTGGAGGTTTTGGCTAAAGTGGGAATTGGATTGGTTCATCTCAGCAGTGGTTTGGGTGTAGTGCAGGTTCAGGACAAAAATCAGGTTGCAAAAGTGCGATCGCTTTGTCAATCTCGTAATGGTTTTTTAACCATAATCAAAGCACCTGTGGCGGTAAAACAACAACTTGATGTGTGGGGATACGCAGGTAATGCTTTGCCGTTAATGCGCCGGATTAAAGCACAGTTTGATAGCAAAAATATTTTAAGTCCTGGTCGATTTGTCGGTGGAATTTAAAGCAGTTGACCACAAATAGACAAAGGCACAGAGAGGGTAAGCAGAAATATGCAGGTTTCAGAAGATTCTACAAATAATATTGCCAGTTTGAAAAATTTAAAAGGATTTGATACCAATCATCCACCCGACCCGAAGTTAATCGATAGTTGTGTGCATTGTGGATTTTGTCTTTCCACTTGTCCCAGCTATCGAGTAATAGGGAAAGAGATGGATTCACCCAGGGGACGGATCTATTTAATGGATGCGATTAACGAAGGTGAAATTGCTTTAAATACAGCTACAGTTCAACATTTTGATTCTTGTTTGGGGTGTCTTGCTTGTGTCTCCACTTGTCCTTCTGGCGTACAGTATGACAAGTTAATTTCTGCTACTCGCCACCAAGTCGAACGCAATTATCCCCGCAGTTTTTCAGATCAACTAATTCGTCAACTTATCTTCTCTCTATTTCCTAACCCGGATATTTTACGTATTTTACTAATTCCTCTGTTTGTGTATCAAAAGTTAGGTTTGCCTAAACTTATGCGTGCTACAGGGTTACTTAAAAAAATATCCCCTCGCTTGGCAGCAATGGAGTCTATTCTGCCAGAAATCACTATCAAATCATTTCAAGATAATTTATCTACTATTATTCCTGCACAGGGCAAGAAACGTTATCGTGTAGGGGTAATTTTGGGTTGTGTACAACGCTTGTTTTTCTCACCCGTGAATGAAGCAACAGTGAGGGTGCTAACGGCAAATGGTTGTGAAGTCGTCATCCCCAAATCTCAAGGTTGTTGTGCAGCACTCCCCGAACACCAAGGACAAACAGAACAAGCAAAAGCATTAGCTAGACAGATGATAGATAGCTTTGCTGATACTGGAGTAGATTATATTATTATCAATGCTGCTGGTTGCGGTCATACCTTAAAAGAATATGGTCACATCCTAGCAGATGACCCAGAATATCGGGGGAAAGCTCAAGACTTTGCAGCTAAAGTCAAAGATGCTCAAGAATTTTTAGCTAATGTGGGCTTAACAGCAAAACTTTCACCTTTAACAGATAAACCTGTGAATTTAGTTTATCAAGATGCTTGTCATTTATTGCATGGACAAAAGATTAGCGTGCAACCACGACAGTTATTAAGACAAATTCCAGGGGTGAACTTAAAAGAACCTTTAGATGCAGCTTTGTGTTGTGGTAGTGCTGGAGTTTATAATATGCTGCAGCCAGAAGTTGCCGAAGAATTAGGTAAGCAAAAAGTTCAGAATTTATTAAATACTGGTGCTGAATTAATTGCTTCTGCAAATCCTGGCTGTTCATTGCAAATTACTAAATATTTGCAATTGCAAGGTAAGAACATTTCTCTAATGCACCCAATGGAGTTATTAGATTATTCAATTCGAGGTGTGAAGTTGAAATTATAGTGAGCTTTAATTCCATTTGACAGATAATAACCCTGGCTTCTTCAAAAAAACAGGGTTATTAATTTCTTTTGATTCATCTATATTGAATATTCACCCTAAACTAGATTAATTTTTGCATTTGCTCCTATTGCAACTATACATATGTCTCATGCGATCGCTTCCCGTCTCTCTACGAATTTTAACTAGAAATTAACCCTTTCGTTGACCTTCCTTAACCCCTAACAGCATTAATTTCAGTTACCCTTAGTACGGATAGGCATTATTTCCTATAAATAAGCACTACTCCGATCAAACATGGCGAGAATATACCGTCCATTCCTGGCAGCTAGTCTGGTGATGTAGACTCTGCCAGTTTTATTTTTTCTAGCTTCTCCAGCTATTATCACCTGTAGATATGACTAATTTGCTGGAGAATATTTGTAATAATAATTCGAGTAATTATTCTAGAAACATTAGTTATATCCTTGCATTTTTGTATGTTCTCGAATATCCAGCAAATCTAAAGTTGTTGAATTACACAATATCCATTTCAAAGTCTAATTAAATTTTGAATGATGCTGAATTATTCTTATTCATCAAAACTTTAATAATAATCTACACGAAATTATCAAAAATTCATTTTGTTTTTAACATATTAGTCAACAATTTCAACCCTGCGATAACCATTCAGACTTTCTGCGGCTATGAACCTAAACCCTAATATTACCATATGTTTATTACGCGGTTATCATCAGGATTAATCACAAACTCTATTGATTAGCCATGATTCATAAACCATCTTAAAGCTGACTTTATCTATACAATAAAGCCAGCTATATATAAATTTATTTTAAACACATTTTAAATGTGCATTTACCCTTTCTTAACCTAATTTAAAAACAAAAAATGTAGTTTGATGAAGGCTTTGATTCAAGCAGCAAGTATTCCTTAAGTTACGAGGCAATATGGTTTTTTTAACCACCGTTTTTCAGCGTGTATTTAGCACCGCAGTATTAGCATCTGCTGTTGCAGTTACTCCTATTTTGACAGCCACAGCTCAAGCTCAAACTCTTAACGGCGCAGGTGCAACTTTCCCCGCTCCACTATACGAAAGATATGCTCGTGAAGTGAAAAAGAAACATCCAGGTTTGAGTGTTAACTATCAAGCTATTGGTAGTGGTGGCGGTATTCGTCAAACCATTGCTGGAACAGTTGACTTTGGTGGTAGTGATGCTGCAATGAAAGATGATGAAATCGCTAAAGTCAAAAATGGTGTCATCTTAGTTCCCACCGCAGGCGGTGCAGTTTCAGTTGTTTATAATGTTCCCGGAGTGAACAACTTGAGATTGTCCCGTAGTACATTACCAGCAATTTTTTCCGGTCAAATTACTAATTGGAACGACGCAAAAATCAAAGCTGACAACCCTGGAGTCAACTTACCAAATCAACCAATTAGATTTGTCGTCCGTGCTGACGGTAGCGGTACAACTTTCATTTTCACCAACCACTTAAGCAGCATCAGTTCTTATTTCAAAGGCAGAATTGGCGCAAATACTGCACCTAAATGGACTTTACCTAATGTTCTCAAAGGTAAAGGTAATCCTGGTGTGGCGGCTTTAGTTGCTCGGACTCCCGGCTCGATTGGGTATGTTGAGTATTCCTACGCTGTCAAAAATAACATCCGTTCAGCACAAGTACAAAACAGAAGAGGAGAATTTGTTGCTCCCTCCTTACAAACTGCAAACGCCGCCTTATCTTCTGTCAGTTTCCCAGACAACTATCGTGTGTTTGTGGGAGACCCAGGACAAGGTTATCCCATCGTGGGTCTTACTTGGATGATGGTTTACAGACAGTATCCTAATGCTGCTAAAGCTGATGCCATAAAAAAATGGATTAATTGGGTGCTAACAGATGGTCAACAATTCAATGATGACCTCAACTACACCAGAATTCCTGCTGGTGTAGCTAACCGGGTGCTACAAACAGTTAACAGCACTGTCAAATAAATCCTAAGTCTTTTGAAGTCTTTTGTCAGTTTGTCGTGGATGAGAGTGGTCTATTTGTCCACTCTCATATTAATCATATTTATGAACTTGTAATTGGTATGGCAAATTTATCTGATCCTGATAATAATTCGTCAAAGCAAATATCAACTAATAATGAAAGTTTGGCATTAACAGCTACCGACGGCACAAGTTTTTTATTAAACCAAAGTTTCACTTGGCTGATATACATATTTTCTACAATAACGGTTGCTGTATTGTTTGTGATGAGTTGGATCATTTTTCAAGAAGCTAGACCTGCTATTAGTGAATTTGGGATGGGGTTTTTATGGGGTCAAGATTGGGATGTAGGTAATCAAATTTTCGGAGCATTACCTTACATTTATGGAACACTGATTAGTAGTGCGATCGCAATTTTTATTGCCTTTCCTGTGGGCATAGCCGTGGCCTTAGTCACTAGCGAGAACTTCTTACCCGTATCAGTTAAAACCACATTAGCATTTGTGGTGGAATTAATCGCTGCTATCCCTAGTGTGATTATTGGCTTGTGGGGAATTTTTACTTTTATTCCTGTAATCGAACCTTTACAAAAATGGTTATCAGTTAACTTGGCTTGGGTACCAATATTTAAATCAGACTTTCCTATAGGTACAAATATGTTAACCGCAGGCATAATTTTAGCCATTATGATTTTACCCACAATGGCAGCAATTACCCGTGATGTATTAATAGCCGTACCTAAAGAACTACGTACAGCATCTATGGCTTTAGGTAGCACTCGTTGGGAAACTATTTTTCGCGTGTTACTACCTGCGGGATTTTCTGGAATTGTCAGTGCGGCAATGCTAGCTTTAGGACGCGCCTTAGGTGAAACAATGGCCGTAACTATGGTAATTGGTAATTCTGCTCAAATTAGTTTATCTTTGCTTGATCCAGCTTATACAATCCCTTCTGTATTAGCTAATGAATTTGCTGAAGCCGAACCAGGATTACATATTGGTGCGTTAAGTTATTTGGGTTTAATCTTATTTGCTTTGACCTTAATAATTAATATGATTGCTAGATTATTAGTACAGTGGTTTGGCAATAAAAATAAATAGATATTTAAAAGGCAAATAAGTTCTTGTATTTATTAGAAAATATGGAAAATTACCAACCTTCAGAACTAGATAAAGTTTTAGCAGCAGAACTATATAGCCCTCTACCATCTAGACGGCTATTATTTACCTATTTAATGAATTTTATTGCTTTTGCATTTGCAGGTTTAGCACTAATCCCCCTCATCTCGATTTTGTGGGAAATTATCAAACGAGGTGTTGGGGGATTAAACACAGAAATGTTTGTCAAATCAGTCATTGATAATGGATTTGGCAATGCCATTTTAGGCACAATCACAATTGTCTTCATTGCTTCTTTATTAAGTATTCCCATAGGATTATTCACAGGTATATTTTTAGCAGAATTTGCTCAAACCAATACCATTACTCGTTTTGTTCGCTTTATCGCTAGTATTCTCACTGGCGTTCCCTCCATCGTGGTTGGTATATTTGCCTATGGTGTGATAGTTTTATTAACCAAAAGCTTTAGTGCGATCGCAGGTGGTTTTGCTTTAGCAACAATCATGCTACCTATCATCGTTCTGACCACAGAAGAAGCTTTAAAACTTATCCCCATAGATCAACGTCTGGCCTCCGCTGCTTTGGGAGGTACTCACTTTCAAACTACCTTCCGTATCGTAGTCAGAGCCGCCATACCTGCAATCACTACAGGTATTTTACTAGCTGTAGCCCGCGCAGCTGGTGAAACAGCACCGCTAATTTTTACCGCTTTATTCAGCCTTGATTGGTCTGCGGGATTACTCAGTCCCACTGCTTCTCTGCCAGTATTAATCTTTAATCTCTACAACGATCCCGACCCCGAACGCAACCAACTTGTCTGGACAACTTCCATCGTCTTACTCGGCTTAGTTTTGTGTGTTAGCCTCATTTCTCGGTTAGCTACTCGTCAGAAAAAGGTGAAGTAAAAAAATCAATCCCTAAGTTCAAATCTCAAATTGTTTGACACCCCTGACATCATGAATCAGTTAAATCCAGCGATTAAAGTTAAAAGTCTCAGCTTTTACTACAACACCTCCAAGGCAATTGAAGGGGTGTCTATGGATATTTGCCAGAACCACGTAACAGCAATTATCGGCCCTAGTGGTTGTGGTAAGTCCACATTTATCAAAACCCTCAATCGCATTAGCGAATTAGAAGGGCCTGTCAAGGTAGAAGGCAAAGTAGAATTTTTTGGTCAAAACATTTATGACCCTCGCATCAATATCAATAGACTCCGCCGTCAAATTGGCATGGTATTTCAAAGACCAAATCCCTTTCCCATGAGCATCTACGAAAATGTTGCCTACGGTGTGAGAATATCAGGTAGACTACCACAAGCAGAATTAGATGACATTGTTGAATCTGCTCTCAAAGGGGCAGCTCTGTGGAGTGAAGTCAAAGATAAACTGAATCAATCAGCTCTAGGTCTTTCTGGTGGTCAACAGCAACGACTTTGTATTGCTCGTGCTTTAGCTATTAAACCAAAAGTGTTGTTGATGGATGAGCCTTGTTCGGCACTTGACCCCATCGCAACGATGAAAGTTGAAGAACTAATTCACAGTTTGCGTTCTGAACTGACGATCGCAATTGTTACCCACAATATGCAGCAAGCAACCCGCGTCTCTGATTTTACTGCTTTCTTTAGTACCGACGAAAGTCGTATTGGTCAAATGGTGGAATTCGGCACAACAACCCAAATTTTTAGCAATCCCCTCGACCCCCGCACCCGTGACTATGTTTCAGGACGCTTTGGCTAACACTCTATTTCATTAGATAAGACGCAAATCGACAAGCCTGGGCTAATGAGACAGGCTTGACTATCTCATAAAGACGTTTTTTATTGCATCTGCTTGAGAGCGAATAGAGTAATACAAATTTGTATAAAAGTCAGAGTTTGAGAGCCTATTTATAAAGTAAATATTAAGTAGGGGAGGCAAAAAGCGGCGTGGATTTTCCTCCCCACCGAACTTCAGATCGGCGGAAGCCGCCGCTCTGAGTTCTCGCTTTATTGCCGTTGTGTTACGGCATTTTCAAGATTTGAGTATGAGTGACAGTATAAATTGCCGTAACGCACCATGAGTATGCGGTGCGTTACGCGTTACTTTAACCCACCCTACAATTTAAGCTTTACTTTATAAATCATCTCTGAGAGTTATACAATCTCAAAAATATTTGCCAGACTTCAAGAATATATATAGGGGTGCAAGACTTTTTACCCTATTATTTTTACTATTTTCTAGCTACGCAAATCATTTTAGAAATAGAATCAGATTTTTATATTAAAAACTGAAATTTTCAACCTGTAATTTAAATAGAAAGTTCATGTAACCTCAATTAAAAAGTTTTGATGAACTTTTGCAGATAATTAGATGATACTTTACTAATGTTTTTAATTGATATACTCCTATAGTACTCATATTTTTTGTAATATTAGTAATGAAACTCATATCTATTTAATTAGATAGATGGCAGATTGAAACTAGATGAACCATAGATTCTTAATTTCCAAGCCAAGTAAAAAATCTGCTTTAATCATGGGTTATTAGCTGTGAATGCTGCTGTATGTTCTCAACTCAATCAATATGAGATTATTGGCAAGATTGAGTTATTTTCATATTTTTCCAAAAAAAATATAAATTTATACGGTGATATTACTTAGGTAAATTGTCTATGGGTGATAACATTAGTATATTTTCTCATGCCTGCCTACAGAGATAAGATAATTTAGATAATCACTGATAAGCGTAGGTGTAGTGTTATTAGCAATTTAACTCATCAAGGATAATCAGAGATTCAAAAACTTTGTTATCTGCTTGATTTTAACATCATGAAATCGTGTCTCACTTTCTAGATGGAAGAAAATGACTATACTTAAAACTGAATTTATCTGTCTATCAATTCTAATTCCTGTGTTCCAAAGCTATAAAAAATCCCTATCGGCTATACAAAACGTGAAACAGCATCACTTTAACTACTTTTGCTGTGTTGAATTATTATTTATCAAACAAGTTGATCCGCATGAATAAGCTAGTTCCCGCCATCAGAGTTAAAAATTTCAGTTTTTATTACGACACCCAAAAAATCATAGAAGGTGTGTCTATGGATATTTACCAAAGTAAAGTAACTGCGATTATTGGCCCTAGTGGTTGTGGTAAATCTACCTTTTTAAAATCTCTCAATCGGATGAACGAAGTAGATACAGAAATTAGAGTTGAAGGTAGAGTGGAATTTTTTAATCAAAATATTTACGAGCGGCGAGTAAATTTGAATCGCTTACGTCGTCAAGTTAGTATAGTGCTTTCTAAGCCAAACCTCTTCCCTATGAGTGTTTACGATAACGTGGCTTACGGAGTGAAAATTATCGGATGGCGACCGAAAGTAGAGATCGATGGGATTGTAGAATCTGCGCTGAAAGATGCTGATTTGTGGGATGAGTTAAAAAATAAATTACATAAGTCTGCTTTAGATTTGTCTGGTGGTCAACAACAGAGACTTTGTATTGCTCGTGCATTAGCTGTGAAGCCGAAAGTTATATTAATGGATGAGCCTTGTTTCGGGCTTGATCCCATCGCTAGTATGAAAGTGGAGAGCTTGATTCAAAGTTTACGTTTGCGCTCAGAATTGACCATAGTGGTGGTAAGCCATAATTTAGCACAAGTTGCCCGTATCTCTGACTTTACAGCCTTTTTTCATTTGAATGAAAATCGGATTGGTGAATTGGTAGAGTTTGGTATCACTAAAAAGATATTTACCAACCCGCTTCATTCTCGTACCCGTGAATACGTGATTACTCGTATCAATTAAAAAATTTTGAATTTTGTAGTTTGCTTTTTGTTAGGTATTTTTAATCTTGAATTGCTTAGTCAGCCTCCCTCCTCCGAGAGACTGACTGAATCAGTAAGTATCCACCAAATAGTTATTTTAACTAACAAATTGTAGATAGCTGTGTACCTAACCAACCAGCAAAATTCTCTTGTTGTATGGGGTTGGGGTTCTTTATAGGTACTACTTGATACTTTACTGGGCGAGGTTGACCAAGAGTGAGAGATACGGTACGCAGTTCATCTTGATGGAAAATCGTTACCTGAATGGTATCATGTGGCTGATAATCTTTCAGGCGATCGCTCAGTTGATGGGCTGTCACCTTAATACCTGCGATCGCTAGCAACTCATCACCTGCATCAATTCCTGCTAGTTGCGCTGGGGAAGCAGTTTCCACAAACTTAATAATTTCTCTACCGTTTTCAGTATTGACTTTCATTCCCAGATAAGGTTCGTCTTCCTTCTCTGTCACCAAATGTAAACCAAACGGCTCTAAATACTGATCGAATGGTAATTCATCAGTGCCATCAATGTAGCGTTTAAAGAAGTCCGTCAAGTCTAATTCTGCTACAGACTCAATTACTGCTTGCAACTGTTGAGGAGTGTAGCCAATTTCTGGTTCACCAAACTCATGCCACATTTGCCGCATCACATCATCTAGAGAACGCCGATTGTGATGCCGCGCTCTAATCAGTAAATCTAGTAACAAAGATACCATTTCTCCCTTTAAGTAGTAGGAGATTTGAGAATTGCCACTATTAGCATCCGGGCGATACAGTTTAATCCAGGCATCAAAACTGGACTCACTCAGTGATTGTACTTTCCGTCCTGGTGTCGTCAAAAACCTACTAATTTCTTTACTCCAGTAGTTTAAATAGGTTTTGACCTCATATATACCTGCCCGCAAAGGAATAATCAAGTCATAATAACTCGTAGTCCCTTCACAGAACCATAGAGAGGGTGTATAGCTTTCTTGGTCGTAATTAAACACCTCTAAGGCTTTAGGGCGAATGCGTTTGACGTTCCATAAATGAAAGAATTCGTGCGCTACTAATTGGATAAAGCGTTCATATTTATCCTGGGTGCGGAATCCAAACCGTTGATAAATTAACGAACAACAGTTTTTATGCTCCAATCCGCCATAGGCTTGAGCAAATAAATGTACCAAAAACAGATAGCGATCGTAAGGTAGACCGCCAAACATCTGGGCTTCCACTTGGACAATTTTTTGAATGTCGCTAATCAGTGGCTGTACTTGAAAATTTCCTTGTCCCCAAATCGCCAGTTCGTGAGGTTTGCCTAACACCTCAAAGTTATACAACTGATGATCCCCAATTTCAAAAGGGCTATCTACCAGAGTGTCAAAATCACTGGCGTAGAAAGTATTAAACTGTTCCTTAATTTTAGGTAAGGCAGTAGTTACTTGCCATTGCGGATACGGAGGTAAGACAGTAACACTGATAGGTAGATTATCGGTTCCCAGCAGTCTTAAAAACAATGCTGCGCCATTAAAATAGCCGTGAGTAGCATCTAAATGATTGGTTCTTACCGATAACTCATTGGCAAAAATACGATAACTTACAGTTACTTCTGACGACACATCATCTTTATTGATTTGCCAGTGATTCTTACTGACCTTACGCCAACTCAAAGGCTTGTCACCGGCAAAAGCAGTAAAATCTTGTAAATTTTTGGCATATTCCCGCACCAAGTATGATCCTGGTGTCCATACCGGCATTTTTAAGTCAAGAATTGATGATTTATGGTTTACAATTTGTAACCTAACCTCAAATAGATGCGTTTCTGGTTGGGGCATTGCCACCTGATAATGAATCGTCGGCACGGTTTCCTGGACGCTAATATCGATACGAGGTGCTGTTGCTTCAGTCATCTGTAGTTAAAAGTGATAAGTTCTGAGTCAAAAGTCAGTCCATAGTTAATAGTTAATAGTTCATGGTCAATAGTCAATAGTTATCGGCTTTATAGTCAGCATTTATTTATGTAGTAATACTAATTACTACAATAGAACCAACCTGGTAAAAATTAACCAAGTTAGCTCAATTATGCTACCTACGTCGAAACTAACGACTCACTCATCTGACTTCGCTTCAACAAAATGCTGCTGCCTCAGAGGTCATTTATAAATTAAATATTAAATTTACTCTCCTGAAAATCTTAAATAATTAATAAAGAATTAAGATTTACTGAATGAATCAATGCTGTAGGGTCGGTTACGATTCAGACTTTACCAGCTAAGTTGGTTAACTGTTTGAAGTTGATCAGATAAACAATGTTATTAGCATGATCAATTTTTATCCAACCTTTTTCATTGAGTTTTTCCATGATTTTAGTTGTTTCTTCGACACCAATTTCTGTAACTTCGGCTAGATCTTTAAAAGGTATATTTAAAATTTCCTTACCGATTTCTAATTCCTGACCATAGCTTTCCCCTAAACTCACTAAGGTATGAGCTAGTTTGACCGCAGGTGGTGAAGATCTAATTTGTAAACGTTGGTTATTTTGTCGCAATCTCCGCACCATTAATTGCAGCATACGGTGATGTAATTGGGGGTCTTTAAAGAGGATTTGTATAAATCTTTCTCTAGAAATACTGAGCAATTTCACTGTAGAAAGGGCAATCACATCTGTAGACCGGGGAGACTCATCTAAGATAGCCATCTCCCCAAAAAAATCGCCCTTACCCAAAATGGCTAAGGCTACGGAATCATCTCCAGAGGTGCGTCGAACTTTCACCCATCCAGAAACTATAAAGTAAACTGCATTCCCCCAAGCATCTTCCATTAACACTGCTCTTCCTACGGGGTATTCGTGTTCAGTAGCAACGTTGAGCAGCCACTCTAGGGTTTGTGGACTAGCTGTACTCAACAAAGGGAAAATTTCACTAAAAACCTCAGTCTGCATGAAATATCTACTAACTAATAAATTTGGGAATGGAAAATAAAGCTAGCTATTTTGTAAGAATTGAGAATCCAAAGTTTACGAATTAAAATCAAGAAGAATTTAATATTCAAATTCAAAATTTACATTAAACAAGATTTTTATGATTCTTAATCTTGCAAGCAAAACCTGGATTCTGAATTTTGACGTGATCGCTATTTTAAAATTCTAAAACCAAAATCTGACTATAAAATAAGACAGAAACTTTATGATATTTTCAACTTAAACTTCTGAACAAGAGAAGTCTAGGTTGCCATAACAACATAACAATTATGTAGAAAATCGCAATCAGAGGTTTTACTGACAGGATTCATGGAATTTATATTGGCAACTGATTATTTGCTGTCAGTATTTTGATTTGTTTATCCAAGTCTTCTACTAATTGGTTCAAAGCTACTACAGCTTCTGATTGTTCAGCTTTGAGGGTGGGATTAAGCAGCAGTCTTTGGTTTAATTCGTGTAATTTATGGCTGAGTTGTTGAGAAATGCCGATAATATCTCGGCTTAGATGAATTAATTGTTGCTGTTGATAGAATTTTAACGCAGCTCCCCTCAGCACTTGTAATGTGGCCTCTTCCCCATAACTTCCTGGCATTACCCGAATGCGTAATAGTACACGAGTTTGCTGATACAAACATTCTTTCTCCACTTGTCTTGGTTCAGCGTGTCTCGTTACCGGGAGAGCGACAAAACGCTTCAATTCGTTTAATACTCCTTGAAATCCAGATAAGGGTATATTTTCTAAGACAGATTGTAAGACACCGTTATCACTCCAGATAATTCTTCCTTCGTAGGGTTGTCTTTCTAAATAAAGACGGCCAATACCACCACTTAAAACTCGTGCGAGTAACTCTTCTAGTAATTGCTTAGGTGGTAAATTTGTCAGTGCTTCTAGGGAAGTAAATACTTCTGGGGGGTGTAACTGCAAAACAGTCACATCGCTAAAGGCCAAATTTTCTTCTAGCTGGTTGTTGACAGGAGGGACAACTCCTGGAGTTTGAGTAGAGCTATGGGAATAGGTAATTCCTGGAGCATCTGTATTTTGTACTGCTGATTGATGAATTTTGGATGAGAATGAATCTTCTGAGATGGATGGCGTAAAGTCAATTTTCTCAGTGTTTTGCTCCTCTACTAGATAATTGTTGGTCTGTGGAGCTTCTGGCGGTTGATTGTCTGGAGGAGACGTATTTTTATAACTGAGATAGATTGAGAGGATAGCACGGTGGGTTTCAGTGGCAATCTCTTGGGTTGTAATTGTGTAGTTGAGATAGGAGACGATGCGGCTGACGTAATCTAAAGCCCCCCTATCCTGTGAGTGAACCATACCCAATAACAGTTGGCTATCTTCTAATCTTAAAGGCAGAATTTGATGGTACAGACAGGCTTCAAAGGACAATAGGTTATCAATTAGTGTAAATATTGCTTCGCGTTCTGATTCCTGCTCCCAATCGCTGGGAGTTGTATGCAGTGCTTTATTTTTACTTGATCCGGTATCAGCTGGTTGACCCTCTGAAGACCACATAGTTTTGCTTACTTGTTGTTTCTTTCATATTCTATGTTGCTCTCAGCTACTTGGCAGTAAATAAATATACTTCTTAAATTCTTTAACCTCAAATTAACTACTAAGAAGGGTATAGTTTACAGGTTATAGGTTACAGCTTATGGGTAAGGGGCTAGAGGCTAGTGTTTCTACTCAGCACTGGTTCAACCCCCCGCGATCGCTAACAGCACTCACTAGCTACTCTTGAGTCCTGATAGCTTGTGCTGCGAGATAGATTTTTGTCCATTCCCCCATCACTTGATGGGGTTTGAGTTGTAATTGTTCGGCTACAAATTCGTTTGTGTTACCCGCTTTCCGTAAATCTAATATTTGTTTACCGATGGGAGTTAATTTTTCATAAAGTTGTTGCCATTGGTTGGGGGTTAAACCTAAATTATGCTCTTGTAAGGAAATTGATAACCAGCTATCTACAAGTTCTGGTTTACCTTTGAGAGCAAAGACGCGGATGGCGTGATAGCTAATTTTTTCCCGCAACCGATAGATTTCTTTGATGGGTTTGTTAATTTTCTTGGCGATTTCATCTTGAGATTTGCCTTGTAGGTAGAGTTTTAGCCACTCTACGGCTTCACTACCCAAATTTTCTTGTAAATAATTGGCAAATTCTTGTTGGACTGTTTGTCGCAGTGCTTGTTGTTCCTCTAATTGCTGTGCTTCTTGATATTCTGAGATCGCCTGGTTATCTACCAAGTTAACGCGATTATCGCTGTCCTCGGCAAGCATCTCGTCCGAGACAAGCCTGACTAAGTCACTTCCGGGTACTTGGGTTAAACCACCACGTTGAGAACGTCGCAGATAGTTGACGAACCGATACACTAACAATGGTTGGTTACGTACTGGTCTTAAGCAATACTCTTCTGTGGTAGCAAAGAGTAAAGTATCTTTGAGGCGTTTATCTAGAGTAATTTCAGCAATGTAAGCCATTTGTTGCTGCATATAGTTATCGCTTTGCAGCAGTTCTTGCAATACCTCTTGCAAAACATCCATGACACTGCGCTGGCGATCGCGGCTTAGGGAAATCCAGGTTTGAATTTTATTCCGTAATGTCACTAAACTTCCTAAGCGAGTGATCAAGTTGCGATAAGCGCGTTCTCTTCCTAGGCCTAAGTAGCGTTGAATTAAAATTTTCCAGCGATATTCCATCGCTTGTTTAGCAATATCGAGTTCCTTGGGATTGAGCAGATCAAACCGTTGTAGGTCACGACCTAAAAGCCAGAGAACAATACTTTCCCTAGCAGCTACACTTTGTTCTGGACACTCCGCAGCTAGCCGCTTGCGCCAAGATTGCGCTAGTTTTTCTGCTTCCGTTACCATAGCGAGATTGCGCTCCTCGAAACCCTGTTTTAAAGTTTGCATCACAACCCCCTTTAGTCGCCCTCAAATGATTAGCTAGCAGTTAGTTGCCCGTAAGTCCATCATCTGTAATGAAGACTTCTCAGCGATTACATTGTTATTACGTCTTTACTGGCTAACTTTATGCAAGAATTTACTCGAAAATATATTAATTTCTCTAGCCGAACTACCGGAAATCACGGTGTATCAAGCATTTGACTTTATTGAAATGAAGTTAAAGTTTTGTATACTTTCCTGGGAGAAACACAAAAAAAGTAGAGGACGGATCGGAAAGGGAGTTGTTCAAAAATGACATTATGCACTGATGTGGAGGATAAATTGGGATTTACCTCCGTAAGACGCTGTTTTTGTCGTTTAAGTTTCAGCTTACGGACTGGCCGTTATAAATTAAGGAAGTTTGTAATTTTTCTTTTTAGTTCACTGGTTAGTACCTAGGACAATTAATGTGGCTGAAAAATTTGACATAAAAACTTAAAAGTACCCATAAGGGTACTAGAATAACTTGGCGATCGCCAGTGTTTTGGCTTTTACCTTTTCATCTAACGGCCGTTAGATGAACGGATGATGGGGTTTTCTACAGAATCCCGATATTGTTGTACTGCTTCGGTGTAGCCAATTGGCAGAACTGCTTCCACGTTTTCATGGGGACGGGGAATAATCACCCAGGATTCTAGAGTACCACCATGAACATTTTGCGCTGCTTCTACTCCAGCCGCCATTGCCGTTTTAACTTCTGAAACATCTCCCCGAATATTAACTGTAAAGCGTGCGCTACCCACACGGATATAGCCTACAAGGGTAACTCGGCCAGCTTTGACCATTGCGTCTGCTGCGGCTAATACAGCAGGAAAACCCTTTGTTTCTAAAGCTCCAACTGCCTGTAGTGACATTAGTAATCTCCTGTATGAATAAAAGTATGAGGTAGAGGGGATGAAAGTTAATTTTACGTAGCTTCGTTACAAATTTTGATGGTGAAATTGCTTAGAAGATCCGGAAAGGTTCTGAGGTCTGAGTGAAGTGGATTGGTAATATTGTTTCCACGTTTTCCGGGGGATTGGGAACTATGTAATGGGTGATGACTTCACCACCATAAGCTTGTTCACCAGCTTCAATCCCAGCCGCCACCGCTGTTTTAACTTCTGCAACTTGTCCCCTCACAGCAACTAACAAGCGTGCGCTTTCCGCTTGACCATAATACACCAGAGTCACTGCGGCAGATTTTACCATTGCATCTGCTGCGGCCAGTACAGCCGGAAAACCCAAAGTTTCAATTACGCCAACCGCCATCGGCATGGCATCAGCTCCTATAAATGATAAGTAATACTAATTTTACGAGGCTTTGTCCCTATTTTGACAAGGGAAAGATTTTTCTGTGGTTGCAGAAATCAAAGTTCAAGTATCAGATGCAGCTTGATTGCTGCTTTGTCGTCTCAGCCACGCTAATATAACCCAGGTTCAACACCCTTAAAGGTGCTACTAGCATGATGACGGCATTGGCTGGTGTCCACCAAAATGATTGTCGCAGAGTTGGACGCAAAATCAACCATTGAAATAATCCCATGAGCGTACCTGATAGAGTCACTTGGGCGATCGCTCTCCAAGGTGAGGGTAAATACGCGTTAGGAAGCAGGGGAGCAGAGGAAACACGGTAGATTATATTTCTAAGGACTATTGACTATTGACCATGTTTCCCAACTTCTTACCTACCACAGTTGCCCAACTTACAGAACCTAGCTCGATCGCTTTAGCTCAAAGTATTCAAACTCAGGCGATCGCTACGCCTTTAATTAATCAGCTAATTACTACTTCTTATGTACATCAAGGAAGTGGTGGAACACCGATTTTATTAATTCATGGCTTTGATAGTTCCGTCTTAGAATTCCGGCGACTTTTGCCATTATTAGCGCAAGAAAATGAAACCTGGGCAGTGGATTTATTAGGATTTGGATTTACAGATAGACTCGCAGAAATTCAGTTTAGTCCACTGGCGATTAAAACCCATCTATATTATTTCTGGAAAAATTTGATTAAAGAACCAGTGATTTTAGTTGGGGCATCAATGGGAGGTGCAGCCGCAATTGATTTTACTATCACTTATCCAGAAGCTGTGAAAAAATTGGTCTTAATTGACAGTGCTGGGTTGAGGGGTGGCTCACCTTTAGTTAAATTGATGTTTCCGCCTTTGGATGCTTGGGCTACCGGATTTTTGCGGAGTTTGAAAGTGCGCGATCGCGTTGCTCGTGCTGCTTATAAAAATGTGGCTTTAGCTTCTGTTGATGCTCTATATTGTGCAGCATTGCATCTAGAAATGAGCAATTGGTCACAGGCTTTAATTGGTTTTACTAAAAGTGGTGGTTATAGTGCTTTTAGATTTAAGAAACTGGCAGAAATTCAACAACAAACCTTAATTTTATGGGGAGATCATGACAAAATTTTAGGGACTGAAGACGCGAAAAGATTTAAACGCGCTATTTCTCACAGTCAATTAATTTGGATTGCTGATTGTGGTCATGTTCCTCATTTAGAACAGCCTCAAGCTACTGCTCAACATATCCTGAAATTTGGCAGGGAAGAAAATCATACTCATTTCAGCGGTTCTGGCGATCGTGTTTCTATTGCTGACAATGGCGGTATTGTGTGAATGTTTGAAACATCTGGGAATGAGAACTGAAGAAATAGATGAGATAAATCAATTTCAAAGATTTAAATGACTAACGAAGAACTGCTGCATCTTATTGAAAAAGCTGCTCAAGACAACTTGACAGCATTAGACCTTTCTGGAAAAGGCTTAAAGACACTACCACCAGAAATTGGTCAACTTACTAGCCTGCGATCGCTCGATATTAGCGGTAATGAATTGAGAAGTCTGCCTCCAGAAATTGTACAAATCACTTATCTAAGAGTACTGAATATTGCAAAAAATCAGTTTAAAACATTACCATTAGAGGTTTGCTAACTCACCAACATTAATGAGCTTTATCTGAACTTCAACCAACTGCAAACACTACCAGTGGAAATTGGTGAACTCATCAACCTCAATAAATTAAATTTGAGTTACAATAAACTACGAACTTTACCAATAGAAATTAATAAACTTACTCACCTCAGTATACTAGATATAAACAATAATCAAATCACAACACTACCATCTGAAATTGGTGAACTCATCAATCTCAATGAATTAAATCTAAACTCCAACCAACTGCAAATACTACCACCAGAGATTGGCGCACTCGTCCATCTCAATGAATTACATCTAAACTCTAACCAACTACGAATACTACCATCAGAAATTGGCAACCTCTTCAATCTTAATGAATTACGTCTAAATTCTAACCAACTGCGAACACTACCCTCAGAAATTGGCAACCTTTTCAATCTTAGTGTGCTTGGCTTAAGTGCAAACCAGTTAATAAGATTACCATCAGAAATTGGTGAACTTATTAATCTTATTGAATTGTATCTCTATTCCAATCAACTTAGGACGTTACCGAAAGAGATTGGTAAAATTACTAACTTGAACTTGCTTGGACTGAGTGAAAACCAACTCTTGACACTACCCAAAGAGATTGGCAAACTTATCAATCTTAGTGTTCTAAGTCTTAGTGGCAATAAAATAAGAACACTGCCATTAGAGATTGGTCAACTTATTAATCTCACTCAACTTTTTCTCAGCAATAATCAATTAACACAATTGCCAGCAGAGATTGGCAAACTGATAAACCTGGAAACCATTGATATTGAAAAAAATAGGCTGATAAAGCTGCCACTGAGAATGCAGCTACTATCTAAACTCGAAAAATTAGACGTTCGTTCTAATGACGAGTTGCATATTCCTCTTGAAATTTCAGGTGATACATGGGAAAAATTAAGTCATCCTTCCAAAATTATTAATTATTATTTATCTAATCGATTTAAGACGAATAATATTATATTTCCATTAGCATATGAGACAGAAATCTTCATTTCCTATGCTTGGGGTGGAGACAGTGAAACCTATGTTAATAGTCTAGATCAATTATTGCAGTCCCAAGGTATCACTATCGTTCGAGATAAGCGCAACTTGGGTTACAAAGGACTGATTAAAACTTTCATGGAAAAGATTGGACGTGGTAAATGTGTAATTGCTGTGATTAGTGATAAGTATTTAAAGTCTCCTAATTGCATGTTTGAATTGGTACAAATTGCTAAGAATGGTAATTTTTATAACCGGATTTTTCCAATTGTGTTACCAGATGCAAAGATATTTGATCCTAGTGAGCGTGCAGATTATGTTATTCATTGGGAAATAAAAATCCAGGAACTAGAAACTAAAATAAAAACACTATCTTCTTCTGCTAACGTACCTAGTCTACGACGTTCAATCGATGAATATGCAGAAATCAGAGCTACTATTGATGGATTAGTAGATATTATCCAAGACATGAATACGCTCACTCCTGATATTCACAGCGAGTCAGATTTTGAGGACTTATTGCAGGCGATCGCCAAAGGCGTGGCGTAGCCAATCGCACAACGTCTAGATGAGTAAAGACGGGTTTGGAGTTATGTGTTTTATATTACTCATCTTGAAATGAATATATTTTCCTAACCCAAGCCTTATCTCTCCTCTTCTTGCAAGGCTAAAGATGAAGGACGGGAGTAGATTTAACACTGGATTATGCTGTGGTAATAGATTTGACTCGTATCAGGGAACACTAAGCATAGTGAAGTTTGCGAACCTACTATGCAATACCTGCTTTACCCAATCCTGATCAGCTTTTTGCTGGTGTTTATCCAATATTTCATTACCTTCTTACAGCTTTGCAAAACCAGATTTCAATACCCTAAGTACCTAGTTATCAAAACAGAGCAAGTTCCGGCTTACTTCCAAGATTTATTGCAAACGCCTATTCAAGAATTAGAAAAACTTGGTTTTAAGCCATTTAGCTATATAGAATACCAACCAATGGTGCAAGCTAATCAGCAACCCAATTGGGAAATCCTGCTATACAATAAATCTTGCAAAACCTACGCCACAATCGTTACTAATCGTTTAGTTGAACCTGTAAATTTATTTGATATTGAGTTTTACACATTTTTTAAAGATAAAACCTTATTGTTGACTGTAAATTCTAAGAAACATGGGTTTATTGAAGAAAGTCCCCACACTATTATTCAAGATATTTATGCTCATGAAGTTTCAATGCAATGGGTGCATCACCAAAATAAACTCAATCAATTAACTACTGAAAAATTACCATGTGCTTTAACTCCAGAAGCTTTTGCTCAAGCACTACAGATATTTTTGGGTAATTATGTAAAATCTCTTAGTCAAACAAGTAAAATATCGCCGATCAAAGAGACTCAATTATTTCAAATACGTTGGTTAACTGCTCTGAAGATGGTTCATCCAATTGTTCAAGGTAATAACAAAACAGCAAATATAATCCAGCAACGCAGACAACAAGCCAAAACAAATCCCAGTTTGCAAATAAAGATTCCTATAGAACTGGAAGTTGCGGGTTTTAAACATATGCAGCAAATGCAACAGGGTTTGCTCAATAAGAAACTCCGCACTTGGCTATTTTTGGGAAGTATTATAGTGTTTGCAGCTAGTTCTACCAAGTTTTTGACATTGCAAAGTGTGCTGATATTTATTGTTGTGTTGTTGTTCCATGAAGGTGGACACATCCTGGCAATGAAATTGTTTGGTTATCAGGATACTTCGGTTTTATTTGTACCATTTTTAGGAGCTTTAGCTACAGGTCACAAACACGAAGCTACCTTAAGTCAAAAGTTTTGGATATCTTTAGCAGGCCCATTACCAGGGGTAATTGTAGGAGTGGCTTTAGCAATGTTAACATCCCGGACTGGTAGTGATTTGGCTTGGTTACGAGAAACAAGTTGGATCATGATTTTCGTAAATGTATTCAATTTACTCCCAATTTATCCATTAGATGGGGGAAAGATTGCTAATTTACTTTTATTTTCTCGAATACCTTTTGCTGATGTGGGATTTAAGTCTATTGGCTTGGTAATGTTTTTTCTTTTAGGGAAACAAGAACCAGGATTGTTAGTGTTTTTAATGTTGGTAGCTTTGAGTATTCCTGGCGATTTTCGTAATGCTCAAGTGAGTAGCAAATTGCAGAAAGAACTCAAACAAAATCAACCTACTAATCAAGACCATCTTCTCTACACCATTTTCCAATATTTACAGCAATGGGGATACGATAAATTACCTTTTCAAGCTAAATACACCTTAGTCAAAGATTTAATGCAAAGACATTACGAATCTAGTGGTAAGTGGACTACTAGAGTTTCACTGGTTATTTTTTACTGTGTGAGTTTGTTTGGGGGAATGGCCGGTAGTTTACAAGCTACTGTTCCCGGTTGGTTGAATGTCATACCTTACTTTTTTCAAAGTCCGCAGCAACGACATGAGCGTTTTGTGCAGAAAAGAAAAACAGAAATTGCTAATCTCACTGCTACTTTGAGTAAAAATCCTAATGATGTGAATGCTTATCTAGATCGCGCTAAGTTACTGATGTTGTCACGTAATGATGATGAAGCATTGGCAGATTATAACCAAGTGATTCGCTTAACACCTAATGATATTTCAGCTCGCCTAGCTCGCGCTGCGATACTTAGAAGATTGCTAGATTATCAAGGTGCAATTCAAGACTATAACGAAATTTTAAGCTTAGAGCCAAAAAACTTCATGGCTTATCAACAACGCGCTCAACTACGCAACCGCATACAAGACTATAAAGGTGCGATCGCAGATTACAATCAAATTATCAAATTAGACCCCAAAAATCCTTGGATGTATGTTTTGCGCGGAGAAGCAAAGCAAAAACTCAAAGACTACAAAGGCGCGTTAGTTGATGTAGAGTATGTAATCAAGCAATATCCAGACTATGCTGGAGCTTATAAGCTACGCAGTGAAGTCCGGCGAAATTTGGGAGATACGCAAGGAGCGATCGCAGATCAAAAACTAGCAGATCAGCTATTTAATATGATGGAGGAAGAAGATCCTAGCTAATAGCAATTTTGGATTTTAAATTTTTAGGGTTGATGACCTCAAAAATGCCGAAACCAGAATTCAGCAGACTGTAGATCAACATCTACCATCTTTTTGCAGACTATGAATAGCAAAGCTAAATTCTTGACTCTAGCTATTTTTACCCTGACCTTCTCATCCCTGACAGTGGGTGGAGTGATAGCACAAACAAAACTCACACAGCAGTCAAAAGTATTTATCAACGGTATTGGGCCGGTACGTGTGGGGATGACTGTTTCGCAAGCAGCCAAAGCTGCGGGTACTCGCTTAGTGGGGGATAAACCAAATAACAGTTGTTATTATGTCAATCCCAAAGGATATAACAATATAGCCTTCATGGTTACAGAACATCGAATTGCTAGGGTAGATATATATAAAAATAGCCAGATTACGACTGTCAGCGGTGCAAAAATCGGTGACACCGAAGCCAGAATCAAATCTCTTTACTCAGGACAAATCCAAGTCACACCTCATAATTACGTCCCAGGCGGACACTATCTGACATTTGTTCCTCAAGACCGCGCTGACCGCAATTATAGAGTAGTATTTGAAACCGACGGTCAACGAGTTACTGGATATCGTGCAGGTAAACTACCAGAAGTTGAATATGTTGAAGGTTGTAGTTAATTAGCTTTTGCTGTTTTTCACCCAATACGGTTCAGTTAAGCAAATATCTTATAAAGTTGTTACTCGCTATTTACCTGCTAAAACTCATCCTCTACGAAGCTGGTGGGAAGCAGCTTTAAAATAATGTCTTAGATTAAAACCAGCTTCACATAACTTTAAATTCCCACAGCTTGATCGAAACGCAGCATTTCCAAAGAGCGATCGCCATAAACCCCTTCAATTTGTTGGCGACAACACTCTACAGCAAAATCATTCAAATCTTCTGGTTCTATCCCATACATATCCCCAAATATAGCTGGTTCTACACGACAAAAACGCGGGCGAGTGGAGTAAATGCGGCATTCTCTGGTGTCATGGTCAAAGTTAATGCACCAACCGCCTTCGCCTACCATACTGAGGTATAGTTCTAGTTCTTCCGGGGTGAGATAGTCTTCGATTTCGGGACGATCTGCTGGGTTTAGGTTGCAGCACGCTCCACATTGTTTAACACATTGCCATGTTGCCATTTTATGTCTTTTCCTATACTTTTATTAAGTAAATTAAATATCACTGGCGATTCCCAGATATCATTAATTGCGGGTATTGCAACTGAGTAATTAAATTTTTAAGACCATTGGGAGGAATGAAAAAATGTTTGACGCTATAGCTAACATTAATTGGGAAGTGATTTTCCAGCTAACCTCTGTTGCATTAATTGTCCTGGCTGGGCCTGCTGTGATTTTTGTACTCGCATTCCGCAACGGCAACCTGTAGGGGTGCTGTGTAAAGACGCGATTCATCTCTTATGAGCGTCTACGCGTCCACACAAGAGTTCTGAGTAATTGTGAAATTCCAGACTCAGGACTCAGGACTCAATGTTGATAAGGCTTTAATCGCCGCTTGAATAATACAGTCATACTGGGGTAATGATAGGTCAATTTCTAGGGCATCTTCACGACTAGTACCTAGTAAACCGATTTTACTCCCTGGCTGCATCATTAACACTTTACCCTCAGAGTTTTTGATTCTTAACTCTGGGGGTGAAGTATTTTGATATATCCCACAACTATATTGACGCTGATTGTAATGGAAGCTGGTTCTTAAAGGATGAGGAGAAGGTTGATAGAATAGGTCGAATTGGGTATCTTTGGGAAGCCTGACTCCTATTAACTCTATCTCAATGCTAGTTTTGCCATTAAAATTATTTTCTCGCAATTTGTAAGCTATATCTAATCGAGGCGGGAGGGGATAATAATCACGCCACCGCCAAGCGATCGCTTTGATTCTATACTCTCGCTGATCAATATTTTGGCTGAGGGTAAGTTTAATGTGACCCTTACCAACAATTTGTTGTTCGACAACTTTCACGTTAGCTGTCCAAAATACTGGGTCGGGGTTATCAATACCGCAGGGATGAAGAGTATCTAACTGTTGGTAAAGTTCTTGATTGATTTGATTAAAATTAGCCTGAGCATCGATTTGCAGTAACGGTTTGAGGTGTTGTGGTTCGAGACATTGGTTGGCGAACTCACATAAGCGCGATCGCAATTTTTGTAAGTTCTCGGCTGGTAGAGAAAATCCGCCAGCTGCTTTGTGTCCACCAAATTTTCCTAGCAAATCTTGGCAATATTCCAACGCTGTGAATACATGAAATTCAGGAATTCCTCTAGCTGAACCGCGAATATGTGTCTCGTTTTCATAAGTACCGATGAACACGGGTACACCGTAACGTTCTACTAAACGGGAAGCGACAATGCCAATTACACCATGATGCCAATTTGGTTGAACAACAACTAAAACTCGGTCTTGTTGTAGAGATGGGAGAAATTCTGTTTCTACAAAAGCGATCGCTTCTTGTTCGATTTGCTCACATAATTGTTGACGGGTAGTATTTACCTGTTCGCATTGGATAGCTCGCGCCAATGCTAATGACATATCATCTGTAGTGAGTAATTCAATCACCGTCTGCGGATCACCAATGCGTCCAATAGCGTTAATTCTGGGGCCGAGACGAAAGCCAATGTCTTCTGGTTTGAGGGTTTTGGGATTGGGGACTGGGGATTGGGGATTGGGGATTGGGGATTGGGGACTAGGGATTGGGGAAGAAAATATTTCCCCTGCTTCCTTGGCTTGTACTCCCCCTACCTGAATCAAAGCCTGAATTCCTGGTAGTTGGGATTTGGGTAACAGCTTTAACCCCCGCTTCACCCAGCGACGATTAACACCGGTTAAGGGTGCTAAATCTGCGATCGTTCCGAGGGTGAATAGTGCTAGCATCGGCTGAATTAAGCCTTTAGTATTGCCTAGTTGCTGTGCTAGAGACACCGCCAAAATGTAAGCGACACCTACACCAGCAATTCCCCGATAAGGTGAAGATTCAGCGATTAGTTTGGGATTGAGGATGGCGTTAGCTGGAGGTAGTTTTTGGGGGATGTCGTGGTGATCGGTGATAATGACTTTCAGACCCAATTCTCTGGCTCTGGCTATGGGTTCAAAAGCTGAAATTCCATTATCTACAGTCAGGATTAACTCTACACCTTCACTCTTGAATTCTTCAACAATTCTTTGATTAATCCCATAACCTTCGTGCATCCGACTGGGGATGGCGTAATCTACCTGCGCGCCTAAACTGCGGAGACTACGCCACAGTAGGGCGGTGCTAGTCATACCATCAGCATCATAATCGCCACAGATAGCAATTTTACTTTGGCTGGCGATCGCTGTTTGCAATAATTCCACACTCAACGCCAAGTCTGGGAATTCTGTTAACGGAGACGGTAAATCTATAGATTCGGGATTTAAAAAAGCTTGTGCTTGTTCTAGAGTTTTGATACCACGATTAATTAACAATTGACTGACAATTGGCGATAGATTCGTCACCAAGGCCAATTCTTTAGCAAATTCTGGCTTTTGAGGGTAAATTTGCCAACGCTGATTAAGTAAACGTCTAGGATTTTGGGATAGTTTTGGTAAAGGTCGATCTAGCATTTAGCTATTGGCTAGCAGCCATTAAGTATCAACACATAAGTAGAAGGGTGAAGCTTATAGTAGCTTGACCCCCCTGCTTACTCAAAAAATCTTACCAAACCTTTACTTTATTAAAATCGGTTCAAAATGTTCTACCGTGGGAAAGGGATCATAAAAATGGTGCAGGAGTTGTTTCCATTCCTGATATTCAGGAGAATTTCTAAATCCGATGGTATGTGCTTCTAAATTGACCCATTTTACCAGTAATAAATACTTACCTTTTACTTCCAAACATTTATGCAGTTCATGGGAAATGTACCCATTCATTAATGCAATAATGTTTGATGCTTCCTGGAAAGCACTTTCAAAATCCTGCTCCATGCCATGTTTAACATAGAGCATTACTGCTTCCAAAATCATAATCTCAAGTTTAAAACACATTTACGCGGCCATCATTCAGTATATAGAGAGAGCGATCGCCTGGATAACGCCAAGTGGGACGAATCTCTACGCGTAATGTGGCAAAATTTGGTTTAGAAACAACTGCTTGTAGGGGTGAACCTGTTTTATCCCAAAACACAAGGGAAAGATTGGGTTGCTTACCGTCTTCCTGCATAAATTGTAATTTCTGTCCTGGTTGCAGAGGAATAGCCCTAGTACCTTGGATTTTTTCTAGTTCTATTAAATTAGAAGTGTTATTAACTACTTCTAAACGAATACGTTGACCAGGTGTAAACTGAAGGGGACGTGGGCCACAATTGGAGGCACAAGTTCCGGCTAAACTGGTGTGAGAATCACTTATTGATGTTACTAACAGAGTAGCTGCGGCTAATACAACTGGCAATTTTTTAAACATAACTTATCCGATAAATAGTTATGCCACATAGTAGCCTACAGCGATATTCTTCAGCCTCAGCAAATCTTAGGTATTGAGGATTGAGGATTAGGGATTAGGGACTGGGTAATTTTGCAGTTTGAAACTTCAATTGCTTATGACATTTGCAATCCATACCAAATTATCTGATAGCGTTTGGCAACACTGGCAAACAGCAAAAGATTTTGCAAATCAAAAGATGTTATCTTTGACTAATTCAGCACAGAGTTTTGGGCAATCTTTACAAGAAACTGCCACACAAACAACTGATCATACTCTTGATGCAGTGAAACAAACCTTCAATCAAAGTTGGCAAACTGCTGAACAGTTTCAGAGTACGACCTCAAAAGCTGTTCAAACAGTACTATTAAATCCTACAGCTGGTATTAATTCTGCTTTTAATGATTGGTTGATACAGCATCCAATATTATGGCGTTTAGTGCAAATACTAGATTGGTCGGTCAATCATCCCATCATTAGTGTAGTACTATTACTCTTGGTTATAAGTCTCATTTGGAGTGCAGTCAAAGCCGTCATGCGCTTGATTGAGCAAGCGAGTTGGTCAATTCTTCAAGTTCCTATAAAATTAATTGAGACTGTATTTAAATTTGGCTTTTTCTCTTTGGTTAAAACTTTTAATTTAGCTTTTAATAAATCACATAATCATCAAGTCGTAGCAGATGATTCAGCATCACCTCCTCACAATTATCAAAGTATTTATTCAGGAAAACAGCAACGATTGGCAGAAATTGCATTGAGATTGGAAGCTATTCAACAAGAACAAAAAGAGCTTTTACAAGAGGCTTTAAGCTTAATCGCCAAAGGTAATATTGATATTAAAATCCCAGACGTAATTCGTAATTTATGATTTAGATGTGTGTCAATTCAGCATCTCTAATGCTTGATTTAACTGTGTAATCATCTCATCTTCTTGACCATTCACAAACTTAGCAAATCGCTGTGCTAAAGGAGGTACAAGAACTAAAGGATTACTAAAACCTGAGAAAATATGGATACCTTCGTATCCTGGAATCGCACCAATGAGAGGAAGACTATTACTGCTAAATGCTACTAAACAATGATGCCAAGTTCCTGGTAGATTACCCAATTTAGGTAGCACTTTAGTAATACCTTGTCTTAACCAATTTTCGCTGTCCTGGGAGTTGATATTGGCGTAAGGATCTTTCAAAATTCGACTAATTTGACCCAGACGTAAACTACCATCGCAAAGCTGAACCGCACCTGTATCTAATATTGGGGCTATTGATTGATTGCCTGATTCATCCCATAATTGATGATTTTTTGTAGCTGTAGCTTCTAATTTAAATCTTTGCAGATTAGCTGGCATTACTAAAGTTTTTAGCTGTAAATCAACGGGTGGAGTTTCGATAATTTCTGCATGGGTAAAATACAGTTTAAGAGGAATTTTGACTGCTTTTAATAGATGACGGCTAATCCCTCCCGCACAGACAACTACATTTGCACAGGAGTAATTTTCTGTAGTTGTTTTGACACCACCTGGGAGGATTTGCAATACTTCAGTGATTTGCATTTTGCCACCACAGCGTAAAAAAGCTTGAATATAGGCTTGCGCTGTTTTTTGGGGGTGGATGTGTCCATGTTTGACAGTTAAAGCACCGGAAACTGCATCTTGGTTAAGCAAAGGTTCTAATTCACAAGCGGCTTGGACGCTAATTAAACGCGGTGGTGTAGCACAATTAGCATAAGAAGCAGTTGTTGCTTGGGGGTCACTATCGGTATCAATAGTTAGTAGTAAATCTAATTCTCTCAACTCAATATCAGCGTCTAACTCTGAAGACAAAATTTGATAACGTGCGATCGCTTCTTGGCATAATTGACGAGTTAGCGGTGTACTCCCAGACCAATAAGCCAATCCACCATAACTATAACGGGTAGCGTTTTGTGGGATTGCGTCTTTTTCTAATAGCAGTACACTCAAGCCTAGTTTGACTAATTCGTAAGCGAGTGTAGCACCCGTAATTCCACCACCAACAACAATCCAGTCGTAGGTTTTCATTTCGTGTATTGCTTGTAAACTACCTACAACATATTCTCGCGTAAGGATGGGAGGATAAATCGCTTGGTAATTTTAATCAATTACTGCTAATACAGACTTCGGCAATAATTTATCTTTAAACCAAACAATTCTCGCTGGTACATTATCTAATTTAATGCCGGCTTTTTCCAAATTCAATCTTTCCGAAATAGCCAAAATTAAATTATCGCAACCCGAACGCCGCACCTGAGAAAACTTCTTCTGTAAATATTCTGGTCGCCAATAACCGACAATTTCTAATAAAAATTCCCGTCCATCGGGATGTACTAAGCGAAAATCGGGAATCATCACACTCCCAGGAATGGGAATTAAATCTACTTCTCGTTCTAATACCCAATCAGTTTTCATCGCATCCCATTTATCAGCAAAGGATGCTTCTAGCATACTATCGTAGGGTTTACCTTTAGAGTAATGAGAAACTAAACCACATTCGGAATTGAGAGTAAATCTGCCAGTTTTCCAAGTATCTGTATAAACATCACGGGTTTGTAATGTGGCAGCAAGACTCCATTTGGTAACATGAAGTAAAGCAGGAATTAGCTTAGCGATCGCTAATCCATAACGTGTGCTAGGAGTGAATAAACTCGTCGGCCCATCGACGGTAATTGTGAATCCGTGGTCAGCATCACCTTCAATATAAGCCATTAATTGAAACAATTTGAGATAGCGAAATAACAGCTTATATTCACCAGGAACATTGCGATGGGCATTTAATACTAATTTACTAGCTTTATAAAATATGCCCTGCACCTGAGATAAGTTATATCTATTGATTAAATCTACCCCTGTAGGCGCATCAAAGTTAGTGAGGATTTTATTCTCAGATAAGTCAGCATAGATACCATCATGCACTTGTTGCGGCAAAATTTCTCGTTCTAATTCCTGAGTTAATTCATCTGCAAGTTTCGCCAATGTCAGTTGGGTTGATTCTCGACTCGGTGCAGATTTGGCTGCTAAAGCAAACACCCTTTCCCTTAACATTGGTGGTTCTAGAGGACTCACTACTTCAAAAGTACAAAAATTGCTTTTAATAATGTAGGCTAAACCTCGCTTGACTCGATAATCTGTAGCATCACCTTCTAAATCTAAAAGTTGACGTTCAAGTTCACCCTGTGTTTTACCCATTGCTGACTGAAAACAATTAATTAACTCGTTGGCTAACTCTAAGTTCTTAGTATCAATTTTCAGTCTCTTGGGAATTATTTCTTCGCCGTTTAGACGATGGCTTAGTAGTTCTGTAGGTAACATTTCCCTGGTTATGATGATCTGGTGATTTATCGACTACATAATTAATTTCTAATTGTTCGGCAGCTTTAGCAACTTCTCCTTTACCACTACCATAAACTACTTGTAAATTCGCTTTTTTATCTTCCCCGCGTCGCCGCGCGGAAGTATTTTCCTCGCTGGTATCTTCTGCTATGACTTCGTAGAGAATTGCTTGTTTATCTTGAATATTTCCCTTCCGTAAAACTCTCCCTAAACGTTGAATATATTCTCTAGTTGAACCAGTCCCAGATAAAATAATTGCTACAGAAGCAGCCGGCACATCCACACCTTCGTTCAATACATGAGAAGCCACCAAAGTATTATATTCACCTTCCCGAAATTTAGTTAAGATCTCATGGCGTTCTTTGACTGCCGTTTGATGGGTAATGGCGGGAATTAATAAGTCTTGGGAAATTTTGTAAACTGTGGCATTGTCAGCAGTAAAAATTAAGATTCGTTCTGGATAATGTTTGGCAAGTAAATTAGCTAAGATGCGTAACTTGCCATCAGTTCCGAGAGCGATTTCTTTAGCTTCACGGTGTGCTAACATAGCTCTACGTCCAGATTGCGATCGCGCACTCATCTGCACGAACATTTGCCACCCTTGAATACTCCCCAAGGAAATCTTTGATTGGCGTAAAAAATCATTACGAATTTGAATTAAATTGTTGTATCTTTCCCGCTCATGTTGTGATAATTTCACCTTAATTTGAACTATTTCATGTTCAGCTAAGGCCTTTCCCGCCAAATCTTCTGCACGTTTGCGATAGACTTCTGATCCAATCAAAATGTTTAAATCTGCGTGCTTCCCATCAGTGCGTTCCGGTGTCGCCGATAGTCCTAAACGGTAGGGGGCGATCGCATATTCAGCAATGACGCGGTTAAAATCGGTGGGTAAGTGATGACACTCATCAAACACTAGCAAAGCATACTTATTTCCCAAGGCTTCGGCGTGAATGGCGGCACTGTCGTAGGTGGCTACCAGAATTGGGGTTTTATCTCGCGAACCACCCCCCAATAAACCCACCTCCGCATCTGGAAACGCCGATACCAAATGAGCATACCACTGGTGCATTAAATCTAAGGTCGGCACAACAATTAAAGTGGTGCGTGGCGTTGCTTGCATCGCCATCTGCGCTAAATAAGTCTTACCAGCTGCCGTAGGTAAGACGACTACTCCCTGTCTCCCCGCTAGCTTCCAAGCAGCTAAGGCTTCACTTTGATGCGGATATGGTTGCATTTCTAAACTCGCCACCAAATCCACTGGATAAAATTCTTTCGCTTCGTCGGCGAAATCAACGTCTTCCGCTTGCAGTGCTTCTACCACAGCACGATATTTCATCCCTGGAATACGGAATTTTTCCACTCTATCATCCCAAGTTGCATAGTCCATCCAAGCTTTACCGCGTGGTGGTGGATGTAAAATTAATGTGCCGCGATCAAACGTTAAGGTGGGAATACGAGCCATTACAAATTGGGGATGAGAAACTGAGGACTGGAAAAATTTTACATTAATAAATAGGCAGAAGGCAGAAAGCAGAGGGAAGGGCTTTTCAGCTATCTTGACCTAAATTCATATAGTTAAGTTTATTTGTGTCCCCCTATTGAGTCACTGAGGAAGCTTGTATAAAATAAATTTCATTAGCTTCTAAAAATTAAATATAGTTAATGAATATATTATGAAATTAGCTGGCAATTTACATGCTTATCAGCTTTTATCAGCTATGCTAAACCATGCCGACAAAATGTTTATTAAATTACTAAATTAGGCAATACTACTAAATTAATCTAAAAATTTTGTAGATAATAATACTGCATTCTGCTCAGAATTTAGTTTAAATTAAGTTGGTATGAATATTTAGCCTTGGGTTCCCTATGGGATTTGCGCGTAGCTAACTCCCCAGACAATGCAAGAAAAACTTAAAGTTGCATGAGCTTCAACTGAACTGGAAGAAGAAAATAAATTATTAATCTTACACCAATAAAATAGTAAGATTTAATTTATTAATAACATGGGAATAGTTGATAATTGTTCACAAAATTATCAGAATAATTTAATTATTCAGCCTGTAGATAGATTTACAAATATAGATTGTTAAGTTCAGATTTAACCCATGCAAAATATTTATGGAGCGATCGCATTTTCTCACTAATTTTGGGAATAATGCTCTAGCTAGAGGCATAAAGGAGAAGCCACCTTGAAAGGAATACGTTCTAGGTTTTCATCCTACGCGGTAGCATTTTTTGCTGTCGGTAGTGCTTTACTACTGACGCTATTATTCAAACAACTATTAACACCAACTATTTTCCTACTCTTTTTTGCTGCCGTGGCTATTAGTTCCTGGTATGGTGGCTTTAAACCAGGACTGCTGGCAACGTTCTTGTCTACGTTTGCAATCAGCTTCTTTTTCCTCAAACCAAAATTTTCGCTGTATGTTGTTCAGTTCGATAGCCAATTACGTTTAATCGTATTTATATCAGTTTCAGCACTAATTAGCTGGTTGAATTCAGAACTAGCTACTTCTAAACAGAAACTAGAAATCACTAATCAACAGCTACGGAAAAGTGAAGCAAAGTTTAGAAGGTTAGCAGACTCTAATATCATTGGGGTGATTGTTGCTGATATAAACGGGGTAATTCTGGAGGCTAATGATGCTTTTTTAAGCATAGTAGGCTATACACAAGAGGATCTACTGAGGGGGCAAGTTAATTGGCAACAGATGACACCACCAGAATATTTGACAGCAAGCGATCGCGCTGTAGAAGAACTCAAAACGACCGGTGTGTGTCAAAATTTAGAGAAAGAATACATCCGTAAAGATGGTAGTTGCGTTTCTGTTGTGATAGGTTTTGCCTTGTTAGAAAGCAATCATAACCAACTAGTTGGATTTGTATTAGATATCAGCGAACGCGTCTTAGCCAAACAAGCACTCCAAGAAAGCGAAGCAAGATTAAGAACTATCACCGAAAAAGTCAGGATAATTCCTTGGGAAGTAGATGTTACCCAAGGTAAGTTTACTTATGTAGGGCCACAAAGCGTAGAAATTTTAGGCTATCCCGCAACGGAGTGGTACTCAGACGATTTTTGGGATAAACACATTCACCCAGAGGATCGAGAGTGGGTAATCAAACATTGTCATCAATCATCGCTGTCCCTAGATAACTACGAATTTGAATATAGAATGTTGGCAGCTGATGGCAGAGTTGTTTGGCTTTATGACATCGTGAATGTCGTGCGTTCCGGTACAGAGCCACGACTACTGCACGGGTTTATGATTGACATTAGCGAACGCAAACAAGCAGAACAAGAACGCCAACAGCTTTTAGAACGAGAAAAAGCTGCACGTACCGCCGCCGAAGTTGCCAACCGCATTAAAGACGAATTTCTCGCCACCCTCTCCCATGAATTGCGTACCCCTCTGAATGCCGTGTTGGGTTGGACACAACTCCTCAGAACTCGTCAATTTGACAAAACTACAACTGAGCGCGCCTTAGAGACAATTGAGCGCAACACTAGAGCCTTAGCCCAACTAATTCAAGATATTTTAGATGTCTCTCAGATTATTCGCGGTCAACTCCGGCTCAACATCCAGCCTCTAGATCTGACATCTATTGTCAACAACGCCATTGATACGATCCAGCCAGCCGCCGACGCTAAAGAAATTACTCTCAAATACGAATCAGAACCCAGTATTGGGGTAGTTATGGGCGATGCTAACCGCTTACAGCAGATTATCTGGAATTTATTGACCAATGCCGTCAAATTTACACCCAAAGGTGGTAGAGTCACGGTCAAAGTTAGGCGTGTAGATTCTTCCGTAGAAATTCAAGTGAGTGACACAGGCTCAGGAATAGCCCCCGAATTTTTACCTTACATATTTGAACGTTTCCGACAAGCCGATAGCTCCACAACGCGATCGCATGGAGGGTTAGGATTAGGATTAGCCATTGTCCGCCATCTTGTAGAACTGCATGGTGGTAAAGTCTACGCCATCAGCCCAGGACTTGAGCAAGGGACAACTTTTGTGGTAAACCTGCCCATGAAAGCTATTACTGAACCAGTGAGCAGCTACCAACCATTGTCCACCCTTACCAGGGTAGAACATTTAAATAACTCCTCCATACTGAATGGTTTGCGTGTGTTAGTCGTCGATGATGAGCCAGACGCTCAAAAATTAATCAGCACAATTTTAGGTCAGTATGGCGCGCAAGTAATGACAGTCTCATCCGCTCCCGAAGCTCTAGATGCACTGCCACAATTTCACCCGGAAATACTCATTAGTGATATCGGCATGCCTCAAACTGATGGTTACACACTCATTCGCCAACTGCGATCGCTCTCCCAAGAACAAGGCGGTACAATCCCAGCCGTAGCACTGACAGCATACGCTAGAGCAGAAGACCGCAATAAAGCCCTGTTAGCAGGCTTTCAGCTACATCTTCCCAAACCAGTCAATGCTACTGAGTTAGCATCTGTAGTTGCTAATCTGGCAGGTAGAACTTGAACCCCTATTCACGTAATGTCTTGTACCCCTTCCCTCCGAAATGCTCCGCGAACGAGGAAGCAAGCCACGTGGTAGCGTTGTGTAGCAAAGGGAAGGGGTTGACTAATGACTAACCAATACATCTACTTACACGGTTTTGCTTCCAGTCCGAAATCTGCTAAAGCCCAAGATATCCGCGATCGCTTTGCTCAATTGCAAATCCCCCTGAGTATTCCCGATCTCAATGGTGATGACTTCTCAGAGTTAACAATCTCACGTCAAATCAAACAAGCCGCAGTCGCATTTGTCGATGACTCCGCACCTGTTACTTTGATTGGTTCTAGTTTAGGGGGTTTGACTGCTGCTCACATAGCACAGCAATATTTACAGGTAGAACGCCTAGTGCTGTTAGCACCAGCTTTCGGTTTCTTATCTCATTGGTTGCCCAAGTTAGGAGAAGAAACAATACAGCGTTGGCAACAAGAAAAGTACCTCATGGTTCACCATTACGGTGAAGGGCGATCGCTCCCTTTAAGTTACAATTTTGTAACTGATGCAACCAAATACTCCGAAAACCAATTGCAACGCCCCATTCCCACATTAATTCTGCACGGCAAACAAGATGAAGTCATTCCTATTCAAGCCAGTCGCGATTTTCTGCAATTACGTCCTTGGGTAGAGTTAATAGAACTCGACAGCGATCACGCCCTAAATAATGTTAAAGACGAAATTTGGCAAGCAATTCAACAATTCTGCCAGTTATCTAGGGGTTAGGGACTGACAAACCCCGTTCGCGTTAGCCTCTCTGAAAGAGGAGGGGGGACTGGGAAAGCAGTGGAAGAAAAATCCAATGCCAAATTCTCAATGCCCCATACCCAATTCCCTAATGACTAACAACTAATGACTATTGACTAAAACCATGCTTCCTTTTATTCGTTCAGATTTAGCTCAACTCAACGCTTACAAACCACACCCTGGTAGTGATACAACCGCAGCAGTCCCAACTCAGTTAGATCGCTTAGATACAAATGAAAGTCCCTATGATTTACCATCTGAGTTAAAACAAAAGCTAGCTTGGACTTATCAAGAGGTGATCGAAACCAACCGATACCCTGATGGTGGACATGAGGCTCTCAAAAATGCGATCGCTCAATATGTTAATGAATCAGCTGGCCTTTCCACGTCGCTATGCACTGCTGATAATATTTCTGTCGGTAATGGTTCAGATGAACTGATCCGTTCCTTATTAATTGCTACCTGTCTACAGGGAGAAGGGTCAATTCTGGTGGCTAATCCCACCTTTTCCATGTATGGGATTTTAGCCAAAACTTTAGGTATACCCGTAGTAACGGTTTCTCGAAATCCTAGTAATTTTGAAATTGATTTAAACGCCGCCCAATCAGCTATAGAAAACACTCAACACCCTCCCATTCGCGTAGTTTTTGTTGTCCATCCCAATTCCCCCACCGCTAACCCTTTAACTTCTAGTGAATTGGCTTGGATAAAAAGTCTAAGTGAACAGGTTTTGGTGGTAATTGATGAAGCGTATTTTGAATTTAGTCAAACAACTTTGGTGAATGAATTAGCGCAGCGTCCCAACTGGATAATTTTACGTACCTTTTCTAAGGCTTTTCGGCTAGCGGCTATGCGTGTTGGTTATTGCATAGCTCATCCAGAAGCGATCGCTATTCTAGAAAAAGTCCGCTTACCTTACAATCTACCTAGTTTTTCCATTGCGGCCGCCCTCATAGCCTTGCAAAATCGCCAAATCTTGCTAGATTCTATTCCCCAAACTCTTAATGAACGCACCAAACTGATTGCAGCTTTATCTCAACAACCAGCATTACAAGTTATAGACAGTGCTGCTAACTTCATTTTCGTGCGTCTAAAACCAGAGATTGCTGACTCACAAAATATATCTTTAAAACATCTTCATCAACATCTGAAAAATCAAGGTACTCTAATACGTGAAATTAGCGGCGGATTGAGAATTACTATCGGTACACCTGAAGAGAACTTACGTACGCTAAACCGGATTCAAGCGTATTTGGTCAATAGTCACACCAATTCTCTATGAAGTTTCACCAAATAAATGATGTAGAGACGTTGCATGCAACGTCTCTAAAGTGCATCTTCATTAAAAAACGGTATCACTAATTATTATTTATTAGGGAACGGAGCATTGGGTATTGAATTTTTCTTCCCCATTTCCTATTCCCTATTCCCCCAACGACGTACCATTCCCACCGTTTGGGGTAGCACTCCCACTAACAAAGCAAAAGCCCCATCTGGTAAATTAGCAACCATTTCCTGGGGAAAATATTGTTCAAACTGATCAAGAATTTTTTGCACTCGCTGCTGAGGTAGTGGATTTTCTGTAATTTGTTTGATTAGTCTAATCCACTGTCGCCGGATTAAGTAAGCTTTTTGGCGATCTTCATAAGACTCTGGTGTCAGCAAAGAGAGATTTCCTATAGGAATAACCATTTGGCAATCAGCATCATATTCACCCCCAACTGCTGCCCCTGGGCCGGCAAATTCCGCATGATAGCGTTTAATCAGGATTAACCCATTCCGCCTACGACTGTTGACGATAAAAACTTGCCCACTGTGCAAAAACGTCAGAATATCCGAACTGTAGATTTGCTCAGTTCCATCTGGCATGACAAGACTGTCAAGGCAACTTGTGTCGGAGTAGTAAGTTGATACCATAGTAACCTGATAGCGGCGGTTTTTTTCGCTATCCATGCTTGCTCAAACTTTTGTATGGTGTAAATTTGGGAATTCAGCGTGGGATTTTTTGATGATATTCAAAACCTTGTTTTTGATATTTCTTTATTAAAAGAATTTTTGGTTTACTTTTAATCAAGATTTCAAGAAATAGAGATGATTGCGCCATTGAGTGATCACATTTTATGTGATCTAATTAGATTTGTCTGCCAATTAAACTCAAAAAGTTTAAAGTTTCCATGAAGTTAAATATCTTTATTGCTAAGTTATTGTAAGGAAATTAATTAAAATCAAGCGTAATTTTACTGACATTACAATTATAGTTAAAGTGTTATGTTTTGACATAATTTAAATTTGAAAGTTGATATGCAATAGATTTAACATATCATGATTAAATAGACATATTTTTTCTATGAATCTTTCTTAAGACTGCATAAAAATAACTTTATTAAATATTTTAGATAAATTTTGCTGCATCGCAAAATAAATAGGAAATCTGCCCAATATTCAGTCTATGACTCAAAATTCTAGGCTCACTCAGCATTGAGCTCGGATTGAATTTAGCAAGATGTTGTGCAGCTATTTTACACCCATATGTTTTAGCCAAAACTTTAAGGCATTATCGAAATTTTCTATAAAAAACTCAAAATACAGTCTTAGTTATTGGAAATATAAATTAATTTTTACAAGCTACCACAAATTTTGAATTACTAGAATCTGGCTTTTTGCTAATCGAATCTTATCAACTTTTTTGATCAAACATGTTCTCCCCAACCAATTTACATACCATCAAAGAATACTTAGCTTAAGGATTTAGGTGCAGATGTTTATGTAATAAAATCTGGCGTGATTGCCTAAATAAGAATACATTGAAGTCAGATTCTACCCTATGTACCTGATATCCCTGTTTGAAATAAAGCTGCCGTGCTTGATAATTATTTTCCAAAACATGGAGATATAGATCCTGGAATCCCCACTCTCGTGACACTTGTTCGCAGCTAATGAGTAATTTGGAGGCTACGCCATGCCTGCGGTATTCTGGGTGAACAGCTAAGTTAGACAGATACAGAAACCTTCTATCAGTCTGTGTCCAAATGTCACTAACACGCACACCCATTTCTACGGTACCCAATAATTGATGAGTGCCATCAACAAGTGTATTAACAGCGACTAAACAGATATGATGAGGTGAAGATGAGAGTAGACGATGCTTGAGATCCTCGTAAATACCCAAACGTAGCAGTGGAAAAGCCCATCCCCATAAACCATTTTGGGAGTGAAAGCTTTCTGCAATAATTTGAGCAACACCCTTTAAATCAGCAGAGATAGCAGCACGAATCTGGAAGTGCTGAGAACTGTTTTCTGCAGGAGATGTGACTTGTTTTTGGTGGTATGGATCAAAAAACCAGTATGCCAAGGCTAGTTTAGTATGAATGTTTTTCAACGAAAATCTTCTCAAATATCCTAGAACACTGTAAGTAAGTCGGCTGAAATAATCTCAGAAGAGTAGTGTAAACTTTACAAATGAGCCAGCCATAGATCTTATATCAATTAGAAAAAAGAATGCTGTAGCATGGATTGGCTGGGGGCGCAAGACTTTGTCCCCTAACGATACTTGATGTGTTGCAAAGTTTTTTGAACTGGTATAACTTCGTTGTGGGGTTAAGGCTGCTCGAATGGAAAAATTGTAGAGCAGGCTCACGCCGCTATGCAAACAAGATAGGATGAGTAACACTTACTACGGTAAGAATATAGTAGCCTAGCATATTGACATGGCAGCAAACATTATAACTAACACATAAACCTTCTAGGGACTGGAGACTGGTATTTTTACTTAGCACACTGCTCAACACCTCCCTTCACTAACCGCACTCTCAGCCTCATTTTTCTCAAAGCTATAAGAGACGCGATATATTAGTCTAACGGTATACTTATTTCGACTAATAACACTAGTAATATTACTGGTTGTAACATGATTGGTATAAATAAAATTTACTTAAAAGTGTTAGTGCAACTGCAACAACGGGAAAACTTAAGATGTAGTTTAATCGAGATCATAAAACCAAGCTAGATTGCTACATATACTATTCTGATGGTGATTACTGGAGGTGAGGCAATATTTGACTAGTCAGTATAAAATCTGTAACAAAATCACTAATAATGAGACTAACTGCACTGCGCTAGCTTCAATGGTAGTCTTTAGCAGCCATTGAAGTTGATGAATGTGAATAGTTCCATCTCCACCAGTCATTTAGCCACATAGCTTTATTGGTTACAATGTTCTGTTCCCAACTGACTCAGAAACATTATCACCTGATCAGATTATCCTTTATCCGACTGCCGTTACAGCAGGAAAGCGGTGCATGAAATCCCAAGTAAACAGTAAGCCTAAAATTTTGGTTGTTGATGATGAACCAGACAACCTTGACTTGCTTTACCGCACCTTCTATCGCGAGTACAAGGTGCTAAGGGCAACATCTGGCCCTGCGGCACTGGATCTGCTGGCACAAGAAGGAGAGGTTGCAGTAATTATCTCGGATCAGCGTATGCCGATCATGAGTGGAACAGAATTTTTAAGCCTCACGGCAACTCAATATCCAGATATTATTAGGATTATTTTAACTGGCTACACTGATGTCGAAGACTTAGTGGAAGCAATTAATGCTGGTAAAGTATTCAAATATGTTACTAAACCCTGGGAAGCAGAAGAACTCAAGGCAGTAGTTCGTCAAGCCCTGGATACTCATAACGTTCTCAAAGCACGCACCCGTGAATTGACTCGCACACTGCGTCAAGAATCGCTGCTTAATACCATTACCAACACTATTCGCAGTGCCTTAGATTACCGACAGATTTTACAAGCCATTGTCGATACAGTTGGCCAGATGTTGGAAGTGGATGTATGTCTATTGCGTCCGTTTCAAGATGAACAATTAGTAGATGAAGGATTCATTTATCAAAAAGCGGCTTTAGAGCAGGTTAATCAAGAGAACACCACTACGCAAACGAATCATCTCACCCCCACCCCACTTTTAGCCCAGACGCTTTGGGAAACCCGTGAGGTGCAGGTAATTCATGATGTAGTAGGTGATGAGCGGATTTATGGGGATACCCCTGAACTGCAAAACAGAGCTAAGGCTTTTGAAACTGCGAAGATCTCCTCTAGCTTAGTTGTACCTCTCCTGTGGCAACAGCAATTGATGGCAGTACTAGCACTGCACCAGTGTCACCAAGGGCGGATTTGGGGAGAAGAGGAGGTGCAGCTGGTGTTGATGGTAGCGGATCAAGCAGCTCTTGCCTTATCACAATCTTACGCCTATGAGCAAGTACGAGCTTTAGCTAAACGGGAAGCTTTAATTAATACTATTACTACAGCAATTCGTTCTAGTTTAAATCCTCAAGATATTTTTGCAGCGATCACTCAACAACTAGGACAAGCTTTACAAGTAGATGGCTGCGTTTTGTCCTTGTGGGCAGAAGAAGATGAGTATGTGCAGTATGTGGGACTTTATGATAGTTCTCAACCTTTAGAGAATTATTTTTCAGATGTCCCAGGCAAAGAATATAGTGGCAATTATGAATTAACTATCCCTGGATTACCTGAATCTCAAGCACCAATTCGGGAAAACCCGATTCTGCAAGAAATAATTCGGACACATGAACCTGTAGTTATTGATGACTTGAATAATTATGCTTTAGCGGTTCAAGGGTTTGATTTACCAGGAAAACAGCCAGCCCGATCACTGATGGTAGTGCCTTTGGTCGCTGATGGTAAATGTATTGGTAGTATCACACTGCGAGAAGGTAGCAAAGCTAGACGCTGGCTATCATCAGATATTGAGTTAGCGAAAACCGTAGCCGCGCAAGCTGCGATCGCTGTGCAGCAGTCACGCCTTTACCAAAAAACCCGTGAGCAAGCTGAACGGCTCATAGAGCTAGATAAACAAAAAACTGAGTTTTTCCAGAATATTTCCCACGAATTTCGCACACCGATTACCTTGATTCAAGGGCCATTGGAGTCTGCTGTGAGTACGGGAGAGGGATTATCCTATGATCAAAGTGCGATCGCTTTGCGTAACTCTCGCCGATTACTCAGACTAGTTAATCAACTACTAGATTTACAACGCTTAGACGCTGGGAGGATGCAGCCGAGTTTTCGTCCTAGCGACTTAGTGGAGTTTGTCAGCCAAATCGTTGAATCATTTCGTCCCTACTGTGAGAAAAAGTCACTACAGCTTGTTACTAACTTAAGTGAATGTCCTACCGTTTATTTAGATATGGAAAAATTTGACAAGGTAGTTTATAACCTGCTGTCAAATGCCATGAAGTTTACTCCAGAAGGTGGTACTATTACTGTCAAGCTCAAAACTGTAGAAAATCACTGTTTACTACAGGTACAAGATACAGGTATTGGTATTGTTCAGGAACAAATTCCTCATTTATTTGAGCGTTTCCGGCAAGCTGAGGGTTCAGAAAATCGCTCCTATGAAGGCAGTGGACTCGGTTTAGCTTTAGTGAAAGAATTAGTAGAACTGCATGGTGGTCAAGTCACAGTTGAATCAGTTTATGGTCAAGGTACTACATTTAACCTTTGGCTTGTCGCTGGCAATGCTCACTTGCCTACACAGCAGATATCGGAAATGCGTGTAGAAGTTAATACCAGTCGTGCTAGCGTGGAGTTAGCAGACTTAGAACTGGTAGAAACAACTAGTGATAACACTGAAGGTATAGATTTATCACTATACATTGAGTCGCAAAATAACCAACGGGAAAACACGCAAGCAACTTCCAGCGATCGCTCTGTACACTCTATCTTAGTAGTAGATGACAATGCGGATCTGCGAACCTACGTGTCTGATATCCTACGACGGAGTGGCTATCAAGTTCAAACGGCGCGTAACGGTTATGAAGGCTTTGGCAAAGCCCAAGCAATTGCTCCTAACTTAATTGTCACCGACTTGATGATGCCAATGGTGACAGGACTGGAGATGATTCGGATGATTCGGACTGAGGAAAAACTCAAAGGGACACCAATTATATTACTGACAGCCAAAGTGGACGAAGAAACCCGCATCGAAGGTACAGAACATGGAGCAGATGCTTACCTAGCAAAACCATTTAATGACCGGGAACTTCTAGCCGAGGTTCGCAATCTTCTAGCTTTGAAAGCAAACGAGCGTCGGGTTTTGGAGCTAAATACTTATCTGACAGAATCGGTTTTGAAACGTTTTTTACCGCCTACTTTGGTGTCCAAAGCTGCTGCGGGTTCTTTAAGCCTAGATTTGCGACCAGAACCACGCTTAATTACAGTTTTATTTAGTGACATTGTAGGTTTTACGCAGTTAGCCAATACCCTCAGATCCCGACGCGTCGCAGAATTGCTGAATGAATATTTAGAAGCAATGACGAAGGGGGTGTTTGATAACGGTGGCACAGTTGATAAATTTATGGGAGACGCGATTTTAGCTTTATATGGTGCGCCAGAAGAACTGACACCCAATGAACAGGTGCGTCGAGCTGTAAATACAGCCAGAGCAATGCAAAAATCATTGGTGCAGTTAAACAAAAAATGGCAAAGCCAAGGCATATTTGATGCTGATAGCCAGAATGGGGTGCAGTTTCGCTGCGGTATTCACCAAGGTACGGCGGTTGTGGGCATGTTTGGCAGTGCGGAAAGAGCTGATTACACAGCGATCGGGCCGAGTGTGAATATTGCCGCTAGATTACAAGCAGCAGCAGTCCCTGGTACTATTCTGGTTTCTGCGGCTGTTGCTGATTATTTACAGGACGAAGAAATCACTAAAGGTAGTCCGTTAAAACTCAAAGGAGTTGATGAAACAGTTTTGACTTTTATGGTGACACCAGAAGTAACAGTCAATCGTTAGAATATAACAATTCGACTTGACAGTATGAGTGTGAATCACAGCGCGGAGTCCTATTTAGTTTCAGATGCAACATGACACCATCAGTTGCAGATAAAACCCCACTTTCAGACAAAGTCTGGCGGCGACATCAAGATCCGCCAGGTTTGTGGATAGCTGTAGTTATAGGTTCATTGTCCCTGCATTTGTTGGCTTTTTGGTTGATGCGATCGTCTGGTGCATTTCGACCTTGGTTTCCCCAACAAAGCCAAGCGATCACTCCCATTGAGTTGATAGAAATTTCGCCTCAGACATCAGTAGCAGAAACCCAACCACAAGCACCAAAAACCACAACAGAAGCAGCACCAGCAACGTCTACAAATCAAGATGAGCAGAGTGTAAGTTTTGGTGATGATGTTCAGCCAGATAACAGCAGGGATGCGTCCCAAACTGATACACAAGTATTGGTGGAAAGAACTCCTCCCCAACCAAAACCAACTCCGACACCAACCCCAGAAGCCACACAGCCAACTCCGACTCCAACTCCAACAGCTACACAGCCAACTCCGACTCCAACTCCAACAGCTACACAGCCAACACCTACAGTTCCATTGAGCGATCGCCCTTGGGAACGTCGTCAAGATATCGAATTGGGTAAGGGAACGCCATTACCATCAGATGCTCCACCTGTTACACCAGAACAAATTGCTGAGTCAGAAGCGGTAGAAGATAAAACGCCACGCACTCAAGACGAAGAACCTGCAAATACTTCCAATCAAGAACCTTCGTCCACTTCCAATGGAGAAATTGTTAGTAATTCTAGTAGTCAAAATTCTAGTACTACTGAAGACCCCGCCAGTAATTCTAATGTAGACGCTCCATCCACTTTGAATGGAGAAACCGCCGGTAGTTCTAGTGATAATAGTTTATCTAATCCTGAAACTACCAATAGTCCATCTGCGGAAAATTCACCTACTGCTAATGCTGGCGGATTTATAGCCAATGTGTTTGCCATAGGAGACAATGAAGCGCGCCAACTTGTACAGCAAGGTACAATTAGAAATAGAGATATTCCTGGTGTTTTTGCTTCATACCAAGGAAGCACTAAAAAAACTCTAGACGATAGCTCCAGCTATCTTCCAAGTAACTCTACACTCCAGCCTGCAAAACTATTAGTTAGTCTAATAATTGATCAAAATGGCAAGTTCCAACAAGCTCAAGTGTTAGAACTTCCATCTGACTTACAAGCTGAAAAAAGTTTATACGAACAACTTATCAACGACCTGTTCAAAAACGACAGCTGCACCCCAGCGAAAAACCAGGATGGTACGCCTATCGATTTAAGCAATTGTTATATATGGATTGATATCAAGCCTCAAACTGCTAATTGAATACTTGAATCATTTATAAAAGTGTGCTAAAGTAACAGAGTTGCAATTTCGCGGGCGTAGTTTAGTGGTAAAACTATAGCCTTCCAAGCTATTAATGCGGGTTCGATTCCCGCCGCCCGCTTAAACACTAAAACCCTTGTGAGTCAAGACTTACAAGGGTTTTTTGTTTTTATTGAATAGTTATTTTAATAGTACATATGCACCATAAATCGATAATGATTTGGGGTAGTTTAGGTTATTTTGGGTGTAAATTGGGTGTAAATTGGGTGTAACGAACATATGTACTAAAATAGACGAAAAACAATTAAATATGTACAGTAAGACACCTAAAGGTAAAGTACCCAAGGGAAACGTTTCCATTCTTAGTTCCAATGGACGTTTACAACTACGGTTGCGCTATGGAGGGGAAAGGCTTTATCTATCGCTGGGTTTACCCGATAACAAAATAAGCCGTAAAGCAGCAGAAGTACAGAAAAATCAGATTGAATTGGATATTGTTTCAGGAAATTTTGATTCAACTCTGGCCAAGTACAAACCCCAATCAGCACTTAGAATCGCCAAACCTGACATTACACCCAAGGTTATACCCAAAATTACAGAACTTTGGGAAAGTTACAGAAATTACAAATCATCAAGTCTTAAGGAAACAACCAAGGCATACCACAATAGCTTTACTAAACTTTTTCAACGTTTGGGAGATATACCATTACTGGATGCCCTGAAAGTGAAAGCAGAATTAGAGAAGCTAACTACAGTAAGCCAAACCAAACGGGCATTGACTCAACTGAATGCAGCTTGCAACTGGGCTGTCAAACATAAGTTGATTGACTCTAATCCTTATATGGGTATGGCTAACGAGATGCCAAAGTACCGTTATCAATTAGAACCTAAACCCAATGCTTTTACAGAAGAAGAGAGAGAAAAAATTATCGCAGCATTTGAACAACACCGGGGAAATTGGAACGGTAGGGGCTATACGGGTATAAATTACAGACATTATGCTTCATTCGTTGAATTCTTATTCTTGACTGGTTGCCGTCCATCAGAAGCAATAGGGCTTCAATGGAAGCACATAAGAGAAGATTGTGGTTGTATCCGGTTTGAAGAATCAGTGACAACATCGGGAAATGGTATTCCTACAAGAGTCCAGGGTTCTAAAAATAACAGAAAACGGCAATTTCCTTGCTCTGAAAGATTGAGAAAGTTGCTGATATCTATAAAACCTGAAAATCTCGATTTCGATGCGTTGGTTTTTCCTAGTCCCAAGGGTAAAGTAATCAACTACAACAATTTTTGTAATAATGCCTGGGATCGAATTGTTGACCCCATTAAGCCCGACACTACACCTTATAGCTGTAGAGATACCTTCATCACTCTTCAGATTATGAAAGGCGTTTCCGAATCAGTCATAGCCAAGTGGTGTGATACCAGTGTTTCAATGATTGAAAAGCATTATGCCGATCATCTAAAAATGCTTAATTTACGCCCTATTGACTAATTGCCGTGATTGTCTTTGATTCACAGACAGTAATTAATTAAATTACAAGAACTCAAGTTATGATTACAAACACCTTAATATTACCCAGCCCGTATCTAATTCTTCCTTCATTTCCTTCATTAGTTAACTGTAATTCAAAGCTAGTTATGGCTTTTGTTTTAAATGAGCTTACATCTGAAGAAAAAAACCAAGACCTCATACAAATAGTGACAGGAAAGGTATTAATCAGGTATCACAAGTTAGTGGTGGGAGAATTCTGTAGACAAACTATTGATTCTAATTTTTCCTATTGGAAGCCTAATACAAAATTAATGCCTATTATCCAATTAGAGGTGAATTTATGGCAATCTGTGTTTAAAATGCTCGAAAATATGTTTTACCGCACTTCTTTTATTGATATTCCTGAATTTTCTCTATATGGTTTGATAAGAGAAAGAGAACTTATGGTTTTTATTGCTAGTTATATTGGAGGGAAACTGAGAGTTAAGGATTATCTAGCTATTAGACAACACCAAAATAGAGAACTACAAGGATGTGAGAATCCTTTTGAACGAGAAAAAAGTCCTTATACTTGGGGAATTATGAATTCTGCAATCAGAATAGCAGAGCATGATGACGAATTTAGGAAGAATTTTTATATGCCTGTTATTCGTGATAGACAGAAATTTACTGCTTTTATAAAAAGTGAAAAATTTAGAGCTTTCTTGGAAGGAAAAATACGGAGGCAAGGTAGAAGAAAAGAATTGTGATTAATTATTTAATTTTTAGAATGCTTCCATCTGTTTATATAACACCTATCCCTCACAGAACAGAAAGATTTCAGTGATACTACAGAGTTGCAGCATTTGAGTAATAGATATTACACATTTTTTGATGTTCCACTTAGTATCTAATATCAATCACAAATAACTTGATAGACATCAAACCCTTGCAGAAACGGCAAGGGTTTTTTATGCAGCTTCTGCTCAAGTAGAAATGTAACAAAAACAAGCTCAACGGAATTTATTTCTTCTCCAACAAGCAGAGAAGGGTTGTCTGCTAGGCAATGTCAATAAAAGCTTGATGCCATCTGTAATCTAATTGAAAAATTTATATTATTTGCTGAGATGCTTATCTGGCAAGGGTTACAAAAGAAAAGTCGCTTTCGCGTTACAGAGGAAAATTTCATTCATATTGGAGTAGTTACGTTAAAAGTTCTTCCAAGATGAACAATTTTGTTAATAAAAGGCAACTGTCAGAACAAATAGGGTTATCACCTGAAACCTTCAAGCGATATCGACTGCAAGGTATCTGGCAAGAAGGAATCCATTGGCAAAAAGTAAATTGTAGAGTGACGCTTTACAACCTTTCTCTTATCCTCGACTGGATTGCTAATAGGGATAATCCACAAGCCCATCAAAGAGCGATTGAGAACTATCTTTACTCCCTTCCATCTAATCAACCTCAGAAAAGAGGAAGGAAGAATAACTTATGCCAGAAGATTACCAACAACAAGATATAAGCGGCATTCAAACCAAATATATGACATGGGTTTGGAAAAAGAGGTGAAGTAAGCAAATGCTTTTGAACACTACCAACAATAATTTCTTATTAGAGCGGAACAAAACAATTCAGTGGCTGAATAAAAATGGATTCCCTTCACTACCAGTTGCTCCCCAGCAAGACCCATATAAGTATCCTAGAAAAGATAAAAACGGAAAGATTGAGTGTGAATCTGATTGTAAAACACCTAAGCCACTATACACAGGAAAAAATCCGAGTTACCTAGATAAAAAGGGAATTCCACACTTAATTCAACACCGAAAATATCAGGATAAATTACCAACATCACAAGAAATAAAAACTTGGTTTGCTCATCCTGATAATGGAGTTGGAACATTAGGCGGATGGAATAAAACTGTATGGCTTGATTTTGATGTTAAGCATTTTAACTCACCACAAGATTGCAAACATACAATTTTACAGTGGTTAGAACATAACCCACCTTTGCAGAAGACATTTTTTGAACTAACTCATTCAGGAGGGTTCAGATTAGGCATAAAAGTTACAAATCAGCCTGATTTCACAAACTTTGCATTATCTCCTGGAGGAAAGCACGTAGGAGAAGTTTTAAGTGGTGGCAGATTTACAGTTCTCAGCCCAACTATTGGCCCATCTGGAAATGCTTATAAATCTATAAGACGAGGTGAATTAATAGAAGTGGAAAATTTAGAATCTATCGGTATTTATCCATCCAGCAAAAGAAACTATTTAGCTCCTGTATTACCACTGCAAACTGACTTTGTACAAGCTGGTATTCCTCTAGAGAAGTTGCTTGCAAACAAAGCTAAAAATATTTTGGATGGAGATAATCCAACAGGCGATCGCAGTGAAGCATTAACTGCACTAGCTCACGAAGCTTTTGGTTGGCAGAACTGGTGTAATAGAAACAAAATATTACTAAATGGTAATGCACAAGATATTGTTTTACAGGGGGGTAATATTTTAAACATTGATGATGATCGAGTACACCGTATCATAAATAGTATTGATTTAGAATCTAGCCAACCATCTGCACAGTTTCAAGTAGGAGAGGAGAAATGCTGGTTAAAAATTCGTCAATTAGACAAAGGAATCTATGATATTCAATGCCCATCACACATTAAGTTAATTCTATCTGATATCAATAACCAACATTCAAGTAACCCTAATTACTCTAATATTAAAAGCACAAATAATAATAAAACTACCGAAGTTAAGTTAACTCAAAATGAAGCTATCGAAAGAGCAAAAACCGTTATTAATAAAGGTTTAGATGAACTAGAAGAAAACCTCCAACTTGAAAAAATCCGCCAACAAGCAGGATTTAGTGATTATTTTTGGGAGCGAAAAATTGTAGCTCCTCTGCGCCGAAATTCTCTTTCAAGCAGATTAAAGCTTGAAATTATAGCTTACTTGCGTGAGACAGATCCCCAGAGACAGATCACAGAACGTAATAGAATTCTTAGCCGATATCACATAACAATTAAGGAATTTGAGCAGCAGTGTCAAGCTATTCGTTTTGCCGAAAAGCAAAACCAACAAAAACCGCAACCTCTAACACTCAAGGAAGTATTCGCTCTTGAGAATGAAGGTTTAAGTTGGCTAGCAGAAGGAATTATACCAAAGGGTGTCAGTGGTATTCTTTCTGGCTTGCCAGGAGCCGCAAAAACCCTATTGACTACTGACCTAGCTTATTCAATTGTTACTGGTAATCCATTTCTAGGAGAAAACACTAGAAAGGGTAAAGTGTTAATGATAAATAGTGATCAGCCTCTCAACATCACTGCTAATTACCTCTCAAACCGAGGTTTTGATAATGAGCCGAATATTCGGGTCATTGGTGAAACTCGTAATATGGCAGCTTGGACTATTAAAGATTTAGAAAGCTTGGAGTTATGGTTAGAAGAATTTCAACCTGATTTAGTTATTATCGATAGCATTCGAGCAACTATTATCAATCCTTTAGGAATTGAGGAGAAGTCTGAGTATATTGGTCACTGGTTAAAAGAGGTTGAACGACTGGTTATTCGCTATGGAGCTACTCTACTCTGGGTTCACCACGATAATAAAAATAAGGATGATACAGGAGTCAGCAGAGCATCTGGATCAACTGCGATCGCTGGTAGTGTGAGTTTCCACTACCGAATAGAAAAGGCAAGTAAAGACCAATCTGACCCTCACCGAATTTTTTCAATGGCGAAAACTAGAGGTTATGAGCCTGTAACTTTGAAACTTATGTATGACGCTACTACAGGTGTTTTTCAAAACTTAGGACATATTGGTGAATCTCTAGATAATGCCCAACAAAGCCAATCCTTAAGACAACGCATCTTAGAATTTTTAGATCAGCATCCAGGGGTAGGATACGAACCAGAAGAAATTCAGAATGCAGTGGGTGGAAACAATATAGGTGTTGAATTATGCAAAATGTATCAACGAGGAATGGTCAGTAAACGTAAATCCCCAAATAATCCCCGGCGCAAAGTCTACCTTAGAAACACCACACAGTCCCCCCTCCCTAATGTTTCTGTTCCACTTGCTAATCAAAACTCTGAAATTATTCCAGAACAAGAATTACAGACTTTTAACTCTACTTTTAACTCAGTTTTAATTAAGAAATCTGAAGGAGAGGAGTTAAAAGTCCAAAATCAAGAAGCTGTGGTCATTTCACCAGTTTTAACTACCACTCTTAACTCACCCCAGGGGAGCGATGAGAGTTATAACAGTTCAGCCCCAAAAATTGCTCAAGGGATGCGGGTAGTATTCAGATGTCTCGGTTCAAAAAGGGACGGCAAGGTTGCTGTGGTTAATTCCCTCACAGCTAATGGTGAAGCTAGTATTACTTTTGAAGATACGACTTTACCTCAACATTTACGTGATCATGAGTGTCTTGAATCTTTTCTTGAGCCATTAGAAGCCAAGACTAACGACGATAGCTAATAATAACTTGGTAAGGTGATCGCCATTCGATGATTTCATATACTGTATCTTCGTATGAGCGATCGCAACAGTAATTATTGTGTGCCATTCCAGTTAGCAAAATCATTTCAATAGTTATCGTGAAACAAAGCTATGGTTGCTAATCCAGAAATTTGCCGAGCCAATGGAAAAAAATCTCGTGGGCCAGTTACACAAAAGGGCAAGTATATTGCTTCTCAAAATTCTACACAGCATGGTTTACTTTCTGTTAATCCACCGCTAGTTCAGGGTGAAGATTTAGAGGTATTTCAAAGCTTTGTGGCATCTTTGGTTGAGGAATACCAACCGACGACTGCTACTGAAAAATTACTAGTGCAACAAGTCGCAATGGGTTGGCTCAAGCTGAATCGTCTTTGGCAAGCGGAAGCGGCGATCGCTAATCTCGCCATCTTACGGGCAGAAATGAATTTTAAGTTTCCCGATGCTCTGCAATCGCTTATTGATTCAGGAAGCGAAAGAAGCGGTGGAGCAGAAATGAAAAGTTTGCAGGCGAAAATCAGGCAAGAAGAACAAAAATCACTGGCTTTGCCTCCAGATACAGATAAATTGGCCCGATATGAGCGGCACATTTTAAAAGGGCTAAACCAAGCATTAGAGCATCTAGCAACAATCCGCCAGCAACGGCAAAATCAGGATTCTATGGGTTCGTCTGGTTATAAAACAGTTGAGCTAGTTAAATAGAAACTTCAGCAGTTCAGTTTGAATGAGTCTATCTGTGCAGTTTCAAGGACTGTACTGAGATGGCTAATCACAAAGATTGACTGGCAGACAAAAGATTACGCTGGAATCAAGTGGGCGATCGCCAAATTCTATAGGTGGCATCGTGATCAAAAAATTACTCCTTTTGCGTAAAACTCAAAGCTACGGGAAGATAACCAGATAGAGGATGAACTACTGGTGCGATCGGAGTGTGAGATGACGAATGATTTCCCCCTAAGAGACGACGCTCTCAACCAAGAATTACAACAGCTAGTAAATGAAGCCAACCGATATCCGGCTGATAGTCAAAACCCCACAGATAGAGCAAAGCGACGCATAGCTTTAAATAAGTTGATCAATGCAATTCGGGGTTCTGGAAAATTGAGTAAGCAAGCTCAGTGGATGGAATCACCCAACTATGAAGATTATTATCATGAAGCATTACAAATTACATTCGTAGAAATTTGTCAAAAAATTGAACAATATAATCCTGAACATCCTGTGATGGCATGGGTAAATATCATTTTTTCCCGGCGAATTTCTGATGTAGCAAAAAAAGACCAAAAAAGGGGAATAACTCAGCTTCCTAAGCATCAAAAAGTTGCTCCCGTACTGGCATTAGATGAAATCAACAAAGATTTGCCCATAGAAAATGAGATATCTTCTGAGCAACAACAGTTAAAAGAAATCATTGAGAATGATCCCGAAAAAATCTTAAAAAATGACTATATTCAGGATTATCCGCAAGCAAATTTACAAGTTATTTTGCTTTTAGTTTTGGAAGGAAAGCGGTGGAAAGATATTTCTGAAGAATTGGGTGTACCAATTTCGACAGCTTCTAGCTTTTACCAGCGACGGATGCGTAAAATTATTACTTACTTAAAGAAATATATATAGAAATTGAATTAACTAATAATGAAACTTTGGGAGAATTACTTATGAATAGCATAACTGAGCAACTAACTTTTAGCGTGACTCTATCAACTAAAGCTCATGCGATCGCACAGGAATATAGCCAAGGGATTGCTAACCCTGAAAAGCGACAACAGATTTATCTCAATACCTTAGCTGTGTATGCTGTAGATTATTATCTCCAGTGTATGGGATTTGAGACTGATTGGCTCTCTAGTGATAGCCGCGATCGCCTGACAATTCAATTGATGAATGTGGCTGATTTAGAAGTAAAGAATCTCGGTAAATTAGAATGCCGTCCAGTTTTACAAAAAGCAGAAATTTGTGAAATACCGCCGGAAGTTTGGGAGGATAGAATCGGTTATGTTGCTGTACAATTCAATGCTGAATTAAAAGAGGCTACAATTTTAGGTTTTACAACCCAAGCTCAAGCCGAAATCCCTCTGAATCAGTTGCAAACATTAGAAGATTTTCTACTTTATTTGAGTGAACTAGAAATAACTAAATTTCCCCAGCATCAAGAATCATCAAATCTCGTAAAAATTGGGCAATGGTTAGATGGATTTGTCGATGCAAGTTGGCAAACTATTGAGCATATATTAAACTCGCAACAATTGGGATTATCTTTTAAGAGTGCTGTCAGTATAACGCGGGGACAGAAAATTGATTTAGGAATGCAACTAGAGCAGATTTCTTTAGCATTAGTAGTCAAAATTGCGGCGGCTTCTGAAGGAGAAGTTGATATTTTAACTCAAGTCTATCCCGTAGGAAATCATGTTTTACCTCAAGGAGTGAAATTAAATATTCATGATGAATCAGGAGAAAACGTTTTAGAAGTGATATCGAGAGAAGAAGATAACTGGATTCAATTAGAGTTTAGTGCCGAATTAGGAGAAAAATTTCAAATTATCGTAACTCATTACGATGCCCAACAAACCAGAGTATTTGAAGTTTAATATTAACCTCCTCTCTGCGCCTCTGTTTCTCTGCGTGAAATTTATCAACTCTCTTGTCACAACAAATAATATGAAAAAAACCATTATTCTAATTACCTCCTTACTTTTCCTCCCCTTCCCCAGTTTTGCTATTAAAACCTCCTCTTATACCGTTGCTAAAGCAGATAACTCTACTTGTGAAATCACAGCAGAAAATGGAGAAACTGGAGAATATTCAGAACAACAACTAAAAACCCTCGCTAGTCGCATTACAGTTAGGGTGAGAGGAGATAACAACGGCGGTTCAGGAACATTACTAGGTAAACAGGGAAATAACTATCTAGTTCTGACAAACTCTCATGTAATTCGCGGAGTTAAGAACGTTAGTCTACAAACATCTGATGGTAAAACACATCCCGCACAAATAGTCACCAACACCAACTTTGAAAAATTTGATTTAGCCTTATTACAATTCCAAACAAATCAAAACTATTGTCTACAAGAAGTAGCAAATTTCCTTCCCAATACAGATACACAAGTCATGGCGGCGGGATATTCTGCTGCTAAAGGCGAAATAGTATTCCGCACAGGTACAGTGCAACAAATCTGGGATAGACCACTCAAAGAAGGTTATCAAATCGGTTACACCAGCGACATCGAACAGGGAATGAGTGGCGGTGTAATTCTCAATTCTGTAGGACAAATAATCGGAGTAAATGGTAAAAGCGCGTACCCAATATTAAATACAGGTTATGTCTATCCTGACGGTTCGCGTCCCAGTGATGAAGAAATTCAGCAAATGCGTCAACTCAGTTGGGGAATACCTATTTCTACCTTCTTAGCACAGGTGAAACCAGATATTCTGACAGCTTATTCTCTACCTGTACCAATTATTTCTGATGATTTATCTCAACCAAATTTAACAGGATGGTTAGGTGAATTAGAACAAAAAGCTAAACAAATTACCGTCAGAATTGATAGTAGTAATAATGGTAATGGTTCAGGGGTAATTATTGCTAAAGAAGGAGATATTTATACTGTTTTAACTGCAGCTCATGTGTTTTCTAAAAATGAAGATGACCAGAAATTATGTGAAGAATGTACTTATACAATCACTGCGCCTGATGGTAAACGATATCCTGTAGATAAGAGCAACATTAAACTAGAAACAGGTGTAGATTTAGCAGTAGTGAAATTTACAAGTACAGTAGAATATGAAGTCGCTACTTTGGCAAAGTATAATTATAACCAGGATGATTATGTATTAACTGCCGGTTATCCCAGATTAAGAGGAAAATCACCTTGGCGGTTAACAATGGGTCGGATTTATGATAAGGAATCAGGATTAATATCGGTTAGATCAGCCGATTATCAAAATCTTCAAAGTAGTGGGTTAAGCCAATTAAAACTTCCATTTTCTTTAACAGGAGGATATGAATTAGTCTATAGTAGTATCACCTTTGGTGGAATGAGTGGAGGGCCAGTTTTAGATACCCAAGGAAGAGTAATTGGTATTCATGGACGTGCTGAGGGAGAAGTTGCTATTGATGAAAAAAAAGGAGATTTTGGTAGTAGTGGAGGTATGGTACAGCTAGGTAATAGTTTAGGTATTCCTGTGAGTACATTTTTAGCAATGGCAACTCGACTAAATACGCAACCACAAAAAGTAGAAACTACCAGACCGCAAGAATTAAATCAACAAAAAGTTGACATTATTCAATCAACAATATTATCAGTAGTTGTTTCTAAAGGAAATGCTACGGCAAGTCAATGGATAGAAAGAGGAAATCAATTGAGACGGTTACGCCGTTATCAAGAAGCAGTACAAGCTTTTGATGAAGCTATAAAATTGCAGCCAGTATTTATTCATTTAGCTTACTATGGCAAAGGTTTAAGTTTATATACGCTGAAAAAATATCCAGAGGCAGTGTTGGCGATGGAACAATCCGTGAAGTCTCAACCTAATTTTGCTTCAGCTTGGCGATATTTAAGTTGGTATTACCAAGAAATTAAACAACTGGATAAAGCATTAGGAGCGATTAATAAAGCTATTCGACTCCAGCCAAAAAATTCAGTTATGTATGGTATAAAATCTATATTATTAGTTCAATTGAAAAAATATGCAGAAGCAGAAATAGCTATAAATGAAGCAATTAAACTTACTCCTCTGGGTATAGGTTACTCTGTAAGAGCAGCTATTTATATTGAGCAGAAAAAATTCAATTTAGCATTAGCTGATTTAAAGCAATCTATTACTATACATCCTCAGTCAGTTCTTGCTTACCTTCTGAGAGGGTCTATTTATATTGTTCAACAAAAATTTGATTTGGCACTTACTGATTTAAACCAAGCTATTAAAATTGATCCTCAATTAGCTAATGCTTATGCTTTGAGAGCGTCAGTCTTCGTTGTTCAACAAAAATTTGATTTGGCACTTAGTGATTCAAACAAAGCTATCGAAATTGATCATAAAATTGCTATAGCTTATGTCAATCGTGGTATTGTTTACGCTAATCAGAAAAAATGGGATTTAGCACTTTCTGAGTATAGTCAAGCTATTAAGATTAATCCTGATTATGATAATGCTTACTACAGTCGGGGCATTCTTTACTATGAGCAGAATAAATGGGAATTAGCTCTCGCTGATTTTAACCAAGCTATTAAGATTAATCCTGATTTTACTGAAGCTTATAACAGTCGGGGTGTTATTTACTATAAGCAGAAAAAATGGGATGTAGCACTGGCTGATTTTAGTAATGCTATTAAAATTAATCCTCAGTCTGCTCAAGCTTATGGAATGCGAGGAGTAGTTTACACTCTCAAAGGTGATAAACCAAAAGCTATTCAAGATTTACAGCAAGCAGCCCAACTTTTCCAAGCTCAAGGTAATACTGCTGGTTACGAAGTTGTTATAAATCTCTTAAAACAGTTACAAAAATAATACCGCATCAAACCTAAAAAAGACCAAATTACTAATATCGGATTTCAATCTCTGAAAACCGAATGTCACACTCAAGCAGACATTCTCAAACAGCAATTTCTTAATTGGTTACAAGCAGATTCCTTTCGGACTCATGGCGATTCCCAACAAACCAGAATATTTGAAGTGTAATAGTAACCTCCTCTCTGCGCCTCTGCGTGAAATTCATCAACTCTCTTTTCACAACAAATAATATGAAAAAAACCATTATCTTAATTACCTCCTTAATTTTCCTACCCTTACCCAGTTTTGCTATTAAAACTTCTTCTTATACTGTTGCTAAAGCAGATAATTCTACTTGTGAAATTAAAGCAGAAAACGGAGAGACTGGAGAATATTCAAACCAACAACTTAAAACCCTAGCTAGTCGCATTACAGTTAGGGTAATAGGAGATAACAACGGGGGTTCAGGAACATTACTAGGTAAACAGGGAAATAACTACCTAGTGCTGACAAACTCTCATGTAATCCGTGGAGTTAAAAGTATTAGCTTGCAAACATCTGATGGTAAAACACATTCTGCACAAATAGTCACCAATACCAACTTTGAAAAATTTGATTTAGCCTTATTACAATTCCAAACCAATCAAAATTATTGTTTACAAGAAGTAGCAAATTTCCTTCCTGATACCGATACACAAGTCATGGCAGTGGGATATTCTGCTGCAAAAGGAGAGATAGTATTTCGCATAGGTACAGTGCAAAAAATTTGGGATAGACCACTCAAAGAAGGCTATCAAATCGGGTACAATAGCGACATCGAACAGGGAATGAGTGGCGGTGCAATTATTAACTCCCAGGGACAAATAATTGGAATAAATGGTAGAAGTGCTTACCCGATTTTAAATACAGGTTATGTCTATCCCGATGGTTCACGTCCCAGCGATGAACAAATTCAACAAATGCGGAAACTCAGTTGGGGAATACCTATTTCTACTTTCTTAGCGCAGGTAAAACCAGAGATTCTGACTGCTTATTCCTTACCTTTACCAAAGCAACCTTACACAATACCCACAACACAATTAACCGGATGGTTGGAAGAAATAGAACAGAAAGCTAAACAAATTACTGTCAGAATTGATAGTAGTAGTAATGCTAATGGTTCGGGAATAATTATTGCTAAAGATGGAGATACATACACAGTATTAACAGCAGCGCACGTTGTCTGTGAACGAGAAGATGCAACTAAGCCATGCGGTAACTTTAGCTACCAAATTCTTGCACCAGATGGCAAACAATATCCTGTAGATAAAAACACGATTAAAACAGAAGAAGGGGTTGACTTAGGGATTGTTAAATTTACTGCACCTAATCAGAACTATCAAGTCGCAACTCTAGCAAACTATAACCCCAAAAATTTTGACTATATGTTTACTGCTGGCTATCCCAGACTAGGGAATAATTCACCTTGGCGGCTGACAATGGGGATAATTTTTGACAAAGAACAGGGACTAATAGAATCTAGGCAATCAGATTTTCAAACTAACAGTTCTGGTGCATTACAAACAGTGAGTTCCTTAACCGGAGGATATGAGTTAGTTTACACCAGCATAACTTATGGTGGTATGAGTGGCGGGGCTGTATTAGATTCCCAAGGAAGAGTGATTGGGATACATGGACGAGCAGAAGGAGAACAAGCCTTTGATGAGAAAACAGGAGATAGTGGTAGTAGTAGAGGTCAAGTACAACTAGGCTATAGTTTAGGCATTCCAACCAGTACCTTTTTAGGGTTAGCAACAAGATTGGGAGTACAAGTGCAAAAAGTAGAAAATACTGCTCCACCTCAACTTAACGCACAACAGATCAAGTCGATTCAAGAAGCGATATTATCAACAGATATCTCTAAAGGAAATGCAACAGCCAGTCAATGGTTAGAAAGAGGAAATCAACTGTGGCGTTTATTGAGATTTGAAGAAGCAATTAAAGCATTTGAGGCAGCGATAAAACTGAAACCATCATTTGTTTATTTAGCGTATTATGGCAAGGGTTTAGCATTAAGTTACAACGGAAAAGATCAAGAAGCGATCGCTGCATTTGAGTCAGCAACTAAACTCAAACCAGACTTTACTGCTGCTTGGCGATCGCTCGGACTGATTTATCGTGATTTAAAACAACCAGAAAAGGCGTTATTAGCTATAGAAAAAGCAATTGAACTCCAGCCAAAAAATCCAAACTTGTATAACGAAAAATTTGGATTTTTAGAAAGTTTAAAACAGTATATAGAAGCAGAAACAGCAATCAATAAAGCAATTGAAATCAATCCTCGGGCTGCGTTTTACAACAATCGAGGTGTTCTTTACTATAAACAGAAAAAATGGGAATTAGCCCTAGCTGATTACACCCAAGCTCTGAAAATTAATCCCCAGTATGTTGATGCTTACTACAATCGGGGTCTTGTTTACTCTAAGCAGGAGAAATGGGAATTAGCCCTAGCTGATTACACCCAAGCTCTGAAAATTAATCCTCAGTATGCCGATGCTTACATCAATCGAGGTAGTTTTTACTATGAACAGAAAAAATGGGAATTAGCCCTAGCTAATTTCAACCAAGCTCTGAAAATTAATCCCCAGTATGTTGATGCTTACTACAATCGGGGTCTTGTTTACTCTAAGCAGGAGAAATGGGAATTAGCCCTAGCTGATTTCAACCAAGCTCTGAAAATTAATCCTCAGTATGCTGATGCTTACTACAGTCGGGGTCTTGTTTACTATAAGCAGGAGAAATGGGAATTAGCCCTGGCTGATTTAAACCAAGCTCTGAAAATTAATCCTCAGTATGTTGATGCTTACATAGGTCGGGGTGTTCTTTACTATGAACAGAAAAAACAGGAATTAGCCCTGGCTGATTTCAACCAAGCTCTGAAAATTAATCCCCAGTTGGCTGATGCTTACATAGGTCGGGGTGTTCTTTACTATGAACAGAAAAAACAGGAATTAGCCCTGGCTGATTTTAACCAAGCTCTGAAAATTAATCCCCAGTTGGCTGATGCTTACTACAATCGGGGTGTTCTTTACTATAAACAGAAAAAAGGGGAATTAGCCCTGGCTGATTTAAACCAAGCTCTGAAAATTAATCCCCAGTATGCTGATGCTTACTACAATCGGGGTCTTGTTTACTATGAACAGAAAAAAGGGGAATTAGCCCTAGCTGATTTCAACCAAGCTCTGAAAATTAATCCTCAGTATGCTGATGCTTACATAGGTCGGGGTCTTGTTTACTCTAAGCAGGAGAAATGGGAATTAGCCCTGGCTGATTTTAACCAAGCTCTGAAAATTAATCCCCAGTATGCTGATGCTTACTACAATCGGGGTGTTCTTTACTCTAAGCAGGAGAAATGGGAATTAGCCCTGGCTGATTACACCCAAGCTCTGAAAATTAATCCCCAGTATGTTGATGCTTACTACAGTCGGGGTCTTGTTTACTATGAACAGAAAAAAGGGGAATTAGCCCTAGCTGATTACACCCAAGCTCTGAAAATTAATCCCCAGTATGTTGATGCTTACATAGGTCGGGGTCTTGTTTACTCTAAGCAGGAGAAATGGGAATTAGCACTAGCTGATTACACCCAAGCTATTACAATTAATCCTCAGTTGGCTGGAGCATATGGAAATAGAGGATTAGTTTACGCCCAGAAAGGGGATAAACAAAAAGCCATTCAAGATTTACAGCAAGCAGCCCAACTTTTCAAAGCTCAAGAAAATACTGCTGGTTATGAAATGGCTATAAATTTCTTAAAACAGTTACAAGAATAATCATTTTTTACTAGCAATAAGACTTTCTTGGCATCAAAGCACTTGATTTAATAAAACAGCCATAGTAGACCTGAGACTTGCTTTTGATTCTGGTTCAAGTTTAGCATCACAGTCTTACAGGCTATGGGATATGGTTAGGCGATCGCTATCCACTATCACAATCAACTTTTGTAACAAACTCAGCCATTCGCGTAAAATACTCCCAAGCGTAGCGAACTCATAATAGAGGAATTATGCAGAGGTATGAGTGTGGCAAACAATAAGTTAGTTGTCCTCAAGCTGGATGGTGATTTCCATGAAGGGTTTCGCGCAAGTTTAACAATTAGCGTCGAGGGTTCGTTTCCCGACATTGAGCTAAGTGACAACACATTAAAATTACCGCCACTTCCTACCCTACCTGAGATATATCAAACTTGGTCGAAAAGTTATCGCAGTCTGGATGGATACCGCATTAAACCCAAAAAAGACCAAATTACTAATGTCAGGTTTCAATCTCTGAAAACAGAATGTCACACTCAAGCAGACATTCTCAAACAGCAATTTCTCAATTGGTTACAAGCAGATTCCTTTCGGCGCATCAAAGAAATATGTTTATCACAACTAAACTCTGATGATGAAGTGCGAGCAATTATTCGCACCAATGAAACGCAACTGCGAAAATTACCTTGGCATTTATGGGATTTATTTGGGTATTATCCTCATGCAGAATTAGCGTTAAGTTCCCTATCATCCCAACGCATAAAACTTAGTAACCGCTCCAATATCCGCATATTAATTATCCTGGGTAATAGCGAAGGAATCAATGTAGCCGAAGATGAAAAACTCCTGAAACAATATTGCCAAGCAGCCGAAATCGTCGTTTTAGCTGAACCTTCACCAGCCGAACTTAACCAACATCTTTGGGATGAAACAGGCTGGGATGTCATCTTCTTTTCTGGTCATAGTCGCACAGAATCAACACAAGGTAGAATCTTTCTCAACCGCACCGATAGTTTAACAATGGAGCAGTTGCGGTATGGACTGCAAACTGCTGTCAGCAAAGGTTTGCAGTTAGCGTTTTTTAACTCCTGTGATGGCTTAGGAATCGCCGCCGAGTTAGAAACATTGCACATTCCGCAAGTAATTGTGATGCGCGAACCTGTACCGGATAAGGTAGCCCATCAGTTTTTAAAAGACTTTATTCAACAGTTTACAAGCAACAAATCCTTCTATCAATCTGTTAATATTGCCCGCAAAAAATTACAAGGTTTAGAAACAGAATATCCTTGCGCTAGTTGGTTGCCAATAATTGTACAGAATCTGTTAGCAACACCCCCCACATGGCAAAGTCTGGGGGCTATAAAAAAGTGTCCCTATAGAGGTTTAGCTGCATTTCAAGAAGAAGATGCAGCTTATTTTTATGGGCGAGAAACGGTGACGCAACAGTTAGTAGCGGCGTTGAAAACAAAGCATTTGGTAGCTGTGGTTGGGGCTTCTGGAAGCGGGAAATCTTCAGTGGTGTTTGCGGGATTAATTCCGCAATTAAAGCGAGATAGAAGCCATCATTGGCAGATAGTATCTTTTCGTCCAGGGAATAACCCGTTAGAATCATTAGCGATGGCTATGCCCGCCGCAGGCATCGCACTTCATCAAGGACTGAAGACTAGGGAGAGGTTGCAAGAGTTAGAATTTGAGGTAGGGTTGAGAGAGAGCGATCGCACTTTACAAAACTTCCTAGAATCCCTCCATACTGCTGCACCCAAGTCTCACCTAGTTCTGATTGCCGATCAATTTGAAGAACTATATACTCTGTGTCAGGACAGCGAAGAACGTCAAATCTTTCTAGATCATCTCCTGAAGGCGGTAAAAACTGTTCCCAACTTCACCTTAGTTTTAACCTTACGCGCAGACTTTTTTAGCGAAGTATTATCTTACCGTCCCTTGAGTGATGCTTTGCAGGATGGACAAATCAACTTAGGGGCGATGAACGCCACAGAATTAGCCGCAGCGATAGAAAAACCCGCCCATAGCCTGAATATACAGTTAGAACCAGGATTAACTCAACGTCTGATTGACGTAGTGTTAACATCTCCCTCTTACTTACCCCTGCTGGAATTTACCTTAACCCAGTTGTGGGAAAAACAACAGCAAGGATGGCTAACTCATCAAGCCTACGCAGACATTGGCGGAGTAGAAATCGCTTTAGCCAACCATGCAGAATCAATTTATGCTCAACTGAATACAGCAGATAAAGATAGAGTGCGACAAATATTTATTCAATTAGTGCAACCCACAGACAAAAATGTAGATAGCCGCCGTTTAGCGACTCGTGAAGAAGTAGGAGAAGAGAATTGGAAATTAATTGCACAGTTAGCAAATGGGCGATTAGTAGTTACAAATCGCCATGAAATGACTAATGTTGAAACCGTAGAAATTATTCATGAGGCATTAATCAAAAATTGGCGCAGATTAAAACAATGGATGGAGAGCGATCGAGAATTCCGCCGTTGGCAAGAGCAATTAAGAGTAGTCATACGACAATGGGAAAATAGTAATCAAGATACTGGTGCATTGTTGCGAGGTAAGCCGTTAATTGATGCTGAAGAATGGTTACGCCAACGCCCTACAGAAATTAGTGCTAATGAACAGAGTTTTATTAATTATAGTTTAGAACTACGGGATAAAGAAGAAAGCCAGAAGAATGCAATTAAACGACAAATTATTATCAGCTTATCTACTGGGTTACTAGCAGCATTAGTGTTATCAGTATTTGCTTTATCTCAATGGCAACAATCAGAACGTCTGAGACAGGAGAATCAAATCAGTGAATTAAAATCACTCAGCTTTTTAAGTTTAAATAACAATCAAATTCAGGCATTAATTCACACTATTGATGTACTAAATAGGTCAGATAAATTAAATAAATTAGATACACAAAAAAAGATAGGTGTATTAACTCCCGTTGTAGAAAATCTCCGGCAAATTAGAGAATACAATCGGCTAGAAGGTCATACAGGCGAAGTTACCAGTTTAAATTTTAGTTCTAATGGTCAGCTTTTAGCATCAGCAAGTGAAGATGGAAAAATTAAAATTTGGCAAAAGAACGGACTGTTAATCCAGACACTCACCGGACATAAACAGAGTGTGTTTAGTGTTATGATGAGCCATGATAGCCAATTACTAATCGCTGGAAGTTTTGATAACACTGTCACTATCTGGCGATATAATTCAGCAACAGGAGTATTTGAAACTCATCCTTTTGTAACTATTGCCGAACCAGATGGATTATTAGCAACTCGCTTAACTCCTGATAATAGAATGTTAGCGACTGCCAACGAAAAAGGTCAAGTTAAATTCTGGGCATTGGATGGTAAATTAATTAAAACAATTGCTGCCCATAACCAAAAAATCTGGAGTTTGAGTTTTAGTCCTGATGGTAAAACCTTCGCTACAGCTAGTGCTGATAAAACTGTTAAGATTTGGACTCTAGAAGGGAAGCTTATCAAAACCTTATCAGGTCATAGTGAGGAAGTATTAAGCGTTAATTTTAGTCCAGATAGTCAGAAATCGGTTACTGCAAGTGCAGATAAAACAGTGAAACTTTGGGATGTCACAGGTAAATTATTACATACATTTAATGGTCATGAAGATGAAGTATTAGATGTACGTTTTAGTCCTGATGGTAAATTAATAGCTAGTGCAAGTGCAGATAATACAGTCAAAATTTGGAGTATTGACACTAAAACACAACTCTACACATTGTCAGGACATGGGCGTAAAGCATCAGAAGTGAGTTTTAGTCCAGATAGTCAAACTATAGCTACTGCAAGCGCAGATAATAGCATCAAACTATGGCGTTTAGAGGGTATGTCACCGAATTTTACTGGTAATCATATTAGTGTTAGCCCTGATGAAAAAACTATCGCAATTAGCGATGAACAAGGTATTATTACCCTCAGAAAACGTGATGGAAGTTTACTTCACAGCTTTCCAGCACATCAAGGAGAAATCATCAAAGTTATTTTTAATCCTGTTGAGAAAAATTTTGTCACTATCGGTAAAGATAATCAGATTAAAGTTTGGGATTTGTCAGGAAAATTATTAAAAAATTGGCAATTAAACCACAGTTTTAGTAATTATATAGATGTAGTTGATGAGATTCGAGATGCGAGTTTCAGTCCAGATGGTAAAATACTAGCGACTGTTGGCGGACGCGAAAACAACATTAAACTATGGAATCTCGATGGTAATTTATTAAAAACTTGGCAAGATCAGACTAATTTAGTCACAACTATCCAATTTAGTCCAGACGGTAAAACCTTAGCAACTAATAACGATAAAACTGTAAACTTGTGGAATTTACAGGGCAATTTATTAAAAGTAATATCTGGGCATAACGAGAATATCACATCTGTAATATTTAGTTCTGATGGCAAAATAGTTGCTACAGCTAGTCTAGATAAAACCGTGAAACTTTGGGATAGTCATAGCGGAAAGTTATTACGAACTTTAGAGCATCAAGATAAAGTTTATGATATTAGCTTTAGTCCTGATAGCCAAGTGCTAGTTTCAGCCAGCGCAACTCAAGTTAATTTTTGGAATTTAGCAGGTGAATTACTCCATACCCTACCAGGATTTACTAATAATATTAAGGAAGTTAATTTTAGTATCAACGGTAATATTATTACTTTAGTAGATGTTCAAAACAATATCAGATTATGGGATTTAAATATCCAAGATTTACAACAGCGTAGTTGTGATTGGTTACAAGATTACCTCACTACCAATCCCAATTTAGGTATAGAAGAACGCCGCCTATGCAGCCAAGATAAATAAATTTTATTAATTACCAATTATGAAGCTACCTGTTACTTGTTTTAGCCTGACAATTACTATTTTTACTACCTTTGGGGTGATGTTACCAAAAATCGAAGCATTACCAACGCCAACCCCAACAAACCAAACAGCTACCAACTGGTTTTTACAAGGGATACAAAAGTTAAATCAGCGAAATTATCCAGATGCAATATCAGACTTTACCCAAGCTATTCAAATTAATCCCCAATATGCCGAAGCTTATTATCAACGGGGTTTAATTTATGCTAAGTATGCTCAAGGAGAACCTTTAAACCCAGATGGAACTGTACCAGGATGCAAAAAAATCGATGCTTATAGAATTGTTTGTAGTGTGGAAGTAAGAGCCAGAACTGAAGAGAATAAACGTCTAGCTATTGCAGATTTCAATCAGGCGATTCAAATTAACCCTCAATATGCAGAAGCCTATCGTCAGCGAGGGTTAATCCAAGAGGAAAATGCACAAAAGTTAGCAGATTTTCAAGTAGCAAAAGAGCTTTATTGGCAAAAAAGTTTAGTGGCTTTAGAACAGCAAAAATTAGCTGAGTTTGATAAATTTTTAGAAAATGTTAAGCAACTGGATGCGGAAATTAAATCGCTGACTAAACTGGTTTTATTACCGGAAGATCCAGAGTTAAGAAATCCCATAGGTTCTTCTACATTTTCCCCTGATTCTATAGAAGAGTTAGAAAATCAAGCTCGTGCAGCTTTGAGGAAAAAAGATATACAAATAGCACTTCAGAAATATAGAGTATTAGCTCGTAAACTATACGAACAGAAAAACTATCAAAGATATGAGCAAATACAGTTAATTATCGTAAGGCTGGAAAATCTCCGAAGGCAATTAGGTAAGTGAAGATTACGAAAATTTAGATACTCTAATTTTTAGAAAGAACCTTCCTACTAATGCACCCTGCTAACTAATTCCTATTGTTGTAATTTTTTTAAGAAATTCATAACAGTTTCATAAGAAACATTATTTCCTTGATCTTGAAAAAGTTGGGCTGCTTGCTTTAAATCTTTAATAGCTTTTTGTTTATCTCCTAGATTAACGTAAACAGATCCTCTACTTGCGTAAGCAAAAGCATAATCAGTATTAATCTTAATAGCTTGGTTGTAATCAGCTAGAGCTAAATCCCATCTTTTCTGGTCATAGTAAAGATTACCACGATTGTAGTAAGCTTCAAAATACTGAGGATTAACGGCAATGGCTTGGTTGTAATCAGCTAGAGCTAAATCCCATCTTTTCTGGTCATAGTAAAGATTACCACGATTGTAGTAAGCTTCAAAATACTGAGGATTAACGGCAATAGCTTGGTTGTAATCAGCTAGAGCTAAATCCCATTTTTTCTGCCTATAGTAAAGAACACCCCGATTGTAATAAGCTTGAGTATACTGAGGATTAATCGTAATGGCTTTGATGTAATCAGCCTCAGCTAAATCCCATTTTTTCTGGCTATAGTAAAGAACTCCCCGACTGTAGTAAGCTTCAGCCAACAGAGGATTAATTACAATGGCTTGAGTATAATCAGCCAGAGCTAAATCCCATTTTTTCTGGTTATAGTAAAGAACACCCCGATTGTAGTAAGCTTCAACCAACAGAGGATTAATCGCAATAGCTTGAGTATAATCAACCTCAGCTAAATCCCATTTTTTCTGGTTATAGTAAAGAACACCCCGATTGTAATAAGATTGAACATCCTGAGGATTAATGGCAATCGCTTGAGTATAATCAGCCAGTGCTAAATCCCATTTTTTCTGGTTATAGTAAAGAACACCCCGATTGTAGTAAGCTTCAGCCAACAGAGGATTAATAGAAATGGCTTGAGTATAATCAGCCTCAGATAAATCCCATTTTTTCTGATTATAGTAAAGAACACCCCGATTGTAGTAAGCATCAACATACTGAGGATTAATCGCAATGGCTTTAGTGTAATCAGCCAGAGCTAAATCCCATTTTTTCTGGTCATAGTAAAGATTACCCCGACCCTTGTAAGCATCAACATACTGAGGATTAATCGCAATGGCTGTAGTATAATCAGCAAGAGCTAAATCCCATTTTTTCTGGTCATAGTAAAGAATACCTCGATTGTTGTAAGCAGTAGCACCTTGAGGATTAATCGCAATGGCTTTAGTGTAATCAGCCAGAGCTAAATCCCATTTTTTCTGCTCTTTGTAAAGAACACCCCGATTGATGTAAGCAGTAGCACCTTGAGGATTAATGGCAATGGCTTGGTTGAAATCAACAAGAGCTAAATCCCATTTTTTCTGGTCATAGTAAAGAATACCCCGATTGTTGTAAGCATCAGCATACTGAGAATTAATTATAATGGCTTGATTGAAATCAGCGAGTGCTAAATCCCATTTTTTCTGGTCAGCGTAAAGATAACCTCGATTGTAGTAAGCAGTAGCATTTTGAGGATTAATGGTAATGACTTGATTGAAATCAGCGAGTGCTAAATCCCATTTTTTCTGGTCAGCGTAAAGATTACCCCGATTGTTGTAAAACGCAGCGCGTGGATTGATTTCAATTGCTTTATTAATTGCTAATTCTGCTTCTGCATATCGTTTTAAATTATCTAAGACTGTCCACTTTTCGTTATAAAGGTCTGGGTTTTTTGGCTGGAGTTGAATAGCTTTTTCTATTGCTACTAATGCCTTCTCTGGCTGCTTTAATACACGATAGACTAGACTTAGTGTTTGCCAAGCAGTCACAAAATCTGGTTTGAGTTTGGTTGCTGACTCAAATGCAGCTATAGACTCTTGATGTTTTCCATCCCAACTTAATGCCAAACCCTTGCCATAATAAGCTAAATAAACGAATGCAGGTTTCAGCTTAATTGCTTCATCAAATGCTTTGACTGCTTCTGAATCACGACCCAACCTCCACAATTGATTTCCTCTTTCTAACCATTGGCTGGCTGTGGCATTTCCTTGGGAGATATCTATTGATAGTACCGCTTCTTGAATCGACTTGACTTGTTGGATATTTAGTGGCGATGCTGGATTCGTTTCTACATGAAGTGCTTGCACACCAAATCTTTTTGCTAACCCTAAAAACGTATCCACAGGAATACCTAAACTATAGCCTAGTTGTACTTTTCCTCCACTACTACCCCTATCTCCTGTTTTCTCATCAAAGACTTGTTCTCCCTCTGCGCGTCCATGAATCCCAATTACTCTTCCTTGGGAATCTAATACAGCCCCACCACTCATCCCCCCATAAGTAATGCTAGTGTAAACTAATTCATATCCTCCGTTTGAGGAACTTGCTGTTTGTAATTTTCCAGAACTGTCAGTTTGAAAATCTGATTGTCTAGATTGTAGTAATCCCTGTTCTTTCTCAAAAGTCTGCCCCATTGTCAGCCGCCAAGGTGAACTATTCCCTAGCCTGGGATAGCCAGCAGTAAACATATAATCCAAATTGTTGGGGTTATAGTTGGCTAGAGTAGCTACTTGATAATTCTGATTAGGTGCAGTAAATTTAACAATCCCTAAATCTACACCCTCTTCTGTTTTAATCGTGCTTTTCTCTACAGGATATTGTTTCCCATCTGGGGCAAGTATTTGATATTTAAAATTACCACATGGCTGAGTGTAATCTTGTCTCTCACAGACAACATGTGCTGCTGTTAAAACTGTGTATGTATCCCCATCTTTAGCAATAATGATTCCTGAACCATTAGCGTTACTATTGCTATCAATTCTGATGCTATCAATTCTGACGCTGATTTGTTTGGCTTTTTGTTCTAATTCCTCTAACCATCCGGTTAATTGTGTTGTGGGTACATTAGGTTGTGATTGTGGTAACGGTAAGGAATAAGCTGTGAGAATATCTGGTTTCACCTGCGCTAAGAAGGTAGAAATAGGTATTCCCCAACTGAGTTGACGCATTTGCTGAATTTCTGCATCACTGGGACGCGAACCATCAGGATAGACATAACCTGTGTTTAATATTGGGTACGCACTTCTACCGTTTACCCCGATTATTTGTCCTACAGAACTGAGAATTACACCACCACTCATTCCCTGTTCGATGTCGCTGGTGTAACCAATTTGATAGCCTTCTTTGAGTGGTATATCCCAAATTTTCTGCACTGTACCTGTGCTGAATACTATTTCGCCTTTAGCAGAAGAATATCCCGCCGCTATGACTTGTGTATCGCTATCGGGGAGGAAATTTGCTATTTCTTGGAGACAATAGTTTTGATTGGTTTGGAATTGTAGTAAGGCTAAATCAAATTTTTCAAAGTTGGTATTGGGGACTATTTGTGCGGAATATATTTTACCATCAGATGTTTGCAAGTTAATGCTTTTAACTCCGCGAATTACGTGAGAGTTTGTCAGCACTAGGTAGGTATTCCCTTGTTTACCTAGTAATGTTCCTGAACCCCCATTTTTATCTCCTATTACCCTAACTGTAATGCGACTTGCTAGGGTTTTGAGTTGCTGGGTTGAATATTCTCCGGTTTCTCCATTTTCTGCTTTGCTTTCACATGAAGCAGTTTCTATTGCTGCTTTTGTAACTAATGGAGATAAGGTTACAAAACTAAAGCTAGAAGATAGGAAAAATATTAAGAAAGTGATAATAGCTGAATTTTGATTCATATTAATGCTCAAAACTTTTTGATTATTGCAGGTTGATGAAATATTAATTTTGGTGGGCTGGATAAAGCCATAACCCACCCGATAGGGAACTATTAATTTTTCAAGAGAGGAGAATTATTAAAAATTTCTTTCACGGAAATATACAATTGATCGCCTGAATTTTGGAAAATTGGCTCGGCACTTTTACCTTCTGCAATGTCCATTATTCTTTGTATTACTTCCCTTGGGTCACTGCCGGATTTAACAGTAAATAGCTGATTGATTTCGTTACAAGTTTCTCCTTGATTAGCAAAGGCACAAATCACAGGATTGCCGTTACGCTTTCCGTAAGATAGGTAATTTAAACGACCTTGAGCATAAAATTCTTGGAATTTTTTTGTAACTTCTTGACAGCGTTTCTCTGGTGTCCAGCCACTTTTATTAAAGTATTCCGATTTCCAACCAATGAAACGTACATGACCTTTCCGTTCAGGAATCCAAGCTACTGTAGCGGGAATTCTCTCACCACTTGCTGCATCAAACATTGGCTGACAAAAGAAGGTCACTTTATCCGGTTGAGATGTAGCAGCATTTGATTGGCTGAAACTAGGAGATAAGCTCACAACTAAACTGGTTAAAGATGTGACAACGGTTAGTCCTAAACTGATGATGAATGATTGTTTTTGCATAGATTTGATCCTTGAAATTGATAAGTCAGTGAAAATGTAATAGGTAGAGGAGACAACAGAAGAAATCTTCCCCCAATCCCCATTCCCCAATTAAGGTTTGACTGCTGCACGCAAACTGTAATTTCCTATTTCTCCTCGTTCATTAGAACTGGCAACTATTAAATAAAACCCATCTGCTGGTAAAGTGGTGGCAATCTGAGCATTTAAATCATTAGCTCCTCTATCATCGTTTTCGGCTATTTTTATAAATTCTCTACCTTCAGCAGATTCACTCACTTGATACAAACTTAGAAATGAATTAATCTTCTGACTGGTCATGTCAATGACTACTTGTTGGTTAGCTCGACCTTGAAATTGATAGAGGTTGATAAACCTACCATCGGCAAGGGTGCGATCGCCTGCTGTTAAACTGTCATTAATTAGTTGACCATTGAGTGAAATAGTGGCTACAGTCGGTTCTTGTCTGCGTTCTAAGGTAGATTTACTGGCAACTCGTCGGTTCTGTACGTCTGCTATAAAAGATTTGACGTTGCTGACAGCAAGAGCCAAATTAATCCCAGTACCACTGGGTGTGCGAGCCACTAAATTACCTGCGCCATCAAAAACTGGAGCTAGAGCGACCCAAGAATTCACACCAATCACATCTCCCTGAGCATTTAATAAAGGCCCCCCAGAGTTACCTGGATTAGTGCTGGCTGTATGTTGAACGCTGCCATCTTCTCGAATTCGGCTAATATAACCTTGAGTGCAAGTATCCCGATTATCTGGGTCTAACGGACTACCAATAGCAAAGACGCGATAACCAACTTTGGCTGAACCTGGACGGGCTAAATTAAGATGCGGTAGACTTTTGCGGTTTTGGATTTTTAATGCAGCTAAATCTACACCTCCATGAGCAAAACCAATCACATCTGCGGGAGCTTGCTGACCATCTTTAAAAACCACTGTGACAACGCTGGGACTACCTTGGACAACGTGAGCATTGGTAATAATTAATCCGTCTTGACTAACTAGAAAACCGCTACCGTGTCCTTTACCATCTTTAACGGTGACGACGGCTTTGCTGGCTTTCTCGCAAACTCGGTTCGCTTCTTTTTCCTCAGATGTTTGCGCTAATGCACGGTCAGAGCGTTGTCCATGTTGTGTGTGATCAGATAATAGCTGTTCAACGCTGACTACTCCTGTAAAAGTCAATGTAGTAGATAGCGTTAAAGTTACCAATTTAAAGAATTTGCTGTTCATCATCGCTTTATATATGTTGTTACAGGGAGGAAAATCCCAAAATGAAGAATATGAGCAAAAAATGTTTTGCGGTCAAATTTTAATGCTTTTGCATCCGTGTAAGTGCTAAAGATTAAGTGAAGTTTGTCAAAATTTGACTAAGGAATCGATGTCAGGAGCGAAATCCACCACTGGATATGAGAACCCCGTGGAGCTAAAGTTGGCTGTGTCATTGTCGAATGATATGTTTGCTTCTATTGGGGTTTCGTTAGCAGTCTGTGGTTTTTACGCAGAAAGGTAAGCTTGTTACAAAACTTTATATTTATGATGTGTGATGTCTACGACTGGCTACGCCCTTGGCTCTAATATGGATAGAGTGCGATCGCCTACGGTGTGCAAAATGCGATCACTCTTCTCTAAAAAGATAACTAGCCTAAATTATTTTTGAAAAAAATATCCTCGACTTTTCTAAAAAGTCGAGGATATGAGTCTTTTGCTTCTGATAAAGTGTCTAAATTAACTCACGGATTTTGTTTTAAATTAACGCATCTGTGAAAGTAAGCTTTGAATTTGAGGGCTAGAGAGTAATTTTTGAGCATCAGCAATTAAATTTTCACCCCAGAGATTTTTTTTCAAAAAGTTTATATCAGCGAAGTTTTTGTCTAACTGTAAAGCAGTTTGAGCTAACTTATAGGCTGTTTCTTGTTCCCCTTTCTTATATAAAGCAACTGCAATAGCTAGATGTGGTTCAGCAGATTTATTATCTAAGTTTATGGCTTGTTGCCATTGTTTAACAGCTTCGTCAATCGCTCCCTGTTCATATTTAATCAAGCCAATATTATTAATACCTAGCAGTAATTTTTCATCTTTAGCTAGTGCTTGGTTGTATTCTGCAAGAGCTAAAGTATATTTATTTTGCTCATGGTAAAGAATACCTCGGTTGATGTAACCTTGAGCAAAATCAGGATTAATCTTTATAGCTTGGTTGAAATCATCCAGGGCTAATTCCCATTTTTGAAGCTTTTTGTAAACAAGACCCCGACCTATGTAAGCAAGAACATTCTCAGGACTAATTTTCAGAGATTGGTAGAAATCAGCCAGAGCTAATTCCCATTTTTGAAGATCATAGTAAAGACTACCTCGAACTATATAACCTTGAGCAAAACCAGGATTAGTCTTAATAGCTTGATTGAAATCATTCAGGGCTAAATCCCATTTCTTCTGCTCATAGTAAAGGCTACCCCGAACTATATAACCTTGAGCAAGATCAGGATTAATCTTGAGAGCTTGGTTGTAATCAGCTAGTGCTAATTCCCGTTTATTCTGGTCATAGTAAATAATACCCCGAACTATATAACCTTGAGCAAAATCAGGATTAATCTTGAGAACTTGGTTGTAATCAGCCAGGGCTAAATCCCATTTATTCTGGTCATAGTAAATAATACCCCGACTGTAGTAAGCATCAGCAAAATCAGGATTAATCTTGAGAACTTGGTTGTAATCAGCTAGTGCTAAATCCCATTTCTTCTGCTCATAGTAAATAATACCCCGACTGTAGTAAGCATCAGCATAATCAGGATTAATTTTGAGAGCTTGATTGTAATCAGCTAGTGCTAAATCCCATTTCTTCTGCTCATAATAAATAATGCCGCGACTGCAGTAAGCAAGAGCAAGAGCAGGATTAATCTTGAGAGATTGGTTGAAATCAGCCAGTGCTAAATCCCATTTCTTCTGCTTTTTATAAAAATTACCCCGATTGTAGTACGCATCAGCAAAATCAGGATTAATCTTTATAGATTGGTTGAAATCAGCCAGTGCTGATTCCCGTTTCTTCTGCTCATAGTAAATAATACCCCGACCTATGTAACCTTGAGCAAAATCAGGATTAATTTTCAGAGATTGGTTGAAATCAGCCAGAGCTAATTCCCATTTTTTCTGCTCTTTATAAAGATTACCCCGATTGTAGTAAGCTTCAGCCAAATCAGGATTAATTTTAATAGATTGGTTGTAATCAGCTAGAGCCAATTCCCATTTCTTCTGGTCATAGTAAAGATCACCCCGATTGTTGTAAGCTTCAGCCAAATCAGGATTAATTTTGATAGCTTGGTTGTAATCAACCAGGGCTAAATCCCCTTTCTTATGCTTTTTATAAAAATTACCCCGATTGTTGTAAGCATCAGCATAATCAGGATTAATCTTGAGAGCTTGGTTGTAATCGGCCAGTGCTAAATCCCATTTCTTCTGCTCATAGTAAAAAATACCCCGATTGTTGTAAAACGCAGCACGGGGATTGAGTTCAATTGCTTTATTTATTGCTGTTTCTGCTTCCGCATATCGTTTTAAATTATCTAATACTACGTACTGTTCGTTATAAAAGTTTGGGTTTCTTGGCTGGATTTTAATTGCTTTTTCTATTGCTACTAATGCCTTCTCTGGCTGGTTTAATTTACGATAAACTACACTTATTGTATCCCAAGCAGATATATAGTCTGATTTGAGTTCGGTTGCTGACTTTAATGCAGCTACAGCCTCTTGATATTTTCCATTCCATCCTAATACCAAGCCCTTACCATAATAAGCTAAATAAACAAATGATGGCTTCAGCTTGATTGCTTCATCAAATGCTTTAACTGCTTCTTCATAACGACGCAACCGCCAGAGTTGATTCCCTCTTTCTAACCACTGGCTAGCTGTTGTATTGCCTTGGGAGATATCTGTTGATAATATTGCTTCTTGAATAGACTTGATTTGTTGTGCATTAAGTTGAAGTGGAACAGTAGTTTCTACTTTTTGCGCTTGTACTCCCAATCTTGTTGATAATCCTAAAAATGTACTGGTGGGAATGCCTAAACTATAACCTAGTTGTACTTGACCTCTACTACTACCCCTATCTCCCGTTTTCTCATCAATGGCTTGTTCTCCCTCAGCACGTCCATGAATCCCAATCACTCTTCCTTGGGAATCTAATACACCACCGCCACTCATTCCACCATAAGTAATGCTGGTGTAAACTAACTCATATCCTCCTGTTAAGGAACGTGCAGTTTGTAATTTGCTAGAATCGTCAGTTGAAAAATCTGATTGGCTAGATGCTAGTAATCCCCGTTCTTTGTCAAAAATCTGCCCCATTGTTAACCGCCAAGGCGAAGTATCCCCTAGTTTGGGATACCCAGCAGTAAACATATAGTCACCAGTATTAGGGTTATAGTTTGCTAGGGTCGCTACTTGATAATTCTGATTAGGTGCAGTAAATTTTACAATCCCTAAATCTACACCTGACTCTGTTTTAATCGTGCTTTTGTCTACAGGATATTGTTTGCCGTCTGGTGCAAGGATTTGATAGTTATAGTTCCCGCATGGCTTGGCTGCATCTTCTCTTTCACAAAGGACGTGTGCGGCTGTTAAGACTGTATAGGTATCACCATCTTTCGCAATAATTATGCCTGAACCATTAGCATTGCTACTACTATCAATTCTCACAGTAATTTGTTTGGCTTTTTGTTCTAATTCTCCTAACCATCCGGCTAATTGCGTTGTTGGCACTGTGTAGGTTTGCTTTGGTAAAGGTAAGGAATAAGCTGTTAATGTTTGGTTGTTCACCTGCGCTAAGAATGTGGTGATAGGTATTCCCCAACTCAGTTTTCGCATTTGCTGTATTTCTTCATCACTCGGACGTGAACCATCAGGATAGACATAACCTGTATTTAATATTGGGTACGCACTTCTACCATTTACTCCTATTATTTGTCCCACAGGATTGAGAATTACACCGCCACTCATTCCCTGTTCGATGTCGCTGGTGTAACCGATTTGATAGCCTTCTTTGAGTGGTCTATCCCAAATTTGCTGCACTGTACCTGTGCTAAAAACTATCTCTCCTTTAGCAGAAGAATATCCCGCCGCCATGACTTGTGTATCGCTATTGGGTAGAAAATTCGCTACTTCTTGTAGACAATAGTTTTGATTACTCTGAAATTCTAATAAGGCTAAATCGTAATTATCAAATTTAGTATTTGGTGTAATGGCTGCATTATATGTTTTTCCATCCGCCGTTTTGATTTGTATGGAATTCACTCCTCTAATTACATGATGATTAGTGAGAACTAAATATTTATTTCCTCGTTTAGCAATCAGTGTTCCTGAACCGCCGTTTTTATCACCAATTACTCTGACCGTGATCCGATTCGCTAGTGTTTTTAATTGTTCTGCTGAAAACTCTCCAGTATCTCCATTTTCCGCTTTGATTTCACAAGCTGAATTATCAGCCACTACTTGAGGAATAGTGGAAGGTGTAGATTTCTGCACAGCCAATACAGGAAGTTGTAAAAATAATATGGAAGCAATAATTGCAATCTTTCTGCTCATATGTGTTCTTCAATAGGGACTCTTGATTGGGGACTAGGGACTAGGGACTAGGGATTGGGGATGAGAAATTCCCCCAAAGCGATCGCCCTCCATTCAGGTTTCGTTCCTGAATGGTCAAATTTACGCAAATCACTCAAAAAGTTTTGCTTGGCTACAATATCTCAAAAGCCAGCCAAAAAGTGAAGATTGTTAGATAGTGGGCGATCTCTTCTAGTGCAGCGAAGCCACCGCCAACTTGTTCATCCCGCCTGCTTCCCATATCTGAGCATTATCATTGGGCGATCGCCAATCAATAGTTTTTAGTTTGGTATCCCGGCGATCGCCATCACATTCAAGCCTTGAAACACCTTGATATTCTGCTGTTTTTACTAGTCGAATCAATCCCATGAGCGCGTTAAAGGCTCAATTGGTATATCTGGATCAATTTCAATCACAGTGATATTGGCATTCTCCACCACCGTATTGCCCATAATTGTATTTTGCAGTGCCTCAAACTTCGATTCTTCTTCAGCAATGCGTTCGTAGTGGAGAATTACATGGTAATGCTTGGCAATTGGCTCTCCAGTGTCCGATCGCTCTACAGTGTCCCAACTTATGTTTTGTTGTTCTTCCGCTATCTGGCGATACTCATCGGCTAGCTGTTCTAAAGCTATGGCGAGCGCGTGTTCCTTAGTTTGGCCGTAGCACTGTATATCCTGTCTACAAGAATCACTCAGAGATGGCAATATTTGACAAACATACTGTCCATTTTCTTGAGGTAGTACAGCGATAGTAATTGTTCCAGTAATGCGATCAGAGTTCACGTCAGTCATATTAACTGCGCTGAAAAATTAGGAGAATATGCTCGTGGATAAATTGTAAGCGATCATTATTCTCTCTAAGTCCCTTCAGCCTCGGCATTCTTTAAGGGATGAGGTATACCCAAGCCCTATAGATAAATTATTTTAACTTTAGGGGTATACCTCAAAACAAGCCAATAAACCTATTCATTCTTCTGCTGAGTTAGATATGAATCTAGCTCATCCTTTGTTCTGAACCAGGGTATCCAGCAATGGTTAACGCTATCCCAAGCTTTTCCAGTTAATTCGCTCCAAGACTTTCTTCCAAATACACGAATTTTAGGCTTCTTAATATCTTCATTGATCGGACGCTGCATAGAATCTTCGTGAATGGGTGCGCCCAAATCAAAACGCCACTCTCTTCTGTACTTGAGATATCCTAAAAAGACGGCATTGTAGATAATAACAACGTTACAGCCTAAGTGTTCTGGTAATAATTCTCTTTTATCTTGTTCGTTTAGCTCCTCTTCCAGAACTTCATAAACCAGAAGCATTCGCCTATAGTTAATCTGCTTATATACGGGGATTTGCCTTGTCTGGTAAATTCCTGGTTCAAAATCAAATAAGGAAAGATAATTTCTGAAAAATTCTCTAACACCCCAATAACTATGGCGGGTACAGGAGATACCCCAGTGTTTGCTCAAATACTCAACAGCATAGGTACTGGGAAACGCATTTTCTAACTCACCTATATCGGCGATCGCCACCATCTCTTGTAAGCGTGCAAAATCTATTTCGTACTTGAACGATTCATTATTCGGATTTTTGAGTATTGCTTCCCAATCCTTTGCTGTCAAATATATATACATATTTAAGCATCCCATCATTTGTAAGATGCGGCGTTCTTTTAATTTCAAACTTTTGATGAGTTGCCTGATTTGTTATTTTTGTCTTTTAGCCTCAGAGACTGTAGAGATGAGTGGGGCAGGTTGGAATTGTGGACGAACACTTGCGGGAGGAACTCTAAAAATATATTTTTTGCCTTCTGACTCAATTAGTTTGTGCGAACAGTAAAATTCTTGATCAAACTCGTACATAAGATTTTTAAAATTATCTTTAACTTATTCCACATCTAGGCAGACTTACTTGAATTGATTATCTCTAATGCCGTTTTGATCAAACGGCACCAGGAAATTTTATTTGAATCAGTGGATGCACACTTAAAACTAAACTAATTATAAAGAATAATAGTACAAAAATACTAATAGATTGAAAAGTATACAAATTTATTAATAATCTTTCCCTTTATAGTTCTTAAGTTTTTAAGTGTGCTACCAGTAAATAAAAGCTGTAGTGAAACTATATCTTGGTGATTATCCTTAGATATTTCACCTGTCAGTACAATCTCATGGAAACTCAATACATAGATAATCAAGCTACCTAATTTTTATTGATTTTTATCGTTAAAACAGTAATCTTAGTTTTCTACTGAGTAATTAAAGAATATCAATTTTACTTGATACGAACTGTGAGTTATCTAAAACTTACCCCAATTGGATTGGAATATCCGATCGCTATCTATCTATTGATTAATTCAATGAATAATCCATTGATTAATTCAATGGGTAATCCATTGATTAATTCAATCTAAAGGTGATACCAGCATCCGTTACTGTTGGCGAAATATTCTTGAATGACCTGAAAATGCTATGAATTTATCGTTTCCTAGTCGAAAATGAGCGATTATTAAAAATAAAGCTTTCGTTTACATTGCTTGTCGGGCGATCACCGACAATTTAATCCCAAACAAACTGTTTCCAGTTGACAGGGATTAAACCTTTCTTGACCAGCTTATTTCTCATGCCATCATGCTTGCGGTCAAGCCGAAGCGCATGGCATACGGGGCAAAGAGTTCTCAGATTAGAAGCATGGTTACTGCCACCAGATGACAAAGGGCGAATGTGGTCGATGTGAGCAGTCTTTAAGCTGACTGTTCTTTGACACAATCCATTGACTTTTGGTGGTTGGTTATCTGGACTTTGACACAATCCCTCGTCTCTGGTGTAGATACACTGCCGAGAAATCTTCCATTGTTCAAGCGGTTGACGCTTCCATTGGTAAACAGGCAGGTTTGGATGTTGGCGTTTTTGCTTGACTTGTTTGTAAAGTTCAACAGACATGACTTAACTCGACTTAACAAAACATGACATGACGAGACGGAAGGTGACGGGACTCGCCTTAACGAAACCTGACGAACCAAATATTTAAAGAATGCTAAATTCCTTTAGCTCAAATCTGCCGTAACCAATGCTTCCTCTACCATCGCCAACACCTACCAATGTTCCAGCGTTGACGATCGCTGTCTCTAGTGACTTTCGATCAACAACAACCGAATCCCAAAGAATAGTAAACGAACATCGCCATCCAGGTTTCACCGCCACACGGTAACGAATGTTCCTTGCTTTAGTGGATGGGTTACGTACACCAATCACTTCGACATAGCTATCAGGTAGTTTCTCACTTTTGGTAGTTCCTGCTTCAATGACTTGGGGTGGATCTGGTAACTGAATTGGCCCGTCTTCATTACAGATATAAATCTGGTCGTCCATGACTTGCAGGGTGCTGGCAATGTCTGCAAGTAAGTTACCTTTGCCCCGTTTTACCGTTTTACCACCATACTTGATGCAGCCAAAAAAGTATGTTGGCAGCAGAAATAACTGGCGTTCTTCATCCATGAGGACGGTCTTTTTCCACTCGTTGGGACTATTACCAGCGACACCCTCTTTTTCTTTAGCTTCTAGCGGTAAAGCATCAACGCCAAAGTGGTGTATGGCAAGTGTTCTAGTTCCCTCAATTGAAACTTTTGCTTGCAGAATGTTGGCCATATTCAGACAGTAGGTGTAAATTCAGCAAAAATTACGGGAGTATGTTTCAGTTTGAAACCTCCTTGGTTGACTTTGATTTGTTAGTTGTCAAAAATTCGTCCTGAGTGGCTATGGTGTTCTGCCCACTGTTGGCGATCGCCTGATTCATAGTTTTCAGTTTGGTATCCCGGCGATCGCCTACCTTCACAGCAAGCTGAGTAATGCTGCGACAGGATTTTTGATGCTGGTATGCGATCACGGATCACAAAAATGTGGTTTATTCGGATCGCTAGGATCGCTCAACACGGATCATTGATATTGTTGATTTCAAGCAGTTAGGTTTTGCGGTTCTAACGGCACATCGAAAATCAGTCTAAAACTGACACTGGGAATGAGTCGGCGCAAAACTTGTAGATGAGCTTCGGCATCGCTGCGGCGACGAAAACGAGCGACAATCCGGTTCTGCATATTAGGTAACAGCCGGACTATACACCAAGGATTGAGCTTTTCAAGGTATGTCATCAAATTCTCCTGGTCATTATCTGTAATTTCCAAGACAAAAGCCAGCCTACTGTGAAGGTGGCTGGCAAGAAATATCATTTTGATATTGCAATTAAATGCCGTAGGGACAGGTTGACAAATACCCTCATTTAACCTTAAACATATCTATGAACCCGCCCCTACTTTCGTCCGGGAAACACAGGTTCTGCAACAGTTCTTGGGGAATCTCTTCAAAGTGTTCCAGTAGAAAGTTCATCAGTGCTAGGTGGCGTAAATCGGCTGGCATGGGACGGCGGTAGTTTTTACCTCTAGCAAACCAGCGTCGCACAGTGGAAAGGGAGCGATCGCAAATCTGCGCCATTTCTTCATAACTCACCTGCCATTTGGTGTAAAACTGCTTGGGAGTCATACCCAACTGACAATAAATGTACAGTTGCATCAAATCTTGCTCTCGCTGCTTGAGTGGATGAGGATTCATAAATATGCCTCCTCGCTCATTGGTTCTAAATCTTCTTCCCATGCAATATCCGCAGATGTCCAAGCTGCACTAGGGCAATCTTTGCTCAACCAAATCAGGTAGCACCAACTCCAGGCGCAACGGTGGGAAGCAAAGCTATAAAATCGACCAATGACAATACCCCAGTCAGTATCGCTTTCATTACTAAGCCAACGCAAGCGATCGCCATATAAAAATCTGGGTGTTTTGGCGACATTAGGAAAGTTAGCGGGAAGTTGGATAGATGCGTCTGGGTATTTGAGGTTAATCAAACCTGGGGCTATATCTTGGTGATTGTGCCGGATGAGATGGAGATAAGCAGCAAGCAATTTACCATTGATGCTGTGAGTTAACGCAGAAATCAGAATTGCCGCTAGAGTTTCTAGTTCTTGCTGCTGGAGTTGCATCCAGGTGCTATCAAAGTCTGCGTCAGAGTAGTTTTTGAGCTTTCCTAGTAATTCTGTAATGCCGAAATCATCTAAAGCTTGTTGATCAGCTCGATGTTCTTCTGTTTTATAGCGAACAGGGTTTAACATTGTATATGACTCCTGAATAGAGGGGCCAAAAGCCAGCGTCTGCCGTAGGAAAGTGGATCGCTGGCTTTTGACTTATCAGTAATTATACATAAATACGATGTACATTTATGTTAATTTATGCGTCTTAGTGTGTTTAATGTAAAAATACACAATGCACTGTATAATCTTGATATGGGAAAAGTAACTGTAACTATTTACATGGAAGAAACAGACAAAGAAGCCCTGCAACAATTGGCTGATGCAGAGGAGCGTTCTTTGTCTCAAATGGCAGTGTTAATTTTGAAACGAGCGATTAGACAAGCTCAGAATGACGGGACTATTACACCGAAATAATTTGTAGTTGGTTGAAGAGGCGATCGCTTCTCTACAAAACCTACCCCGCATTTTTCACAAGCAGTAGGGGCGGGTTAACCAAGATAGTGGTGAATGAGTAAACCCGCCCCTACAACCTCTGGAATCCATCATTGGCGATCGCTTTTCAGTTAGGAGAGAAGCTGAAGGCATTCCTCGAAGTCGTCTCCCTGCCATGTATTTGCAAACTTGAGTAAATCTTTGGCTTTAGAACCACGCAAAATCGGCTCTCCCTCTGTTTGAGGAGTTTCTTGAGATAAAGTCTGAGGTTTCTGTTCTCTGGTTTTGAGATATTCGAGATAATTAAGGGTTTGCTCTAAAATCGGATCTGGTACTGTTTCGATCGCTTCGATGAGTTTTGCTTTGATTGAGGTCATGATCGGCTTGAGAGTCAAATGTCAGGGCTAATATCTTAATTTTGCCTGATCGTAAGTCTAAACACGGTTTGTAGGGGCGGGTTCACCCAGATCATCATCAATAATCGAGCATATTTGTCAACCTGCCCCTACAGAAAATGCCTATTAGGCTGTTAATACCTGTTTTGCTGCGACTTCCATCAGTTTCTCGCTGCTGTCTCGCCCTTGTTTCAATTTGGCTTCTAGAGTATCGCAGAGAGACATCAGGCGATCGCACTTCTCTACAATCCGTTTTTGTTCTGCAAGTGGTGGAAGGGGAACAGGAGTTGACCTCAACTTAGCTTGAGAAATATTCATCTGGCTTTCAGCCATACCAGATTTCTGAGCCTCTATGTGAGTTTGAGAAAAACCAGAATTAAGGCTAAGAACGACAAACTCTGGACAAAGAAGCTTTTCTACCAAGTGAAAACGAATAATCTTATCTGAGATCATTAGTCTAGGTCTTGTTTCTTTGACAAGGCAGCAAATACCAACACGATTCTTAGGCCCTGCACGAGTAATCAATATATCACCTTGTTTAACTTCATACTCTGGACGTGGTTTTAAACCTTTAGGCAGTTCTTTGTGATCTAACCATTGATAACTAAGAGCTTGTACCGCAGTTGTTTTTAATACGCCCCAATCATCTAATCCATTTGTAGGATTTGGATGGCAAGCAGGACTCCAACCTGAGTCCATAAACAAAACTACTTGATCTAGTTGCACCCAACACCAAGTTTCTGGAAGTTTATAGGGTAATTCACCTATAGTTACTTCCTGCTCCAAAATTCCTTTTTTATTAAACGTTTTTCCAGTTAAATATTGTTTTTCTTTAATAATTCTTTCTAACAAGCTAGTTCCTGGCTCATCATTTGGATCTTGTCTTACAAGTTTACCCTGCACAGCCAATTGCAAAATCGCCTGACGCAGCTTAGGAATTGTTTCAGGAATGCTGTAGAGTAGGTCAAAATTATTGCAAATGCGCTGCCAGTGTTGGTGGAAGTCGTCGGGATTTTGGGAGGAGAGGAGTTGAGCGATCGCACTCTCATTCATCCTCACAATGCTCTCTTGCCTTTGCTGCTGCCGTTTTTCGATTTCGTCGCAGATGGAAAGCAGGCGATCGCACTTCTCTACAATCCGTTTTTGTTCTGGTATTGGAGGTAGGGCGAATGGTGCATTCTTAACAATACTTGTGTTTAAGTTTAACTGCGCTCCTCCAAATGCTCGTTTTTTTAGCTCTGTTTGAAAATGAAGAAAGTAATAATATAAGTATTTTTTGTTTAGATAGTTTTCATTTAGATAAGGGAAAGCTAAATAACCATCATGAATACAGCCCCCATTTATACCTAGAACAATAGGTACACCTATAGTAGCACTGTTTGTTAATATTAATGTTCCTTTTTCAAGGATAACACTTTTCTCTGCTCCTTCCTTAGTTAAGAATTCATCGGTATCTGTTAGAATAATTCCTTGTGAATACTTACGTATATCGGAAATTTTAATCCAGTGATATGGAGTTCTTTCAAGTGAAAAATATTTAGGATCTCCTTTAGGTCTTGGAGATGCTCCTCGTATTACATTCAATATATCCCCTAAGCAAACTAAAACCCAATTATGAGGTAATTTATAGGTAATTTCATTTTTTATATTTGTTGATACTTTTTTATCTTCTCTAACTTTCTTTTCTTGAATTAATGCCTCTTTTTCTGTCTTTATTTTCTCTAACAGAACTGAAGCTGACTCATCATTTGAATCTTGAGGCACAAGCTTACCCCTGACAGCCAATTGCAAAATTATTTCACGCAATTTTACAATTGAATTCGGCGCATCAGTCAACAATTCAAAATTATCGAAAAAAGTTTCAAGCTTCATCTCGTTCCAACGCTTCCATTAATTCAAATTTCAACTTACTCCGCACGTCACCCAACTCTGCCATGAGTTCTTGATGTTCTGCTAACATCTCATCTAAATCAGCGTGTTCTACATCAACTTTGTGAGGATTCTTAATATCTAGGTTGTAATTATTCGCTTTCAAATCAGCAATTGAAACTTGCCAAGCAAATTCATTTTCCTCGCGGTTATCCCACCATTCTTGCTCAGGTGCAAATTCCTCAAAGCGAATAGGTTTAGTTTTCGAGTATGATTTATACCCTGCTGGATAAGGGTGTTCATAATACCAAATTGTCTCTGTTGGTTCCCCTTTGGTGAAAAATAGCAGATTAGTTTTAATACCTGTGTAGGGATTAAATACGCCATTTGGTAAACGAACAATTGTATGTAGATTACAATCTTGCAGCAGTTTTTCTTTAATCCGCGTTTTTACACCTTCCCCAAACAGCGTACCATCTGGTAAAACTATTGCGCCTCTTCCGCCTTCTTTGAGCAGTTTGATAATCAGCACCAGAAATAAATCCGCCGTTTCTCTTGTCCGGAAAGCGGGAAAATTGTCCTCAATTCCATCTTCTTCTATTCCACCAAAAGGCGGATTTGTAATAATTACATCGACCTGTTCTTGAGGACTGTAATCACGTAATGGTCTTGCCAAAGTGTTATCATGTTCTGCTATTGGCACATCAATACCATGTAAAATCAAATTCGTTATACAAAGGTTATAAGGTAACGGCTTTTTCTCAGTACCGCGAATCGTGCGTTGCAGAATTTCTGGGACATCAGCACTTTGAAAATGTTGGCGAATGTAATCAATTGCTGCTGTTAAAAAGCCACCTGTACCGCAAGCTGGATCAAATACAATTTCGCCTAATTGCGGCTTGATTCTATCGACAATAAACTTTGTCACCGCACGGGGAGTATAATATTCTCCGGCATTTCCCGCACTCTGCAAATCTTTGAGAATTTTCTCGTAAATTTCGCTGAACTGTTTTTTCTGGTCTTTTTTATTAAAATCAACTTCATTGAGCTTATTAATTACTTGGCGGATGAGAGTGCCATTTTTCATATAGTTGTAGGCATCCTCAAACACTTTACCAATCATCTGCCCACGGGCATCAGTTGCCGTAGTTCTTAGTTCTTTGAGGGTTTTAAATAAAGCATTATCGACAAAATCTAGTAAACCATCTCCTGTGATACCTTCGGAATCTGCTGCCCAATTTCGCCAACGCAATCCTTCAGGAATCGGAGATTTGTAATTATCTTCTAACAGTTCATATTCTTCTTCACGGGCATCAAAAACTTTGAGGAATATCATCCAAACCAACTGGTTAATGCGTTGCGCGTCACCATCAACGCCCGCATCTTTCCGCATGATATCTTGAATAGTCTTAATTGTAGTGCTGATTGACATAATAATAAGTGAGTGCGATCGCCGATTGGCACGATTAACCTAGAAGAGAAATCATATCCTATTCCAGCTAGTCAAGATACTCGATATAGTTCTTCCTTAAGAACCGACAAAGCTTGTAAGTAACCTTGCTTACCACCAAAAATCTTAATTATCTCTAACGGAGTGCCTAAATCGCTGATAGGTTTAACTTTCAACACATCCAGACTTTCAATATCTTCAATCCCCTCATCAGCATATTTATCCAACAAAGCATTTAAAACCGTTCTGGCTTGTTCGCCATACTTGCTAAAGTAGTTACGCTTGCGGACATTGTTCGCCCTTTCTTTGCGTGTTAGTGGCGGTTGGTCAAATACAACATGACAAATCAAATCTAAAGGGTCAAAATCCTTACCAATCTCTTTTTCTAACCCTTCCAAAGGCACACCCAGTTCTTGTAACTCTTGGATAATAGCCTGCTTCTGCTCGCTAGAGTGCCATTTCTTCAAGAACGCATCTAACGAAGCATACTCCTGACTAACTGTTTTGCGAGTATAGTCCTTAATCGATTCTGTAATCAGCTTACCGTCCTTGCCGTGGTACTGCTCGCGAATAAATGCAACCGCCACCTCTTCATCTGCAATTACATACTTTTCTCGCTTCTGCTTGCGGGTAAGTTCACCATCATCTATGACTTGTTCATCATCCCCATTATCAGGCGGATTAATTGAGTCATCCGGTTTGGGTTGATAAATTTGTACAGGTTCACCATCAAAATCAGGGTCAGCAAATAACTGAGTTGCTTTTTTAAAATCGATAATGGTGAAGAACATTTTGCCATAGTCTTCATCAATGCGAGTTCCGCGACCAACAATTTGCTTAAATTTAGTCATAGACAGGATGCGCTGATCTAAAACAATCAACTTGCAAGTTTTAGCATCAACACCAGTCGTTAGTAATTCAGAGGTAGTAACGATAGTGGGATATTTACTTTCCGGGTCGATGAAATTATCCAGTTCAGCCTTACCCTGAGCATCATCCCCAGTAATTCGCATAATGTAGCGGCTATTCTCCGCCACCAAATCAGCATTCTCATTCACCAACGCCACCCGCATCCGTTCTGCGTGGTCAGTTGTCTCACAAAAAATGATAGTTTTGGCAAAGCGATCGCTTGATTTGAGATAATCAGAAATAATCCGTGCGACTAACTCGGTACGCTTCTCTAAAACCAGAGTTCTATCAAAATCTCGCTGATTAAATACTTGGTCGGGAATTTCTTTACCATATTTATCCCGTTGTCCTGGCTTGGGTTTCCATCCACTTAAGTCTTTATCAAAGTCAATGCGAATAACTTTGTAGGGAGCTAAAAAGCCATCTTCAATCCCTTGTTTGAGTGAATAGGTAAAAATTGAATCGCCAAAATAAAGACTATTAGAAACTTCTTCTGTTTCCCTTGGGGTAGCCGTCAAACCAATCTGCGTTGCACTACTAAAATATTCCAAAATCTCTCGCCATGCCGAATCCTCATCCGCGCTTCCCCGATGGCACTCATCTATAATAATTAAGTCAAAAAAATCTGGTGAAAATTGGCGATAAATATTTTTCGCCTCTTCATTTCCCGTTACCGCCTGATACAGCGAGAGATAAATTTCATAAGATTTATCTACCTGTCGCTGCTTAATTTTGGTCATTCTTGAGCCAAAGGGTTTAAAGTCATTGACTCTAGTTTGATCAACCAAAATATTGCGGTCAGCCAAAAACAGAATACGCTTTTTCGCCCCCGACTTCCACAACCGCCAAATAATTTGAAAAGCCGTAAAAGTTTTACCTGTACCCGTCGCCATCACTAACAGAATGCGGTTTTGTCCCTTAGCGATCGCTTCAATTGTCCGATTAATGGCAATCTGTTGATAATAGCGTGGCTGTTTTTTATCAGGGCTGGGATAGTAATCTTGAGAAACAATTGGCTGAATTTCCGAGTCAATTCCCTTCCAATCACAATATTTTTGCCAAAGTTCGTCCGGTGTCGGGAACTGATTGAGGGGGATTTCCCGTTCTCGCTGTCCTTGGGTAATGGTACAGTCACACATCATAAAAGCGTCGCCATTCGAGCTAAAGATGAATGGTACATCAATTAATTCACCAGTAGCGATCGCTTGTTGCATTCCCGCGCTGACACTGTGATTATTATCCTTAGCCTCAATGACAGCCAGTGGTACACCAGGTTTGTGATACAGCACATAATCAGCGCGTTTCTGCTCACCCCGACTAGCAAGTTTACCCCTAACAATCACCCTACCTTTTGTCAGCGTTACTTCCTCTCGAATCTGAGTGTTAATATTCCAGCCCCGATTAACTAAAGCAGGTGTAATGTACTTTGTACAGATATCACGTTCACTCAAAGATTTCTTGTCAATAGCTTCTGACATAAAAGGGTCGATTTAGAGTTGAGGAGTATAGGCAGTGAAATTACATAGCCTACCGTAGAGAATGTTAGGTATGTAACTTGTATTATGCTATATCTCAACGTCTGGATGTCAAATTAGCTACTAATATTGTTGATGGATGCGTTGGTTTAGCTGGTTGCTGCCACTGTATACTAATGGGCGATCGCCCAAATGCAATATTACTTTCGGCAAAGTCAAAATAAGCTGCAACTATTGTGAATAAAGCATTTCATATACCCTGTAAATGAGAGTTGAAATTAGATGATGAGACGACTTTTCTCCGTTCCCAATCATCTGCGAGAACAACTTCCCACCCTGACGGAAGATAACAAGCAAATCATACGAAAGCAAAACATTAGCCAAGATTCCCCAGGAAAAATTCTGCGGGACTTTCAAACCGTCCTAGAATTTCTCCAAGCAGACGGCGTTGAAGTCAGCAGCACGTATCACCAATTCTCTCTCAAATACCTCCAGCAACTTAATTCTCGCTTGAGTTACCCCATTCAAACTAACCTCAAGCGTCCTCAACAAAAATCCTACCCCTATATTCACGGACTATATTTTGTCCTTCGCGCATCTGGACTGTCTCAAGTTATCACCCAAGACAAAAAAACCAAATTAATATTAAACGAACAACGCCTCAAAATTTGGCAAGGCTTCAACCCAACTGAACAATATTTCACACTCTTAGAATCCTGGCTAATTTGGGGAGAAGGCGAACTCTTAGGCGAATCTAGAGACATATATAGACCATTATTTCGCTGCTGCCAATTTTGGCGAGAAATTCCAGATGAAAGTTTAACCGTTAACAGTTACCAAGAACAAGATAAATTAGTCTATTATCCAGGCTTCCACAATCTTAGCCTGTTGCATTTATTTGGTTTTCTTGACCTCATTCCAGGAGAACCAGAACCCGCTAAAGGATGGCGTATCACTACTGTAAAACGCTGTCCCTGGGGAGATGCCATGATAGGTTTGCTCTCTGAAATTTATGATGAAATTGAACGACACCCAGAAGATGAAGAAATATCTCTAGATTTCCGCATCGCTTTTGAAAAACTCAAACCATATCTCCAACAATACTTTCCTGAATGGAAACAAACCTTAGTCATCGCCAACGGAGAGTTTAAACAGGCAATTTATACTTTTAAAGTTAAGCTGTTAGATGCTTGGCGACGCATCGCCATTCCTACCAACCTCAATTTTGATCAAGTAGCCGCCGCAGTTGTTGAAGCATTTGATTTTGACTTTGAACATCTCTACCGATTCATTTACAAAGACCATATAGGACGAATTTTTGAATTTACTCATCCCTTTGTTGATATTCCCCCAAATACTGGTGATTTTCTCTTAGGTGAATTACCGCTTGAGTTGGGAAATCATCTGCAATTTACCTTTGATTTACTGGATGAGTGGGAGTTTGATTTGCAGCTAGAAAAGATTGAGCCTGCCAATGCCAAAATGAAAAATCCCAAGATTCTTGAATATCATGGCGAACCACCAGCACAGTATGGTGAAGAGGGAGAAGACGAGGAATAGCTTGACTGTGGTGATGGTCTATCCTTCCACTTCTGTCACTGATTGAGTAATATTCAACTTTTAGCAATTTTTATCTTTGCACTACCAAATTACATCAACAGGATACTGTGTGATTTTATTATCTACTGGGTATCAAGTAATGCTCTCATGCTTCTGCATCTGTTGGGTTGATAAAAGCATTTAGCACCTCATCGGGGAGGGGAGCATCAAAGTCTGGGGAAATTGTTACCTGGCCACGGTCTAAACCTGGAATTCGAGGTAATTTCTGTTCAGCAATTGGGACTATACGTGCGATAGGAGTGCCTGCTTGAGAAATAATCACTTCTTCTCCTTCTAGCACTCGACGGAGTAGTTCCGCAAATTCAGCTTGACCTTCTGGAATTTCTAGGCTGTACATATATAGTTAATGTCAAGGATATTAATATCCTGGCATAGAGTTGTCATGGCGATCGCACATTAGAAAAGTGTCAGAATTGGTCATGCGATGGCGTAACCGCCCAGCGTAGCTGATCGCTCTTATCAAATAAGAGTAAGGGAAAAAGTGGGCGATCGCCTAATCACATATTTTGAAGCTAGGTTTTTTTGCTGAGTCATCACTAAGGCTGCTTGACTTCACAGGTAGTTAGCCCCTTAGCCCTTTTCACAAATTTATCGTCAAAAGTGTAAAATTCTGCATGATTTTGACTTTGGGCTAGATGAAAAGCGTCAGCAAAATCTAAGCCTAATTCATGCCATTGCAACGCCTGAAACACTACGCTAGCATTACTCAGATGGACATTTGGCAACCCGAACAGCTTTCTTAACGCTGTACAGATTTCAACAGGTTTAAACTTATAAGCAAACCTTAGTACCCACTCAGTTTCTAGAATTACGGTATCTGGTATAAAAACATTTTGGTTTTGAAAAATTTCTAGACTCTTTTGGTACTGTAATTCATCATCTTGAGTCAATAGACGCACAATGATATTAGTATCAACTGCCACCATGCCATGATTCCTCTATACCTTGACGGATGGCATCATTCATATCTTCTAGAGATTTGGGTGCGCCTTGATATTTTAAACAGCCTGCAACATCATTTAATGTAGTTTCTGCAAAGGGTTTCTTGGGCTTGAGAAGAATCCCATCACCCATATTAATTGCTATTAATTCCTGTCCGATTTCCCAGCCAGAGGCTTTTAGTAATTCTTCAGGAAGAATCACTTGTCCTTCATTTGATATTTTGGTTATTTCCATATATTACGGAAATTTGATGATTATAAATTGGCAATTTGTTTACTCTTATTTTTACATTTTTCATTCCTCAACTGCGCCAAGTGCTTTGATGGTAGCGATTTCAGATGAGGTTAAACCCTTAACCCTTTAATATTCATACGGGCGATCGCTTTTACTATTCCAGTGTCAAGAATGTGTGGCGATCGCCCAAGCACACCTTAAAAACAGCTCATATTTAACTACATTTGTCAATACTGTAACTATAATTAGAGGTGATAAGTCAGGAAATTTTGATATTGTCCTTTTGGGTGTAAATTGGGTGTAGAAATTGTACAAATAAGCTGAAAATATTGGAAATAAAGGATTTTATATAGCCTTCCAAGCTATTAATGCGGGTTCGATTCCCGCCGCCCGCTTAAGAACTAAAACCCTTGTGCAGTAAGCTTTACAAGGGTTTATTTTATTGCTTGAATAGCAAGTAAATAGTATTTATGTACTAAAAACAGATTAAAGGGTAGACTTAGCAATTACCCCCAACTGCAATCCTGGCGGATAATTACCCTCTTGCTTGATGCGCTTAATTTCACCATCATTAATTTGCAAGCCTAACTTTTGTACTAAAGTCTGGACAATATCTCCTCGGTCAATTATTCCTCCCACAGCACCCGCAGGTGTTAGGACAGTTACACGCGCTAAGTTTTCGGTTTCTAGCTTGTTGATTACTTCAGCTATAGAAGTTGACTCAGCAACCGTGGGTATTTTTGTCAGAGGATGGACAATACTCTGTAGAGTTTGGGTTTCCCATTCACTTCTTTCTACTAAGCGCAAATCTTCAATGGCGACCATTCCCCGGTAACGTCCATCGGAAGCAGCAAAATAAACTTCTGGTGCAGTGATTTCCAATAAATACGCGTCAGCAAAAGAACGTAAAGTCTGGTCAGCATCGATCACACGAAAATCACGAGTCATCGCATCGGCGGCTGTCACCTTTAGCAAGGTTTCTTGTAATGTGGTCATCCGGTCGTAGGTATTGGCGTTACGCACAGCAAACCAACCTAACAACGCAATCCACAAACCAGTGACTAACTCTCTAGTAAAAAAATCTACCGCAAAACCCAAGGCGATCGCAGCATAACCTAAAATCTGTCCCGCTCTTGCTGCCCAATGTACAGCTTGAAAGCGATTACCTGTGATTTGCCATAGTGCAGCTTTTAATACTTGGCCACCATCTAAAGGTAAACCAGGAATCAAGTTAAACAAGGCGACGACTAAGTTAATTCTCGCCAAATCACCCACCATCATACTGATTGGGCTAGTGTCGGGGACAATATTACCCCCTAATCGCAGGAGTAAAAACAACCCAATACTTACCAAAGGCCCTGCAATAGCTACCTGAAAGGCTTTTCCCGGCGTTTTCGATTCTTCTTCAATCGCTGCAATCCCACCAAACATAAATAGGGTTATAGAATTAACTTTAATGCCTTGCGATAGTGCCGCTAAACTATGACCCAATTCGTGTAGTAATACCGAAGCAAACAGCAGCAGCGCCATAATTATTCCTGCACTCCAGGCTGTCACAGTTCCCAATTCCTGGTAAGCTACACCAAAATTCAAAGTTGCCAAACCCAGAATGACAAACCACAAGGGGTCTAAAAATAGGGGAATGCCAAATAAAGACCCGATTTTCCAATTTGTTTGCATGAGATTATCCTGAAACTAGATATTTTCAGCAGACATACCGTTGATGGTATGAACCTTTTTACATATAAATTTGTTATTTTTGCCTGGGAGATACGACAAAAGCAGTCATCGCTACTTGATCCGCCCTAAATTCTAGAATAGACAATTGGGACAACTTAAGAGTTTAAAAAATAGAAAAATACAAATTTCGCGTGTAAGAGTGACTGGAGAATAGGATGAAATATTTTTATCCTTAGCTGCGGAATTTCCCTGTTTACAGCTAACTTTCAATTACTGCTATTTCTTTTTAGTTATATTTTTTACTATCATTTTATTGGCTCGAAATAAAATTTGAATACTTATCAATTTTCACTCTTAACAAAATCATCAAAAAACTAAGATAAGAAAAAGGGAAATAAGAAATTTTTTATCTCCCCTTTAATCGAAAAGTTTAAAGGATACCCAGATTTGTCAACCCCAAAACGGCAGCAACACCAATAATATGACCGAAGCTCATAGCTGCTAAAAATGTCGCCACACTAGGATTATTAAATAAAGAAGGGAAAGGTAAAGGCATTTTGGGGCCTACATGGGGATACCAAACTGACCAACCAGCAATTAAAAGGACTAATAAACAACTGCCAATAATAATCGGTGTTCCTGCCCAATTCCAGCTTGTACCAGTGTTAGGGACAGTGACTTGAACTGCTAACAGTGTTAATGGAAACATAGTTCTTTCTCCTGCATGAGTACAATTTCTTGAAGCTATGAGTTAATAGCCCAGTCAATACTCCACTAACAGAAGTTGTATAATCCTCTCTCAAGAGAAAGGTTTCGCCATCTCTCTTGAGTCGAGTCGGTAACGTCAAAATGAGCCGCACTCATGTATCAAGTCTCATGGCTGGAGAAAGAACGGAAATTAGTCTTGAGAGTTTTGAAGTCAGTAATACATCAGATATGACGTATGACTAATGTTCCAAACTATAGACGACCAATATTAGTCAATCCTAAGACAATACCAATACCGATCACATGACCAAGAGCCATTGCACCAGCAAACGCGGGGATACTTAGGGGTAGTCCAGGTAGTTTGGGGCCGACTAGAGGTTTTTCAATTCTGAGAGTTAGCAAAAGAGCTACTACACTGCTGGCACTGATGATAATAGCTACAGTTGGACTCCATTCGGGTGTGACTGGTACGGTTGCAGCAGCAGCCAATAGATTTGGTGTAATCAAGCTTTTGTCTCCTAAATATAAAGGTCAAATTTAATGTAGACCTAGAAAATTATAGAGTTAGTTAGGACATCACCGAAATTCGGTTTTTCAGTTTGCTGTATTTAAATTTTCTATGCGTGTAAAAATTTGCGGTATTACTCAACCACAACAGTCAGTAGCGATCGCCTCTTTAGGTGCAACTGCACTAGGATTTATTTGTGTACCTACTTCGCCTCGTTATGTCACTATCCCGCAAATTCAAGCTGCGGTGGCAGATTTACCGGAAAATATTGACAAAATTGGCGTTTTCGCAAACGCCAGTATTGCCGAAATTACTCAGATTGTTTTTAGTTCTAAGTTGACTGGTGTACAGTTACATGGAGACGAAACGCCCGAATTTTGCTCCCAACTGCGTCAGGCTTTACCCCAAGTAGAAATTATTAGAGCAATCAGAATCCGCAATTTTGAGCATTTAGAGCAAGCAATTATTTACACAGAATACATAGATACTTTATTACTTGATGCCTATCACCCTCAGCAATTAGGTGGTACAGGTCAAACTTTAGATTGGCAGATGTTACAAAAATTTCGCCCTAGTTGTCCTTGGCTACTAGCAGGTGGACTCACTCCAGATAATATTCTAGAAGCCTTGAGTCAGGTTAATCCTGATGGCATTGACTTATCTAGCGGTGTAGAAATTAAGCCTGGAGATAAAGATTTAGAGAAAGTAGCGTTACTGTTTCAGAGGTTAGGGACTGGGAACTAGGAAAGCAAGGGGAACAGGGTAAGGACAATCCAATGCCCCATCCCCAATGCCCCATTCCCTAGAAGAATGCTGCTTGATGACGAATCAAGTTAAAGAATTCTTCACGAGTTTTTTGGTCTTCTTGGAATACGCCCACCATTGCGCTAGTTACAGTCCAAGAGCCAGGTTTCTGCACACCCCGCATCACCATGCACATATGGGTGGCTTCCATGACTACTGCTACTCCCTGCGGTTCTAAGATAGTTTGGATTGCTTCGGCAATTTGACGGGTTAGTCTTTCTTGTACTTGCAAGCGACGGGAATACATCTCGACAATTCGGGCTAGCTTACTTAATCCCACTACTTTTTGGTTAGGGATGTAAGCAACGTGCGCTCTACCCATAAAGGGCAACATGTGATGTTCGCAGAGGCTAAAGAAGTTAATGTCTCGGACTAGTACCATCTCGTTATGGCCTTCGTCAAAGACTGCTCCGTTGATGAGTTCTTCTAAGGATTGGTTGTAGCCACTGGTTAAAAACCGCATTGCCTCTGCTACACGCTTGGGAGTTTTCAATAAACCTTCCCGTTCTGGATCTTCACCAACACCTACTAATATTGATCTGACAGCATCCATCATTTGTTCCATGTGTTCATCAGAAGGTGGATGCAATTCTGCCTGTCGCCCGTTGTGGGTATTGCGGTCTGGTCTGGTGTTGATGGCTTCTGCTAAATCGGGAATTAGAGGTGATTGTGAGCGATTAGAACCGTTGGAACTTGCAATAGTCATGATGTCAATACTTGGTTATGGTTGAATTTTGTTTGATTAGACTTCTTGCATAAATACTTTGGTGTTGCTGACAAGATGATTTCCCAGCTCACGCAAAGGCGCAAAGAAGAACGCAGAAAAATAACTATGGAAGTTATGTATTCGGATGGTTCAATTATTTTTGCAAGAGGTCTATTAGTGATTAGTCATTAGTTATTGGTCATTTGCTATGGATGAAGCACAAATGAGCAGCAACAAACAACTAAATTAGAGTGCGCCAGCACTGGGCATCAGAGTCAATTCGTCGATAACTGCTTGCGGTGGTAACAAGGCAGTATGCAGAATTGATTCAGCCACCATTTCTGGGGTGAGCATTTGGGAACGGTCAAAGTCAGCATGAACGGTTTCTGTGTCCCATAGTTCAGTGTTAACAGAGCCAGGGCAAATAGTAGTGACACGAATTCCGTGGGCGCGTTCTTCCTGTGCCAGCGTTTGAGACAGAGCCAGTAAACCAAATTTACTTACACAATAAGCACCCCAGTTAGGAAAGGTTTGTTTGGCAGCTATGGAGGCGACATTGATAATTGTCCCTGTACCTCTAATCCGCATTCCAGGCAGAATTCCTTGAATACACTGCAATACGCTGGTCAGGTTCAAGTCAATCACTTTTTGCCAGTCTGCAAGAGGGGTTTCACTTAAGGTGGCTGTGTAACCCATGCCCGCATTGTTGACCAAAATATCTATATCTCCAAAATCTAGGGCGATCGCCTGCATTTTTGCTTTTACTTGCGATACTTCCGCTAAATCTACAGCGTAGGCTTTGGCTGTCACTCCAGAATTTTGTGTTGCTGCGGCTACAGCTTCTAACTTATCTAGAGAACGGCTCACTAAAGCTACATCTATGCCTGCTTTGATAAAAGCCAATGCTGTTGCTTTGCCAATTCCACTACTTGCCCCAGTAATTAAAGCGCGTCGTTTCTGCTCCAAACTCATGCTGTCTCCCAATTTTTTGGCAGTTTTGCCAGCTTTGTCCATCCCATTATGAAAATCTTTCGGCGGAAGTAGATTAAATTAATCTTAAATTCCGATGATTTTCTTTGAAAAATGCTACTATTGTTTGTTATTATTAGTGTCCTAATTAAGCGTTTCCACCACAGGACAAAGAATAATAGCCTGATACATCAGGTCACGTCATTAAAGTTAGTTAAGGAATAATGCACAAACCTCTCACTAAGAGTGGATTTGCCATAGATACATAATGCCTGTGGCTGTAATTGATTGTTAAAAATCATTAAGAGCCACAGGCAATTATAACATTGCAATTGTGTCAATGAGCTATTTTCTAACGCTTGTTAATGAGCAACTTCCGTAAAAACGCCAATTTTGCGGAATTTTTCATAGCGTAGTTGCCGCCTTTCTTGAGATGTTAAACGATTTAGATCTTCTAAATTATCTAGTAGTACTTGTTTGAGGGTATTAGCGGCTTGCAGAGGCTCGGTATGTGCGCCACCAATAGGTTCAGGCAGAATTTGGTCAATGATGCCCAAGTTTTTTAGGTCATGGGAGACGATTTTCAAGGCTACGGCGGCTTGGGGAGCTTTACCAGCGTCCTTCCATAAAATTGCGGCGCAGGCTTCGGGGGTAGCCACAGTGTAGACGGCGTGTTCAAACATTAAGAGGCGATCGCCCACACCAATACCCAAAGCACCGCCAGAACCACCTTCGCCGATGACTGTACAGATAATGGGTACATCCAGGGAGAACATCTCACGCAGATTATAGGCGATCGCTTCCCCTGCACCTTGGCGTTCTGCGACCACTGTGGGTAAAGCACCGGGTGTATCAATAAATGTCAAAATCGGCATACTAAACTTATTGGCATGTTCCATCAGGCGCATCGCTTTGCGATAACCCCCAGGAGTAGCCATACCGAAATTTCGAGCGATATTATCTTTGGTATCGCGTCCTTTTTGATGACCCAACATCACCACAGGTTGACCACCTAAACGAGCCACACCACCAATTAAAGCCGGATCATCACTGCCAGAGCGATCGCCATGTAATTCCATCCATTCATCACTAATAGCCTGAATGTAATCTAAGGTACTAGGGCGGCGGGGATGACGGGCAACTTGCAGGCGTTGAGCAGGAGATAGAGTGCTAAAAATCTCCTCTCGCAGTTCCATAGCGCGTGTTTCCAGCTTGCGAATTTCCCCAGAAACATCAACACCATTCTCCTCTGCCAGTTGCCGAATTTGGTCAATTCGGTTTGCTAGTTCTGCTAAAGGCTTTTCAAAATCCAACAGTAAAGGTTTACGCTCGGTAGTAGCCATAAGTTAGGGATTGGGTATTAGGGATTGGGTATTGGGTATTGGGGACTGGGTATTGGGTATTGGGTATTGGGTATTGGGAATCATCTTTTCTTCTATTCCCCCAGTCCCCAGTCCCTAGTCCCCAGTCCCCAGTCTTAAACCAGCAGTGGTCTAAACCCATGTTTGACTGAAGCTCGACCAATCTGCTCCATTTTGTCTACGGTAATCTGATTGCGCCCCCAAGAAAAGTTCGTGTATAACTTCTCAAATTCCAGCAGCATCGATTCAGCAAAACAAGCGAATAACTGGCGTGCTGGCACGTCCATATTGACGATTTTCATAATCTTCCAGTCAATATCTAAAGAATGCTCAACAATGCCCCCATTCAGGACATACACACCAGGATGCTGTACTTTAGTTGCTAGGTTTTTGGGATAGCCACCATCAATTAACAAGCAAGGTTTTTTCAAGGTTATGGGATCAATTTCTACACCTTTGGGCATACTAGCTACCCAAACTACAATATCAGCTTGGGGTAGGGCTTCATCCAAAGTCATGATTTTTCCCCGTCCCAGTTCTGTTTGCAATTCCTGGAGACGTTCTTGGTTACGGGCTATGAGCAAAAGTTCTTTGACATCGGTTTTAGCATCTAGCCAACGAGTCACAGCAGAGCCAATATCACCAGTAGCCCCACATATAGCTACTGTGGCTTGGGAAAGGTCAATTCCTAGTTGTTGTGATGCCGCTTCTACTTGGCGGCAGATAATGTAAGCTGTGTGAGTATTACCTGTAGTAAAGCGTTCAAACTCTAGCTTGATGTTACGGACTTGTTGAAACTGTTCCAAGTTAAAGTTTTCAAAAATGATTGAGGAAAAACCACCTAAAGCCGTAATATTGATGCCATGCTTTTGTGCATGAGCCATAGCGTTAAGAATTTTACGCGTTGCAGCTTTAATCCGCCGATGTGCTAGCATCTCTGGTAAAAAGCAAGACTCTACATACTTGCCTTCAATGACTTCACCAGTAATACTGGTGACTTTAATGTGATCGACTATTTGCGGTGGTGCGCTACACCAAAAATCTAGCCCTTGATCAGCGTATTCTGGGTAGCCCAATTCTTGGGCCACCGCTTGAGCGTGTTCTAAACTTGTCAGATGTCCAATTAGACCAAACATGTAGTGATATATTAGGCGTGTGCTGTGCTAAAAGCGTGAAATTTGTGGGTAAGAGACTATACCTAACTCTTAAAAATACTATACAAAGTGTCAGCAGCGAGTGCTGTTAGTGCTAACGAGAGTTAAGCAGCGTACTGAATTGTCAGTTTTGAGTGATATCTAGGAATTTTTGCTAAATCTGTGCTTAGGTAATTGAGTACAGAAATTGTTGTCCTAGGTGTTGCATATTTGCAGGATGATTTTGATAGTTTTGTGGGATGGGCCGGACAGCCCGTCCCTCGAATGTTTGGGCGGGCTGTCCGGCCCACCCCACAGGCATCATCTCTTCATTCAGCAATGCTTGTCCTAGCTGAATTTTGGTAGTTCACTGTGAGTTAAAATACATAGCAAGTATGATTTATACTACACAGCAATAACTACACCCCGCTACACTCACAGCACTATTTAAATAGTTGCCAGTCCATAAGCTGACAAGCGCATGATATCTCTGGTAGTGAAGCCGATATTGCTCAAGGCTTCTCCATACTGAATCATAAAATCTTCCACTAGGGCATCTTTTTCCATAGCGAGAGTTGCTGCATCTGCTTCTACTTGGTTGAGCATTTTCCAAACTAAGGGCAGATTTTGACGGTTAGCTGCTTCTAACTCTGCTTTTGAGTCGGCAAAATGTTCTTTGAGCCAAACTTCCCCAAAGTTGAGGTGACTGTATTCTTCTTTGACTACTCCCTCAGTGATTTTGCGAGCAAAATCATCAGCTACGGGGATATAGATGTTGTATGCTGCGATCGCAAAACATTCAATAATCAAAGCTTGAATTAACAAACAAGTAACTACTTTACCTTCAGCTGCTGCTACTTGGAAATTGCCATGCAACCCAGCAAAAAACTCCTTAGCAAACTGCATATCTGGAGCGACTTCCAGATTACGTCCACAAGCTTCAAACCCTTTCTTATGGCGATTTTCCATCTTGGAGAGACGAATCAACTCATCTTTATGTTCTGGCAGCAGTTCAGCTAGTGTGATGTAATTTTCATGAGCTTCTTGTTCACCTTCAATCACGATCGCATTGATGCGGCTATAAGCATCTTTGTATGTTTCGCTCTTGAAATCAATTTCTAAATCGGCTGCAACCTGCTGCATAATATCTTTTCTCCTGTAACCTGAATCATTTGATACCGAAATCTAACTTACCCCATGATTTTAGGGTAATGCCTATCGTTGTTTAATTTTACTTAACAAGCCACTATGTTATAGATTAGCTTTTGCTGGGTGTGATAGCTCTACCAATTTAACCAATTCAATAGATCATGACTAAAATTATTTAAATTTGTGGCAGTAATTCCTTCAAAATGGGAATTGAGAAAGCAGTGCGTTGGGGAGACACTGCGTTGGGGAGATACTGCGTTGGGCGGCAATGCCCGACTTGTAGCAACTGCCATCATTGGGCATTGGGTGCTAGGGTTAACATCTCGCTTGTCTCCTTTGTCTCTCTTATCTCTCCTAAACTTCTATCCCCTTACACCTCTACTGATCCCATGTTTGACCCAAACAGGAGCCTAAAATTCGCTAATTTTTTGAGCCTAGCAGGATTAATACTGGGGGCTGTGATTGTGCTTTCACCACTATTGGTGGTTTTTCTCACATCCTTTGCACCTCCGGGTGCAAACATAGAAATTTTGCCCAAAAATAATTGGTCTTTCGCTAATTACCGCGATGCTTGGCACAGAGGCAAATTTTTATTAGCATTTGCTAATTCTACCTTGGTAGCGATCGCAGTGACGGCATTTCAAATTGTGACTTCGGCTTTGGCGGGTTATGCTTTGGCGCGGCTGAAGTTTCGCGGTAGACAAGCATTATTGTTAGTAGTTTTAGCTACCTTGGTAATTCCGTTTCAATTGTTGGTGATTCCCATTTTCTTGGTGCTGAAGTGGGGACACTTAATTAATACCTATGGAGCGTTAATTCTACCCACGGCCGTTAACGGTTTTGGAATTTTTCTCTTACGTCAATATTTCCAAACAATTCCCGTCGAGTTAGAAGAAGCAGCAACTATTGATGGGGCAAACAGACTACAAATTCTCTCTTTAGTCATGTTACCCTTAGCGCGTCCGGCCTTAGTGACGCTGTTTCTATTTACATTCATCGCGGAATGGAACGATTTATTTAAGCCGCTAGTATTTACAACCAGACCAGAATTAAGAACTGTACAGCTAGCATTGGCAGAATTTCAAGAGCAGTTTACCAACAATTGGCCTTTAATGATGGCGGCGGTAACAATTGCCACTGTGCCAGTAATGGTGTTGTTTCTGATTGGTCAGCGTCAGTTTATCAGAGGTATTGCCACCACTGGTATTAAGAATTGATCTGCCTTCATAAATAGAGATCAGGACTTACGCATGAGTAACGAAAATCAAGGGTTTGGAGAAAGGGTGTAGGGGTATAGGCGTTCAAAACCCCTACACCCTTACACCCCTACACCCCTACACCCACCCGGACATAGCAAATAGTCTCTTTGCGTAAGTCCTGGATATATCTATAGTCTTGAGAAAGAAAAACACCTCAAGACCAAACTTTGTAAACTAATGTTACGAAATGCGTAATCCTTCCTATACACACTGAAGAATTTATTATCACATCACAACTCAATTACATATACACCCAAAAAGAGGCAACATTTATGGAGATTCCATTCATAAAAGATTTATTAAATGAGTTGAATACAATTGAGAACAACTCGGAAACAGAAAATGTGAGTGCAGATGTTGCCTCAGAAAATAACCAAGAATTACAAGATAATCTAAATAAAGGCGGTAATCAGGTAGAATTAAATGTTAATAGTAACAACATAGAAATTCAGAATTTTGGTGGAATATGTTGGGAAGAAGATGGACGTAAAATATGTATTTAGTTATTTCATCTTTATATTGCCTACATAGCTTTGTCTTAATTAGTTAGTTGAGAATCCAGATAAAAATAACCTAACTAATTAAGTCTAACAAAATGATTAGCACTTACCCAAACCATCATACTTGATACCATTTTTGTATGAAGCTGCATAAAATGATAAACCCAAAAATTTTGCTTAGTAACTCTTTCAGTCTTTCCTTAATTCATGCAGATTCACAATAATTAGATATTAAATATTCACCATTGTAATTAATCAGGATACAGGTTGTTGATACGGGCATAAATAATTCTATGCCCGTATTATGTTTTTGTATTTTAAAATGCTATAAGCTTTAGTAAATATTCAAAAGTACATTGCTGTTTTAATTTAGTGTATTCTGACAGTTATTGAGTAACCAGTAATTCTTTGGAAAAGGTGCAAAATCTGGTATGAGTATTCTTGGGGTTTGGTTTCAACGTCTAGGATTGACAGCAATTGGCATAACATTTTTCTCTACAAATTTCGTTAGTGCCGAAGTCATTCCAGATAATACTCTACCTATTAATTCTCAGGTAGTACGACAGGGTAATACCAGAATTATTGAAGGTGGAACTCGGTCTGGAAACAATCTTTTCCATAGTTTTAAAGAGTTTACTTTATTGAATGATAGTAAAGTTGAGTTTAGAAATAGTAGTGATGTGAGAAATATTATCACTCGAATTACAGGGGGATCTGCTTCTACAATTGATGGCATCCTGAAAGCTCAAGGTACAGCCAACATATTTCTAATTAATCCCAACGGGATTATATTTGGTTCTAATGCAACTTTAGACATTGGTGGTTCATTTCTAGCAAGTACAGCAAGTAGTCTGAACTTTGCTGATGGTAATAAGTTCAGTGCCGCAGATCCACAAAAGACAACTCTGTTAACAGAAAGCGTCCCCATTGGTTTACAATTCGGAGCTACTGCGGCACCTATTCGCAATTACTCCCAAGCAAATCCAAATAAAGCCAATAACCCCGTTGGTTTACGGGTCCAACCAGAGAAAACTTTGGCACTCATCGGCGGCGACATAGTACTCGAAGGCGGAAACATAACCGCAATATCGGGGCGAATTGAGCTAGGAAGTGTTGGTGCTAATAGTTTAGTTAGCCTGAATCCAACGACCCAAGGTTGGTTTTTGGGATATGAAGATGTCCAGAATTTTCAGAATATTCGACTAATTCAGCGAACTGTTAACGGTACTAATATTGGGTCTCTGGTAAACGCTAGTAATGAAAATGGTAGTGCAGGCAATATTCAAGTGCGAGCAAACACTGTCGAACTAACGGGTGTTTCTACTCGCGTAATCACTCAGGCTATAGGTACAGAAAAGGGCGGAGATATAACAATTGATGCTAGAAAATTAATTCTTCGAGACGGTGCAGAAGTATCTACCCTTACTAGGGGACAGGGTGATGGAGGACAGCTGACTTTGAATGCGTCCGAGTCTGTAGAATTGATTGGTGCTTTTACTAACCCAGATAACGGGCAGACTATATCCAGTAGATTATTTAGTTCAACTAGTGTTGCTGGAAAAGCAGGTGATATAACTATCACAACTAGAAGGTTATTGATCCAAGATGGAGGAGAAGTAGCAACAGATTCCCTAGTACGGAGAGTCAATGGACAATTTATACCGGGTATAGGAGCAGGAGGCAATATAACAGTGGATGCCACTGAGTCTGTAGAACTAGTGGGAAGTGCAGAAAGAAATAGAAATGTTACCAGTGGTTTATTTGCTTCCACTAGCACTCCTGGGAATGCAGGAAAAGTGACGGTCACTACAGGGAAATTGATAATTCGCGATCGCGCTGAAATAAGTGTAATTAGTCAAAAGTTTCCATTATTAAGTAACCCTTACCAGCTAGGGAATGCAGGTGAGATAAATGTCACTGCTAACTCCATTGTGTTAGATGACAAAGGAAGATTGACATCTAATAGTGATGCCGGTAGGGGTGGAGATATTAACCTACAGGTGCGAGACTTATTACTGATGCGCCGTGGTAGTCTCATATCTGCTAATGCAGGTACACTACAGACTCCTGGAGACGGAGGTAATATCAATGTCAATGCACCTAAAGGTTTTATTGTTGGTGTTCCTTTAGAAAATAACGATATCACTGCCAATGCTTTCGCTGACACTGGTGGTAGAGTCACAATTGAGGCTAAGAGCATTTTTGGATTTGTGCCGCGTAGTCGTGCTGAATTAGTGAGATTGTTAGGAGAAGACCCAAACAAGTTAAATCCTAATAACCTACCAACCAACGATATTACAGCTATTTCACAGCTAAATCCTTCATTAAGCGGTATCGTAGAAATTAACACCCCTGATGTTGATGCCAGCCAAGGTATAGTAGAACTACCTACAACTCCAGCTGATGTTTCTCAGCAAATCACTTCCGCTTGCAGCCCTGGAAAAAATGCCGGCAGAAGTTCATTGATTGCTTCAGGTCGCGGAGGTATTTCACCGACTCCTATGGATACATTGACAGATGATGCAGTGCTAACAGACTGGATTCAATTACCAGTAAATAGAGAAAACAATTCTGCTAAGATTCAGCCCCATATAGAACAAGATACAGTGAGTGGGAAATTAGGCGATCGCTCTGAGCAAATTATTGAAGCTCAAGGTTGGGTATTAGCTCCTAATGGGAATGTCGTCCTCGTTGCTCAATCGCCCAATGTTACATCCCATAGTACTGCACTTAAATCGGCGGTTTGTGTCGTGGATTAAGAGTTTAGGGGAAAGAATGAATATAAATTATTTCCCCTCCTACTCCACTCATACTTCTCTTTGTTAAGAAACGTAATATTAATTAACTTGGTATTTGTATAGAATTAGGTTTATGCAACAATCTTAATTAAATCTTAATAAAAAAAATCAATAAAATTATCCTAGCTTGCAAATGCGTTTTAACCTTCACCCTGTAGGATTTGTTAAGCTTATTGCTATTCACTTGCCTAGATTTCTGATAAGAATTAAAGAAAGACTCAAATATAGTAAGCAAGGGACAAAAATAATTCGCTTTAGGCACTAAAAATATTTTATACCAGCGAAATTCATCAAATAGTGCCTTAAAGAGTCATTAACACCAGACAGGGACTCTCGCATGAATATGAATTCAGTAGAATTTTCGGTCGAGTTGGCACAAGAATCTCATGCTCGTCTTATTTTCGGCACAGTAGTAGATGACAACAGTAGTGCTGAACAGTTACTACTAAGTATGTATGACTCTGTGCAGACATCTATCTTTGTAGTCGATGTTTTAGAGAATGGGGATTTTTGTTATGTGGGACTCAATCCCACCCATGAACGTTGGATAGGTATTCGTTCCCAAGATTTGCGGGGTAAAAAACCAGAGGATATTCTTACTCCTGTAGATGCCATCAAGGTGCGTCAGCATTACACTGATTGCGTGCGCTTGGGTAAAACTATTGCCTATGAACAATGTTTACAATTTCAGGGAGTTCCAACTTGGTGGAGTACCACACTTACACCCTTACGGGATGCTAACTCTAGAGTTTATCGCATCATCGGGACTAGTAGTAATATCACCCCTAATAAACAGATAGCTCAAGCCAAGGAAATTCAAGCCGAACGAGAGCAATTATTAGCGACAGTAGCCCAAAGAATTCATGATGGTTTCGATTTAGATGTAATTTTCCAGCAAACTGCCCAGGATTTACGACAGTGTTTAAATTGCGATCGCATTCTGATCTATCAAATCTCAACTAGCGGTAATGGCGTAGTCACCGCTGAAGCGACAGTCACACCTGATATTTCGCTACTGGGTAAACATTTCCGTGATCCTTGCTTACATCACCAGTATCAAGAACATCGTGGGCGATGTTGTCATCAAATTGTTACAGATATTTATGCAGATGGGGTCAAGGCTTGCCAAAGAGACTTCTTACACTCCATGCAAGTCAGAGCGCATCTAGTCGTCCCCATTCTATTCCGACAGAAGTTGTGGGGGTTATTAATTGCTCAATATTGCCATGAACCGCACCAGTGGCAGCAAATCGAAATTGATCTACTCCAACAAATAGCCACTCAACTAGGAATAGCTATCCAGCAGGGGGAGCTACAACAGCAAATTAAACAACTTAAAAACCAACTAGAATTACAAAAGCGGGAACATCAAACTCAGTCACAGCAGACAAAAAACTTTCAAGCCTTAGTGTTACGCATTACAGAACAAATCCGAGATCATCCCCAGGAACAGCAAGTTTTTGCCTATGTTACTCAAGAGTTAGCCAAGTTACTGCAACTAGAATCTTGCTACATCGAACTCTACAACTCTGATTGTTCTGTCACCAGCGTAGTATATGAGTATGCGGCTACCCAGCCTACATACCAGGGATTGACCAGAAAGCCGCAAGACTTGAGCGAAATTTATCAACCACTCCTGCAAAAGCAACATTTCCAGTCTGTGGAAATAGTCCCTGGATGGCATCCCAAATTACTGGTAATTACTCAGCTAGCTTGTCCTATTTATGATGAGCAAGGAATTCTAGGCAATATTTGGCTGATTAAACCTACACAGCAGATGTTTGATCAGTTAGAAATGGACTTAGTCCAAATTTTAGCCCATGAATGCGCGATCGCTATTCGGCAAACAAGGCTAAATGCCAGCAAACAAGCCAAGATTAAAAAACTAGAGAACAGAGAACGCCTAACTCAAGAGTTCCTCAAGAACCTCTCCCACGAACTGCAAACACCCATAACCAGCATTAGTCTTGCAGCTCAAACCCTTGAAAGTCTGTTCTTACCCAATGACACATTAGACACTGAAATAGTACCCCAACTCCTACAGATTCTACATAAAGAGTGTAGTCGAGAAAGCCGACTAATTAACGATCTGCTCACTCTCATTCATCTAGAAGTAGAACCTGAACCCCCAACATTAATCACTATTGACTTACAAACTTGGCTTCCTCCCATCATCGCCTCTTTTTTAGACCTTACCAGCTGCCAAGGACAGCAATTAAAACTCAATATTGCTACTACTCTCACACCCTTAGCCACCGACATCACTGAACTAGAGCGAATTCTTACCGAACTCCTGAGCTATGTGTGCAAATACACACCATCTGGAGAATCAATTACAGTCTCCGCTCAGACAACAGCAGACTCACTACAACTGAGTATTAGCAATTCGGGATTAGAAATTTCCGCTCACGATCAAATTCGCATCTTTGAGCCGTTCTACCACATTTCTAAAAATGACCCCTGGAAATATAGCGGTACAGGTTTGGAAATGGCATTAGTGAAAAAAATGGTCAGACATTTGGGTGGTTCAATTTTGGTAGAAAGTGCAACCGGTCACACTACCTTCATCATCAAATTCCCCAAAGCTACTACAATGTAAATCTTTTGTTGACTAAATATTGACGAATTAACTATAATTTTGTTATTATGATTGTTTGTGTGGGTGACTAGCTCAACGGTAGAGCAGTAGACTCTTAATCTATTGGTTGCGGGTTCAAATCCCTCGTCACCCATTTACTTTATCTGTCTGTACATTAACTAATTATAACCAGCAATTGCTCAAACCAAAGCAGTCTAATCTGTCATTCTAGTATGGTTGGATACGCAGCGCGAGCATAGCCAGCAAGTTGCAAGATTAGGCTTAAGCAATTTAAAAGTGTATTGGAGCGTCTGTCAACAAGATATGTACTGGCAAAGCATTAGTCTCGGAATCTCAGTATCTACTATGGGCAAACTCACACTGCCGCAACTAGAACATCATCTTTTTTCGGCTGCGGATATTCTGCGGGGAAAAATGGACGCTTCAGAGTTTAAAGAAACATCTTCGGGATGCTTTTTTAAACGCGCCTCGGATGTGTTTTGACAGACGTATTAAAACATATTGATTTCAATCGTCAAGGCGGTAAAAATCGGATTCCTGATGTCAAGTTGCGGGAACTGATTAAACACTTCAATAAATTTGCTTTGAGGAGAACAGTTAATGGTGATGCAGTTAGAGCAAGTTGTCCCTTTTGGTAGGTCTCTTGATGAGTACGTCAAGACTGTCCGTTCGCTGATTTTCACCTCAGAAAAAGGAATTAAGTCTTGCAGAGTAATGGTTCTAGCAAATAAAGAGAGAAAGGCATTTTCATGGCGGAAAGAATCTGTTTTTGAAGCTGATTAAGAGG